>Ga0307517_10000054_pt1 | contig 154414 bp, 158 predicted proteins | sample 23_EM_MG_FD_194515 | JGI IMG/M metagenome (GOLD analysis project Ga0307517, IMG submission 194515) | Populus trichocarpa ectomycorrhiza microbial communities from riparian zone in the Pacific Northwest, United States - 23_EM | ecosystem: Host-associated > Plants > Roots > Unclassified... | reverse complement strand
TATATTTTTATCAAATAAGGCGGTGATGAAGTTTCTTTTGTTATATTAATGGTTTTTCTAGGCCATACCTTAGGGTGCATGCCGGAGTTTTCCTGTAGTTAAATACAAAATAAACTCATAGGATTTTTTAAAAAAAAAAAAAACCCGGTTACTCGTGGCCTAAGAACAAGTTGGTGGATGGGTGTTGAAGAGAAGGGCACAATTCGTGTGCCTTGTCTACTCATGTCTCTCATGCTTGCTGCGACTGTACCCACTCCCGGTCAGAGGAATTCACCCCTATGGACTATAGATTTCTACATGGTATCTTGGCTCGGGACTATGGGGCTAGGGGGGTAAGCCCCCATGCGGAAATAGAATAATAGTGTGCTTGTGTTATGTTATTAAACATGTAAAATATATCTATCTTCCAGAACTAGGTATTAACATTGCGTTTAAAGGTATAATATGAATATATAAAAAAGTGGCATCCCTCCATTAGTAAAAATCGTCCCCGGAAAAACACCAAGAACTATGACTCTAATCTCAACCCAAGAAATATGCCTGAGGTATGATAATGCATGGCACGAAAAAATAAAACACCACCCTAATAGTACAAGCAATAAAAATGGTCACCACAAACTCCCCCAGACAGAGCCTGTTCAAACCACGACTCCTAAACCTCCTCCTGAGAGGCCCCACTCTCGGACTCATCGTCGGCCTCCTCGGCACCGCTCTCGGCAGACGTACCCTCGGGCATAGAAGTATACCCAGAAGAGTAACTCGGGCTCCGCGAGGCCCTCGCCGACTTGCGCAAGCGTACTGCCTTGGCCCCCTTGGTCGCTCTGATTTTTGGCCCGGTGTTCCCACCGCTACCTTCCCCTCCCCCCCCAGCCTCCCCCTTCCCGTCCGGCCTCGCGGAAGCAGCACTGCCCAACTTCAACCCCCTCGCGCTAGGCGTCGGCTCACTAGCGACCACTCCCACTTTCTCGATCCTGCGCTTCTTGTTAGTCTCCCAAGGCGCATAGTACTCGACGTCGTCGACCCAATCGTGAATATCGGCTGGCCGCTTACGAAGTCCCCTCGGTGCCGCAAGTACCTTTGGCAATCCCTCCAAGATTGGCCGCTCTGGTTGCTTCCCGAGGAGTTGCCAGAGGCGCCACTCCTCCTCTTGGGAGTCCCGCTGGTCACGTGATTCAAGGTAAGATTCTTCCCGGTCCGTGTGCGCTTGGTACTCGCGATCGAGGCGCTTACGGGTTTTGTTTGGCTCGTGGTATATATCTGGGTTCAGGACTACAAAGTCGTCGTCTTTGCATTCCCCGCTCCACAAGGTTTCGTCGTGGTCTGACTCGTCGTTGTCGGAGTATCCATTTTCGTCCCCGGCCTCGGAATTGGCGTGAATTGTTCCCTCTTTGTCTTCTCCTTCTTGAGCTAACTCCTCCCGGTCAGATGCTCTTAACTCCTCTTTAATCGCTGGGCGTATTCTGAACGACTCTCCAGAGCGCATGAAACGCTCTACCTCATCTAATGGAGTTAGAATCTTTCTTTTGCTACCGTTGAGAATGTAGAATCTGCCCTCAAGGACATCTAGACCTAGTCTTCGAGGAACCTTGGCCCAGTACTCCTTCATGTTGGGGGCGAGTCCTAGAGTATTGGTAGCCGCTTCTACGTCAGACGACCTGAGGTCCAATTCCTTACTGGATTTGAGTATCCTGCTGTCGGTAGATCTAAGTCGTGACTGCGCCATGAAAATTGATGCTGATACGAGTTTCCTTGTAAAACTAACAACCAGGGTGTGGATATCGATGAAGGCGGTGTATCGTATTGAGGGGGGTTGGCCACCGAGGGTTTGCCAGCTTTCTTTGGGACCATTCATAAACACACTGTGGTGCGATCAACTTAGTCAATTAATGCCAGAGGCGATGCATTGGGGGAGAGGTGGGTGAAAGGTTGATAAATGAAGGATTGAAATGTGCATACTATTCAGATAAATTCAGCATGCTTGAGACACTAAGTAATTCAGCCTCCGGCGCAAACTCCCTAATCTTTTCAAGGCCCTCTTCATCGCTGCCATTCTCGTAACTTTCGTATAGATCTTCGATGTGCTCAGAGGTGTCACCATCCAACAGCCAGAAATTTCCCCACTTATTTTTCTCCCTTCTCTGCTCATTAGCCACAGTTCGATTTTCCAAGAGCTGCGCCTCCTCCTCTAGGGCTCCTGCGCACTCATCCGAGATCTCTACAGCTGCCGGCATGTCGACCATTCCGGGCAGTCTCCCACCTTTGTATAACAAGTTCTCATTCGCCTCTACCACTGCCTCTTTCAGAAGCTTTAAATATGCACGGCACTCCACAATGCTCTTGGTCTTCATGCTGCTTGCGAGAGCGACAACGTCGTGTCTTCCAATTCTAGCTATTAAGTTGAAGAATTTGTGCTTCTCTGTATGTGACCACCAGGAGCCAACGACCCATGATCCTCGTAGGACCTTAAGGCTATTGGGGCATAGCTCCAGTGAATTTGCTAAAGCTATAGCGTCATTTAGCTCCTTAACGTATTCCGGGTTGAATTTATCGATCTGCTGCCCGCGCCTTCTTCCAGGAGTGCCGCGTTTAGGTGCTGGCTTTCGATCAGACTCGCTCTCAGTATTTTCAGTGGAATCCCCGGTATCTGAGCTCGAGCCTAATGCCTTGCCTGTTGAGGTCTTGGGGAAGGAAGATGCAACATTGCTTTTCGGGTAAACGCCATCTTTGGTGACCCGGGTGGCGACCTCGTCCGCTTGAGGAAGGTCTGTGATCCCATGGTCACCATTATCATTTGTCAACTCCAAAGAGTAAGCTCGAGGACTTGCCTCATCCGCAGGTTCATCGTACTCTTTCTCACCTCCACTATGATCTCCTCCACTGCCGTTGCTCTCTGCGTAACCATCGGATTGCGAACCGAGATCGGACTCACTATCCTCGTCACTAAGGGCCGACGTCGGAGCCGCAGCAGGCATAATTTCTTCCAGGGGTGTAAATCTAGAGTTTCCGCGGATTCGCCCACTATCACCAGATTCAAGGCCAGAACCTGCATCATCCAGCCCTGAAACCGAACCCCAATCTGTTTCCAGTTGGGGATAATCACTAACCTTGACTGAGTGTGGTTCATCCCGCTGTATTTTCACCCAGTCATCTGAGTCTTCCGAGGCGGCTGACAAAACCGCCTTTGGAGAGGAGGGTTGTGATACAGAACTCGCTGTTTCTAGCTCTAGCGCGGGAGAGCTCTCCCCGGGACCACTAGCGGCTTGCGCTTTTCCCATAGCCTCTGGTTCCGATTCCGTCTCAGAGGAAACCACTACAGGTGGCCGACGCCGTTGTGGAGGCCGCATGTTTGGGCTCGAAGACATGGTGGATGAAGTAGAAATGCGGGATGAGCTTGACGGCCCAGGAGATTTTGAAGCCATTTCCGTGTGAATTGCAGGTGTGAAGATAGTTAATGATTCGGAGGGAGTTGGGTGTTAGGTCAAGAGCTCAAATGTACTCGAGTAGATAGCCCTTGTTTAAACCCTAAAGTAGTAACGTCCCTGCAGATCATTTCATTCAAGAAATCGATAAGATCAGATTAGATAATTTCAGCCCCAAGGCTCCACTCTGGCTTGGCGTGTGTTAAGGACACTGTTCAACCCTCTTCCACCGTAAGGTACGATTTCATCCTCAAGCTCCCCCCAGGTAACCATAACTGCCTCCATAAACAAACCACCTCCGGGATCTCTCGAAAAATGACAGCAAGGCCGAAAGCTAACCTTCATGCTCTTCCAGGTGCGTCATTCATTGTTCCCTTCTTCATCTGACCTTAAAGTTCGCGCGCGCTGACAATTGGTTTCCAGAACTGAAGAACACATCCGATGATTCTATAGCTCCTGTTTGTTCCATCTTTTTCTCCCGCTTTCCCGAGCAACGACAAGGGGCGAGCTCTCATAACTGACCCATTCTCTAGTATCTAAAATCAAAAGGCTGGAAGCAAAATCATACTCTCATGGATGTGCGGCTCGTATTGGGCTTCTCCGCCGTCATAATCGCCGGAGCCACCTTCTATTATGATTATACTCTAGGTTTCGATAAGACAAAAGTTATGACTTTATATGCTGTGATCGCGTATTTCGTCATCAACACGGTACTCACATGGTGGATATGGGGTATGGAAGGCGGTAAGGTCTATGTGGGCTCGAAGGACGGCGTTACTGTGAGCAGATCCTTATAAAGCAAGTGTGCTCAGTGGATGAGTACTAATAATCCGGTGCATTTAGATCACTATATCGTCACACACCGAGAAGCACTCGCCAATCTACCATCTCAAAATTGTTTCTCAATCGTTGGGACAGAAGCCTACTACGACTGAAGTAGAAAGTCCTTTCACCAGCTGGTTTGACACACAGGGGTTCCTTGTTGAGAAGCCATTCATGACTTTTATCTCAAATTCTATCCCCTCGATGGCAGCGACAACCCCCGAAGGCCAGAACCTGAAACCTAAGACGAAGCCAAAAAGCACAAAGAGGGCTTAGGTGGGTATAGTTGGTTGGGGGGAGACTGAAAATAAAAACACCTCCACGGGTCCCGTCGCTACTATGAATCCAAGAATCGTGGAATCGATGAATAGTGTCTTGTATGTTAGGTGCTTAAGTTTTTAGTTGTTTTTTTTTTCACAGGAAAACGCGGTCTTTTAAGGACCCGCTAAGCTATTTAATATGATGTTCTACACATCGTTTAAATACTCCTGGATCTAGCTCTATTTCCGACGTTGCGATTCGTAGTGCTCCCGGAGTGACGAAAGATCTACCGACTGCGCCCAACCAACCTCGTTATTGCGAGGGCTAAAATTGTTCAACATCCTGCACCTTTGTTAGACTTTGCGGATAATTGCCACAAGGTTAAAAGAGGGGAAGGTATACTCTGGAAATTTGACTTGGACTGTCTTATTAGGCTCAGAGTTCAAGAACAAGGTTCGATCGGTCGCAGCTCTCTCTATAAGCACAGTGCGTCGGGTATTTCTCTTCTCCCAAAGGTCTTGAACATCCGAATAGTATTCGATAGCTCGGGTGAAGGGAGATCGGTCGCTCCCGGAGATGCTCTGTTCGAGTTTGTAGAGAGCGATCGTACCGACCACTGCCGCAATCGAGAGGTAGAACCCCTTGCCGAAGGCTGGTAAAACACCAATCAATATTTAGTAAATCAAACAAACCAACAGAGCCCTTTCCGGTGGGACCTACACTCTTCGGGGTGTTCGGGCGGCGGTGTAGAGCGGTGGATCTTCTGGCCGTCTAGCGCATTCGGGGGTGCTTTACCCTTCTGAACGTCGGCCAAAGTAGCATCATAGCGCCTACCCAGAATTGCTCTCGAGGAGCAGATAATGGTCCTATGGTTGCTTCGGAGGGCAAGCATATCGAAGAAATCGAAGGGAGATGATGTATAAAATATAAATATTCGGTGGAGTTTGATATCCCCATGCTGGTTTTATTCTGGCATAAAACCCCTCCGTAGACAGCCGGGTAACCTTATGCATGACGGAAGCGGTAGCTTTCCCAGGAAAATACTGGTAGGCTGGCTGATTTAAAGCTCTACCGCAGTCCATCTTAACAACTCGACAGCACCATCCTATCTCCCACTCTCTCTGCTCCACCATACACAAACTCGCCCTTCTTCACCGTCATCATGGCTTCTAGGTTTCCGTCGATTGAGGAATTCGATGAGGGGCAGACTTCCGCTACTACTGGCGGCGAAACCCCTTTAGATCTTGGACTCGGCGAAACAAGTGGAATGGATTTCTCTGAGCGTGAGAGACTTGCTTTGGGAGAAGACGCAGCCCTTTTTGCCAATCCAGCCGATTCTGATCTTCTTGGTGGAGATAGCGATGCTCAGGAGAAATTCCAGCAGGATTCTTATGAGGGCACTTTCTTCCCTGCTCTCGATAACCCGGTAGGTGGCGCTACGCTACAGGTCTTCTATTCTCCTTTATTTGTTCAAGTCTTCTAGAAGAAATTATATCTTCTAATCTTAGTTTCCTGAGCAGAGCATCGGTCCCGGAGGTGTCATCACTGGAACTTCAGAGCCTTACCTCCCGAACCAGAATACTTATTCCGGGTTGTCAATGCAGCCCGAAGAAGAGGAGCCCGAAGTCATCAAGTCAGCTACCCTAAACTCCTGCGAGTTTATATTGCGGACCTTCCAGCTGACTTGAAGCTCATAGACAATGGCGCGAACGCCAAACCCTTGAGATCCAGCGCCGTGATGAGCTTTCGGAAACTCGCAAGCGTGAGACTATCGAGAAAGCTCAGCGTGCCGTCGACGACTTCTATGAGAACTACAACTCCAAGCGTGACAAGGCCATCGAGGTGACTCGGTAATTAGATATATCTCAACGTTCTCTACCAAAAGTTAACGATAGTACGATAGTGCCGAAGCGCAGGAGTTCTTAGACTCTCGCGAGAATACCACTTCCGGGGGCACTTCTTGGGAAAGAATCGCAAAACTTGTTGACCTGACCGAAAAAGGTGCAAGAGGTGGCAAAAGCGACAAGACTAGATTCAGGGAAATGCTCTTGAGCTTGAAAAAGGATGAGAAGGTAAGGATGGGATATAAACTATTCCGTTCTAGTTACGGCGCTAACTTTGTATCTCTTAGGCACCTGGTGCCAGCGGTTTCTAAAAGCCCTGATGGTCGGGTCTATGGGTGGCCTTTTTTAGTGACAAAAAAACAAGCAAATAGGCGGGGAGCATAGAAATTCTAATTTGGGGGGTTTTCCGTATATCTCTTTCTGAGCCAGGAGAATGTCTGTATGAAGCTGTGGTAGGGGCGTTGGCGGATTTTTTTTTCCTTGTAGGATACCTTTATTGACTGGTGTGCTAACTACACCATCCACTTCCTTATGACCCATGGTATTATTCCAAAACTAAACTTACCCGGTATGCAGCTTCTTGTTAGTTTTCTAGAGTCATTCCTTCTAGGAATTGGGGTGGGATAGTAGATTCCTACCTCCATTAAATCGGAATATAGAGGCTTCACCCTATAGGATATGATACATTTCCATTTCTAGCAAATACTATAACCCAGCATCATAACAAACCTACGATAATCAAACAGGAGACACCCTCAAGAGATATGATAGTGCGCTCATTTGCTGCCCGCCCATCTCCTGCCGTTCCCGCTAATTGGCAATTCACCCCACCCCACTCATCTCCTCTTGTCTACAGCACATGTTTGAATACACAAAGCTATCATATCTCCGGTACGGTAACCAACTTCACTCACCCTCCTTCAGCCTCACTGCATACGACATAATCCACCAAGACACACACCTAGGCACTGTACAGGAAATACCTTATCCATTCACTCAATTCGCTTTAGCTATTTCAAGCATGGCACTGCATCCAGCCATAGCCTTCAAGACGTACAAACAGAAAAAAAGAAACAAAATCCTCAATCCAAACCTGCCACCCATACAGTCCATCCTTACTTATCCCGCTAAATATGAAAGGAAAACTTCATTCAGCAAATTAGATACATCGTTCACGTTGCGTCGGGGTGTGAATTGATTCTGAAGAAAAAAAGGAGGAAAGGAGGAAAGGAGGAAAACTGAAGAGTAAAAAGTGCCGTGGTATACCATCACCGCGAGAAAGTAAGAGGGGAAGAAGGAAAGAAGGAGAAGGGGGGGGTAATAGAAGGGGGGGAAACACTATTCACGCGCCAATGAAACCCTTTTTAGGATAGGAAAGAAGAAAAAAAGGGAAAAAGAGAGAAATGAGAGAGATGAGGGGTCAGCAGTAGTTGTTAGTCCATATGTCTATTCCATTTATCCATCCATCCATCCATCCATCTAAGCTTCAAACGCCACGTACCCTCCTGGATTCCCGAGCGATACTGGCTTCATACTTATTTGTGGGACCGTGGCAGACGCAGCTGTAGCAGAGGACGAAGAGCCCGCAGGTGCAGGGGTAGAAGTAGCACTCCCCACCGCCGCCGCCATCGATGTCGCAGGATGTTCGAAAGCCAACCTGGGACCCTGCCCACCAACTTGTCCCGCCTGCACCGCGATCTGGAAGCCCTCCTGTCCGCCGACGGACATAGCGCGCTGTAACTGCTCCTGCACCTGCAAACACTGCTTCTTCATGGACAACCTATCTAGGAATAGTTGTTGTCTCCCCTTCTCAATCTCCCGACGCTCCGCTTGCAGGACTTGCTCGAGTTCATTGAACTGTGTGAGCTTGAGTTCTAGTTTACGAAGGCTGCAGTTCACAACTGCGTTGACGAGTTTGGCCATTTCGCGCTCTTCATTCGAGGCGAGTGCGTGTGCGCGTGCGGCGGACGCAGCGAGGGCGATTGTGCCGGCCTTTGCGAGGGGGTTTTCTGAGGCGGAGGCGTCGTCGGAGGGTGAGAGGGGGTCGCCACCGGCGGTGGAGGAGGTCTCGGGCTCGTCGACGTCCATGCTTTCCTCTATTTGGCCTTCGGATTTTACTGGCGGGGTTGTGGTGGTGTTAGTCACGGCTTCTGGGGAGGTGGGTTTTGGTGTTGCAGAGTTTTCAGGGCCATTTTCTTTGGCTTTTTGGTCGGACTTTTTGGAACCGGACTCGATTGTCTGGCTGAGGTTCTTGGTCATTTCTTCGATAGAGCTCTTAGCGGCGGCGGCGGCAACCTTGGGGTCCACGATGCTGGCCAGGAAGGCTACCACACTCATTACTGGGTTGTCGGCTTGGGTGAAGGGTGTGCGGTTGTATTGGAGAGGGCCTAGTTGCTCGGGCTTTTCTTCGAGGTAGTTATCCTCGATTGGAAGTTGGAGAAAGCGAATCACACACTGCTCTCTTGTTCGGGTGCTGACATGGTCGGCTACTTGGTTCCAGTCTTCGTTATAAAGCTCGAGCCCCTCGAGGAGCTGGAATGTTTCCTGGTCGGTCCACGGTGCGTCCCTTTCTACTGTTGAGTAGGAGGGATCTTCCATGCGCACGTAATCAGTGTTGGTAGATGAAGATGGGAAGCGGGCCTCCAGGAAGCAGTTGGGACACAATTCGATTTGCTTCTGGTTGCGAGAACTCCTAGCGGAATGATAACGAATGCGAGTGCAATCGATGCCACAAGAAAAACAGTTGTGGGTCTTCTTGTCTGCGCCATCTTCCGAGTCCACGGAGTGTCCATTGGCTTGAGATGAGCCACTAATCTTATTGCCAGAAGCATCATAAATATTCTTGCGGATTTCCAAGTTCAATTCGACCTTGGAGGGACCAGCGCTTGCTGCGCGCTCAGTTACAGCGTGGGGTTTTCCGGCCGTAGTGACAGCTCCAGGAGCGGGCTGGAAAGGCTGGAGACCGCGAGGAGTATCGGCGGTAATCCGGAAATGGCCTGTGAAAGGCGGTCCAATATTCGAAGGACGTGTCTCAGGGTCAATCTAACAAGTATTCAGTAACCGCAAAGGTTAGAGAACATGGCAAAAACGAACCTGATAATTTATCAATCCCCATTGTTCCAAAAAGGCATGAACGCGCATTATCGAGCAAACATCGCCTGCGAGATTTCTCCTGCAGGCTGTGACAGTAAGATATTCGGAGGGGTTCAGACGGTAGGTGTTGACCATGAAATCGCGATAGTCCTTGTATACCAATGGCGTCTTGGATCTATTTCTATTGTTGAAAAACTCGGGTAAAGACTTGCGCTCAATATCCTTGACAACGTTCATGTCGAACCATGTTGAATAAGAAGGCATAACCACAGTGTGGGTCTGCTCAACGAGGTACCCCCTCGCAGTCTCCTCCAGCTTTTTCTTTTCCGTTCCAGGCGAGGCTGGCGCTCCCGATGCCTGCCCTCCTTCCACCTGCGCGTTGTCGCCATTTTTCCCAGGGGATCCTGGGATATCAATTTTTTGAGGCGAGTCGCTAGCACCTTGCATGATGGAATCGCCATCCTCAGGTGCGATATTTAACTGCTGCGCATTGGTGTGTGCCGGTGACCCGGTAGTCGGAATCCCTGGAGAAGCTTTTCGCTGTCCATCAGATGAATTTGTGGGAAGCTGGAGGGAGTGAATCGGGTTGTGTCCAGTGCTCTGCTCATCATCCTCCATGGGTTGTCCTGGTGTTAACCCCAAAGGAGTTCCTGCATCAGCGACGAGATGAGGCTGACCCAACGGATTGTTAGTTATCGGGGTGCCAGCATTGGTTCCTGATAAAGGCGATTCGCCGAAATCGATATTGTCTGAGTCCATAATCCTTTCCACTTTAACTATAAGATGAAAATCGCTGCGACTCTAAATAAGTTGAATATTCACTCTTTCCCCTTCAAAAAAGGGGGGGACAGTTGCTGATGATTTATTTCCCGAGAATAAAAATAAAATAAAAGTAAACGGGTATTTTAGGTAGGTTGGGGGGGGATGGGGGGATGAGAGTGGTGAAAGAAACGAGCGAGTGCTGAGTTGTGCAGATGAGGGTAGGTTCTTGGATCTGTGATGAAGGAGAGAAGTTGTCGCGTTAGAGAAGGGCGGTTGGTGTCAGTTGCGTGATGGCGGCTGGATGTTGCAGGCCAAACAATGTGGCTGAAAAACTCCAGGGTTCGAAGAAACAGATCATGATTAGTAATCATGATCACAAGTTCACATTTTAATCACACATCTCAGCATGAGCACGAGTTAATGTTCTTGAGCCAAGGGCCGACCATTTCCCTCTGTAAGTAGGAACCCGAAGTGAAGCGGCACTTTCTCTCCAACATTCTCTTCCCCCAAACAAACCCTCAACCATGTCTGTTTGTCTCGTCCAGGCACGAGCTTCACTACTTCGGCCATTTCGTCGATCTACTCGTTCTACCATCTCCTCTCGTCTATTCTTGCTGAGCCGGCGACTTCTCAGCACTCTTGTAGTCCTCGAACACAAAGAGGGAAAGGTTTCCGCTCAATCATTCCCAGCCGTCACCGCTGCCTCAAAATTCGGCGAGCCTATCACGGTTTTTCTTGCAGGCTCAGGTTCGGAGAAGGCAGCAGAACAAGCTGCAAAACTCAATGGCGTTGGGAAGGTAATTTACACTTCAAACAGCGCCTACGACAAGGTACTTTCCTTTCCCCCACTTTTAGGCTCTGGAACCACCTATCCTCTCTTCCAAGGCCAACATTCGCACTCACAACCGCTCCTAGGGATTGCCCGAGAACTTTGCCCCTCTACTCGTCGAGAATATTAAGAAGGGAAACTTTACACATGTTGTCGGTGCCCACTCGGCATTTGGCAAAAACATTCTGCCACGAGCATCTGCTCTGCTGGACGTTCAACAGATATCCGACTGTATTGAAATCAAGGACGAAAATACCTTTGTGCGACCTATTTATGCCGGCAACGCCATAGCAACGGTCAGGTCGACCGACACAATCAAGATTGTCACTATTCGAGGAACTGCATTCCCCCCAGCGGAAGAGACATCCAATACAGCGGCTATCGAGGAGGCGCCTGTAGATCCTAATGCAGAATGCACGACAGTTTGGATATCTGAGAATCTCACTAGATCAGAGAGGCCAGATTTGGGAACTGCTTCAAAGGTTGTTTCGGGTGGGCGAGGACTTAAGGATAAAGAGAACTTTGATAAATTAATGCCCCCACTTGCAGATGCCCTTGGCGCTGCCATTGGTGCCTCAAGGGCCGCTGTGGATGCCGGATTCGCAGATAACAGTTTGCAAGTTGGTCAGACAGGGAAGGTTGTTGCTCCTCAGCTCTACCTGGCGGCTGGGATTTCTGGAGCCATCCAACATTTGGCTGGAATGAAGGATTCTAAGGTTATTGCCGCTATTAACAAGGGTATGCACAGATCCGATGATAAATCCCAGCGATAAGCATCAATTCTAATATATTATAGATCCGGATGCGCCAATATTTCAGGTTGCCGATGTCGGATTGGTAGCAGATCTATTCCAGGCTGTGAGTTAATATACCTTCAAACTACACTTCCGATCATTGGCTCATAATCCACGTGACAGGTACCGGAGCTCACAGAAAAACTAAATGCAGAGAGGAAGTAACCACATATTATCTATTGGGTCCATTGTATACTATCACATAGGAGTGTGTAGATGATTTCAAAGTATGATGCAATCGGTAGAGAGACATAATCTGCCCCATAACCACCGCTAATCAAGTCAACTTATCGCACAAACATTACCAAAGCTGTAAAGAATTCATTCCCCGCCCAAGACCTAAGCCTACTTTCTTAGTCTAACTTTCCTTTTCGGGGCTCCTAGGGATGATACACGCATCATACCATGTTAGCATGATTATTGGGTGGTGAATACCGGTAAGATGATGTTGCTCATAAACAAACCTCTCCAGAAACATGACTGCCGGTATTACAAACGGGGCTTTCGAAAATTTATTATCCTACCGGTATCTATCACGGCCGATAGTGGGCGGCTTACCGTGGAACTATAATGAAAATCGCAGCACTGGCAATACCGTTATTGATATGATTACCACGGGTGGCTTACTTATTCAAGCAAAGCTTTTTTTAATTTTCTCCTTTCTTTTAACCATACAACAGAGTTGGTGCAGAAGCCTGGGCCTGTCGCAGGCTCAGTGACCAAAGATGCTGTGTTTGAGGGCTGTATGTAAACCACTTTGCGTTGTTGCAACGCGAAGCACTAGAAAAACCCTAGCTAACTAAACGCGTCTTTCCGTCGTTCCTGCCGCCACCTCCTGACTTCACTCCCTTCACACCCTTTGTCGCGTTCAGAGCCCAGTCTAATATCTACACCACGCACTCTCTGAGAGACCACACACCCATTCTTTAGGATTTCTCTGCTCCTCCCTCTCTCTTCTCTCTACTAGTCATTCCTATCCAATTCCTTTTCCTTTCCCCCTATTTTCTTTTACAACCGAAGGAATGTCTAGCGGGTCACCTTCCAATGCAAACTCGCCCGCCGATACTCAGGCGACGTCTGTTTCGCCCCCTGGTGAAACGGACTACTCCCCTACAGAGCCAATAAAAGTTGAAGGTGCCGGTGAGTTATTTCTTTTATTTGCCAGTTTTTATAAATTCTATTTGTGTCTTATATATACACATGTATGTATGTATCTTTTATTAGAGAACTTTAGTAGCTAACTTAATACTATCCTGCATCAGAGGAAGACTTTTCCAACGTTCCTGTGGATAAGATGAAGATTCGTCTCGACTTTTTAATCAAGCAGAGCGGAATTTACACCTCCATCATTGGTGAAAAAATGATGCAGCAGCAGCAAGCGATGAGGAAGCGAGCTGAAGCTATCGATAAAAAACAAAAGGCCGAAACGGAGGAAGAAGCGGTAAAAGCGGAGGGGAACGCTAAGGTTGAGACCATCCGCAAGAGCTCTCGAACTACTAGTTCTTCCACTGAGCAGGAGTCACTCACCGCGAGAACCAAGAGAAGACCTGGACGCCCCGCCAAGAAGGAAACGGCTAATATTTCCGATTACTTCGCTAAATATGAGTTGAAAGGCGCAGGAAATACTGCACAGGCATTGGCATCTGCAGTTGAGGAAGCTGGTGAGACGAAATTGGGTCAACAGAAGGACCTAAAATCAGCTAGACAGCCCAAGTTGATTACTGGGGGTATTATGAAAGAGTATCAGCTTCAAGGACTAGAATGGTTGGTTTCACTCTACGAGAACGGACTCAACGGGATTCTAGCAGACGAGATGGGGCTTGGTAAAACTCTTCAAACAATCAGTTTTCTGGCATTTCTGAGAGAAAAGGGTATGGTGGGCCCTTTCCTGGTCGTCGCACCTGTGTCTACGTTGTCGAATTGGGTTGAAGAGATTGCGAGGTTTGTGATTCTGTTTAGTTGCTATCATATTGGGCTTGATGGCTTACTGTTCGCTCAGATTCGCACCCGAGATCCCAGCTGTTCTATACCATGGGACTCCGCCCGAACGCGATGAGATACGTAAAACAAGGATGGTGAAGCTAGATGCGACGTTCCCCGTTGTATGCACCTCTTACGAACTCGTCATGGTCGATCGCAAGCATCTCAAAAAGCATAATTGGAAGTTTATCATCATCGATGAAGGTCACCGTATTAAGAACCTTAATTGCAAATTGATCAGTGAGTTGAAGAAGTACCGGTCAGCAAATCGCCTGCTTCTTACTGGCACTCCTCTTCAGAACAATTTGTCAGAATTGTGGTCTCTACTAAACTTCTTGTTGCCTGATATCTTCGACGATCTCGATAGTTTTCAAAATTGGTTTAATTTTAATGACTTGAAAGAGAAAGAGGGGCATCATGCGTGGTTGGAAGAGGAGAAGAAGGTTGGGATAGTGGCTAGTTTACATGCAATCTTGAAGCCGTTCTTGCTCCGAAGAATCAAGGCGGACGTCGAAACCAACTTGCCTCCCAAGCGAGAGTATATCTTGTATGCACCTCTGACTAGGAGCCAGAAAGATCTCTACGGAATGATTTTAGATGGCAAGGCCAAGGAGTGGTTGATAGAACAACTACTCAACAGCAGGCACAGTAATAGAAAGCGTAAGCTTTTGACCGTGGGCCAAGAATCACCCAATAAGAGGGCCAAGAGCCCAGATCCAAAGCGGAAGAAAAAGTGTGTTTCATACAAGGAGTTGTCAGATGACGAGTATTTTCAGATGTTAGAAGAAGCACCGTCTGAGCAAGAGGAACTAGAACCTGCTCTCACTGAGGAAGAAATGCAGGTTCTCCAAGCCAGTAAGTTGCCGGCCTGCCACCCAAAAATTTCGGTGGCATAAACCCTCTGCCAATGATTTGCTGACTTGTTTTTTTCATTTTTTTTCAACAGCTCAGGAAATTAGTGCCAAGAAACTACAAAATCCTATTATGCAACTACGTCTTGTCTGCAATAGTCCTCATTTGTTCTACTGGCCGTGGGGCGAGGGTGAACCTGATGAACGTCTAGTAACTGTCTCTGGAAAGATGATGCTTCTCGAGAGACTCGTTCCAGCACTCTTCGCCAGAGGCCACAAGGTCCTTATCTTCAGCCAGTTCACCAGGATGCTTGACATTCTCGAGGAATGGGCTATGACTCTTAAGCACTGGCCCGTTTGCAGAATTGATGGTAAAATCAAACAAGTAGATAGGCGTGAGCACATCAGGAGATTCAACAAAGAAGCGGGATGGAATCTCTTCTTGCTCAGCACTAGAGCCGGTGGTTTAGGTATCAACGTAAGGCCCCCCTATCCATTATCGAAGACCATTCTTTTAGTAACCCAAACAACAGCTCACTGCCGCCGACACGGTCATCCTCTTCGACTCAGACTGGAACCCGCAGCAGGACCTCCAAGCCCAAGATCGCGCGCACCGCATAGGGCAAAAGAAGCCTGTAATAATCTACCGCTTCGCCACCGCTGCAACCGTGGAGCAGACCATCCTAGAGAAAGCGGATGGCAAGCGCCGCTTGGAAAAGCTGGTCATCCAGAAGGGTAAGTTCAAGAGCGTCTCCGCCCCTTCAGCCTTGGAGGAGGAAGAGATCGCCCAGCTCCTCAAAGAGGACTTTGAGAAAGTCAATGTTGTCGAGCAAGGCACGCAGTTGCTCACCGATGCGGAACTGGAAACTTTGATGGACCGCAGTCCCGAAGCGTACTCTCGCGCTGCCAGGGGTAAGGAGGAGGCTAGTGGGGCGTTTAGAGTCGTGGAGGCTGGGGTGAAGAAAGAAGAGGAGGAAGAGGAGGATAAAGGAGAGGCGGCCCAGGGAGCCGAGCGCGGTGCTAACGATGGAGCCGACGGAGTTTAGCCTCCCCGAACTCTCCCTTTTGAAGGAAGGAAGGAAGCAGGAAGTGGGTTCAGCCAATCAATGTCATATACTTACCTTTTTTTCTCTCTTCTTTCCTTCTACTCTAACTTTTTTTCCTACTAGAACAAACTTTACAATTAGGTGATATGGGTTAGACGTATTGGTGGTGATTTGGTGTTCTTTTACATTTTTTTCACGGATCTTTTAGCACTCTTTTTCCTCCAAGCTTCTTCGTGTTTACTCGGCTTACCTTACTTTGCTATCTGTCATGGAACTTTGGATCATTACTTTTCACTCCTACTCCCATTTACTTCCCCAACTGGCTAGTTACCTTGGTTGGATCAGTCCCCTCTTACCCTCGCATGTATTTTTTTTCCCACCCCCCTTATGATGCAGCACCATTAACCACGGGCCAGGGGGAAGCCGTTTTTCTGTTTCTGTTTGTTTTTTCCTATTCCGGTTCGGTTTGGTTCGTTAGATGTATTCTTTATTCTCTAGTATTAGCTAAAGTTACGATGGACGGATGAAAGGGAGGATATATTATATTGCTTCTTTTCCTTGCCTTTTTACCGCATCTCTCTTATTATACTAAAAATGTATGGTTTGTGATGGGTGCTGGCTGGTTGTGCGCATTAACTTAATAGCTTCCTCTTTCCTCCACCTCTTTTCCACTCACTTGTTGGTTGTTGGTCACTTAAGTAGCTTTTGCCGTGTCTCTATTACTTTGTGTTGGATGTATGGCACCGGCAGGTGGGCCAGGCGAGTTGTGAGAGTGAGAGGTTATCGGGGTCGAGTTATGTAGTGAATTATGTAGTGAATTGAAAACAATATTTCTATCAATTATAAAGCGGTTCTTTTCTAATCTTGCTGTGCTATGTGTATGCCTAGGCTGTCCGTCGACCCATCCATTTACCACCTTCCACCTTTGGCCTTCATAGGACATCACTCGCTGTGAAATACCCTTGTGACGAACCATGCGGTGCGCGGTATCTTTGAGCCGTTAAACTACGCTATATTAGATAGGTAGCAAGTGGGCAGTCTCGGGGGAGTGGATCCGACACCGGTGTTTGGATGCTTCAGGAGGAAAATATGGCGGTGCGAGACCTGCGCAATTGCGGGGATGATGGCTTCGGAGGCGGATGGAGGGTGGCCAGGGGGGCGAGCTATTATGATTGGCGGCACAATGCGGGAGGGAGGGCGGGAGTGTGCGGCGCTAGTGGCATATGCTGACTTTTGCCGGGTCTACCCCAGCGCACCTTATCAGATGGTTTTGGGTAGAAGAGGGTTTCTTCAAAGAAAAGAAAAGTCGTACCACATTGTTATTCCTGCTCCCCCCCCCCTTGTTCCCTCTCCCGATATTTACCGGGCACATGGGATAGTACCATCAGTCGTTTTTTTGAGCGCAGTCACGTCGATATACCGACGGCATCGCGCCGGGGGTCGCCAGAGCCACGAGAATTGAATATCCCCCGACAAACAGACAAATATTCGAGACCTTGGGTATCGTGCCCTTCCACACATTTCACACCCCATCTAACTCTTCATCATTTTCATCCCATCCCGCACTCCCCCCTTCCATCGACAACCCCCTCCCCCCCCTCTCTAATTCTGCTTGGGCTTGATGACCCCTTCCCCAACAACATAATACACAACGGTACTATCATCGCTAACGACCCCCATCATCAGCTTTTTCCCCTCCTTCCCCTTCTCCTTCCCCCCGCCCCCGTCCCCGTCCCCACCATCATCCCCACCCATCTCAGGCAGAGCATCAAAAACCTCAGCCCACTTCCGCAAAGACCACTTCTCGCGCAAGCTAACCGGCAGCACCCATTCCCGCTTCGTGCCCTCCGGTGGAATCCCCGAGATCAGTGGTCGCGGGAGGCTCGGCGACGTGTGGGTCGAGAGGGAGTGCCAGTCGGCTTGGTGTTGGAGGTTTGTGTGAACGATTTGTAGGAGGTGGTGGAGGTATTGGGGGTGTGAACCAGTCGGGGTGGTGGCTTCGGCGGCCGACATTTTGGTTGTTGTGGTGTTGTTTGTTGGTTTATTGGTTGGGATTCTTAGAAAGGAGGGTGGTGGCTCAACCTTAGGAGTGCGCTTGGATCGCCAAGGGTCATCGGGCCGCACTCGAAATTTCGCTTGGGTAGATCCTGGGTGAAAGATTTTGGGTCCCAAAAGTATCAATTATCGTGACCCAGGAAATGAAAAAAGCGGGGCTCTTCACAGTGTCCAAGAGCCCGTCTAGCGGTGGGTGGGGTACACGGTGGACAACCAAGGCAGGAGTTTGACCATGGTTCGATACAAAGAAAACCAGTTTGCGAGATCATTGATACATTTCTAACCACTTAAAATCTTCCTCCTAACCATCCCACAAAGGCTCTCAAAAAGGACGCAATCAACCCCCCTCGTCCACCTGATTCTCACCTTTACGCTTTGATCTTCCTTCCCCGTCACTCCAACCCGAAAGCCTAAAGCAACTCCACTACTAATTCCCTCTATTTCCAATCCCCTAGCTTTCGCCCTTCGAGCAGCCCTTGACCATACATTTCCCCTCACACCTCCCCACCCCGCACTCACCGATGGGTCCCACACCCACTCTCCGGATCCAACCCCAATCTCCGCAGCAAGCGTGTTATCAACGGCCTCACCAACACTCATCAGGTTGTCTGCAGCATCAAACTCAAACTCGGTGGGAAACGGCATTAACCCTCTCAACTGTGAGGTCTCGTAGCGCACAGCAGCCAGACAAGGCCTCCTATCACCAAAGTTCCATGCAACTCCCCACCGCCGCGTAGAGCCCTGCTTGAATTCCGTGATTGCGTAGTTTTGTGTATGCAGCTTTATCACTGGCACTAGTGATTCTACAGAACTGTGTTTTCCAAGCATGCTGGTGTACCAGGTGTTTCTGAAACCGGGGTTTGAGCGGAGTTGGAGGGACTGATCAAGCATTAAGGTTACGAAGGAGGCTTCGCCGCCGGGGTAGACCATTTCAGTGGTGGTGCCAGTGCAGGCCTGGGGCATTAGTTACGGAATGTCAGTAGTGGGTGTGGGCAATTGAGAAGATACCGATGAGGGTGGTAAGTTCTTCTGCTTGGCGGAGTTGAACATGTCGTCTACGGAGGTGTAAAACGGAGGGTTACACATTGTGAAATCAAGCCTAAGCTATCCACTATTAGCATATCAATCACTTACTCACGGATAGGGCGGTAATGCTTCTCAATCCCCAATTTCTCGACCGGGAAGATATCATCATCAGGAGAATTATCAAAAACCGTGATCCTCTCATCTAAGTCTCCAACCTTCCCCCTATTCCTCTCGATATTCTCCCTAGCATACTCAAGTGACTTCCCGTCGATGTCTAACCCGTCAGCCAGAAACACGCACTCCCACGCCAAACCTCCGGAACAGCCAAACACGCAAACCTGTAGCAACAAATTTCCAATTATTCCGTAGCGCACACCCAAGGAGTGGGTATATACAACTCGCACCAGTACCCCTATTACACGCAACTCAGCACGCCCTCGTAGGATTCCGAGAAGTGGGAACAGCATACACATCCAACCCCACAACCTCGCGTGTAGGCTCAGGCTCATCGTTTTCGAGATTACCGGTGGAATCAAGTAAATCTTGAATCCAAAGGACATAGTTCAACCTAAACCTCCGCTCAAACATTCAATAAAAAGCCCACACACACACACACACCATTACCAGAACAGTGAGAGTTCCAGACCTATTTGGCACAGTAGGGCACAGCCGATCCCCCGGGAGCACAAGGTTCAACCCAAAGTCTCGATAAAGAAGGCATTTTGTAAGCTCCCTGATAAGTATAATAAGCCTTTGAACTAGATGCTATAAGAAAGCCGGTACACACCGAACAGCGTCCGGGTCTTTAAAGTTGATATTCGAGCTCGTATCGAGGCTGCTCACACCATACATATAAAGTTAGAGTTGAGCACCACATTGTGTTGTTCTTTGGGTCATGACCAGGCATACTATCTCGCCAAAGAAGGGCAATCCCTTGCTAATTGTCCAAAGTCGACAAATTCTCGATAAATACTGCGGGGGTGCATGCCGTGCCGTATAGTGGTGATGGATATAAAACTTGTGTGGGGTGCGTGGGGGGGAACCCTGATGTTGTTGCACCCGCCAAAAGTGCTAAAATGACGTTGAAACAAAGCTTGAGCCACAAAGTCTCACCCTAAAACCGCGGCTCAAATGGTGGTTTAAGGTGCTTGAGTGCAGCACAAGAAAACCACCAACCATGTCTGCCACAACTATACTCTCGAAACAGCCATTATTCTTAACATTGCGGCGGGGCTTGTTCCAGTCACCTAGGAGTCGATGTCTGAATACGGTGGCTAGACGACTAGACCGGCCGTTTCATATGGCTGTTATAGGAGCTGGACCGGCCGGATTTTACACTGCGTATCGGGTCCTAAGCAAACTTGCCAATGCGAAGGTAGATATGTACGAGTCATTGCCAGCGCCGTACGGCCTTGTCAGGTTCGGTGTTGCACCAGATCACCCCGAAGTCAAGGTTCCCTCTTCCCCCTCCCTAACTTTCACTCACTTACCACCACCACCGCCAATTACTCACCACACAAAAAAATGCCCCAGAACTGTCAAGACAAATTCAACGAGGTCGCCCAAGACCCACGCTTCACGTACATCGGAAACACCCCAATCGGCACATCCTGGCCGCACCCGCCGCACCGCAGCCTCCCACTAACCGCCCTGGGCCCACACTACGACGCCCTCCTCCTCTCGTACGGCGCTTCCAAAGACCGCATACTCGCAATCCCCGGCGAGGACACATTAGCGGGCGTGTACTCTGCCCGGGCGTTCGTCGGTTGGTACAATGGCCTCCCGGAGTACCGCCACCTGAAGCCGAACCTGCACCTAGCGGAGGAGGCGACAGTGATTGGACAGGGAAATGTTGCGCTGGACGTGGCGAGGATGTTACTCTCGCCGGTGGACGATTTGAGGACGACGGATATCACCGAGTATGCTCTCGAGGAGCTGAGCAGGAGCAGGGTCAGGCGGGTCAGGGTTGTGGGCAGGAGGGGGCTATTACAGGCGGCGTTCACGGTGAAGGAGTTGAGGGAACTCTTATCTCTGCAGGGAGTCGGGTTTCACACCGTGCACCCTTCGCTACTCCCTGAGGACCCGAATTCTTTCCCGAGGGCGCGGAAGCGGATGATGCAAGTCCTACAGAAAGGCCCGAAGACACAGCTGACTGACCCAGAGAAGTCGTGGGAGTTATGCTTCCTACGCTCGCCAAAGGTGTTTGTCCCAGCAGCGAGTGACCCAGCTCGCATTGGAGCGATAGAATTCGAAAAAAATAGGCTAGAGGAACCAATGTTCTCCCCCAGCTCCAACGCCATCGGCACCGGCGAGATAGAGACTCTCTCTACGGATCTAGCGTTCAGAAGCATCGGCTATCTGAGCGAACAAATCCCTGGGTTTGAAGACTTTGGGATTCCCTTTAACGAGAAGCGCGGATTAGTTCCCAACGAGGATGGCCGCGTCGTTAAACCCCTTGACCCAAAAACTGGAGATCCGGCCGTCCCCGTGCCCGGAGTCTACGCCAGCGGATGGGTCAAACGTGGGCCTACGGGTGTCATCGCTAGTACTATGTACGATGCCTTCGACACTGGCGATAGGATCGTCAGTGACTGGACGGGTGGGGAGGTGGAGTTTCTGGGGTTTGGCGGGAAAGAGGAGAAGCTTGGCTGGGAGGCTGTCAGGAATGAAGTTACGAGCCGGGGGATGAGGCCCATTAGCTGGGCGCAATGGATGAAAATTGATGAGGCGGAGAAGGAGCGCGGGGCGAGGTTTGGGAAGGGGAGGGAGAAGTTTACGAGTGAGGAAGAAATGCTCGCCGTTTTGGAGTAATAGACGGAAGAGCGGAGGTTAATAATTGTGTAGATAGTTATGGGATACCATAGACGCAAAGAGGGAATGGATACAATAATGTGCATATTTTAAAACTGGCCGGAGATCCGTCGCACACCATGATACTAGGATTTTATCTAAACCCTCACTTATACAAAATTCCATCAACCATCTCCGCAATCGCCAGCGAAGAGGTAAGTCCTATTCAACAATCAGCACCCACTCTCTCTAGAGAATCACATATGGATAGGTGTGCAAAACCCACCAGGACTCTCAATCCCTAGTAGATTCACAAATCCACTGTACCCCTCCTCCTCCCGAATAACAAAGTCCACTTGCCCAACCCCGCCCAGTCCTTCGGGCACCATCTTGGGCCTGATCCCACAATAATCGGGTGCGAGCGCGGCCTCCTGCAGCCCAGGCAAATAAGTCTTTATAGCGAAAATCGCCGCGGCTACCCTACTTTCGCTGGGTACTAGGTTACTCGGATCCGGCACCCACTCAACGTCGGGCCCGAACCTAACGCGTCCAGCCATGTCCAAGGTCAAATGGGTGCCGAGCCCAGCAAAGCCCTTGACCGGCGCGGGGTACAGCAAGGTCCCGACCTTGGGTGTAGAAGCGGAATAGGAGAAGTACGTCCCCTTGCAAAAGTAGGCCTGCAATAACCTCTCCGGATGACTCCGCAAGAGCATGTTCGAAATGTCAATAGCGGATAAACCCGCTGCGTTAACCAGCACATCCGCAGAAATGCTAAACTCCCCACCACCACCACCGCCCTGCCCATCACCGTCCACGGTTACTCTATACCCCATCTCCCCGCCGGACCCAATCGTCTGGACGTCGACTACACGCGCACCCTTGGCAAGGTCACCACCGGCATTTTCGAAATCCCCATGCAGGAACGTCATCAGTGCGTGCGAGTCTACGATGCCGGTAAGCGGTGACTCGAGAACCCCGGCTTCTGCCCGGACAGCGGGTTCCCGCGACCGTGCTTGCTGGGATGTAAGCCATTTCGTAGGGATAGAGAGAGCGCGGGCGTGATCGTGCAAGCGCTCAAGGGATTCAAGTTGGTTGGGGTCTTGCGCCAGTATCCATTTACCGGTGCGCCTGTGGGGGATGCGGTGTTTTTCGCAGAGGGCGTAGAGTAGGGCGTTGCCAGTCCTGCAGAGCCTAGTCTTGTGGCTGTTGGGTGGGTAGTAGAGGCCCGCGTGGATCACCTAGAGACAGATTAGCAGGGTGAGAAGGTGGGAGGGGGAGGGAGGAAAAACCTCGGAATTCCTAGATGAAGTCTCTGTACCAATTGCGTTGTGCCGCTCAAGTAATAGCGTACTCGTCCCTGGCCTTTTGGACAATTGTCTGGCGATAGCTAAGCCCACAACTCCTCCTCCTATCACCTATATATCTCCCCACACTCCCCCACCCCCCCCAACTTGAAAATTAGCCAAACCCGAAAGCTTGTTATTATCGAAATATTTCTCTCCTCCCCTACTTACACAATGCGTAAAATCATTCTTAACGGGCCTCTGCTTCACCGTCGCCGTGGACGCAAAAAATCTCCTCGATATCCTAAGAAACATTCTTGCATAAAACACCGGTTCCCAAGTTTTCTTTTATATATATAATACGATGCTAGTAGTAGGGCTGTGGTTTTACCGGTCTGAGGAGGTAGGAGGGAAGTAAGTAATGAAGGAAGAACCCCCGCCTTCCGGAAACTCGAGTATTGCTTGTTTGTTTGTTTGTTTGTTTGTTTGTTTATTCGTTTGGGCACGGTAGCGCCGTGGGTTACCGGCAGTTTAGACTCGTAGAGACTCCTTTGTCAAGTGCCGGGAGAGGCTTGCTATTCACGAGCTACAGTCTCCGCCGTTGCCTGCGACGAAACTGAGGGGATGATGAACAGGGATCAATTACCAGTGCATGTGGCCTCTTGTAACCCTAACCTTGACAATTTGCTTTTTCTAACCACCAAATGCTGGCACCTCTATTCGTCACAAGCCCATAGGTATCGCTAGGAAGTCCAGAGCTTCACCCTTTGGGATTAAAGGGAGAAAGCAAAGCGAAAAGATTCTCTTTCAGTTCTCTGTTAAGAGGAATAAAAGAAAAAACAAACTTCCTAAGGGAGCCAACTCCAACGCCCTAGCGAGATCCTTAATTTTTACGGTAGGGTTAAGGTAGTATGGAAAAAGAGCATTCTTAAATACAGGACCCATAAGTAGTCCAGGCACCCTTGCCGTAACCCATGCCGTGGCCACTTGCGCGCATATAGTAGCAGTGGGAAGTGGGTAGATCCGGACCGACGCAGGTTCCGCTTGCAGAGCGAGTGACGGAGGGTGACGCCCTTGCGAATGAACACTGAGCAGTGAGCACAACTAGCGCGGACCCCCGGGGATCCGAAAGTATCATAACCCGCCCCATTACAGCTGCCCTTGCTCCTACGACCCAATGACACCCACCTCCAGGTAATGTAGAAACCCCGCAGAGCTCTGCAGACTCCATTTTCCCCTCACATCCTCCCAGCCTTTCAGTCTTCTATAGACGCTTCATCGTTTGGAGGCGGGGAAGGGGGTGGAAGGAAGGAAGGAGTGTATCATAATAGATCTAATGGGATCTCCCAGATCACTTCATTTGTCTTTCTTTTCATCGAGTGCGGCCGTGTCAGCAAAGTTCTCATACTCTATATCGTGCCTCAAAAGCAATGCCCCCCAATAACGAAGAAACCAGATCATGTTGGATGTGTTTTTCTGATATGCTTCTAGGGACATGGCGCGATAAGCTTTTATCACGATTTATCCCAAGCGGTAAAAACACGGGGCTAGCAAAGCATTCCCAAGCGCCCTCAGCACTTGGAAGTGCATGGGAGCTGTTTTTTATATAATTGTTCGTAAAATACAGGAATGTCCCTGGCAGACGCCAGATGTTCTGGAAGATCCAAAAGAAACTTGAAACCTCCTCAAAAATAAGATAAAAATAAAAGCATGTAAAATTCATGATCAGGAACCTTGGCCAAAATGGCCAACCTGAATCCGAGATGCGAATTGGTATGATATCACTTATAAAAGGGGAGCTCTTCAACTTCATAGAGATATCTGTCAAAATTCAATATTCTGCAATGAGAGAGGAAATCTTTTAAACAGGCTTTGCCTTCTTCTTCTATTTGTCCTTTCCCGGTGCCAACTTCGCTCCGATATTGGCAATCGCAGTTAGAGGTTACCCCCCCCCGTCTTGCCAAGTCCAGGGTAACAGTCTGCGTGCTAGAAAGTTTGGGGGAGCAGAAGGCATACAGGGGATTACGATAATCCCATTCTACAGCACATATCTCGCTTCAAACCTCTCACACTCAGGTAAGCACCACTTGCGTCTTCTATTACGTTATTAAGAAGCTCGCCCTAGAACGATGCGATTCGGCAAGAATGTTTGGGCTCGCCGGGAGTGCTGAGTCATCCGAGCAGCGGGAGGATGGAAAGTCGGACATCCTCATTGCCGAATCTGACCTTAGCGTTCCTAGGTGCGAATTTGACTGTTTCAAGGGATAGGTGGGGGGGATCAACCCGCCGGCAAGGGTAGAAGAAGTCGCATTTTACCGTTGGGTTGGAGGGTTGTGCCATGGGGAATTTTGATCGTGATTGGAGGGGATCAATCACGTACCGACATTCTATGCCCTTGTATTTTAATTTGCCGGTACTCGAGTACTCACGTAGCTGGCATTGGTTCACGAGTGATGCGGAGGGTCATTGGCCACCCCCCCCGGATGACCAAAGTTACACAAAGGTCTTATTGTTATCGGATGATGACAGCACACGGCTTTTTCCATGCTGTTTAGTAACAATATCATACACGTGCTAGTCCCCATACGATAGCGATAATAACGAACAATCACAAACATATTTGTGTACTTTCACAAAGCTACAGGCTAGGCAGAACGGAGGGGAGAAGAGGAGTTTATTGCTATCTTCTACAAAAAAATAGAGATCAATCGAGCCTACCATAACCAGGAAGTTACCACAGAAAACTGGGGAAAAAAAGCACGGCAACAGGAACACCGCTGTGGATAAATAGGTATTGGAGGGGTGGAACGGGAAAAAGCCGGAACAAAAAAAAGAGAGAGGAGTGAAAAGATAAAAATAGACTCAACAGGATAATAAATGAAGACAGCAGTAGTAGCCCCACCACTCGCCTATTCATCGTATACCTAAGAAGTAGTTCCACCCGGTGACGCAACATCGCTCCCAGCAGTGGACGACTTAGAGCTAAGTTCTGAAACCTGTCTTTCAAGCTCTCTAATCCTCCTCTTCAGCATTTCATTCTCTCTCGTGAGCATCTGCGCCTCCGCAATGTAAAATCCCATATCGCTATGTGAAGACCCAAGCCAAGGCACACTGGCAGAGGTGTCACTAGCATTATCCGGAATGAAGCTCCCAGCCGGGAAACTAGGACTAGATGTCGACGTAGTCGTAGAAGTCCTGGAGCCCGACCTCCTCCTCCTACCCCTGCTCGCAGAAGTGGTTGAATTCTCCCGGGATAAACGTCCACTACGACTATATGCCGAGACCGGCGATAGCGCTCGCCCACCACCCACGGCAACGCCAAGAGTAGAGTTCGAATCAATGGTTGCGGCAGTGGAGCAGTTATCATCTATAACACTACTCCCCGAACCCTGATTTAGAGACTGCTGCTGGAGTTGCTGTAGACGGATCATGTTTAGCAATCTGTTGACCTGTGCTTCCTGCTCCGTCTCGAGTTCCTGGTGGAGTTCTGCAAATGCAGCAGCCTCCTGGGCGGTTTGTTGACGAGGCAGACGCTGTGGGAGGGATTGATCGACCGAGGATGGCGAGAAGATTGAGGAAGAGGGGCGGCGAGATGACGAGGAACCGATTGAGAGGGAAGACGAGGGGCGGCGGGAGGAGATTGACGGGTGGTGCTGAGGAGGATAATGGTGGAGGTTTGATGAGGAGGCACGGGGGGAAGGAGTGGTTGGGCGGGAGGTTTGGAAGATTGGCGAGGGGAGGGGAGAGGGAGCTTCTGTTGAGGTGCGGGGCATTATGGTTGTGGTTGTGGTTGCCGGTCCGGTAGTGGTTATGGGAGGAGAGGTAGAAGTGGGGGTGGTGGTGGAGGTAGATTGTATGGCGGGAGGGGAAGTAGCAGTAGTGGTAGTGGCTGCAGCGGCTTCGAGTTTGTTGACATCCGGCATCTTTGCTGAGTTTGTTATTGTTGTTTTTGGAAGCTCACAGAAGTTGTTGTGAAAGCTTGGGGGAGAAGAAGAAGAAGGCGGGGTGGTGGAGAAGAGTAGGAGTCAGGCACGTAGGCACATAGGCAGACCAAGCAGGGGCCGCGGGTTCTAGAGCTTTGGCATCATATCAGATCAGATAAGGGTGTTGTCGTAGTAGTAATAGAGCCACCAAAGGTTTGACAAACCACCACTCAGCTTACCTGATGACTACCACCCAAAAGCAGACGGAAATAGAGCAGAATATTATACTATTATAATATTATTATCATAGCAATACTCCAGCAGATCAATCCCACTTCGAAAAGGGTAATCGCAGCAAGCCCTGCAATATCCACTTGTTGACACTTAACTTACTAGTACGGATATCCTTCCTTGCGCTAGAGAATCGGTACGGTGCGAGACAGTCGCTTCTACAAAGTTCCCAGTCCTTCCAAGTACTGCCACCAGCCCTGGGAAACACTTAGCTTGCCCTCTCCCTTTCCACTATGCAGTAGAACGAATTAGCACAAGGTCTATAATGCTCCTAGAGGGGTACCCGAAAGCTGTTATCTAAGAGGCTCCTGTTGTTTTTTCTTGCTATTAATGAGTATTGTTCTTCAGGTACAAGGTGGGATATGAGAACTCTAAGGGCTGGGTACAGTCCGGAAAAGTTGCAAATCAACACTCCTCTTAATTCACACCCGCTGATTAAGCAGATAATAGCTTTCTATTTTAGGTTAGATTGGCAATAGATAGAGAGAAGACAGACAAATAGCAATGTATTACTCCATTGGGTGTAGTGGCGCCAAGATGTATGTGTGTACTCGAGTACAGTTAGCTTAAATCGTGTTAATTTGGACTCCGGAGCGCAAGAAATTTAAAGAGCGTGTAAACAACTGTGGAGCGGATCCTGAGCAGGGATATCAAATTTCTGAGCTAATTTTAAACTAGTAGAGCCCCTACCGTAGACAGGACCAACAGCCAATTGAGGGATTCCCTGCTTGGGTGTTCACCTGCTCACCCCCCGAAGATCCATCCACCATGCAAACAACAAAACTTTGAATCGCCCTGGCATCACAGCAAGTGGGGATTCCTTCAGATGCTTTCTATCACCCTCTAGACAATCATAAAGTAGACACTTTTACAGGAGCTTTGGGGCTTAGGGGCTGTGGTTGTTGAACTAAGAGAGTTTGTATGTATCATAATATTATCATACTTGACCGCAATTGGGGTCAACCTTATATTGTCCGGCGCCATACCGGTACACTCGGTTCACGTACTCAACATACCCCATCAGCCGACTTTACGGCACTAAACGACCTGGTTTTCCGAGATTTAGATCTTTTAATGTTTACTTGTAGAGTGATAACACAGGTCTGCAGCATACCACGATGGCAAAAGCGGCCAGGCACTTCACGGCAGGAGGAGTGCCGAATTTTGACCAAAAATACCTCTTTGGAAACCTGTAATGACTTTCCCCTACACCTTCCTCTTCCTGCCCGTACCTCCGGATCTGCACTTTTGCTGCCTGAGCGCGTATGTGCCCTTGCGACATGAGGAATATCGGTAACCCAGGACGGTCCCTGGTTTTAATAGTGAGGAAGTTGTGGTTTGGTTCACGATGCAGGAACTGTGCATCAGCAGTTGGCGGTAAAAGGGGGGGGGGCAATTGAGTAGAAAATTTTTTTGATGCGAAAGAAAAAGGAAAGTGTGGGGGGGAAGAAAAGAAGGAAAGGACAGGATTTGGCGTTCAACGTCCCGTTTTTGACCCTCCAAATTCAGGAGAAACAGGATCATTCACGGATCGAGTATCATCAATTTAAACCAGCCCATCCCAATGGGATGGATGGTCGAAGGGAAGTTTTTTTTTTGTTTCTTTTCTTTTTTTGTGTATAATCAGAAGGTAATAATTTGACGTCCATTTCGGCAGCTAGAAATAATTTTTCAATGAGATACGGTTCCATCCATGGGTGGCCGAATAGCAGTATCAGATGCCAAACGAGCTTATTACGATCAACCTACTCACGCGGCCGGATTGAAATCAGAAGGCCTAGTTTTGGACTAGTGCTTGCCAGGTGACAGCTAACGACATATGGTATAAGTTTTCCAAACTCGCTACGGTATGCAGCCAAGGCTGCTATGAGTGCAGTGCCACAAGAATGGTGGGATTTTCCATCGAGTTTGGCGAGTTTATACCATATATGGTTAACAATAACTAAACATGCACTAGTCCAAAATAGGCCCTTCTGATTTCAATCCGGCCGCGTGAGTACAGTGAAGTGCGATGGGATAGGATACCGGCACAGTGCTCGAGTGCATTGCTTCGCCGTAATCTTGCACTGAAATGAAAGATACTCGAGTAAAAGTTGCCGGTCTGGAAGTACCCGGAAACAGGGGGTCATGAATTCGGATGGGAGCTCAGATAGGCGAAGATTTTTCGCCATACTCGAGCACACAGATGTTTTGCAAACCATCGTTTCGGCCACCCCTTGCCCACCACGAGCACTAGTATGTTTAAAATACCCTTTCCTCCTACCCCATAACTCCAGTCTCTTCCCTGCTTCCCCACCTACCGCGCATAAGCAGAGGGCCGCTAAAATGTCGCCTTGTGTTGCGTTCAATCGACACTTTTCTTCATGTACCGATACTTGTATCATGCCACGAAAAATGCGGTAAGGCTGGGAGGAGTATTCTAAAAGCGACACCCCTTGAAAAAGCGCGGGCCTCGGGGAATAAGAAGCCACGAGTTGCGGACACTACGAAAAAGCCCCCACGCTACACCCAGCCACGTTGGTACTCGGGGCAAGGATAAAGTATTGGGACTTTGAGGTTTTGTATGGGAGTGAATCAGTGGCAGAGTTGCGCTCAGATAACATGCCGTCCCAATACTTTACCCCTGCCCCAAGTACAAGTACTAGTGCCTACCCTATGATACAGGTACGCCCCACAGCGGCCTTGGCTTGAAAGAGCGAGCTTCTCGGGTAAAACGTTGTGAATTCGAGCGATGGGTAGCGGATGGTGTGCCGCACTGCTGGGAACTTTGAACGGGGGTTTGGCCCCCGTCGTTGCAGCTCAAGGATATATGCGGCTAGCCGGTTTCCCCCAACGGGAAGAGATACTTGTAAAAGGTCCAGACCAAGAAGAGTTAGTACGGTATCACACAATTGCACCCCGGTGTCCCAAACGGTCAGAATCCTGAGTGGCCCGTCCGGGACAACAAAATTTCCGGCAGGGGAAATGGTGGACAAAATCTTCTTTGAAAACGAATCGGAAATCGAGCGACAATTGAGCAAGTGATACTAGCCACTGCCCCATACACAAGGTATAAATGAGGGCAGAGCAGCAAATAAAAGCCACGAGGAATGAACTGAGGGTTTCAATGAGCAGTCTGATAAGTTAATGCTCAATGTGCACTTACTGCAACCTCCCCGGGTCAGAAACATCCACACTTGTAAGAAGAGTAGACCAGCTGGTCCCCTCGGACTATTGACCACGCTTTTGTGATGTCACCTTTTGCGCTAGAGATTTTTAAATTTCTATCGGATCTGAAAGCGCCCAAAAATCTGGGACTGTGAAGTGCACAAGTCCCTGGACAAATCTTGAAATATCGTCCGGGATAGCGAGGAATCGGCCGAGCGAGGTGCTGGACAACGAGGTGCGACTTGTACCGGGGATCTCGACTTTCTCACGCACGGCCCGTTGCACTCTGTTTATTTTGCGCACCTTTTTTTTTGTCGTTTCTTTTTTTGTGTGGTGGCAGGAGTTCATGTTCCTGCTTCTTTTTTCCCCTGTTCCTGTGCTTTTGGTGGTTGCATGAGATGAGCTTCAGCACTAGTGAGCTCCGAGCGCGGCGTACGCGGGCAAGAGAAAAGAAAAGTGTCATAACTGTTGGAGACCGGGCCATAAACCAGCTTACGGAGGTACTGTACCAGGCTACCAGTACCAGCGTCCTCGTGAAAGTGCTCGAGTACGATGCAGCGAGCGAGCGGGGGCAAAACGTGCCCACTGCTTTCGCAACATAAGGAGGCGAGATGCGTAGACAATGGAGAGAGTATGAGAAACTAGTGCCATGTGGACCAATAGACCATAGACATCGTCCGCCCACCTTTGGTGGTATTTTAACTATGCCCTGCTCTGGGTTACCGATGCCGGTGGCATAGGCAAGAACAGGGCCAGCGTTCAAGAGCAGAAATATCTGATAGGAGGTTGAAGAATGGGAAACGGGGAGCATCCGCCCACTGAATTGGCCCCAGCGAGAAACAAAATAAAACAAACAATTTGGTCTACTACAACGAACCTTTCCTAATTGCATCTCCTCCCATGGGCTTCATTTATTGTCCTCCTGTCCAATACCAGCAGCCAGTAGCAATTGGGCAAGTCCATACCACTTGCCATCGCACAAAATCACTATTTTACAAATCACTTACTTTACTAGCCGGGCTCTTCCTCTCTCAAGGCGCCGTACTCGGTATCACGGTATTCTTCATCATCTAACAGCATCATCCCATACGACTTTACTGTTGGTGGGGGAGTCCTTGCTATCATGAGCCATGGGTTGCTAGCATCCCCCAACAACCGTTCGCTCCTCCTTCTCTACTCGAGCATCATACCATACTATACACCCTAGCTTAGGCCAGGCCCCCTTTCGCTCCCGGTACTAGAGTGCTCCCCCAAACATCGCCTCCGTCTTTTCTTTCTTTTTATTTTTGCTTTTTTATTTTTATCTTATTTTATTTTTTATTAAATTTTCTTACTTTCTTGCCCATTCTGTTTCTCCCCTTGTTCATCCTCTACACTCATAGAGACCCCTTCACCCCCCCCTCCTTCCCTTCTTGTTCTTGTTTCTGACCTCACTCATGTCCTTGTCAATCCTTACTCTCGGCCTCTATCACCTTTCACTCTTTTGATTTCTTGCTTTCCTCTCGCCCGGGGTTCCTACACATATCTCCCCTTACTCTTCCTTTATCCGATACACCGGAGTCGAGTACTCTATTGCCTCTCCGGCTTCTGCATTCCCGGTTGGATGCCCGATGGTTGAACGTGGCAATGGATCGAAATCTACGGGAACCAGCGCGCATGTGGTCGATAACTCACCAACCCGTGCATTTTTCATGGCTACCCCTCCGCTGGCCCCTCTCGTTGTGGGCTTTGAGAATTCCAGGGCTCTAAATACCCCAAGGCAACAGAAGGGTTTCTTTTCGCTGTTCTCGCGTTTTGGTGGGAAAAACAAGTCTTTATCTAATATCATCACAAAGCCTGAGGCATTCACTAGACCTGCTGAAAGTAATAGAGCTTCCCTCCCAAATACACCACTTACACCTTCGATGAAGCACTCTTTATCCCTTCCGGTATTTAGCACTTCCCCAACGAACGATCACTCTCCTTCCTTATCTTCTCAGAAATCATGGGAACCTGTTCCTCTCAGCGATGCTTTCACCCAAGCCATTCGAATGTCTTCCCTCTCAGCCTCCTCTCTTTCAATGGAAACTCTAATCAGACGGAACTCTGAGCGCTGCAAGAGCCCAAAAGACAGGCGTGGTCGCATTCTTCACCGAAGCCATACTTCTACCAGGTCTGTGGATTTGGATTGGACACGCAAGACTTTTGTGCTGATCGAGGGATTTCTCCTTCAATATTCTGGGAACGGCCCTCACGATCGAAGCCCGGAGAAGACGCTACCGCTAACGCCAACATCCATTGCATTTGCAAGCGATGTCATTCCTGGTAGGCCTTGGGTATTACAGGTTTATCGGAGCGCTGGCCCCGATGGTGCCTTATTGCCTGAACGAAAAGGTTCCTTCTTGTCCAAGATTGCGTTCAAGGGTCCTGCAAAGAATACTGCGGCATCTCTCTTGCTAGTTTTTGATGGAGCGGAGGAAATGGACGCTTGGATGGGGTCTATAAGGGCCGAGGCTATCAGGCTTGGGGGAGGAACTGTGAACAAGTCGATAAACGAAGTCGTCAGTGGTATACAGGAGGAGGAAGAGGGTGAAGAACAGGATGACCCTCGCCACTCTAGGAGATTTGTTATCGATCCCGCGGCGAGCTCGTTTAAGAACGAAATTGTATCGGATGGAAATGCCTCGAAACGGACTTCCACGTATTATCGGTCTTCCTTAGATGCGGGGAGGTCGTTTACAACAACAGTATCCGGGGATCACATTCTCTTAGAACATCTTCGCGGGTCTAGGCTTTCTCTCAGCTCTGCCCGTGGTGCCAAAGTTCCTACCGTTTCGCCAGACACAAGTCCCGAAAGATCCTCAAGAGAACGGAACAAGCGATCTTCTCTAGCTCTATCGGCTCGATCGCGCTCATCAATGGAGCTGAAACCGCCCTCCCAGAGGCCACTGTCGGTTATAGACCGTGACGGTAACCTGTACCGGATCCCACGGACACCTTCGCCGTCTGCCCCCAATTTTTCCCTCCCTATTCCTCTTTCCAATGGCCATCCCCAGATGGGAAGCAGACGTTCGACCCTCTCGACGACCCCCCCTGGAGCAATACCCCCGATGCCTACCCCGCCCGTTTCCACTCGGCCAAGTTTATCTGCGATGTCCACAGTCGGCGCCCTCTCAGAAATATCACACCTACGGACGCGGCCACGCCAATCCCAGTCCAACCCCCCGTCTCCGTCCGTAATCGCATCGCCCAAGGCAAAATCGACGCCTATACCTGTGAGGCCACAACGCCCAGCGTCCATGTTTGATCCTCGGTCCTCGCCGCCCTCCGAGATACAGAATCTTTCTAAATCACCTCCATCAATTAAGAAGCACCATCTACAAGCCGGAATTGTGGTGCCGCCCCGCAGCAGGTCTCTCCGCAGAAAATCCATGACTGCCATTGGACCGCCTGGAGCTGAGGTTGCGGGGCCACCACTACACCCACCTCCCTCCATTCCCCTACCTAGATTGCCACCTAATGGGAGTGACTCTATGCACTCTTCTTCCATGCCTTCATCACATTATCGAAAGCTTCCACCCCCGCCCAGTCCTAATACCCCAAAGAGTAAATCTTTGGGGAACAGGCATTCATTTCATGGCGTTCGCCAAGAGAGATACGTTTAATGTCCTAATATTTATGTCACGTCCTGTTTTTTCCGCATTTCATTTGTTAATTCCATTTTTCGCAGCATCTTCCTTCTACCGGTACCTGTGCGGACTTTGGGGCTCTGATACACGTGAGGAACTTCTTCTGTTTTGGGTTCGGCTCTCATTTGACCGCCTATTCGAAATCCTTTACTTAGGAATCTCTCTTCGATATTCTTTTCTTTCCCCAAGGCTACCGCTCTCACTGTCCATCTCACCGTGGCTTGGCACTGCTTTTGCGTTTTTCTTCCTTTTGGGGCATGGACGGTCATACCCATTTTACATTTTTATTTATTTTAAATTTTCCTATTCATGGGCGTTTCTCGTTTGGGCGAGGGACAAATCTGTAACATTAGTTGGTTCGATGGAGGAGTCATGAATGCGAGGGGAGTAGGTTGGGAGGGGTGATGCAATCATTTGTTGAGAAAAGTTTGCTTTTGTGAGTTGGGGGTTCTGGTTTTCCTATTTTCTTTTTATTTTTCTCTTTCGTTTGGTTTGGGGTCGTTTTTTATTTGCTTTTTTATGGCCTCTGGAGTGAGTGAGCGAGCGCGCCGGCAGGTGGTGGAGTTGGTGGCGATGTCGAAGGTGCGGGGTGAGTGACTGAGTCGGCGAGTTTGTTGGATTGGGCTGGTACTATTGTATTTTTAATGAGGTTATGTTGAATTGGTGGCATTTGAGGGGGTAGGGAGGGTGAAGGAGAGAAAACATTTTAATGTACTTGTAGATATACACCGTAATACTTTATTCAAGAGAGAAAAAGAAACACCCCGCTGGTAATATTAACAGTAGCGTATGATTGCTCGAGTAAGTTACCGCATTCATATTTCCACTCGACATCTTCCTTGAGTAGGGATTGATAGGCTCAATCACGATAATAATAATAATAATATCATATTATTATGCACACCCTGCGGTTAATCTGTTTATCTTCCGCTCGACAGATGTCAGATGCAGGTACCATCATATTGGGTTGCAGACTTCCTTCCTTTTGCCAAGACTGCTGATATGGTGCATGTATCATATTTGGTGTGTGTGTGGGGGGGGGAGGCATACCGGTATTTTGAATCTTCTACGGTAGAGTGCTAGTACGATGTTATGACGGTGCTGAACTTGTTATGTTGGCTTTTTTTCTTTTCCGAAGAGATAGTCTTGTGGAGGCACAGTTGCGAAGGGTGTCTGCTGGTCATAGGCGGTGGGTATCACGGGCATGCATGCTGTATTCTACTCGAGTACCGGTACTTGCGCTTATCTGGAGCTGAGAGATGACATGCAGGGATGCCGCGATGCCTTGGTATGATAGGGCTTGTGCGCTCGAGTAGGTATCGTGGGCTGTCGCATTTTACTGAATGGAGGAGTACGGTAGGTTGGGTTGGTATGGTAGAGAGAGAGGGAAAGGAAATGCTTTAGGTGCGGGGAAGGATGACGGGGGCTTGTGGCGGGGGCTTGAGATGTGGTGGTATCATATCATAAGTCGCTGGATACCGGTAGTCGTCGGAGGATACAGCAGTAGTTACTGTGCTGGTAGCCGGTCAGCGGGGTACGGTATCATAGTACTAGTACTATTAGTGTGCTTAACTGCACAATAGCATAAGCTACAGTAGTTTGTCGTGGGCTTGATAAACTTGCTTCGTATCACGAGGAGTAGCATTACAGTGTTTACGGTGTATGTAACAGTGCTTGCTTATCGTGTTCACCGCCAAAATAGGACAGCATGCCCGACACTGTGCCTACATAGTGCCGTGCTCCCCGCCGCTGTGTCGTGCCGTAGGGCAGAATAGACTATATTTTCCCCAGCTCTCCGGGCAACCGTGGTCCCATCATCACAGCTGCTTTTTTGTGACAATCATTACTCATCTTTGCAGATCCCTGCAATTCAGCAGCAGGTTTTTTCCGATTTGCCGCCGCGGTGCCAGGTTTCCTCGGAGGCGGCTGATTTACTAAGCACGTGTGCTTGCTTGCTTGCCTTCCTTGATTTGTTTGGCAGGGGGGCAAGGGGGGTTTGCTTGGGCTGACGTACTCGTACGTGCTTGTGCAGCACGACACCGGTAAAGTACCTTGCCTTACCCTTACCCTAACCTTACTGTTCATAGCAAGAAGTGCTGTTTAAACGTTTTTTGAACGACGCCGCTACCGACGTGTTTTGAACGCGTATATGGGCTCACAACAAAGTCTGGAAGGGGTTTCATTGTTTCTTTCTCCTTTTTTATTTATAATTTTAATTTTGCTATTTTCTCCGGATGAGCGAGGAAATTCTCGCACCCCAGGTGGTGGTGGCGGAGGAGGAGGAGGAGGAGGTGCTAATTGAGCAGCCGGAGAATATTCGTGGGGTCAAGCTTGATCCGAATTCTTATACTGCACATCGGCTGGTTTGTTTATCTCCTCCTTCCTTCTTCGCTCGGGGGTTTGTGGGTTTGGGAGTGAAGCTAATTGTATGTGCTTGCAGCATCATGCTACCCCTGGGCATTTGCATATCACGACGAGACGGGTGTAAGTTTTACGAACCTCCTCATTTTCTTCCTTCTTTTCCCCTCGGGGGGGGGGGGGGCGCGTCTCTAACGGTGTTTAGATTCGTTGGGCCGATACCCATAGGTTGGTTGAAGAATCACCGGTCCGAGTGGTACAAGCACCATCTCGGTGCGTTTGGAGCAGCGAAGAACTCGACCTTCACCGCCGCGGAGGATGGTTGCGGGGAGCCGATGCTTGGGGGTTTGGTACAGCGGGACACGAGCGATTGGTGGAGGGAGGAGAGCGAAGGGGAGGATTCTGGAGCCATCCATCGCGTCCCCGGGACTTCCGGGCCCACCCCGATACCACGATCGAATACAATGACCAGCGGATCGCAGAGGAAGAAGGGCAAAGAAAGGGCTACTGCTACGGGTGGAACTCGACAGCGGCCTACGTCTCGGAGATCACGCAAACGCTCAAAACGCGGAGACTTGAACCGGGGGGAGTCGTTTGCCACGGCCAATGAATCTTGGGACTCTGCCGAGGAGGGGTATTCATCCGGGGGGCAGGGGCAAGAAGACGGAGAGGAGGAGGATGCTCCACCAATGGAGGGCTTGCACGTTGACACGGATTTAGGGGGGTTTCCTGAAGATCTTGTAAGTCAAGAGCCAGTTCCTCTTAGTGCGGGAAGCGGCGCAGCAAGTTCAGTTTCGCCGACTCAATCTCTGGAAGCATCTAATTCACTGGCATCTCTATTGAAGCACGATGCACAGGCTCGAGAAAGATTATTGAGAAAAGCGTCCCCCCGAGGACGCGCCCCGCTGCTGGAACGCACGCTGTCGGGCAAGAAACTCGGAATTATCTCGAGAGCTCGGGGTTTACGGCCGCCAAGGGGGGATGCTGCTGGCAGTTCCTTGCCCCTGCCTCCCCCGCCCGAACGTATCGTTACCAATAAGGAGCGAGTTGCGGCAGGTCTAGTACGCTTTAACACAGCTGTAGACATCCGTGAGCGGGATAGGGAGATGCAGATGAAGCTCGCCGATCTCAGTCGGAGCAGGACATTTCGTCATATAGGGCGATACCATCACCATTTCCGGAAGCGGGAAGGGGAGATTGTCAAGATGGAGAATATGCTTGTCCGGGTGGAGGTATCGATCACACCTGTGCCTGGGGAATACGATGAGAATGAGAGCATGAAAGTCGTCACCCAATTGAGGGAGAAATGGCAGGAGTTCGTCGTGGTCTGTCGGCAGACTGGAGAGAAGGAGACGCCCTTAGCCTTGCAACTTTACAAGAAGAGGGTCATCCCGGCTATTGATAAGCCTAGGATCTCCTCCCACGGCGTGAGGGAGATACCACTTAATCCAAAAATCACCAAAGTCAATCTTTACTCGTCTTTGGATAAGACGCTGGTTATTTGGTTGCCGTATAAGCGGGGGTCGATCATTTATATTATGCGGCCTCGCTGCAGTTCTTCGTCTGTGGAGTGGTACACATTTCTTCAAGGAGCGCTTGGCTGGAGCAGGTCGGACAAGCTACTCATATCTGTCCCGGGCTTGGCTCTGTCAATCACGATTGACAACCCTTTTGCACGGGTAGAGCAAAAATTGGAGGAAGACTCGGATGATGAGGCGCCAATAAGGGAAGAAAGAGCTGTAGCTAAAAACTTGCTAAATCGGAGCATGCAACTCCTAGGGGAGGTCAGAGAATGGGGTGATATCGTAGAGCACTGGAAGAAGAATGAGCGTATGGGGTTGGCATGGAGGCGTTACGATCGCTTGGAGTGGATCCATGGGGTAGGATGATTTCCAGAAGTGGTTGTTTGGTATGGTTGCTAACAGGTGCGTAGGCGAATGAGCATAGGATGTATGGAGCCATGGCTATGCAAAAGGTTTGTCTTGTGTTTTTGGGTCATGATTGGTCACCCATTGCTAATTTTTGGGTAGACACATGAACTGGAGATACGGCCCAAGACCCATTACCCAACCGAAGCTAGGGTTGATGGCGAGAAAATGGCGGAACCCGCCCCAGTTGAGGGGTTCCTACTTCGATTGACATCTGGAAAGGGCCGCCAGGAGCGTCTGGGCAGGCTCTTCTATAAGCGTTTGTACTTCACTACTCATGACAACCTCCTTTGCTTTTGCAGGCCGGCGAGAGCGTTACCTCCGCCTCCGCCAAAATTGCCAGTCCATGCAGGGACCATCCCAAAGCTCAGTGAAATCAAGAATGAAATCCCGCTCATATACGCCGTAGCACCTTACGCCCCGGACACGGACGGGGACATCGCCTGGATCACAAAGGGCACTGCGAAAGAGATTGACTTCCGCGATAGAGATGCTTACGATGAAGGGGAGAGAAAGGTCAATACCCTGCTTAGGGCTGAGGGGTTCATTGATCTGTGCAAAGTGGTCGAGGTGCGCTATGTCAGGTTGCGCCCACGGGGCAAAGACGCTGGAATTGGTCACGGGGAATCGGCGGACTTTGATCGGTCTGTGCCCGATTCGAATCGTGAGGGTGGAGCCATTGGCGAGCTCTGTGATGAGAAGACTTTCGAGCTTGTTCTTGATAATGGGTGTGCCTTGAAGTTGCAGGTGAGTATTGTCCGTGGCTGGGCAGTATGGATAGATGCTGACTAGGATATAGGGTTATGATCAAAGGACTCGGGACGAGTGGATGGCAAGGTTGAAGGATTTGGTCAAGTACTGGAAGGCAAGGGATAAGGAGGATTTGGCTACTCTCAGAAGGACCAGGGATGCAAATTTGAAGGAGCTGAATTTAGATGAGGAGATGGAATCAGCTGTTGGGCAGTTTGCTCGGAAGTGGGAGGTATCTCGGTCGGTGGCATCCGGGGAGATATTCAATGTCTGCGGACTGTCTTCTTGCAGGGCTATTACAGTAAGTCAAGTGGTAATCTTGTAAAACGCAACTAACACTAAACATAGATGTCCGGCGTCCTATATCGCAAACCCCGCCGCCACGCCACCTTCAACCGCTACAATGTAGTCCTCTGTCACGGCGAGCTCCTAACCTTCCATAACACCTACCGCAAAAACTCGGGGGGCGAACTCCCGCACATTCACCAGGAACGTCATTCCTCTCTCCCTCTCCGGGACTGCTACGTCTACTCGGGCCTGATAACGGAAAACGAACTACTCTACCAAAACCAGACATTTGACTCTAACACCCCTGGTCATCATGCGCTTCCCCGGGTATACCAGGACGGGATGACATCCCATGACGAGGACACGATGACTTGCTTCGTGATCTGGCATGGCAGGAGGAGGAACACTTTCAAGACTACGGGTGACGGGGGGAAGACTGTTAGCCATCGTGTTACAGCGCTGGGACAGGCGGGGACGGCGATTGTGTTTAAAGCGAGGAGCAGGCTGGAGAGGGATGCTTGGGTTATGAGTATTGGGATGGAGATTGAGAGATTGAATGCTACCTCACCAGAGGATATTCGGGTTACCGCTTGATTATGGGTGTATTCTCCGGGTGATTGAGATTTTAGTACTTTCTTGGTTGCTGTTTTGGGGGTTTTTAGAAGCATAGCAAATGGTGTTTCCTTGCTGTTTTTTAGTGTAATTATGGGCCTTTTTTTCTTCTCTTCCTCCTTTTTCCTTCTTTCCTTCCGATATTTTAATGAGGGGGGTTAACTCTTTTGCTACGCTCCCGGTTTATCGTAGTCGTCTGACAAGATTGGGTATGACTTCTAATATTAATACTTACAAAAACTATACATATTTACACCTTTTCCTTCCTCCATGGAATCGTTTAATCACTCTGGCGCCTTGTACTTTAAAGCTCCAACCCTTCCCATATAATCCTCCCTAAGCCTCCCAGCCCTCGAGGGTGGCCAAACCACACAGACGACCTTTGCTTCGATCAACGCTTTCGGAATCTATTCCCCCCCGATTAGCCCTCTCCCCCCATCTCCAGAAAGAAAGCCAGAGAATAGAAAAGGGAAGGAAAAAAAACCCACAGCCCCATAAACATTACTATCAACCGACCAAAACCCCTCATCCCCCTCCACCCACACCTTTCCCGCACCCACCCTGACCACCTCCCCCGCCCCGCCCGATCCCCCACCACCACCACCACCAACGAGCCTAGTAACCACCGCATCCCCCTCCAGCCCGACAACCCTCTTGACGGCAACCTTCTCCGGATCCATGGGCGAGCGGTAGAGGACCACCTGGCCGCGGCGGAGGTTTGCGGTGGCGTGGTGCCGCTGCGCGAGGATTATGTCGCGGGAGAGGGTGGTGGGCGACATGCTTCTCCCGCGGATCAGGTGGAGGGAGTAGACGTGGTTTGTTATGAAGATTAGGGCTGGGAGGGTTAGGAGGGTGGTTGTTAGGTGGTGGAGGAGGGGGGGGGTTGGCATGGTTTTGTTTTGTTTTGGGGGTGGGGTGGTTTGGATGGAAGAGGGATTTTTTTTGGTTTGGTTGGAGGTGGGTTGGTTGTTGCACCGTAAGATAAGGTTGGTGGGCAGGTGGGGTGGGATGGTGCGGGAAGGTACGGTATCATACATTAAGGTAAGGTATCATATGATATAAGATAAGGTATGAGTGGAAGCTAGGGGTTGGGGTTGGGATTGATCGACCGAGTGATCGACGTTGGCTGAGCTGGGTTAGGTTAGTTTAGGGTGGATGTACCATACGGGTATCGACCTGGCGGTTTGCGAACGATTTATATCATTACCGGTATGATACTCTAATTACCATGGGCACAGTACCTGTATCTTCACGCATGATATTGTGATTCATTACGCTATGATAGGATGTTCAGAAAAAAAAGAGGAAGGGAAGCAGAGGAAAATAAAAGAATATACTACCGTTCAGAAATTCGAGATTCATAGACGCTGGGTTCCGCAAAAATGAATCAATGAATAAATTAATAGAACGCCGATCCATCCCGTCGCTGGTTTCTACAAAACTATAGCACCGGTCCAACCTATCATGACAAATGAAAAGAATGAAGGAAAATGAAGAAAGAGAGGGATAAGATCGAGAGTGGGGGTCGATGGTGGACTATTGGAAAGAAGGGGGAAAGCAGGGAGGAGGGAGAGCAGGAAAAGGTGTCAGCGGAAATCTAAGCCTGCTGGTGCTAGAGACCCCTCCCCACAACCCTGCGAAATCTTGATCATGATTTTTTACAAGAAAAAGAAGAAGGAAAAGGAAGAGAAGCTCAATCCTGGTAGAGGTCGCCGGTAACCAGCACGAACTCGTCTTCGTTCACATCAGGAACGGAAGCGATATTCTGCTGCTGTTGCTGTTGCTGGTGGTGGTTGTGGTGGTGGTAGCGGTGACGATTTGGGTCCTGCGGTCCGGGGGTTTCCCTGAGCTTTGGTGATATCCGGAGGGTATCCTTGGGAAACGTTGCTGCAGCAAAGGACGAGGGAGCGGAGGAGAAGGAGGAGAAGGAGGAGGAAGAGGGGGAGAAGTTGGTCTTGACTTCCTCGAGAGATCTATGCTCGGGTGACTTCCTGGAGTCTTCCTTGTCGTCTGCTAGGGGGAAGTAATTCCTGTAGTAACGGGTTTGGCAACCATACATCAAAGAGCAGACTAGAGGGTACTAACGGCAACAGCTCAATATACGCAATCTCATCCTTACTCTCAGACGTGCAAAAGACAACCAATCGCAACCTCTTCCCCTCTGCCCCGCTCCCCCGTTCCCCCCTCTCCAAGAAATCCCTAACGGTCGAGATCGCCACCTCTGCCGCCTCGTAGCTGGGGTATCCAAACACCCCCCCCGAGATTGCCGGAAACGCAATCACTTCCAACCCATTCTCCACCGCTAGTTTTAGAGAAGCTGTATAGCAGCTCGCAAGCAGCGAAGCATGCTCATTTGTCTTGCGCGCTTTCCAGTACACTGGCCCAACGGCGTGGATCACGTTCCGGCACGCTAGCTCGTACGCACCCGTGATCTTTGCGTCGCCGGTCTCGCACCCGTTCAGTGTCAAGCATTCCTCTAGTAGTCCGCGTCCCGCGGCGTTGTGGATCGCGCCGCAGAGGCCGCCGGCGTTGAGGAGTGATGTGTTTGTGGTGTTCACGATTGCCCCATTCGGGAGGGAGAGTTTGGTTATGTCACTTCGGATTAGACCCACTCTGGTGTTTAGGGCTGCGGAAGGGGTGCGCTGTGGGGGCTTGTTGCTGGGTATTAGGCGCTTTGCATGGTAGAGGATTGATAGGCGGGGGATCTCGGATTGGGGGATGGACATTATTGCTGCTGGTTTGGTGGTTCGGCAGGGAATTGTTTATTTTAGGTTTTGTGGTTTTGGATTGATGTCTCGTAATGGTGGGGTGATGGTGGCGGTGGTGGGGCTAGGGATCAGATTTGGAGATAGGCTGGACGGATGGACGGATGGAAGGGCGCGGGAGGGGGGGGGTTTATACCGGTACAAACTTGGTCAGTCTTGTGACTATTATAGGGGAAAGAGAAGGAGAATAGGAGAGGAGATGTGGCAGTGTTTTGGGTACCCGAAAAGTAAAGTTGTTATCTTATCATTAGAGAAGCCCACAAACTACTGAAACCTGTCCTGAGCTCCTGTGTTGTTTCATAATGGGGGGAAAACTGGGCTATGGTATGATAGTGTCACTGTCACTGTCAAATAAACCCTGCATATTCGTAGCCTACCGAAAAAAACCGGGGAAGGGAGGCAGAGGCTCTGACACCTGCAGCATATTGCGGGGCTAACTCAGCTCACGGGATGATAACTCTCTTTCTCTGAGTTATATATCCTCGTTGGTACCTACTCCCATCTCCCTCACTCTGCAGACTGCAGCTCTCCCCTGACTTTTTTTGATGCAATCCGATAAACGACCGCATTAGCTCCATCATAAGTGCAATTGTGAGTAACTTAAACCCACCGCCGACTAGTACCGGTACCACACACAGCTCCAGCTCCAGCCACACCACTACCACCATAAGCTTTGAAGAAGCATCATCGTTTTGTCACACAGCCACACACCCACACACATAACGAGCAAAAGATTGACTGACTCTTCTCCGTAAGCAGCCACACACTCGGACGTGAATCCGAATCTTGTGATGCCGGTAGTTTAGTGGTGAACTTGACTAACACTTTGCTGATGCCAGGATACCATAGGGTAACTTACTACCGGCAGCGCAGTCTCTCCGTTGGGCTCACTGCCAGTACCGGTAGCCAGCGGCAACGGGATCGGGGGTACGTAGCTCGGGACGCGCTGTGCTCGTAGGGGACTTACGATTTGGATCACAGCAGAGACAGAGTCACACCCTTCTCTCCCTTCCCTTGTTATCTCTTGCTTTCCAACGTGAAAAGAGAGAGACGCGTCCCTCCTTCCTCCCTCTTCTCTCGCTTTCTCTCGCCCTAAAATCACGGTATCACGGACTCTACATCCGTCCATCCACACAAGCTCCTCCAAATACAGTATGACCACGATTAGACCTATCGAAGGCCGCTCGGTACGTTGAACACTCTTCCTCCTCCTCCTTCTCCTCCCCCTCGAATAGTTTGTAAAAAATAAAAAAAATCAATTGTAGAAGAAAAAATAATATTAAATTGAGCTTTGCGTGGCCGGTTTTGGGCTCTGGCTGGTTTTTGATAGGTTCACCAAATACAATCTGGACAAGTTATCAGTGAGGGCTTGACTTCTGTTGTTAAGGAACTGGTGGAGAATGGGTTGGATGCTCACGCTACGTCTATCGGTACGGTAGCCGCCCTCTTCTTGCACTGTGAATATGGGTTCTGATTGTGTGTGTGGGAGCGGGAGGAGAGTAGAGGTTAGGTTTAAGTGTAATGGTCTTGATGCAATCGAGGTTATAGATAACGGGGATGGTATTTCACCGGATAATTATGAGAGTATCGGTAAGGGATACACCTTTACCTGTTTTTTTATTTCCAACTTTATTTTATTTTATGATATATATATATGCATATATTTCACTAGTGGGGGGTCTCGTCTGCTGAATACTGGTTGTCTGTCTGCCTAGCTCTCAAACATTGGACATCCAAGTTGACCTCGTACGCGGACCTTGATTCCGTTACTACCTTCGGCTTTCGAGGGGAGGCTTTGTCCTCTCTATGTGCTCTTTCAGACGTGCAGATAATCACCACGACAGCGGCTGAAGCTCCGAAGGGCACAAAACTTGAGTTTGAAATGTCTGGGAAGCTCAAGTCCCGTTCTGTCACGGCCGCTCAGAAGGGGGCTACTGTTCTTGTGGAGAATATATTCAAAACGCTCCCGGTTCGCCGGAAGGAGCTGGAAAGAAATATTAAGAGAGAGTATACAAAGGTTTTGGGTATACTGCAGGCTTATGCTGGTGTATGTGTTGGCGTCAAGTTCTCGGTGTTTAATCAGCCGGCGAAGGGGTAGGTTGCTATGTTTGTTTGAAAGAAAGGGGAGTACTGATTGCACTATTAGGAGGAGAACCCCGGTGTTTGCCACCAAGGGCAACCCTACCGTCAGGGAGAATATTTCAAATGTTTTTGGGGCAAAGGCTCTGTCTGCTTTGGTCCCGATGAATTTGGAGTTTGAAATGAAGCCTACAAGGAAAGGGTTTCAGAAGGGAGTAGAACCTCAGTGAGTCCCCTCGTATTATAGTTCTACCTAGCCCGCGAGTGAACTTACGTGTGATTTCTGGCTTTAGGGAAAAAATGGTCAAGATAGTCGGGTTTATATCACGGCCTGTCGTTGGGGAAGGCAGGGTGGCCCCTGATCGTCAGATGTTCTTCGTCAACGGAAGGCCTTGTATGCTGCCTCAGGTACGTAACTACATCTAGGTCGTGATCTGAGCATGCTGCTCACGGAATAAGGTCGCTCGTGCTATAAACGAAGTGTACAAGCATTTCAATGTAACCCAGTCGCCATTCATATTCGCCGATATCCAGCTCGATACTAGTTAGTCCTTCCCTCTGTGCATTGTGTAGACAAGCAATTCTGAGCAAGAATAGATGCATACGACGTCAACGTTTCTCCAGACAAGCGGACCATCCTCCTGCACGATCAGGCAGAAATGATGGAGTCATTAAAAGTATTATCCTGAGACCCATACCCATGAAACGGTCTGACGGGGCGATAATAGGTTTCACTTACAGACTTGTTCGACAATCATGAACAAACTGTGCCGAATTCAATGACCCAATTGAAAACGCAAAACCTGAAGCAGATGACTCTAAATAAAGCTCCTCCCAAACCCACGCAAGCAACGCAGCAGGTGGTAGAAGACAATTCTGCCGAAGAGGATGACGCAGAGTATTATGCTCCACCCAAGTTGCTCAACATTCTCAGTTCATCGCCTTCTCGTGCTGCCGCTTTTGATTCTCTCTCGTTGGGAGAGTCTCCAGCAGCAGGTTCCGATGCAAAAGGGAAAGGCAAGGAAGTCTATCCGGCGCCTTCCTTTCGGGGCGTCAGGAGTCCCGATAAAAATAGTGCGCCACCAGAGGAGCCAGATACTGCTGGCGCTGATGATTCCGGAGACATGGATGAAGGCGATATACTTCCATCCCTGCCCATGGAGTCTCAAGGCTTCGTGTCCTGGGCTTCTACGAGTGTTGTTCCTACTGCTTTATATAGATCGCCTAGGAGGCCGCAGAAGGGCACAGCAACGATCAAGATTGGTGACCGGGAGCCGGTGACTGCAGGGGAGAGCAGCCCTCCACACTCACCCAGTAAGCGGAGAAAGATTGGCAATGGGCCGGCAAACTGGAAGGGGAAGAAGACTAGTATTTCCAAGTTCTCTAGTGCGCTTAGCCGGTTTACAGCGCCGGGAACTGAACTGCCACTCCCGACCATGGGCGGCGAGGGTTCTGAAGAGGGTGATATTATGGACGAGGACGAAGATAGCCCAGAGGCTGCAGAGGGTGATGAGAGCGGTGGTGAGGCGGTTCAGGATGGCAGAGTAGAGGAACTGGCGGCGGAAATCATGGCGCTAGATAGGGACGAACAAGGTGACACCGAAGTGATGGCGCCTGACCCGCCTACTGAAGGTGGTGCTTCCACTTCCCTCCCAAATCCGAGCCCCAATGTTGGCCCCGATGACGACCCTGAAGAGGGCAAAGAGACCGCCCCGCAATCCCCAGTTTCCAGTAACGACGAAGAATACCTCGAAGAGGACTATATAGACGAAGAGCAAAATCGTCAACAAGCCGCTCAAAAAGCTGAACGTCTCCTTAGAGAAGCCGAAGAGAAGTCTACGCAGCCCACTACCGAAGCCCTCGAACGGGCTCTACGGATCCTTGAAGACTCGCACAAAATCTCTACAAAGAATGCGGTCCGCTTCGTCCCTGCCTCAATCGACAAGCTGCGAGACCGAGTGCGTGACCTATCCAAAGTAGCCTCGACCGTAAAATGCACCACGTCATCAGGGCGGGGTGGGGCTAGCCTGGAAGAACGTGATGAAGTGGCGGAAGAGCGCCTAAATCTGACCGTCACGAAGCAAGACTTCCTCGAAATGCAAATAAAAGGGCAATTCAACAAGGGGTTCATACTAGCAACTCGGGCCGACGACCTTTTCATAATAGACCAACACGCCAGCGATGAGAAATACAACTTTGAGAAATTACAGCAGGTGACAATCGTGGAGAACCAGCGGCTGGTGGTACCAAAGAAGTTGGACTTGATGGCAGTAGACGAAATCGTCGTGATGGACCACATGGACACCTTCAAAAAGAACGGGTTTATAATAGAGGTTGACCCCGAAGCGCCCGTTGGGGAGAAATGCAAGCTTGTTAGTTTGCCTATGAGTAAAGAGACTATGTTTGGTTTAGATGGTACTATACCCCCCCCCCCCCCACTCGAAACTTGTGAGGTGAGGTTTGGGGCTAAACTTGTTGGCACAGACCTAGAGGAACTGATCCACCTAATAAGCGAAGACCCCGGGAACTCTGCCGTGCGATGTTCGAAAGTGCGGAAGATGTTTGCCATGAGGGCATGTAGGAAGAGTGTCATGGTTGGAAGAGTACTTACGGAGAGGGGGATGGAAAAACTCGTCAAGCACATGGTAAGTCACTCTGCCCCTTCCCAGCTGCTGTAACGCGTGCTTACAAAGTGATGTACAGGGAGAGCTGGATAAACCCTGGAACTGTCCCCATGGAAGGCCAACGATGAGGCACCTGTCAGATCTAGGCCAGGCAAACCACTGGAGAGGCGGGGATCAGGAGAGAGATGGTGGGTTGAAGTGGGGTAGTGAGTCGTGGGCCGAGACGTGGCTCGCGATTGAAGCGCCTGGGGAGGCTGAGTGATGGGCTATGAGTGGGTGATAGATTATGAATGAGAGTTGGGTTTTCGCGATTTAGCGGTTTTTAGCCTTTATATGTCTAGAGAGCTATTTTCGCAACATTGAGATTGGAGGAGCGCAGTGTGGTACATTTTTACTACTGTTGCGGATTTAAAGGAGGCATAATATACGGTAATTTCTTTGTTAATGAGGAAGTTCTTAAACGAATTACATGCAAACTTGAACCCTAACACCACCGCTAGTCCCTAAGAGATACAGAAGGAAAAAATTCTAGAAAGTAAGCTATATAAAAAAAGACTACATAACATTCCAAAAGTAATTCGCATAAAAGAAGTGTGAGAACTTTCTCTCGATATTGACGACGTGTATATCACCCTTTGAAGAGTTTCCTATATATATAAAAAGACAAAGCAATTAGCACCATCCCATTAGGGCAGGGAGAGAAGGAAAACCCACGAATAACCGCCTTCGAATACCCCGCCGCCCCATCCTCCTGCAAGTCAATGCCCAGGGACCTATAAACCTTCAACTTCAGCAACGTCCCATCGCCGGCCTCGACGAGCGCGCTCTGCATGGGGTCCTCCCCATCAACCTGCTCGAGCTCCTCCTTCAACCTGGCCAACTGTCCCTCGAGCCCATGCGCGCTACTCTCGAGCTCGTTGATGCCCTTCGCCAGAGCGAACTTCTCGCGATCCAGCCGCAGCATGTTGGCGCCGTGCTCCTTGCGCCCCGCCGTGCTCGCCGTCGCCTCCATCGACTGCTTCGATATCTCCATCTTGCGCGACAGCGCGCGCAGCGTCGTGCGCGAGTCGTCGAGGGTTTTTTCCCGCTCCGAGGTGATGCGCGTTAGGGTTTCGTTGATGCGTGTTACGGAGTGCATGTCGCTGCTTATGTTGAAGTTTGAGAGGACTTCGTGGATTAGGAATTCTGTTGGCGGGAGAGAGGGGTTAGTGGTGGCGGTGGTGGGGGGTAAAGGCAAGGGGGCTCTTACCGGGGGCTTCGTCTAAGAGGACCATCTTGGATTATTTTGGGGTTTGCTTCGCTTTGTTTTTGTGGGGTTGTGGGTTTTTGGGGTGTTTTTTTCCTTCGTCGTTGAGGGATTGTAGTGGATGAGATGAGGGGAAGAAGAAGTTGTGATGTAGCAACAACTTATTTTCTTATCTGAAGGCAGTATCAAGAGAAATCCCAAACTCCGTTACCATGGCAACTCCTGCTCTTCATCAGCCACAGAATACCTCCACCCCCACCAGCCACCCACCCACCCTGGCTGCAGAATCCACTGCCACAAATGCCATCATACGCAACCCATCCCATCCCACTCACGGTACCATACTCGTGCGTCTTTGCCAAGAATACCTCCGTTAGCCGAAAGTGGAGTACTTTCTGGGCTCAGTCCGGATTGCAGGACATGAAGAATACCTACTTCTACAATAAGGTGTTGCATATGATGAATAAACAATCATCTCCCAACCCATATACCAACATCCACATTCTGAAGAGTAAAAGAAAACAAGAAACCAGTCGTGATTCTTGATTAGGTTCAGAGGGGTGTATTGAGATCCAAGGGAATATTGGCACTGTGTATGTAAGAGCACGATTGGTACAAGTACAAGTATTCTTTGCTCACTGAAGTTGCCACTGGTTGTTGCTGTCGTCAGAGTCCACATTTAGTGCACAAGTACCTAGGTATCGGCTAGCGGAGGTATTCTTGGCAAAGACGCGCGAGTACGGTATCGCTGCTTGCTCATCCACCACTTTAAAAGTGACTGGCCACCGCCAACCCGCCACCGCAGTACATTGCCTCAATCCTCAAACAATTTACCTCCAACAACCTATCCTGCCGTCCACCATACATAGAACTGTTTCACGTCATATTTATATTTTTCCGAACGAAGCATTTCAATTAGAGCACGATGTCGTCTAATAATCTGCCACGTGAGTTGCTTTATTTCCCCTCATTTCTTTTGTCTTTCGATCTCTAAGCGAGCTGGGAACTGAATAATTTTGGGGGGTTAGACGCTGTCGATGCAGAAAGGTTTGTCTGCCCTGGGATGAGTTCTGCGCTTTTATTGGGTATGTTAGAAGCTGACGTTTAGTAGCCCTCTCAAGGAAGCAGAGCTCCAGGTCCTCCGCAACCAGTACGAGAAAGAGGGACAGTTCGTTGGCGTCCAGACCAAGTTCAACTACGCATGGGGTCTGATCAAGAGCGACAAGCGGCCGGAGCAACAGATGGGCGTTAGATTGTTGACTGGTTTGTCCTCCCCCCCATCTTACCCTGGTGGATGCGTGGGGCTAATCGGGTGGGATAGACATCTTCCGCGACCATACCGAGCGCCGCCGTGAATGCCTTTACTACCTTGCTCTCGGAAACTACAAACTTGGGAATTACGCCGAGGCCAGGAGGTATAATGATAGATTGCTAGAGAACGAACCGGGGAATTTGCAGTCGCAGAGTTTGAGGGGGCTGATTGATGATAAGGTCGCCAAGGGTTTGTTCTTCCATGTTCCGATGGCGTGGATTCGGGTGCTGATGTGTGTGGGTCCGTATAGAGGGCATGCTCGGCGTAGCCATCATCAGTGGTGTAGCATTAGCAGCCGGACTTGTCGGATCTGCGCTTTGGAGAGGTATGTCCAGAAAGCGGTGAACAGTGGTGGAAGTGACACCTGTTGTGCGCGTTTGACTGGGCGAAGGCACTTGAATGAAGAAATGAAATAAAGAAAATAATTCCGGGGAGGCGACGCCATGTATTGATGATCCGTTTCTTGTGGTTGCCGGATTGTGGGGGCCGGGAGACAGGGAGTTGGTTGGGCTTGGGGTGAGATGCGTCGTGGTGTGGTGGTTCTCACAAAGGCATGCAATAGCTAGGCTACATCCCCTCTGCTCAGTCTCAGCCTTTTGATGTCTCTTTCGTGTTTCTTTTGTTCCTTTTCTCACCTTACTTTATACTTCTTTACCTCGGCACTTTTCTTGTATTGGGGGTTTGATTCGGCGGGAGGGATGAAGGGGTTAGCTACCGTATATCACGGGTATTAGATTTTTTGATTTTCCCCTCTTCTTCGAAATTCAGCTTCTGGTGCTCGTAGTGAAAATCGCCAGTGCCAGACCAACATACCAGAGCATAGGCCATGAAAGTAGAAGTCGAGTGCTGAGGTCCCGGTACATACCGGCGGAATTGAACAGCCTGGCACCCGACAGTAACTTGCTGATCCAGTAATATACTTGAGTAGGGACTAGAAAATTGATTCTAATCTCAGCGACTTATACTTCTTTTCAGAGGGGTTATTTATTGATCGACACAAATCCCTTCTTTGCCACCACTACTGTAGTTCTCCATTTTTCATCCATACCCGAGTAAATGAACCACATCCGTCCTCTTGCCCAGCGCGATCATAGGTGTGGCTGGGTGCCATAGAATATTCTAGTGGTTTCGGTCCAAAGCTGGATTGCCCCCAGAAATATTCTTCGGGTTTCCGGCAACCGGCTCGGGGTATCAAATACGGTAGGTTATGGTGGCTTTCGAGTGATATATTGCAACAATGGCGAGAGGGGAAAATCTCGCAGGTGTATTTTCAGGCGTATCGCAGCTGCAGCCAGTCATAGATTGAGCTTCGAAAGCTTGCTGTTGTCAACCGATAGAGTAATCTCTACCCCATACTGCAAAATGCATCAGTTACCGTCATCGCACTTCTAACCTGACCTTCCATCACCTTATCGTGCGGTATCTGGGGGTAATCATTGGTATCGGAATCCTGATCTATATCACCATCCCTCTCCCTCTTCCTCTCCCTCTCTTTCTCTTTCTCTATCCGCAGCACCTGGGCGGCCGCGTATTCAACGGGCCTGGAAGCCGAGGATTCCACTACAAGGCTTTTTTTGAATAGATACTCTCAGTACAATTGACGGTAATTTTTCTCGGAATACAAACTTGCGGCTGATACCGGTACATCAAGCTACGGTACACAACCCTGGAGCTGTTGCCCCACCCAGCCTCTATTGCCCTTCCCATTCGACATCATCCGGATTCCTCCCCCCCTCCCCCCCCCCCTCTAAGCTTCAAACTCACCCTACACCATTAGCCTACAACGAACGAGAACCATCCGCTCCTCCTTTCGATATTCCCTTGACCTGATATTGCGGCCTCTGTCTTTCTGTACAAACATAACCCCCTCATCTCTTTCCCACCTCCTACGAGATTAACTCCGGAGAGGACAAATTAAGAATGACTTCGAACCAAAGCCATCCCACCGAGCGGGAATTAGTTTACTGTCATGCCTGCACAGAGGAATGGTACAGGGATGAGCACGGCTTGGTTTGCCCGCGCTCAACCTGTGGTAGCGACGCTGTCGAAATTGTGAGCTTTCCACCCCCTTTGTTTCTGATCACTTTTGGGGGGAACCACCATTGTGCTAATGGTTGATCTTCTTGTAGATTGAAGGAAATAACGATCCCCGGGCGGATCGAGGTGGATTTACTTTTCATCGAGCATTTGATGATGCTGACGATGATGGTGATGGTGATGACGACGACGATCATAGACATCGTGCCAGAGCTACCTTACTTCAGTTTGGCGGTCCAGGCCTGAGATTCACTTCCGCCCAGCGAAGTTTCAGAGGCCCTCGCAGTTCTAACCAGACGCCAAGACAAGGTTCGGCTGGTTCCGCGGGCTCGGACGATGACATCCCGCTAGCTGCTACGGAGGATATGCTAAATATGTTCACAAACATCGTTCAAGCTTTGGTTGGTCCTGTGGCATCGCCTGGTCAGCCGCCACATCGGCCAGGTGAAGGTGGATCGCCACAACCGCCCGGGGCTGATGAACATAACCACGCCCATTCTCATGCGCATGCCCACGCACATGCACACATGTTTGGCCCAGCGGGACTCGGTGGTCCAGAGAGATTCTACTATGATTCTGGCGCTAGGTTGAGCCCGAGAGATGCAGATGCGCCGCAACCTGCCGGGGAACCGCGAGTGGTGGATTTGACAGCGTATGTTATTATTGCTATTGCTTTCAGGATCTTGATGGTTTGGTTGGGGGCCATAGGGGCACGAGGTGTATTGCTGCTAACACGCTCCAAATACGTTGATAGGATCCTCAGTTTACTTGGACCTAGGCAGGAGGGGGGTGGGCCTGCACTCAGCCCTGGCCCTGGAAATTTGCTCGCTCGGTTAATGGGAATGCCCCCTGGTACTGAAGGTGACTTTGTTTACTCTCAGGCGCAGCTTGATCGAGTTCTTTCACAGCTCATGGAGCAACACCAAGGAAATGCTCCACCTCCAGCCTCGACCGAGGCCATTGAGTCTCTACCCAGAGTTAAGGTTACTCAACAGATGGTACTAGACGGAGACGACTGCGCTATCTGTAAGGAAGAGCTTGTTATTGACGAAGAGGTCTCGCAATTGCCATGCAAGCACTGCTACCACTTCCAATGCGTCTCGAGATGGCTAGAGGAGCACGATGTAAGCATCCGTCATCCCATATCACTCGCTCCTACAAAACTAACACTTCCAGACTTGCCCCATATGCAGGCATCCAATTACACCAGAAGACCCACGACAGCAGCCACAGACACCAAACGCGCAGCAGCCCCGATCAAATGTGTGGCCATTTAATACTCCTCTACGCCCACCAAGCGAGTCACAATCACCTGGTGGTTCTTCGTCCCCTGGCAATGGAAGTAACGGTGGCTCCAGGAGTGGCGGTGGGAGCAGACTTGCAGATCTGTTTAGGCGGAGTCATGGCGACCGTTCTTCCTCTTAGCGGTAGATTGGAAGCGGTCGTTGCGGTTTTTCCTCTAAGAGAACCTTAGGCGAACTGTGGGAGTCAGGTTTCTTCGTTTCCCCCCCCTTCATCCGCCTTCCTGAGCCTATTCTTATCCTCTTGTTCCACCTTTGCGTTACTCTTTCGCCGCTTCGGCTTTCAACTGAAACTTCGTCCTGATCAAGTAATCGTGTAAAAAAAAAATCAAATCTATTCCGTAGGTGATTTCTTCTCTTCCCCCCTTCCCCGGTTTCTCTCTATATCTAAGTTGGGGATCGCACTCTTTCTTCTTTACTCCATTCTATTTCCTATCACATTGCTTCTCGTTCAAAGATAGAGGTTTACCTTTTTGTAATCCTAGGATCTGAAGTGCTGAATTTGACGTGTTGGTATGGGGATATCTGGGGCATGGTGTCTATGGGCAATTCTTTTTTCTTCTTCTTTTTCGGCCGTAGTCTTTTTATGCTTAGTTTTCCTGATCTGCTGATTTCGCTTGGGTGTCTTCGAAATTAAGTTAAGGGGTTTAATGACGTTTCTGTGTTAATTATTGTTTTTTTTTAGCAAAGATATTGCACGTGGCTTTTTAAGGCAGTGGCAGAAGGTGGCTCGGGATGTGGATATCATAGTCGTTTTTTCTCTCCCAAGTATTAAGGCTAATACAAGCACTGTACCGAGCCCGCGGAGCGCCGGGACTCACGAAGAATACGAAGGATATCGACAAGTAAGAGAGGAGCTATGATAGAATTACTGGATTGACTATAGCACTCGAGGCACCTTGCCGTGTGCCCCGAGTAACCCGTGTGCCCGCACCCGGAGCCCTACAAACCTCTGAGCACTATTATACTAGCGCCCGGCTCTCCGATACTGACCTTATTACGCTACCATGTCCAAATATTCCACTGCAATATCATTCAGCTTGTGTGAGTGATTTTTTGTGATCCACTTTTTCCACGCTGCCGCGTCGGACGGGACCGGACCAAACATTAAAAAAGGGCAGAGCCGTAGTGTAACCCACTCATACGCATGGAGAACCGGGGACCCCCGGCGGTGATAGGGGACTAACTTTACCCATTGCCGGATTCTTAATACTACCAACTTCAATTCAATTCGATTTGGTAGGAATATGGAGTGCCGTAGGACAACACGCACCCACGCGGGCGATGGGCGGGGGTGGCGATGTGTAGGCGGTCCGGAGTGGGGTTTCGATATGCTTTGTTATTTGCTGGAGGGGGGTACGACAGGTAGGTATCGTAGGTCGGTTAATGGGGTATCGTCAATGGGCTGCCAGGCTGCTCTGGTTGGTTCGTGATGGAACTTTGCGTTTTTTGGTATGATATTGGTATCATAAGAGATTGCTCCAGTCTTTTGAAGGACTTGAATCTTCTTTCTTCTTCCCTTCCTTGCTTCGCTCAGGCTATCATACGAACTTGGAACTTTGCGGATATAGGTACCGATGGTGTTCATTCAAGTACTGTGATTAAGTGTGGGGGGTTGCGGTACAGGTGTTGCATCGTATTGTGTGGTGAGCGAGGGGTGGCTATGTACAGTGCTGTACTGTACGAGTAGATCTGCATGCAATGTATCGGTTGCTATGGGGTTGCGGAGTATTGAAATATGGGTGGATTATATGTCGCTTTTTCTGTCCAATGAAGGACTGTACGAGTTCCGGGGATTTGGGTGTTAATGCAATCATGGTACTCACTCGCCCACTCATCCATTTCCCCCTGGTGTCGGACCGATAGGTACCGCCAAGCTAGGTCATATCAGGCCAATATACGGGGAGGATGTGAGCACGATGGAAGAACGAACGGCAGCCCGCCGTACCATCGTGGCCAATAAGCGAGGACCCAGGGGGCCTGCCAAGAAGGAAGGGCAGAAACACCGGTAGCATGGGCAATTTATTTTGCCTTTTAAGAATATCAAGTTACGCGCGAGCCGCCGCTTCCGCCAAGCACAATAGGTTCCCCGGTAAGTACGGTAGGACAGGCGGGCAGGGAACCAAGGATGATCCTCTTCCTTTTTTCTCCTTCTATCCGATAACAAGCTTTCCCGACTTGCTTACCGCACAGTACCACCTATCAGCGAAACATACTGGTACTCTATGGCAGCTTTAATCCCTTTCCCTCTCTTCCCTTCTTTCTTCACTTTTTTCATTTCGGGGATTTGTGGCCTTCTTTTACCTTTTCTTATTCCTCCCTCTAGAGCTCCAACATTTTTTGTTTTTGTTTTTGCTGTGCGGTGGGTCAGAGTTACCTTGCCCGCAGCTCGCGCCTTTCCCTCGATAACCCCCCTCCCCCCCCACGTTCTCTTCCTCCTTCTCTTCCTAACCACCCGCCACCTCTCTCTCTCTCTCTCCCCCCTCTTCCACGTCTCTCCATAAGTCACTCTGGGATTCAAATTTCCGCAGTTCTTCACTCCTTCCGTCGTTTGGTTCTACCTTTGAATCTACACAGTCCTTCTACCTTCTTCATCCTGTTTTCCACTCTCTCCAGTTCATCTTTCTAGCTTGTCGAAGCTACTCGGTAAGCGATGGGTGACCATTACGGAGCTGTCAGTAGTTCTCCCAAGCGTCCCAGGCTAGACAAAGACAATAATTCCTCCAAGGAGCTTATCGTCATCGGTGCCGGTCCTTCGATTGCCTCTGCTCCTCCAGATAATCCGACATCTCCACCGACTCTCCAGGCCCCCGAGCCTATAAGCTCCGCTAACGGGCTGGCTACACCTCCGGTTTTACAAAATGCTGCCAATACTCAGCCGCAACCCCCGCAGGCTATGAAGCGGCTTTGGGAAAGGCTTTGGGAACCACCGCCGAATCCGTTTGGGGGAATTATCAATAACCCGAACGGGGGTCCAACTTTTGGTGATGCTACTACGAATTTTGGAACGCCCGTGCGGAAATATCGACCCCCACCTTTCCAACATCCCCTTATAGCGCCTCAACAAATTTGCCGATTGTCGACTCCTCCCGTTAAGAACGGGAATGGGAACGGGAATGGGAACGGTAGCGGCAACAGCAACGGTGGAGGGAAAGTGTCTATAGCTGGGGTTGATGTCATAGATCTTACTGGGGATGACGACGACATCAGAATAGTATCGAATAGGGCTGTTACCAGAGATGTTCAGATTGTTCACCCGAATGTTTCGGAAGTGTGCTTTGGATTGATGGAAAAAATGTATGTCACGGCTCATTCTCTTCCCGCACCAGTTCCATTGGACGACCGGTTTACCACTCATTGGCCAATAATACCAGTCTCGCTGAAATGCCACGGCGGCGGTTCGTCGTTGTGTGTGGGGGTTATAGACCCCTTCGGGAAGGAATTCGGTTCTCTTGATACCAATAGTGCGAGAGTCCTGGTTCCGTTGCTAGAGAGGAACTTGGTGCGGCTTCAGGCAAGTGTCCTTCCGAGAAAGAAGCAAGCGGATCACCTCCCTGGGCCCGAAACCGACGGTAAATGTAAAACTCCGCTCGAAATGCAGGCCAATGTGTATGGGCCTACGATGAATCTAGGTGCAATAGCGAAAGTTTTGGCAGACAAGAATGGACGCCTAAAGAAGCCCTCTCAAACTGATGGGTTGGAATACGTCCCACCCACACCCATCCCTGGTGGGCCTCGTGTCCTGCCGGTTCAAGTTGATCCGGAGGCGGCAGTTTTCAACTTGCTTGAAGAACTGCAGAAGCAGGTCGAGAGTCTGCCTGATGCCGAGGCTGACCCACGGATCACTACTCCTCTCTTAAAACACCAAAAGCAGGGGTTACATTTCATGATGAACAAGGAGAAGGATCGTGACTACACTGACTCGAAAGAGAATACCTCTCTCTGGCGCTCGTTCGGGCATGGAAGCCGTACAATGTATGAGAATGTCATCACCTGCGATAAGACAGAAACAAAGCCCGACGAAGTCCACGGAGGCATTCTCGCGGACGTCATGGGTCTAGGGAAGACTCTGCAAGTAATATGCTTAATTATTAGTTCCCTCGACGCTGCGGCGGCATTCGCGGCCCCTACTGAAGGCAAGCGTCCTCCCAAGAGGAGAGTCAAAACGACCTTAGTCGTTAGCCCTCTCAGCACCATTGGGAACTGGGAGGGGCAAATCAAGGTGCATGTCAAGTTTGGTACACTCAGCGTTTACGTGTATCATGGGCCGAAGCGAGAGCTCAGTATCGAGAAGTTGGCTCAATACGATGTCATCCTCACCACTTACCAGATCGTCGGAGGAGAGTTTTCTAAACACACGACTGGTGGTGGTGGTGCAAGTGCTTCGAAAGGCAGTTGTCCATTTCAGAAGCTTCATTTCTTTAGGATAGTCCTCGACGGTTAGTCAACCCCTTCCCCACAGATGCACAAGAGAAGAAGTCAACTAACCAATGCAGAGGCCCATATGATCCGCTCACCCTCTATCATGCTCACAAAGGCTATGCTTGCTTTGAGCGCTCAGAGACGTTGGGCTGTTACTGGCACTCCAATTCAGAGTGAATTCCTCTATTCGAGCCTTTCCTTAGGCCACGTGTGAACTAATTCTTTTCCGTAGATCGTCTCGGGGATATTGCAACTCTAGTCAAGTTTCTCCGCATTGCACCTTTTGATGATAACGCTGCTTGGAATAAACATATCGCAGCACCATTTAAGGCAAGTTTACCTTAGCACGCAAAATGGCGATATTTCGCTAATGGATTTGCTATAGAATGCGAACATTGAATCGATTGCAAACCTTCGTCGTATACTCCATAGTGTCACTTTACGACGCTCGAAGGGCACCATTAATCTACCCCCCCGAAAGGACGAAGTGGTAAGGCTCCCCCCCCCCCCCCCAGGAGTACCTATTACTAATGTATCATTGGAGGTCTTTCTCGATTTTTCTAGCTCCGAGCAACAATTGTACGAGGCTACTATGCGGGTATCTAGGCTCAAATTGGATCTCGTTCTGAAAGAAGGCCGTGTCGGTGGGCGGAATTACGTTCATGTGCTACAGAGTATCTTACGTTTACGCTTGATTTGCGCTCATGGAAGTGAGTTGGTGAGTGATAGCGACACCGCCGGAATCACTTCCACATATGCAATCAACGTCGACGAGATCGAGGATAACGCCAGTGAGTCTTCGTGGTCCGTTAAGGACCGTTACCAACTCTTCCAACTTATGTGTGACGCGAACGAGGACGTTTGCGCTCTTTGTGGAGCCAAAGTTGGTACCAACGGTCCAACCGGCAGCGCCGGCGACGAGGACTCACCCTCAAACAAGAAGACTGGCGTCATAGGTCATCTTACACCATGCGCTCACCTTCTCTGCAAAGCATGCGGGCCGAGATTCGTTGAAGAATTCGGTGGCGGCTCAATGAGCGTCGGAGGCGGCGAACCTTTGCATGGGAGTTGCCCCCTCTGTGGAGAGTACGTCAAGCCCGCTCTGCTGGATATCAAAAGCGATTGCGGTGACGATTCGGTCCAAGATCTCCCGAGGAGGAAGAAGCTAAAGGGCAGGTACGGCGGGCCGAGCACGAAGGTCAAAGCCCTTATTTCATCCCTCCTTGAGAACAAGAAGGCGAGCACGACTGGTAATCCGATCAAGAGGTTTGCTTGCACTCTTCCCTCCTTCCTCCCTATCTAAAATTACATAATAGATTATAGCTAATTATCACACAGCGTTGTTTTCTCATGCTGGACCTCCCACATGGACCTTATTGAAATCGCGTTCAGGGATAACGGCATCACTTTTGTCCGCTTGGACGGCACTATGACCCGCACTCAGAGAAATCGCGTGATGGAGGACTTTGAAAAATCCCCGGAAATTTCGGTCATCCTAATATCTATTGCGGCCGGGGGTCTCGGGTATGTCTAACACCTACTGTCATTATGATCCCGCCCAGTCACTAATAAGGCCTACTGTACAGATTGAACCTGACAGCAGCCTGCAAGGCCTACGTCATGGAGCCCCAATTCAACCCTGCCGCGGAATCCCAGGCAATCGACCGCATACACCGTCTCGGGCAGACTCGCCCTGTCACCACAACTAGATATATTATGCGTGATTCCTTCGAGATGAAGATTGTTGAGCTTCAGAAGAAAAAGACCGAGCTTGCTAATCTTTCCATGTCCTCTGGGAGGCTTAGCGGGAAGGATGCTATGGCGAAGAAGTTAGAGGCATGATATAATTTATTCCTCCCTGGCTTGGAATGGTTATGGCTGACTGAGGTTTGCGTACAGGATCTCAGAACACTGTTTAGATAACCCTTTCTAACCATTTGCCCTCGTCTCCTTCCCTTTCTTGCTACTCGTACTTTCTTTCTCTCATTTTCATCTTGCTTGCTTTTCAATATAGGTACGAGCGTATTACCTTAACGGGCCTGTCTAAATGCATACATTTACTTAACCTCTTCTCTCTTTTCTTTCGCCATCTTTTCTCTTTTTTTCCTCTTTCTTGCTCTCCGAGAGGTGTTTTTTCCTTTCCCTCCCCGATCTCTAATACCTTTTTCCCACCGCCACCCCTTCTTTATCATGGATTTACACGGTATGCAATATGACTGCGCTTCCCAATTTTGATTTTTTGCTCTTGTTCTCTCTTTTCTTTGTTACCGTGAATACAGTTGGAAACGGGTCTTATCGTCACTCATCTAGAGGGGGTTTCCAGTGCATTTTTTGTTTGCTTGTTGGCTAATTTTGTGGTTGGGTTTGAGTTGGGAATACAGTAGTTTATCATAGCCTAATTTAGTGGCGAATGAAGAAAGGAAAAATAGTTGAAAAGGGACCGGAGAGGGAATGGTGGGCGGAGGCAGTATTTTTTTCTCGGAGTTGGTGTTGGGGTTTTTCTTGCTTGCCTGGGTATGATAGAATGGCTATGGGAGTTGGTCGCTGGGAGAGGAAGGGGAGGAGGAGCGTACTATACCCGGTTTGGAATAGGCCTCGGGGAAATGTGGGAAAGGATTTACTGTGCCAAACATGATATTATTCTCTTTGCTTTTATTTCACCGTGCTATGTGCAGCTGTGCTTAGCAAGCAGCTTTACCCTACCTACCGTATTAGGGGGGTTCTTTATTCCCTAACCGTTAGTTACTCAAGCCCTCTTCTCACCCCCCTTCTGGATCAAGCTTGTCGGGTGCGTATGTACCCGAAGAATCAATCATTCCCCACGATAAATCCGGAAGTATGATACAAGTACATACAGCACTACCACCCACTTTCTCTCTCTCCAACCATACTTTCTCCAGACATCACGATACTCAAAAGTCTCTAAATTACCTTATCACAGCTACCATAGGCTATCTTTCTCCTTTTCTCTCTCTTAAATTATGATAGGCAACAACTCCCCCACCCGACAATAGCCCTTTGTCCATCCCCAAACCCTCATCCTAACCATCTCACATCATACTCGATACTCGGCTCAGCCCGTCCAGTATAATACAGTATTTCTCATGCGCATACATATAGATAGACAGCCGCCCCAGGAGCTCTCCACACACCACACACAATATTCCATCCGAATTGTCCCCACCAAATAACTATCGTACCATCGAGCCCCACAGATTATATACTCTCGGGAAACGGTATATATACACGAGTGACAATTGATGTCCCGTTGGCTTTCCCTTTTTGCCATATAACCTAGTTCCGGGACACTCCTCAAAACCGACGTCGAGAATTGGGATACGCCCATGCCGATCGAGCCCAACAGCCAATTTGATATTCAAGAACCATGATAATTTATAATCATCTTTAGTCTCACCTATAATATGAAAATAAATATAAAGTAGAGCCCATGTTTAGTATGATACCTTTAGGTTATTGATATTTGAAACATCATAATATTATGATTGGAATAATTAGGTACATAATATTATCATATATATTATTAAACAACTTGCATGAGTCTGTACCACGCCTTTAGGAAATTAATAGTAATTCATTTTTTATAATAATATACCAGATAGATAGCCCTTCCTTCCTCAAGTTTTGTAATAAGAACTGTGTTGTTTAACTGGAATTGGTCTTGGCCAGGTTCTGCATTTGGCTGCTTTCTCTCTCTCTCTAACACTTATCCCTCACGGCGATGAGAAAGGCTAAAGGCATGAGTTGGGTGGTGGCGTAAAAGCCATAAGTGCACAATGGAGGGAAGAAAATAAAATAAAATAGAGGGCAGAGAGAGAGAGCGCTGACGTTAGTTAGAACTAGTATTGTGCTATATGCTATTATGCTGTATATAGCAATTGAATAGCCCCCGTCCCGAGAAGGGGTGATGTCTAGTGAAGGGGGGAGTAGGGCGCTGTGCCCATCCATCTCTATTTTATTGTAGGAGCGGTCACTACTGCTCACTCGGGTTTTACTCCCCCCTCCCTCCCTGCGTCAGGGCATTATCCAATAAATCTGGATGTTTGTGTGAGAGAGATTCTTCTACTAGTAGATTACGTATTATACAGCGCTATCCCCCTTTTCGCTTCGTTGTTCGTTTAACGTGCAGGGGTCTCGTTGATGTCCTGGTTGAATTGTTTTTTTCGGTGGCACTTTGACAGCATTGACTTTTTTTTATTCTGGAAATACTGTGTTGTATGGCATGAGTCCCTGATAGCATATCGCGTTTGTTTTGCAAGACAAATAGTAAGACCCGAGTTGTTATCATATGATACGTGCCCTTTTTTTTCTTTCTTTCTTTTCTTTTCGTCTCTCGAGCACCCACGCGACTGGCCCCCGGAACATCTCGCGCACATCCACATCACATCTGGGCTTTTTTACCGTTGTAACCGCGATATCATACTGGTCTTATTGGTAAAGTGCAGTACGGACAAGGCGAGATGAGACAAGACACCCCGCAACCAGAATTGACATTTCAAGCCTTTTTTCGTTCCCGTCGCGTTGTCTTGGACCTGCTTCCTGACCACCAACCGGTTGCTCGAGTAAGACCTAGGCAAAGGTGCTGGGTTTTGGCGGTACTATATTATGCTCAATTACGAGTGAGTCTCTGTGGGGTGGACTACTGAGATGAACTTTTTCTTATTTTATTTTTTCCCTCTTGCAGTGATGCTGTGCGGTGTGAGTGTGGTATCAAGAGGTACCGGTATATGCCCGACTACGAGTTAAAAAAAATTGGGTTGTGTTAATAATTTGGTGGGTATTGCACTGTACCCGTACTAGCATGGTACGTACCGGCACTCGAGTGCCGGTAGGTGACCGCGATAGGCGACTAGATGTGGTGGTGGTCGGTTCGAGCCTAAGTTCTTTTCTACCGGCACTGGTTTTACGCTGCTTGTATTATTGTGAGATTGGATGCTCTATCTGCGCCGTACCTGGGCACTTGTACGAGTACTGGTATCTTCTTCTTTTGGAAGAGCGTACAGTACTGTACTCAGGAGAGACTCACTTTTGATATTTACAGGCACCGTACTTGTATCTAGAAAGAGAGAGGGGGGGGGACGGGTGAGATTGGGAAGAGAGTGTGAGGAAAAAGAAACTTGGTGGCAGGCGAGAACTGCCGGGGGAGGGAGAGCTGAGGAGAAAGGGAGGAAGAGGGAGAGGAAGATGTAACTGTTCAGAGGGAGCGAGGGTTTTTTTTTTTTTTTTTTTTGCTGCTGCTGCTGTTCTTGCTTGTCTGTTACTGATAGAATACATTGCGGTTGAAATAACCACTAAAATATATACCGGCCTCTCACTTATCGCAGAGCTAATTAAACCCACCCTCGTATTGTAACTGTAGATTCGCTTCATCACTCACTGTTTCTTGAGTTAAACTCGTTCCCTCCCTCCCTCCTTCCTCTTCCTCCCTCTCCCTGTCTCGCTCGCTCACTCACCCACTCTCTCTTCCTATTCCCCAACAAAGTTTGGAACAACCGCCCTTCTCAACCGCAACCGCAACAGCCTAGGCGACGCGCAACTAACTTACCCTCCCTTGACCCGAGGGTTCTGACCTCCTCCCCCCAAAGCCATAGCCAACTCCAATTCGACGCCCGTTTTTCCCTTTCTCATCCTGTCTTCACATTTCGACCTTTTTTTTTTTTGTCAAACTTCCCTTTGCCGCCGTCCTGCGACTCCCCCGTTCTGCGCTTCTCCCCCTCCCCCGGTATAACTCTCGTTTTTTTCTGTTGGTCTGCCGGTCTTTGTCTCTGCCTTTCGTTTCAGTGACTTTGCCGTAAGTTTAATTTATCACCTTGAGGATTGGTTCTTCTACTATTACCTATTTTCTTCTGTTCGTGGTAGTCGTGGTGGTGGTGGTGGTGGCTGTGGCATTTCTTGTTCATCCCCACTCCGTCTTGCCCTACTCCCTTCTTCCTCCTTGCTTGTCTTGTCTGCCCTTCACCTAACCACCATCACCACCAACGCCATCACCCGTGTTTCCTTGCCCTTCACCTTGCTAGTTGAGGTTTGGCTCGGTGCGGATTAGGGGGGAGAGGGAAAGAAAGAAAAAGAAAGAAAGAAAAAGAAAAAGAAAAAGAACAAGAGGTCCATGAAACGCTGGCGAATTCTCTGCTAACTTCTTGTTCTTGGTTTCTCTTAGCTACACAGATCAACGGGAAGTTCACTCGTTATACTTCTCACATACCCACAGCCGCCTGCCATCACGGCCCCCGCCAAACGAAAAAATAAAACACTTATACTTCATTCTCTTCCAGGACTATTTCTGTCTCGCCCGCATTTCCCGATTCCTACCTTAATCGTAGGGTTACTCGGAAATCTTGAGGCTCGACATCTCCGTGATTGATGCGGAGTCGACGCTCCTCCCGAGACTCGAAGGCCTTGATCACTGAGGAGAGTGAAGACAGCGAGTCGTTACCGGTTGATGAGCACGGAGAGGGCCAATTGGCTACTGCGAACAAGTTGCAGAGTCTTGGTGGTGAAAAGGGGAAGGTGGATAGTCCTTCTGCGAAAGTTATTTGGAATCCACCGCCGGACCGGGAACCACTCGACGCGACGACCCCACTAACCCTTTCGAAGGAAAAGATGGAGGATACCCGGAATTTTAGGAGACCGCGGTTAAGGTCCGCTTGGTTGTGCCCCTTGTCGACACTGGGGGTTACGTTTCTCTCCGCGCTCGTCTTATGGACTACTATACAATCATTCAGGGAACGGCAGTGCGATATCAAGGGGTGTCGGATGCCGCAGATGTCCCCCGTCTACATCCGGGAGAAGGATTTCGACACGGAACACACGAGGTTTGCTAGCAAATATAATCTCTACCTTTACCGGGAACATAATGTGGACATCGAATATCCGGTATGTTCTTCCTTCCTTCCTTTCTTTTTTGCCCCCCCCCCCCCGGGCCCCCCCCCCCCCCCCCCCCCCGCCCTCCACTTTTTTTATTTTTATTTTTTTTATTGGACCGTCGTTTGACGTTTCCCGAATTGTCGCGTAAAGGATCTTTGGCCGGTTTTAGAGGCAAGAAGCGAGTTTGCGAAGAAGAATAATCGCCCTGACCTCAATGATGACCCATTCACCATTGATTGCTCTCGATCTCAAGTTCTTCCAAGTCATTTGCTAAGGTGCTCGCAGCCCAAAGGGGTTCCTGTACTTTTCATCCCCGGGAATGCCGGCAGTTACAAGCAAGTACGACCAATAGCAGCAGAAGCCGCACAATATTTTAAGGATGCAGCAGCCAAGGATGAGTCGTTGTTAGAAGCCGGACAGCGAGGACTTGATTTCTTCACGGTGGATTTTAATGAGGACATAACAGCGTTTCACGGCCAGACGATGCTTGATCAGGCTGAATATTTGAATGAGGCGGTTTCGTACATTCTTTCGCTGTATCACGATTCACGAAAGGCCACGATGGATTCGGACTTGCCGGACCCTAGTTCTGTTATTCTATTTGGCCACTCGATGGGTGGGATTGTCGCCCGCACCATGTTGATCATGCCAAACTACCAGTCGAATTCCATAAACACCATCATAACAATGTCTGCCCCCCATTCTCGCCCGCCCGCACCATTCGACAAGCAGATAGTGGAAACATATGACGACATTAATAATTATTGGCGCAAGTCATTCTCGGCAAAATGGGCCAATAACAACCCACTTTGGCACGTGACTTTGGTCTCGATCGCTGGTGGAGGATTAGATACAATTGTGCCGTCTGACTATGCTAGCATTTCGTCTTTAGTGCCTGATACCCATGGTTTCACTGTATTTACGTCTTCTATTCCCAATGTGTGGGTTGGCGTAGATCATCTTGCAATTCTTTGGTGCGATCAGCTTATGAAGGTTGTAGCTCGCTCTATGCTGGATATTGTTGATGTAAAAAGGCCTGGGCAGACAAAGGCCCGCGCGGAAAGGATGAGGATCTTTAAGAAGTGGTACCTCACTGGCATGGAGCCGATTGCAGAAAAGACGCTGCCGCATAAAGGTTTGATATCAATGCTGTTCTCAATGGAACCCTGCCATGTACTAATGATACCAGACCCTACCACCCTTTTGACACTTGATAATTCGCATTCTATCGTCAATCTTGGCCAAAGACTTGTTCTACGGCAATTGGGGGAGTCACAGAAGCCCCGTGCTTACTTGATGCCTATTCCGCCTTCACGGGAGTCGGGAAGCACTAAGTTTACGTTGATGACTGACCAGAAGCTAGACGGAGCAAGGGATGGGAATTTGGAGGTGCTTTACTGTAGCGTTTTCCCCCTACAAACTGGACAGACTGCCGCTTTATTTTCTATGAATATGGATCTGTCTGGAGATAGTTCTGGCTCGACACGCCTTGCTTGCAAGAATGCTGCTGAGGATGTGATTGAACTTCCTGCTTCCGTGCAGACTTCCAGACAGCCATTTGAACAAACCCGGCCGTTTTCTTACTTACAGTATGACCTTGAGGACATAGCTGAGCATCAGTTTGTGGCTGTCGTTGATAAGGCTAGTAGAGTAGCGCAGGGCTGGGTGATCGCAGAGTTTGTTGAAAAGAAAGACTCGTATATACGGTCAAATACCAGCCTTCGCGGCTTGTTGATGGATGGCATTCGTACGGCCTTGCCAGAGGAACGGCCCTTCATGACGGAAATCCATATTCCTGTAATGCACAGCAGTCTGCTCACCTACAAGATGCACGTGGGCGTGCAGTCATGCGGGGAGGATGGCCAGCTCTTCACTCCCCTCCTCCGTCAGTACCTTGTCGACCCCTATGAATCCAAGTTCTTTGTCAATGTGCACTCTGCGGACATCAATCTTCACGGGTCTGCCCCGTTCATCCCCCCAACACTCCGACCTAGCTCCAAGCGCGGTCTTTCGCTGCAGCTTTGGCTGGATCCTACGTGCAACAGCACTGTTGAAGTTTCGATTGAATTCGATTTTCTCGGGAGTCTTGGAAGGCTCGCCATGCGATACCGGACTGTTTTTGCTGCATTCCCATTGTTGGTTGTCGCGCTTGTTCTCAGGATCCAGTTTCACGAATATGACAATAAGGGTATGGTTTATCGGGGGCCATGGTTGTATAAAGCTTTGTTTTGTTTGCTGACTATGCATAGGCCGCTTCATGAGTTTTGGGGAAGGCCTTGATAGGCTCATTCCTAGAACTCTGCCATATGTTCTGGTGGCACTATCGGCGTTGGCTATCTCGCTTTCGTTTGCTAAAGCTGAACAGGACAATCCCGTGCCGTCACCTCTGTCAAAGTCCGCGACAGAGCAGTCTACCACTGCTATGGAGTTTGCGAAGAATGATTTACTTGTTGGGCTGCAGGATCCCTTCTTTTGGTTCCTTGCACCGCTCTTTGCTCTGATTGCTGTTGGCGTTTGCGTTGTTCTGAATTATGGGGCGATGCTGAGCTTGCATTCGTTGACAATTCTTTACACGTTTTTTAGCAAGTGGCCGACCTGGATTAGCAGTGAACGAAGGTGTGTACAAAATATGTGGTTATGTGGGGCGTTGCTAATTTTAGTTGTAGATCACCAACGATCACTCCTCCATTTTCCACTAGTAGTCCAAGGCGACGGATAATGACAACCATGATGCTCCTGTTTTTTGTTGCAACGCTTATCCCTTACCAATTCGCGTACATGGTTGCTTGTATTGTACAGATTGCGACTTGTGTCAGGGCGTTGAAGTTTGCTAGAGAAAATGTCTGTATTAAAGTTTCCTAAGTTTAGGGTCCTTTTTTCTTTTCTTTTCTTTTCTTTCGCTTTTACTAACGTAGCTGTAGGGATACTCTGAGCGATCTGGCACGTGCTGGGATTTCTACCATTACACGCATTCGATTCTCATCGTAATGCTCTGGATCCTGCCAATTAATCTCCCAGTCCTAGCTGTGTGGATACATAACTTGACAGTTCATTGGCTCACACCGTTCTCCTCCCATCATAACCTTCTCTCGATAATGCCATTCATCCTGCTCGTCGAGACATTGACTACGGGGAATATGATTCCCCGAATCAGGAACCGGTATGTTGTCCCCCGTTCATTTTTCCTAATTCTTGGTGCCGGGGTATGTGACTAACCATGAATAGACTCTGGCTGGTAACAGACTTACTCCTCTTAGGCCTAGCAGCATATGCCGCCTTATACGGCGTATCATATGCCTACAGCCTCCATCACCTAGTAAACTTCATCGCGGGATGGCTCGTGATTGTTCACTTTAGCACAGCGCCGCCGACGATATCCGGCATAATAGACTTATTTAATGACGACGGGGATGATGATGGGTCGAAGAAACGCCATCAATGAAGAGCTTATAAGAGACTAGGAGAAATTTACATACCTGTCTGCCTGCCTACCTGCTTGGGGAAGAAGCGATGAGGTGCAGCAAGAGCTTCAGATCTTGTAGGATTATTATAAGCAAGAGGGGGTTTTTTTTCTTCCTTTTTTTTTCATTTTTCGTGTTTAGAAAGTTCATCGAGCAGCAAAGCGTTGGACTGTTTTGGATGGCGTTATGTATTCACTTTTTTTTTACACTTTCCTTTTCTATACTTATTCATTTTCTGATTCCCTTTTTCTTTTACCATATCACTTTCTACCTTCTGATACTAACCTTTTCTCGCCGTTCTCTCTCCCAATCCCCCGGCCCGGCCCTCCGCTTTTGCAATACTCTGTCCCATCCCACCCGCTTGACCTAACATTGGCTTTGCGAGCTGTGGCGTTGTGGACAATCCGTTTAACTTCACTCCTCCCTCCCCAACCTTGATATCATACTTACCTACCGACTGTATACTACCCATTTTATTTCTTCCTCATTTCCTCACCCTGTTGACCGGCTGGTTGGCTGGTTGATTTAGTAGGACCGGGACCGCATGGATGGGACCATTATTAATGACCCTTTTTCCCATTCTTTTTCTTTCATTGTACATATTATTTTTTCTCTTCCTTCCCTTTTTGATTGCTGGATATCTATCTCTCTTGCACACTTGTATTGCCTTTATTGTTACATATCATATCACATTATATATATCAAGAAATGAGTTTTTGAGAAGCTGGGGTGTTTTTTATTTTATTTTCTATTTATATTTTTAATTTACGTTTTTTTAGTTTTTTTTATATTATATTTTTATTATATTTGTTTATTTGTTATGAATGTTGGTTGTGTCGTACAGTATCGTAAATAATATTATAGTACATAGTTTGCTTGGTATCCGTTTGTTTATTTATTAGTGCAGGAGGAAGTAATACTTGCAACTTGGGGAGGGGAGAGAGGGGGATTGAAATAAGCCAAGTTATTTACTTATTTATTTTGTGTTTTGTGCTTCCCTTTCCTTTCTTCTCGGGTTTTGGGGTGGGATTAGAACGATCTGTTGTAGTAGTAAGGGTGGTTTACTCTGTTAGCCACTGGTAAATTAAATGTCCTGAGGTAGGATCGGGTGGGAGAGGAAGGTATGGAATAAGAACGGGATGCAAACCCAGTAAAATCCCCACTCATATCCCCGACACCCTGTAGCTTATCACCCTGTCTAGTGACAGCGGTGATCCGGACCAATACCCCATCGTTAATCCTGATACTTCTACCTGTCCCATCCCCTTCCCAATCTCCTCCCCCCTCCCCCCTCTCCGCCCTTTCCTTCCTCTCCTTCTCCTTCAACAACCTCTTCAATCCCTGAATCTTACTCTCCCTCTTCCCATCCCAAGTAATCCCCTCCGCGCAGAGCGCGGAGCCAACAAAAACGCTCATGCCCGCACCACACATGAGGAAGACTCCGAGGGGACTCATCCCGGTAACCGTGCCGAACATGACCTCCCCAGGGAAGGCATGGAACATGAGTGCCTCGAAAGTAATGGTGAAGTCGGCGCCGCCATCGCTGAATATGTCGCTGCCGGATTGACGAATGCGCCCGCCAGAGATGTCGGAAATCCGGGTGACGGCAATCAAGGTACTGTTGTTTGCGCTGGTTTTGCCCTCGTATGTGTAGAGGATGTCGATGAGGGCGCGCATGTAGTAGCAGTGAAAGAGGACGGGGGGGAGATGGATGGTGACGCTTTCGGTGGATCTGTAGAACATGGCCGTTGGTTGGTTGGTTGGTTGATTGGTTTGAGTTTGGGTAGGTGAGGGGTGGTGTTATGTAGTGTGATGAGGAGCGGTGGCGGTAGTGGCGTAGAGAGATGAGAGGTGGTCATGCCAGGAGGAAGATAAAATGGTGGGAACTGTGGATTAGTGCGAGGGAATACAATTCTGACAGTCTGAGAGAGCGCCATTGTGGCGGCGTTTGATGAGTGGGGCAGAGAGGGGTGGCCACTTTTTTTCTCGGGGTTTCGCATCTCATAAGATGAAGGAAGAGTAGTCGAGATGGGTTTCAGGTTTGGTGTTTAGGCTCTTGATAACCCTGATTGATATGTCGAGTCCGTCATAGAAACTCACTCGTGAGCGTTGTTACTGCATTTCGAATCCGGAAATTTCTGCTGTGACGTTGTGCTCGCCATTCTTCTATTGCTTTTTTTGTGGAACGTCGGGATTTCGCTTGCACGTACCCCAGTCTTGTAAAAGTTTGCATCATATCGTACTCGTTCCCGGCATGAAGAACCTGAACATTTGGATCCGAATTTAGTATGGGCGCTCAGATACGCACAGACAATTTGCCATACAAAATTTTGATCCCTGTGTTCAGGTTCTACATGCCGGGAACATGTAATTGATAGCGCCTGCAGCACCTTTTGGTGAATTGAACGGTATGTCCAATTTGTGAGGCGCTCGGCAGGAAGGGTGGCTGGAGGCTTCGGGACTCCAGTACTCGAGTACGCACCTGCAGCCAGCCAACTCGTGGCGCCACCGCTGCCGGATGCATAGAAGCCTACGAGGAATTCGAAGCACAGTACTCGAGTGGTCTAGGCTGCAGCCCTAGAGGCGCACACAGCCATGTACTCTACAGTACTCGAGTACCCAGTCTGATGACATGGACAGCGCGACACCAGTACTTTTCTTGAGAAAAAAGCACGAGGTGGGCCTAAGGCTGAGCACACAGGACGCACCTGAATCTTGGGCCCCACTTGGTGACCGAATGAGTTGGCGAACCATCGCGCTCAGTCGGGTGAAGAGGGGAAGCATCGTGCTGAATCCGTCCACCGGAGGTTGGCATGTCTCAGAGGTCGTAACCGCAGAGGTTGGCCAGAGACGCCCTAGTGCACGAGATCGAGATCTCGCGGCGTAGTTATTAATAGTATGAGTCATGGAAGATAAAGTCGAGTCTGGGGATTTGTAAGTTTTTGGATTGATTAATATCTTTTTTTTATTTTTAACTCTCCATCTCCACTTTTTTTTATTACTGGGAGGGAGCGAACTTTGCTAGTCGCTACCCTCACCATATTCCACACTAGCGGGAGTTGTACCACCGCTTCCACTTTGGAAAACAGGTGCCTCCTCTTCCTCCTTCCTATTTTCGACCCCCTCTACTGTCTCCTTTTCGGATGGGTTTTGAGAAAGAAGGCTGCGAAATTCGTGTTCATGAATCGTGAGGACTATCTCGGTTCGGTCCTTTAGGTGAATGGCTCTGACCCCCATGCCCGGAAGGAGCACAGACACTGGCGTATTCCAGATTATCTGCTCCACGACGCCCTCCTCTTTCTTGAGGCAAAGATACATCAAAGGTCGAGACGACATGGCCATGTGTTTCCGTGTACCCGGCGAACAAGGCTTTGGCGCAGCCAGGATGCCAACAGCTTCCGGTTTCTTCGATGAAACTGTACCGTCGAGCTCGCGGATAGCAGCAGGGCCGATATTTGTGCATTTGCACTGCACCAGGGCATCATACACTCTGGGGTTTTGGGATTGCTCGGGTGGTAGGTTTGGGATTGCCCAGGTACCACGCAAGTCCACACCTTTGTCACCACTCCCCCCGGTCCGCTCTAGTGACATGCCAAACGACTTGAGGGTCTCTTTCACGGTGTATCTTTAATCAATCCAATTGTTAGGTCCAATTCCACTATACATGCGAGAAAAACCCTTCAAATAGAATTGTGCCAAAGCCAAGATCGGGAACGTACTCATAAAGCGTCCCAACATATACAGTAGTATGGGTTGGTAATGCCACCCCTTTTGCATATTTGAGAAATGACTCGAGGTCATGGTGCAAATCGCTAGTTGGTACGGAACCTGTAGCCTTGCACGAGTATCTTTTGTTGGTGCCGACGAGGAGGACAGGATGTGGGATGAAGCAGCGCTGAAGCGTGGCACGCATCTTCCGAAGAATTGTCGAGGACCGTTCCCCTAGTGGTGATGTGTGAACGCAATTCTAAACAATCGCTAAAGGAGTATGTTTGTTGCTCTCTTCCCCTTCCCTTTCTCCGACAGTTAAGGTCGGCATGCTTGCTCGCATGGCTGTGAACGGAAAAAACCTGGCTTGAGGGCTTTGACCTGGCGGATTCTCAATCGGCCAGTAGATGCCAAGGCTACCCCGCAAGGCCCCAACCATAGGTTGTTGTGACAGGTAAAAAACGGGTCGTTTCGAACTACTCGACCAATGAGGAAATTCTAAAACCTATTTAAAAGGGAAATCTTTTCATCAATTGGTTTAAGTGGGGTATTTTTTTCGTGCCCCTCCTCGTTCCCACCACCGCCTCAAGGCCCTTTTATCCCCCCTCCTCCATCTCATTTTCCATCACCACTCCTTCTTCCTTAACCTCCTCTTCCCGATCTCGCTGCCGTTTTCTATTTAATTGTTCTTTTCTCTACGAAGTCGCTTGTATTCATATTTTCGTTCAAAATGGCCGATAATGACGAACAGGTAAGGCGTTTCCCCCTCTAGCAAGGAAGGGGAAATTCCTTGTTTTCCTTTTTTTTCCTTCTCCCTGCTTTCCTTGTTGTTGTTGTTGAATACTGCGATTTACATAGCATAGACGTGATACTGACATTCTATAGCACAACCACACCTTTGAGGAGGCTTCGGCCGGTGCCTCTACCACCTACCCCATGCAGTGCTCTGCACTTCGCAAGAATGGGTACGTTCCTGCATTCTGGGTTCCTCTGCACCTGGAGCGTATCCACTTATGTGATATGTGTGCTTTTTTCCGGGTACTAGGATACATCTAACTTTTTTTTTTCCTCTATAAAGACATGTCGTCATTAAGGGTCGTCCTTGCAAGATCGTCGAGATGAGCACCTCTAAGACCGGCAAGCACGGCCACGCCAAGGTCCACTTGGTCGCCATTGATATTTTTACCTCAAAGAAGTTGGAAGAGCTCTGCCCTTCCACCCACAACATGGACGTCCCTAACGTCAGCCGTACTGAGTTCCAATTCTCTTACATTGACGATGACTACCTCCACCTCATTAAGCAGGATGGAAGCGAGAAGAACGACGTCAAGGTCCCCGAGGGAGATATTGGTGATAGGATTAGAGAGGCTGAGGACGCGGGCAAAGATATCTGTAAGATCCCACCCTCAGAAATCCCGTCCCCCACGTGCTTGTTTCGGGAATTCATGCTGATTATCAATTTTTTCCTCAGTGATTACTATCATTTCCGCTATGGGAGAGGAGGCTGCTATCTCTCTTAAGGATGCCCCTAAGACCGATTAATCAGATCTGTTTTATGTGGACGGATGGTGTAGCTTCTTTCTTCGTTCTTTACTCTTTTTTTTTTTTCTCTGGGAGCGAGTTTGATCATTGGGTTTCATTCAAATCAATTGAAGCTTGGGCGGGAGGTTCATCAAAATGAGAATCTTTTTTCTTAAACCAAAAAAACAAACCGTCCTTCACCCTTTGTCTGAGGGAAATAGACGGGCCTTGGGATATTATCATAGGAGCTCAATTTCGTCGTTCGCTGTATTTGCGAATTAAAAGAAAATGTCTCCTTGCGCTTTAGCTTCTCGGCTCACCTCCTCCTTTGTGGGCCCACCCCCGTGCCTTATTGTGGGCTTTTTGATCTTTCAAAAATGGGCTTCTGGCAATGGCCAGTATGTACAGCCCGGTAGGTAAATCGATGAATTACAGAAAAAGTAAGATAAAAATAAGCATCGGACCAAAAAAATTCAATCATGATGCCATAGTAATTGTCTTCCCCCCCTCCCCCCAAAAAGGGCCGATATCCTATGACATTATCTTCTATTCCATTACCAGTACAGTCCTATGTTTGTACCATACCTTGCGAAGTAAGCTCCTCAAGCGCAGAGGGCCGCCATACAGAGTATCTGATTGACCACATCGAAACCCATCAATAGAGAGTTTGGGCAATGAGACCTAGGTGGCAGGAAAACAGGTTATTTTCTGTTAACCTAAAAGTCTTGGGCACCCAGGTGGGTAGTGAGAAGTGGAAGAAGTTTAAAATAGGACTTTTTAGACCTGCAGAAATCCGATTGCCGTAGAACAACAAGTCTGCAGCAACACTGCTCTCTATTTACAATTTATTAAGAGATTTTGGTGATGGTAATATTGTGCATTCAGTAGTAGATTATCACCTGTTCTATGGCAGCCAGTATGGCTAGCACCCAACTTGTTTAGCTGGGGATCCTAATTTGAGCAGGGGACGAATTTGGGGGAAATGCGATATTATCATACCCTACTCAATTCACCATCATCTAGCGACCAAGCTACCTAACTTACCCCTATTGCGCAAACTCACTCTACCCGTAATCGTACGTGTTTGCTTACTCATAGTGTACATCTATCATCATACCATCTATCTTGCGAGACACGGCGATGGGATGGAGAGAAATTTAGGTAGCCCCAACGCCTCCAAGGTGATATATTAGTTCCTAAAGAATAGTAATGATTTTTGCAAATTGTAATATTTTCTCCAAGTGAGCACGAGCTGAGAATCTGCATAAAAGGCGTCGGAATGGGGGTAGCAGGGAAGAGGGGGAGGTGGAGGCCCAACCCTAGTAACCCCACAAAGTGACAAGTTGCTGTGTGGGCTGCCGCATTTGGGGTGGGGCAGACATGAGGCGTAGATTCGCAGGTAAGAACATCGTAGCTTGTTCCTACAGTAGTGGAGAAAGGAGGAAAGAAAGGGAAAGAGAGTGAGAAAGTGAGTCGCACCGCCTGCTCCTTTGACTTGACCGTTGTCACAACGAGGTGGGAGTGGTAAGCGGCCTCCGTTTCTGCCTCTATCCTTTCATAACAGTATCGTGTATCCTGAACGCAAGCACCGACTGGGGATACGGTGCCCTTTGATTGGCAATGGAGTACAAACGGCTTTCGCGCTGTGGTGTCGATGGATGTAAGCAAACATCCTTTTACCTGGACGATGGACAGTGGTTTTGCAAGAATGGGCATTTGAGAGAGGTATGGCTTTGTGATACCGGTGGATATGGGGTGTTGTGGGTAGCTAATAGGGATTAGGGAGAGCTCGAAGTAGCTGCAGACGACGAAGGCTTTGGCACGCAGGGATCCAGAGCTGTCAGAGCAACGCAGGAAAAAGAGAAAAAGGAAAAAGGTATGATGGATTGTCGTGGTGTAAACAAACTACTTCTTTCATTTCCCGGGCTGGGTCGGTTGGTTGGTATGGAAATGTTGACCAAAAAAATTGTACCATAGTGCTCCGCGGTCGCAAGGGCTTTGAGTTATTCCTTCAATGCTATCAGCTAATCCTTAGGAAACAAGTTCACTGGCTGGTGTCCGAGAAGCACTTCCCCAAAGAACTCGAGGTATTTTTCTGACTGTGGACCCTTTTGTTACTTTTTTTTCTTTCCTCTCCTTCCCCCCCAACAGGAACAGGAACAGCGGCAACCAAGCCAAATCAAACGGGTAGGGCTGACCAGACGTAGATCGTCGTCCGGGATCTATGGGTTCTGCAACTGCAAAAGGTATCCACTACAATTCCTGCGACCGCAGATGACCCACCGAAGGATAGATATGGTGATAGCGATGATGGTGGTAGGGACCTAGACGAGACAGGTGACATTGGGTCTTCTTCAGCGGGACATTCTTCCCAGTCTTCGTACTTGTATACGAGTGACGACTCGCAATCTACGGCTCAGAGCAGGGCTTCACAGGGCACGCGACGGAAGAGGAGGAGGAGGAGGGTACCAAAAGCTGCGGATAGACCAAAGTTGATTTCATCTGTGGGGATCTGCTATCTAGGCTTGATTGTGCTCGGGGTTGCTGTATCACTGGGGGATATTCATCGGTGGGTCGAGGAGCAGGGGGTTGTCTACCTGAGGGCCATCAATGAGATTCCCGGTGAAATGAGGCAGAGGCTTGATGCAGAGTATTATGTTGCTTTGGACCCAAGGGTTTGTTTCCCTTCCTTCCCCTCCTCTCTCACACAGGGGTGTCCTCCCGTTCTCCGAGCGAGCAAACAGGGTGGGGCTGATGTGAGTGAGCGGCCAGGCTCGCCCAACACTGGGATTACTTCATTCAACAGTTCAAGGACTGGTGATCATGTATCAGGTCGCTTTCGGAATGTCGTTTCCTCCCTTGAACACCACCCTACTTGTGTTCCAATTCATGAAAGCCCTTGGTCTCCCTCGTACGTCTACTTCTCCCCCTCTTCCAAAAATATCCTACACGAGGAATGACTCAAGGAAGTCCTAATATGGTATAATGCTGAAGTGGAAATATACCACGGCTTCAAACGTCTCGCAAACCTGATATCTCTCCCATTCATATGGAATGGCCTCAGGCACCGCAAGCGAGTCACCAATTGGCCCGAAGCCCGCTTAATGGCTCTCTTGATAATATCGACAAAGCTATTATACGGCCTCGACGGAGTAAAACGCACACCTAAATCTGCGGCAGAACCGGCAGCTGTAGGGCTGAAATGGAAGGCGTGGGATGGGTACCTACGAACCGGCAATGCCGAGCGTCGAGGACTCCTCAACGAGAGCGTTACACCGGGAAGTGAAGGGGAAGGGAGGGGGAGGGGAGTGGGAGGGAAAAACCTGGAAGTCGACATAGAGGAGAAGGATGTATTTGGCATGACTGGAGAGGAATTGGATAGATATATGGATTGGTTTGAGAAGAATTGGGCGGATGACTCCAATACACCTCGTACGTTGTTTTTTTGTTTTTTGAACTTATTTTATGCATATTCCCCCCTCCCCCCAATTTACTTTTTTTCCTCCAAAGCCTGAGAACAACCGGCCGCAAACCTTGCTCGCTTTTTTTTCCTTTTTCTTTTGTCCTTTCAAGTTTAAGTTTACTTCTTTTTTCTGTGTGACATTCGATGCATTAGTTCCTCCAGGGCAGGCTCACTTACATTTGCATGTCTTGGACGGACCATCCATCCGTTGCAACCACATTAGTTACTAAACAGATACTTAATTTATTCCCGACTGGCCGCGCGGCGGCCGAGGGAGCTGAGGCCCACCAAGTCCACGATCGGCCCCGGCGTGGGGCTCCCACAGATGAACCAGGGCAACATGATCCTACGGATGAAAGGTTGCGAGAGCTAAATTCTCAAATCGAGATACACCCCGCCCAGCAGCAACAGCAGCAACAGGAAGGAGAACAGGAGGGGGAGGAGGAGGATAGGGGGGTGGGGGAGAACTACTCACTACATCGAGGAGAGCTTGTAACTAGACCGGGAGATCAGTACCTTTGGCATTCGATCCAGACTGAGTTGCCTGTTGAGCAGCAGACTCTGCTACAGGCTGGAGCGGATCTGTTGGCTATCACCAGGGATGATCTGGCCAGGGTTGTTAAGGCTCTGGAAACCCAATTCAGGGGTCTGGTTAAAAACCAAAGGAGGAAGGAGATGCGAGAGGGGAGAATGGATGTTGATTGATAGACGATGCCGGTACCCTATCTGATAGGCTATAAAACATATTGCATCTTGAAGCATAATTGTTTTTTTTGCTATAAGAGCCTTTTTTTTCTTCCCACTTTATAGCACACCGCAATCTATGTCTGTTTCCCGTAAACCTCTTGGCTCTTTGTTTGGGTCTTCTGGCTTTACACTATGACTGGCCTGTGCCTACTATCGTAATAATCCAGGCTCAGACCATGCGCCCTTTCTTAGGCCTTTATGTCATAACACAGCGGTCCTGTACAGAAATTGCACCCTTAAACGACTGAAGAATTTGAGAAAAAAAGAGGCCCCCCCCCATGCACTCTTCCGGATTCCTCCCGGTAAGGCGGTTTGATTCTGGATTGACAATCGGTTTTCGATGGCTGGAAAACATCCGAATTTTGGTTGGGCTATCATCGCTAATTTTCTATTTTGAGGGCCCTCTGGCAGAAGTATATGAAACACAATGCATCCTATTCTACTCCTCCATTTCCTCATCTCCACCTCCCTCCATGCTCTCTTTGGCCAATTTCTCAGCCTCAGCAACTAGCTCTTTTGGGACCTCCTCATGTTTTCCCCATCCCTTGGCAGCGACGCCCTCCCCGAGTCCCTCGGTTGAGCCCTTCCCGAGTCTAACCCACGTCATCTCCAACTCGAAATCCTTGTCCTTTGAGTTGTCGTCGTGAGCAAAGTAGATGATTCTAGCAGCCTGTTTAACAGCTTCCTCAACGGTGATGTTAGGAAGGGGTAATTTCTCCAACTCGGCTTTAGCAGCTTGACGACCTCGACCGGTTGCGGCTCCAAAGTAACCCTGTGTTAGAGCAGATGTTAGTATTAGGATGGGTGCGGCCCTGGGCGTCATTTAGAAACCCAAGGCTCTGGAGTAGGTTTAAACAGGGAAATGTCATCATACCCAGCCGACACCGCTCGGCTCTACCATCCACAATCCTGGCCCACCAGCTTCATCCATACCACCAATGATCGCTGTAACACCAAACGGCCTCACACTAGAGTAAAGGGTATATGCCTGGGCATAACCACCCATGGCGTCTGCCATGCTGGAGATCGGGATCGGGCTGCGGTAAAGCTTGCGCCAGTTGGATGCTTCGCTGCGAGCACGAGAGGTAAAATGACGAGCATCAGGAATAAGACCAGAACAAGCCTGCAGGATTTCATTCGTTAGTTTTAATTGGGGGGTCGGGCTGGTGCTGGGGGAAAGTGATTGATGAAAAGGGGGCCTCACAATTCCGATATGGTTATCAACACTAGCGATCCTCTTGTTGCTTCCTGGAACCAACAGCTTGCTCCCAATTAGTTTCTCAACAGCTAGGACAACACCATCATTGCAACGGATTCCAATAGCTGTTCCACCATTTTCTACAGCTTTTGTTGCATATTCTACCTATAGTAATCCCTTAGAAAGTAAGTAAGGAGCTTGGCTAGGGATATGGTGGGGCAAGAGAGAGCGGTACTGACTTGAAAATTTCTTCCATCGGGGCTAAATACGGAGTTGGATAAATCATAACCTGTACCGATTGATGTCTGCGAATGTCAGTAAATAACACCCCGCAGTGCCGGCGCTGCCAGTTCCTATCACAGCAGGCAGCAACAAGATAGAACTCGTAGGCAGTGAAAGAGAGATAATTACCATGACGAGGAATGATGGATGCTTGATCAGATGAGTAGATGATGGTGATGACGATGATGATGATGGAAGTTAGAGTGGGGTTTCTGTAGGACGATGGAGATAGCAAGCAGTTGTTCAGTCCTGAGACTTGCGTGAAGGGCTGCGGCGCACTAGGCTAGACCAAATTAAGCGATGGAGGGGCAAGTAACCCAAGCTTCGAAGTTGCGGTTTGTAGCAGTGAATTTGCTTGATGTGTTCCTATGAGGCTCCACAAGGGCTTAGGGCAACGCACCAATACGATTGCTGGATACCGACACATAGTCTCACTGTCCAGCCACACAGCCGCTGACAGGATGACCCACCCATAATCATTATCTTTTTTAGTGCGAACGGATTATTGATTGGCAGCGCCTGCCGGTTGACCTCAATATTATTTTATTTTTTCTACTGCTTGATGATACCTGCATCTGACAGATGAGCAGCAATTATCATACATTGTACAGTACCGTGCATTCAAGTTACTTCTTACAGAACCTACACCGCCCCAACCAACACCCCAGAATTTATTGTCGCCTTGAACCCCGTCGGAGCGAGAGGGATGCTGATGCTGCAGACCTTCCTGGCTCACACAGACGCCTCGCGGTGATGGACTACTAGAGTAAGCTTGTCAATCGGTAGACATCGGCTCCATGTCTTCATCCAGTTGAGATTATTGAACCAGGGGGGTGTCCAGAGGGAACCCCTCCTCATTGGCATTAAAATCCAAGGCCAGGCACCGTCAGCTGAAGCAAAAGAGGGGTGTATGGACTGGGCAATTACAACAATCATATATCCGTTCCTCCCTTCTTGATAATCTCTTTTCTCCACTTCTCGAATTTTTTTTTGTTTTTTATTCACAACATTGCCCACTGCGCGTTGCACATTGCGCTGTTCAAAGCGTCCAACCCCCGACAAAGGTTCAAGGAAGAGATACCAAACAAAGATAAACAAAAAAAAAAGGGTTCGCTTTTATTGTTTGCTCCGCGTTACTGGTAGGCCTTTTGTTGGCTGTTGGTTTCTCAGCCTGGAGGATATCATATATCATTAGAAGGTCATACCATAGCTCTCCCTATCTACACAGTTCTACGGAGGTAAAGGATCCGGAGCTTCTTAGGCAGCCCTCGCGTCATATTTTTTTATTTCATTTTTTTCACTTCAAGATAGTAAGATCTCCTCTATCCGCTGCGTCTCCATCCTTTCGGATTATTCGGCGTACACGTGGGACCTCTTCAGCTGATTTCAGAACAATGGCTGCATAGGTCGCCAGTTCACTCACAAATTTCCTTTATCGATTGTTGAGCTCTCTGACCCACCCCGCCAACTCGGGGAATGCTCCACAAAGCTCGTTGGGGCTTGCCGTCAGAGGGACCTTGTTGAAATACTATATCCCCCTTCTTGTCCTCGCTCTGAGACCTATCTCCCGGTCGTAGGAAGTTCTAGGGCCTCTCTTACGTGTACATTTCTCTTTTGCACAGTCGCACCCTGTCTTCACCATGGCGGAAACATCCCCTCCTCAACACCATCCAACTGATCTTCATATTCAACCTCAGTATTTCAATGTCCAGCCCAATAACATACTCCGAGCTCAGCTTGTCGCCAGCCCTTCCTCTAGCGAGCCGCTGTCCTACCGACAATCAATAAACTCCGTGCCATCCTTAATTTCTTCCTCTGTTTCCCCTTCTCACCCTCTAAACAACGACTTTCAAGCAGGAATGCCTCTCTGGCCGCCGAAGACATGGCCTACCAGCAGATCAAAGCATATCTCCTCCTCCTCATCAGATCTTGGCCATATTCGACGAGAGTCCCAGTCCAATTTATCTTCCATCATAGCCACCCCCTCGAGTGCCCCCTCGAGTATCCATACCACCGATCCTCCCAAAACACCGGCTCAGCCGCGTCCAAAAACCAGCTTAATCAGAAGAGTTTCGAATAAACTACGAAGAAGGACTTCATCATCTACCCCGAAAGATTCGGAGGAGCGAAGCGGGCCAGTTCTTGCGCGGCTTCGAAGCGACAGCTTCAATGGCGGAGAAACCGGGCGTCTCGGCATACAAAAGAAGGATGAGCCTTTCGAAGATCACGAACAAGCCATTGAGGGAGAAGAAGATGGAGCAAGAACGAGTACCAGTGTGGAAACTCCCCACCCGGATGAGTCGATCGGGGCTATTGGAGATATGGTACCCAAAGTCTTGAAAGAAGGAACGGCAATGACTAGAGTTACAAGAAAGAAGAAAACCCAACGAATTTTTTCCATAGATCCCACTGCCACCCGAGTAACCTGGGATTCTACGAAGCAATCATCCAGATTCTATATCGATGATATTAAGGAGATTAGGCTGGGGGCGGATGCACGAAACTATCGAGAGGAATTCCAGGTTTCATCAGAGGTGGAAGACAGATGGGCCACCATAATATATACGGAACCGGAGACTGGGAAGCTCAAAACCCTTCACGTTATCGCACCTACCATTCATACACTGGAACTTTTGACAGCTACATTAGATATAGTAATGCAGTACAGGACGGAGAAGATGGCCGGTTTGTCAATGCCTGGAGAGAATTTTGTTGACGCTCATTGGAGAGATTGTATGGAGTCTCAGTGTCCTGCAAAAACTCCTAATTCAAACGACGAGAAGCTAGGGTTTGAAGATGTGGAACGGCTGTGTCGAAGGTTACATGTCAACTGCTCAAGACAGTTTTTGAAAGACAGGTTTAAGCAATCCGACAAGGACAAATCCGGATTTCTGGATTTTGTTGAATTTCGTGAATTTGTTCGGTTACTGAAACAAAGGGATGAAATTGTCGATATTTGGAAAGATGCGGTTGCGGACAGAAAGGCTGGGATGTCTATTGACGAATTCCGAACTTTCCTCAAAGAAGAGCAGAAGGTCGACATCAACTCTGACCCGATGTACATCGACAAAATCTTTCGAAAATTCACTCGGCCGCCTTCATCTCAACAGCAGGTCACACGGAAGGAAGGATCAATTGTCCGGATGTCAATGGATGCATTTTCTGATTTCCTCCTGTCTTCATCTTACAATCCCCCATTGCTCCCCACGCCACTGGGTAATAACCTCGATCGACCACTGAATGAATACTATATATCTAGTTCACACAACACTTATCTTTTGGGTAGGCAGGTGGCTGGCGAATCATCAATCGAAGCTTACATACGCGTCCTCAAACGTGGCTGTCGGTGTGTTGAGATCGACTGCTGGGATGGCGATGACGGTAGACCAATCGTTACCCATGGCCACACCGGCACCTCCGATATCCTCTTTTTGGACGTTATAACAGCCATCAAAAAGTACTCCTTCGTTGCTTCAACTCTTCCTGTCATACTCTCATTAGAAGTCCACTGCGATTTGGAACAACAGGTTGAGATGGCGAAAATTCTTCGCAGTGTCCTAGGTGACGTACTTGTCACAGAGCCTTTCATGACAAACACTTTAATTCTACCAAGTCCAAACGAATTAAGGAGCAGGGTCTTAATCAAGGTCAAAGGCAGCTCCAAGCAAGATACACTAATCATAAACGACTTCACTTCAATGGAAAAACGGGCTGGGAGCACCAATAATCTTCAGAACTCCCCACATCAACCCTCGCTCCATAAGAGCGGCATACCAAGCGAGAACAGTAGCTCCACAAGTGAGTCCGAAGGTCAAGATGAAAGTAAGGTCGAGAAGAGGCAGGAATCTGTGAAGATTGCGCATGAATTGGGTTCTTTAGGTGTTTATACTAGAGGACAGCGATTTTCGAACTTTGCGCTGCCCGGTAAGCCCTTGTTCTTCACGTTCCTCAACCAATACTAACTCTGCATCCCTTCAGAAAGCAAAACATCCAACCATGTGTTCTCTTTTCAAGAGAAGAAATTTGAGAAATTCACAAAAGACCCAGAGAAGAAGGTTCAATTAGAGAAACACAATGTCCGATACCTTATGCGAGTCTACCCGTCTGGATTCCGAGTCAACTCTTCGAATTTCGACCCAATCGGGTTCTGGCGTCGAGGAGTTCAAATGGTCGCCCTCAATTGGCAGACTTACGACCTAGGCTTGCAGATCAACGAAGCCATGTTTGCTTCTGAAGAAGATCGTGGCGGATATGTTCTGAAACCAAAAGAGCTCCGGGGCTCCAGGACCACTTTCGACCCGCCTGCGGATGCAAACGCCGCAACACTAACAAAGAACAAGAAGGTTACAACATTTTCTGTCGAAATAATTTCCGCGCAACAATTGCCAAAACCCAAAGATCACAGGGACAAAGGCCTTCATCCATTCGTGGTAGTAGAAGTCTTCTCTGCAGACGACAAGACGAAGGATAAGTCAGCAGCCGGAGGTGGGATTGGGGTTGATTCGAGCGACACCAAAGGTATTAGCGGGCTTGGAGCTCCCCAAAAACGACGAACAATGGTGGTGAAAGATGACGGTTTCCACCCCCTGTTCAGAGAGAAAATGGGTTTTAAAGTCACGACCAAATTCGAAGAGTTGGTGTTTGTGAGGTTCTCAGTGTACAATGCAGATGACGGTGATTCGAGCGATCGAACTCTCATTGCTACCTACACTGCGAAACTCCTCTCTCTCCAGCAAGGTAATATATTACTCAAAGACCCAACTAAGCATCCAAAGATGCTAACCTCTAAAAAAGGCTACCGACACCTGCCCCTTTATGATCTTCAAGGAGAGCAATTTCTTTTCTCAATGATTTTTGTCAAGATCAGTGTCAGCTCGGTCTCGCTGGCCGACCGAGAACCACTCATGCGGGCATCAACAATGGAAGCGTTCAAGTCTACAGCGAGGTCGGTCCTGCAGAGAGGATTTTCCACTAATAGGCGCTCAGTGAGACGCTTGGAAAGCGAAAAGATGGATAAAAATGGTGGCCAGGAGCCAACACCAAAATCGGGATAGATTTGATTTACTGGGTTGCTTTGGCTTGGGTTGGTTTACAGGCGTTCAAATATTCATTGGTACTACTGCTTTTGCCACTACTGCCTTATAATTTTTTTCCTTTTTTCCTTTCTTCTTCCTTTCCCAAGTTATGATACTTTTTGGTTACGTTTTGAAGGGATAGAAAGCCCAAACAACCAACTATCATTCCTAGGAAAGGCCAAGGGTGTGGGGGGGGAGGAGGGATCACTCGAAGTTTGCCCTGGCGGGTTTCTGCTTCTCAAAGAGGAAAAACCCCTGCTGTGTAGGAAAAGGTAATAAGTTATGCAATGCTTCCGGCACGGGAAGATTATCCGAAGACCTGTTTTCTTGACTACTTTATGTATTGGAAGATCGCCATTGGATTGGAACTTTCCTTTTTTTTTTTTTGTTAGTGCGGACGCCAGCATTCACTTTCTCCTTCTGGGCAGCTTTTTCGGGTATGCTGCTCTCACAAAAGTATCATCTCTATGATTGCTCTTAGTCATAGATACTCACTCGGGCTGAATCTCGTCGGCGTCCGTCCGTTCATTGATTCATCCATTCAGTCGTTCGGTCATCCAGTGCATTCCGTGGTATTCCATCTTTTTTCTTCGGCGTGACATATCCTACTGCTCATCGAAAGCCCCAGACAAGACATGCACTCCGACCACTTCGGCACAACCAGACCGGCGAGTAGATCGAAAAGAGCGCTCATGATATATTCCGTGGCTCTTCTGTAATAGTGATGCTATTCCTGCTATGAGGGACAGCAGCCAACAAATAGAAACAGAACACCCGATGTGATAGTACGGTACCAACATCGCTCCCACATTGTCTAATCATAATCCTCCAAACGCCCGCAACTGTACAGCACACTACACTACTAAGTGCCACTCGTAGTGGGTTCACGCTCGTTAGCACGGCCGCTATTGCATACCACCAAGATCCGAGCCAAAAGGGCAATACTGGCGGTATGCAAGAACAGCTATTCATAAACGTTACCCCATTGTTATACGAGTATCGTACGGACATTAAATAGTGACTTGGTATCCTAAACCCATCCTTCCCTTTTGTTATCCCTCCCCTAGCGCACCGCTCCTAACGAACCCCAGCCCCGAAGTCAAAACAAAGTGGGGCGAGAGAAAAAAACCCCCCTCCCGTCCCCTGTCATGCTTACGCCACTGGCACAGTACCATACCGTTTTCTCTTCCCCAACTAAAACACTTCGGTTCTTAGCGGAGCTGTCTCCGTGGATACCGGTACCGGCACTGTAAGATGGAGCAAGCCGCAGGTGCGGGTGCGTGTTTCTCAAGTACTGTGCTCGAGTACATAGCGTGCCGCGCTGCACAATGTTTCGGGATAAGTTAAGCCCCTTTTTGTTTTTAGTTTGACACATCTTATTTGACTGGTGGGTGGGGCAGATACTGTAAGGAGGGGAAGGAGGGGGTTGTTTGTGGGTCGTGGTAAGCTTCAGGTGAGGATTTAACGCTTGGATCGGTGGGGTATAGTATGTTTGTTTGGTGTGGTATGGTGTGGTGCGACCATTGTGACCAGGATCATGGGATGTCACTCGGATGCTTGATCTGTTGATCCCGAAGGGTGTCCCCCCCCTTCCTTTCCCCCTGCTGTGCGTAGTATGTCGTGTTGTGTGAGTTGGTGTATTGTATGGTAGAGTGCGTGTGGAGGTGTGTGGTACTAGTTTCCTTTGTAGGGCATCGTAGTGCCGGTGGTTGAAGGGTTGAGCCAGTCTTATTGGCTGATAGGAGGTAAAGTGTGAGAAGGAAGCTGACAGTGGATACCGGTAGTGTGCATCTAGGCAAGAGGCCCCACTGAATGCGTTATCGAGGGATATGCTGTCGTGTGGAGCTTTGGTAGAGCTTACAATAGAGTAGTTCGGATTTCGTTTCCTGGGGAGCTGGATTGCGGGTTAGTTAGTTAGCCGGGAAGGAGTATGGAGTATGTATGTATTAGGGGATATCATACGTAAAACTGCGAAGTTCCTACTGCTTTATATCAACGAAGCTAGATCTGAGCATAGTCGGCTCTGATATTCAGGACACAGCGCTGCCCAACAAGAGGTGTATTATACGTGCCTAGAACTAGGACAGCTTTGGAGATATCATCTAGGAGAAACCCCTCGATAGATACCTAGAAACGGATAATATAAACAGAAAATTGGCTTGCCGGAACCCCTGTGCATACCATAGAGACTCACAGATGGGGAAACCGTCACTTTGGTTTACCTCTGAGTAAATCGCAGCAAAACTTCACAGCACAATACGCTGTAGACGGCAGTAAACACTGCACATAGAAGCAAAAAACCAAAAGTGACAGCTGTCCAACCACCCAGCTCCTTTACAGTTCCAAGCACACGCCTGAATCCCCAAACGAAGAGCCATCGATATTTAGGCGAGTCAGGTGCTCCAAGGGAGAAAAGACCGTATCTGTAGAATCTCCACGGAGCCTCCGACCCCAGCGGCAAAACGACGACCACGATGGGAGCTCGAAATCGAATACGTCGTGCTCCAGGATGGGACGGGGTGGTTTCACACCCGCGTAACCTCTCCGCGGGATGGCCCCAGTTCTAAGAATAACACTATGGGTACAGCCCACGGGGCAAGCAGTAGCTACTAATGGTAGTATGTATGAAGATGTGGGAGAGCACACTCGGATACCAGTGCTCTATACATGCTTTATAGACTATATATATATATGATAATAAATACACTTGAAACCCTTCAGCCCTATGTAGAAGGAAGTGCCAAAATGGCGTCATACTCTATAATAATAATAATATAATATAATTGGCTCTTTTATTTCTTCCTCCGCACAGGTGCACATAATATCCCGTTTTGGGATGGAGGATGGGGGTATATTTCTTATTTTAGGCGGGTTTGGAATGCTTGTCTCTCGGAATATATTATTATTATATACTAAGTTAGAGGAGATCCCCTGTGGTAGTAGTCCTTTGGTAGAAACCTGAGATTCATATAAACTTACTTTTGAGTTACTGAAACTCTTAGTGCATTCTTTTGACGTACGGTAACGGGTTTGTTTGCGCGGGGATTGAATGGCACTCTTCGTCACCGAGTGTCTAACTCATGCACTTCCAGTCAGTCAGTGGCCTACCCCCCAAACAAACAAACCAAAAGGGATTACATTGCGAGCCACTGCCATTGCTTAAGAGACCAGCCATCACTAACAAGTCTCTCTCGAGGAAAGATGAATATTCCACTCCTTATCAAGAGCGGGGTTATCAGAGCATCCCCCCCCCCAACACCTAGCCAACTCAACCCCTGATGAACAATTCTTACCACACAATCCTTAGATCTCTCATCCTAACCAATCTCTATACTCTACGAACGTATATCCTTTCGAACAAAGGCTCAGAATCTGGTCACGTCTAATATGCGAAGTGGTGCCCCACCGCATCCGTAGAAGTATTATATTATACACATATGGGTAGCGGTATGATAGACATATCGGTAGCGAATTCTCACCATAAGACCAAATACTATACACCGGGTGGAAAGGCACCACATTGCCATCCCACGCAAGGTGTAACAGTCAGCGAGACATTTCTACTGTAAAGGGGGAAAACTTATGAATGTCTCACTATATTTCTAATGTATCTACCGGCGCGGATATAAGTGCGCAATTCATGTTTGAAGAGAGCCAGCTTTACTAGTACTTGTAGTGTTATGACTCCCAAGGTCTACGGACATAGGTGCGCGTGCAAAATAAGTTTTTGAAGGGCAGTTATGCTACCAACGGGCGCCCAGATTACAGGGGCCACCGGAGATCCTGATTTAGGGTAATTAAAGGCACTTACGAGAGAAACGGGGGGTATGAGGATATGCAGATGTAAGTATGGCGTTCGGGGTAATATAGGATCATGGTAGTACATGGCATTCCGGACCCAGTATTGCACCGGAGACAGTGCTTGTACCGATATCTGGCAATCAGTATCTGAAAATACTGTTACTGTTACACAACCACACAACTAACGAAAAAAGCCCCGTCTCATCTCCAAATACCCCATGTCAGATAAAAGCATAATAGCCTGTACTCAGGGGAAGATGCAGTTCCGAGATGCCCGAAGTGCGGCTCGTCACTATGAGTGATATTCCATGAATCATCATACCCGGTATTGGTAAGACAAAGCACTGATTATATGTGCAATAGCATAGTCTGTTGAGAGAACGCGTTATTCATCATAGGTGTCACACGAAAAGCCGGATCTCCTGGGAACGGGGGATAAATTTAGAGCCAGCCACCCCGATCCCGCTCGGATATCCGCATCCTCAGCGAACCGGCCCCATCCCCGATCCCCATTGAACCAGAAGGAAAATCATAAAAATCAAGGAAACAAAGCCCCAGACCACTCTATACAGCCTCACGCATCGATTTTGGTATGCCGGAAAGAACAAGCTAGCAAGCAAGGACTAGCAGATCATGTCAGAGTGGTACAGTGGTTTAGTACCCGTCCTTGCCCCACTTGTTGTACTTATCATGAAGTTCCTGAAGATCCAATTAACCTCTGTCCTGCGTACCAAATTCTGAAAAGGGAAAACACACCTTTGGCAAGCTGACGTTGGGAACAATAACAGAGTGCAAAGCACTCGGAGCATCCTTGGGCGGGTTCCTAGCGTCTCCGCCGGGGTGGTACTTGTACCTAAGTTATTCCAACCCACATTAACCAACGAGTCCAATTATAAAATAACCAAGGAAGGAGTAGAGTACTTGAAGTGATCCCTAGCAGAGGTCTGGGTCGGCTCACCATGCCATGGCATTCCATCCTTGGCAACGTTGATACGGCCCTCTTCGGATGTTGCCGAGGTAGGCTTTCGTCCTATCGCACCATGATTTGTTAAACCCCCATCCTATTCCACGGCGGGTGGGGCAGATGATAAAACCTACCAAAGTAAAAACCGGCAAGTCCGAAAGCACCGGACATCACGGCGAGGAGAATCTATATCCATCACCGTGTCAGCTTCCAGCTGCCAACCGACCGGAGAGACTGGGAGTCAAAGTAAGGTTCAAATAAACGGAAAGGATTCCCTACATAAAGTTCAGGATCGCGCTTCGCACCCTGCTTCAAGACGGACTTTCCGGCGTTGGCTACTGCTCCAGACATTGTTCTGTTGTGTTCGTTGATGGCGAATTGAGTATTTCTGTGCAATTATGGTGATGATTGTTTGAGGTCAGAGGAAAATGTCAGGTCACGAATGGTCAAATTCAAGAAATAAATTTCCCGAATCTTGTTTCTCTGTGGCTGGTGGAGACAGGGTTTGTCGTGGCGGGCAGCCACATGGTGGGGATCTGGCTTTTTTCTTCTTTTCACACCCTTTCCCTTCTCAGCGAAAAGGTGGGGTGGGATCACGAGATGTCACTTTCGGTTTTGGTTTCCGAAGTTTGAAGCATTGGGATTGTTCGGATGTTCCCAGGGCAGTCCCTTTTGATGATACCGGATTCTTCGAGCCATCCCCAACTATAGTAAGGAATCGACGTTTGCTCCGTATATTATTATGAGACGTCATAATGCATGCTTGAATTTTGATATAGGGTGCTTTCGTAAAATGGCAATTGTAGAGGCCCGAATAGAAAAACCATCAAGACTGCATAGAAAGTAGAGGAACTCAATGGAAACATGGACCGAAACTGCACCAGGCAATAACCTCCTCTCGTGATATCTTTGCAGAATGATTGATTTTGAGCAGAGATTTTTCGATTTATTTCAATAAAGAAATTATATCCCGAATTTATACAGTTTATTCTATGGGAATACGGACTAAAAAACAGTCCATATCCTATAGAACGGGATTATGTTACTAAATTACACCAGAACTCCATTCCCCTTTCTGTTTTGGATCGCGTGTAGCCGGTGGGTTCAAGCGCAACTACTCGTTGATTTTCGCAAGCAATCTGCTCCTGAGTTAGTCTCCGATGTCTCGAGCAATTGCATCAAACTGAGTGAAGCGAATGGCATACTCATGATCTCTGAAGAGGTGGTACTCTTCATCTCCAACCTTGACCGGGCTTCCACCATACTATAATATCATCGTCAGTAATGGGTAACTCGCACCACAATAGAGGTAAGGTATATTATGTACCTGAGGGATCAGAACTCTGTCTCCAGGCTTGACAGATACTTCGATTTTCTTTCCTTCCTTGTCGGTTCCTCCAGGACCGACGGCAAGGACCTTGGCCTCAGAGAGCTTCTCAACAGTGGACTCCGGAAGGTAGATCCCAGAGGCAGTCTTTGCTTCGGCCTTGATGCGCTGGACCAAGATGCGGTCAAGGAGAGGCGCAAGTGACTTGATGGAGCGAAGAGAAGTAGCCTAGCAAATGAACAAACCATCAGAGAGAACCCATATATTCCATCCAACCTTGAAACTCACCATTGCGAATATCAAGAACAACCCAGAATATCAGCACTCGAGGGTGGTTTGTCAAAGGGAGTGGGAACAATTGCACAGATTATACCGTTGGGCAGAGAGGTGGTGAAGAAGGAAGAGAAGAAGAAAAGGAGAAATTCCCAAACCCACTAAAAATGGCCCTCAAATCTGTACCATACAAAAAAGTCTTGGCAGAATTATCCAGAAACTAGGATGGAGCGCTCGGCAAACCACCTACCACTATTGACAACCCACCATCATCGCACGACATCACAAAATAGACTCTACATCAGCTCTTTTCATTCCCGCCTCTCCACCGCCACCCGCGTTTTCACCAATTGGGACATGAATCCTTTCAGAGCCGCTAGCAGGATCGCTCTCAGAGCGAAGCCCACCAGGGCACTGCTTGCCCCTCGCAGAAACTACGCCGAGGCTGCGGGACCGGCTGACAAGATTCGGTTGTCGTTGACGCTTCCTCATCAGGTGGGGTGGCTGTTTCTCTTTTTTGAAAAAATCTAGAGACTTTGAAAATGGATTTTGCTTGCTGAGTTTGTGTTGGTTTTACTTTTTAGACTATCTACAAAGCTTCAGATGTGTGAGTTTTTTCCCATCACGATCCTCCCATTTCCCGGCTAGTTTGGGGGGAATACATACGAAGCATTGGAGGAATCTTATCGCCACGAGCTTCCACATAACTAACCAGCGACCCTACGTTACAGTATTCAGGTCAACATCCCCGCCGAATCCGGCGATATGGGTATTCTTGCCAACCATGTCCCATCGATTGAGCAGCTCCGACCCGGCGTAATCGATATCATCGGGGAAAGCGCTGGCAGCAAGCAATTCTTCCGTTAGTAAACCCCTAACGGTAAACCCACCAGCCCGCCCCCGCCATTGACAAAAGCATTATGTGAAATACAGTATCCGGCGGCTTTGCGGTCGTCCAGCCAGACTCCCAACTGAGTATCAACGCCGTCGAAGCCTTCCCCCTGGAGGACTTTAGCCCTGAGGCGATACGTGCTCAACTCGCCGAGGCGCAGAGGATTGCCGGCGGAAGCGGTGGCGAGCAAGATGTTGCGGAGGCTAAGGTTGAAATCGAGGTCAGTTTCAACCCCCCCCCCCTTGCCCTCCCCCTCCTCCCCAGCCCCGGATTCCTTGACGCCGAGAGATCAGGCCAGTGAGTGAAAACGGATTCTGATTCATTAATAATTGACACTTTAAACGTTACAGGTTCTCGAAACTCTCCAGGCAGCTTTGAAATGAGCCTATCAAAGAGAGTCCGCTGGTAAGGCTCTGGAAGTTCCTTGACTTCTTTCATTTTCCGCCCTCTGTTCATACCTTTTCTCTCTCTTTCGCTTTCACTACCACTTCATTCCCAACCTTTTCTTTTGAGCAAAATATGCATAGACAAAGCATAGGAGAAGAAGGGGTGAGGAGAGAATGGGAACTGTAAAACTCTTAAAAAAACAAAAAAACAGGTCCCTTGCCATACCACACCGCACCACACATACACACGCCTTCATACAAGTACCGGTATAAAAACGCATGATCCAATCAAAACACTCTCAAACCCGATTCATCCAAATTACTTAGCTTCCTCTACCAATGCCAGGCTGTGTATGCATACATAATCCACTAACTACCACCTCTCTACCAACCAATAAATCCACCCTTCCCCTACTATACTAAACAGCACTCCAACACCCCAACCCAAAGCCAGTTTTACATACAAACCACAACACAGGAGGGCCCCTCCAACCACTTCCCTTCAGCCCTCCTTCTTTCTCTCCTCCCTCCCACGCCCCATCCATCCATCCATTCATCTATCACGTTTCAATGGTAAAAAAGAAAAAAGAAAAAAGGTATAAAATGCGTTGTGCGAGCAAGCAAGGCTACCCTTGCCTGCAAGCAAAAAAGCAAGCAGATAGATAACCGGCAGCAAAGACAACGACAATGCTGAAAGGAAAGAAAAAGAAAAAGAAAAAAACTATCATACCGTACGTGGAGCTTTACCCCCCCTAGGCAAAGCATGCAGGCGAGCAGGTCTCACAATGGAGTAGAACAGAATAGGATACGGGTACTGTATGGTAATTAGGGTTATTCCATGCCATGCGCAAAACGGTGTCATACAGGAACTGTACAGGACAGGATAGGACTGGGCAGGGCGGTACTGTAGGTACTTGTATGATAAGTGTAAGGCTCTGAGAGTCAGTTCCTGGCGGTACAGTGATAGTAGGGGAGAGCCTGGTGTTTGGGCACACGTTGTTATTCGGATCTCATCTCGTGGATTTTTTATTATTATAATAATAGAGGTTTTTCGGGAACTGTGTGTGGAAGTGTAACTATTATTATTGTTATAATATTATTGTGTTGCACTATATTGCACAACTAACTATTCCGGCGTGGGGTGGCCGAACATTCGAAGCTCCGTAAGAATTATGATCTGAGCCCGAACTAAGTATGGGTGCTCAGATGCGTACAGATCACCCACCACAATTTTTTAATCCCCGTGTTAAGGGACGTCATGCTTTCTACCTATATATCGTGCGGATCATGTGTGATGCTCATACAAGTGCAGTTCAAGAGTAAAATGCAGTTAAGATGGAAAGAAAAAAAGGAAAGGTTTTAAGCGAGGATGAATGATAGCCCTCGGGAGATATAATATTTCGATATCGCAGGTATGATAGATGGAAGGAACCAAGCTTCTAAGCCCATACCATACCGATTCACACCCCGTGCCATCTACTTTCCGCCCTTCCTTTCCTTCCTTCCTTCCTTCATTTTTTTCTGCACGTTTCGCACGTTCGCTATCGCCAAACCAAATACCAGCGTATGATACCGTACTCTAAGCCCGAAAAAGAAAAATGGAGAAAAGAGAAGCACAATAGAAATAAGGAAAGAATGTGGAAAAATGACTCAAACACGACCCTGTGCTTTAATAAAATAAAATAAACCAATCCAGTCTTTTTGGGAAAGAAAAAGAAAAAAACATAAACCCAAACACTCCGATGCAAATCTTTTCCCTTCCCTTTTCTAACACCAAGTGAATACCGGATTCCTGGACTTGACGGCCTCTAGCCTCTCAACAATAACCTTCCTCTGCGCACCTTCGCTGCCACCAACAGCCGAGTATCCCAAATCGCCCTCAGCATCATCATCGTTGTATACATTTCGCGGAGGACCTCCACCAAGGCCACCTGTCAATGAGAACCTCCGCCTTCGAGGATCGAGAAGGCCCGGGGCATCCTTCTTTCTAGACGACCCCCCTCGGCCGCTAGCATCGAAGCTCTTGTGATTTAGTCTTTGGGGTCTTGGGGAGCTTGGAGCACCACCACCACGGATGCCTGCGCGTCCCGTTGGTGATTTGGAGACGGCAGTTTCCGCCGCGGACTGAGGTGAACCTGGAATAAGAGCACTCTGCTGATCGCTGAGCTCACCGCCGTTACTGGACCCAATACTAGCAGTTCTAGATATTCCCAACCTCACAGAACTTGGTATCTCGTAACGTGGCGGTGAGAGTCCTAGCCCTAGTATATCGATCTCCCGGGGCAGAGGTGCCGACGAGGCAGCGGCCCCTATGTCCATCTCTGCCTGCTCGTTGAAACCTCGTTCAACATCATGCTCCGGTCGACGCCTAGTATCAGACGTGGTAGGCACACGTAATGGAACTGCAACCGGAACTTCCATTTCATCATCCTGTGATTTCGGTCAGCTGTTATTCGGCTTCCACACCAGGCTGCAAGCTCTATGCAGATATGCAACGTACCCAGACGTGAACCCTCGTTCTCCTCGTCAATTCTAGAGGACCCTGGTCAGGCGTTTTCAAGGTTTCAACTACATTGAACGCCTGTCCCTTCAATACCGCGATCTGCCTCTGGAACATTCTCTCCTTGAAGTCTGAGTCTTGCTCAAACAATCGACGAAGCAATGTTTGCGTTTCCGCCCACCATTTCGCAGATGTCAAGATGGGTAGAAAGTGGTCTCTGGTCTTTTGGGAGAAAGGCTGGCCGATGAGAGACACCGGAAGGAAGAGCCATCCAAAAGGAAAGCTTCTCCATTGATCGGGATGCTTCCAAGGGAAGGCTAATGAGTTGTCAATGGCACCGATAGTCACTGTAGCGCCGGCACCTGGCTGAGGTGTTTCGGATCTTGAGCTAGCAACCATCGGTTCCTGCACTCGATACATGGGGGATGCGGAGCGTATAGTGTTCAACCCAATTGTATTCGGATCAAGGTTACCATTTTGTGGGGATGAGGACATCCCATTGAGTTGAGCTGGCTGAGACACCACGGTAACCTCCGATGTCTGCGAATTAACCTTGATCATCCAATTATCCAAACCTCTGTCTGTATTCCGCATAATATAGTCTAGAATTACGAGCTTCTCAAGCTCCTCGCGGAAGTTTTGCTGCAGCTGCTCAGTCCATACAAACCGGCGATTATCTGGATCGTCAATTGATAATGGCGTGTGAGACTCCTCATCAGAATCATCATCGACAGCACCACCAGGTCTACATGCAGACGCCCAAGGCGTTCGCCTTCTAGGAGCAGAGTCGGTTCTAAACGATGGATTAAACTGGTCCGGCCATGGGTGTTTTCGCAGAAAAACATTCGCATCTGCCTCAAGATATCAGCACGGAACCCCGAGTGTGCAAGTGCATACAGTGACAAACCTTGAAACCCTTTAAGAAACACTTGGAAACTGCCAACCTTGGACGGCAATGGCTTATGCTTCTTATAATAAGCTCGTCGATCCCAGTAGTCATAGTGAAATGATTTGCTTGACAGCTTAACAACATCTGTATAAGGTACGAGAAAGGTCTTCAGCTGGCGATCCAAAAGGCAAGCCGCGGCTTCAGAAATGTAGCTAAGATTAGGTATCAAGCTGTATCCATATTAGCAGGTAACTCCAGAGTTCTTAGCTTAGGGCATATTGCATACCACGCACGACCGAAAAAGCAAGGGAACCTGCAGCCATAGGATTCAATATTTAGCAGATGCATCCAACCAAATCGCCAACTTGGAAAGCCCAATGGGACTACGGGGGACTGACAGAGTGCGATGAAGCCACTTCATCATTTTGGGATTAAGCTTTCCATAGCTGTTGTGAGCACTCTTAGTAAATGTGCACAAAAAACTTGAAGCAGGATTGAAACACGTACGGCTCCTCATCCTTTGGTTTGAATACCCCTACAACATTGCCGTCACTATCTCGCATAAAGTAACTTCCGGAGGAGCCCTGCTTGATCAATTTAGGATCGATTCCCTTCCTAATAGCCAGCCTGACAGATTCGACTATTTCGTCGAACTGCTCCTGGGTAAATTGAATGTTTTCCGCCACCGGCGGTAGGCCCAATGGGCTGGCGTCCGTAAGCGGTCTCGTGCCCTCCGGTGGCACAAAGACCGAGTAGACGATTTCTAAAGGAGGATGCTCCTGTTGTGAACGCCCTTTCTTGAACTTGAATTTGTTGGCAATCTCGTGACTCCATCGTTCCAAACGCGCATTGATCGCTTTGATATCAACACCAGAGCTATTACTTCGTAAGCGCTTGACAGATCTGCCATTGTGAGACGGAGTAACGGGTCCATAAGGAGTTGATAGCATAGAGGTGGGTGGACGAGGCTGAACTGTCACAACCCGGCCGGGGTGATCCACGATGGACTCTCGGTCGTCATCATCCGAATCGGAAAGCTGAGCTTCCTGGGCGAGCCTCTCATAGCCAGAGACGGCAGGGCGTGGCATTAGGGGAGGTTGTTTAAACCGACGGTGATTGTGAAGGGGTGGATAAGGAAGGGGTTGATGATAGTTTCTTCTGTGGGGTTTGTGTGAAGGTAGGGGTTGGTGGAGATGAGCAGTATGGTTGGTAAGAGAAGCACGACGTGTGAAAGGTGAGTTGAGGTATACCGGTAGGGATTACAGGTGACGGGAACAAGGAATGACTGCCGTGCCAGGAAGGGTATGGTCTGACCAGGCAAATGGTACAGGTATTGTAAGTTACGATTGCACTAGTACGAGTCCAGTATGATACCCTATGATACAACAATAGAACTGCAGAGCCGCAGGAAACGGATTACCCGCCATCCGGCTTTCGAACCGTATCCAAAAGTTTTTGTTCGACTATTTGATAGCTCGAACATGAAGAGAAAATTCACGGCTTAGTGAATATTCGGTGATCTAGACGATACGGTAGATAGCTGAACCCAGCACAGGAGAGCTGTGAAGCTCCATTGCAGAGCCGCCCGCCCCAGTTCCCCAGAGTCCCGGACTGATATGGGGTCTATTCTATCGCCTAAGCAAATACTGGCAGGGTAAAAAAGAAGATGAATACGGTAGAAACATCTTCGGGCTCTCCCGCTTCGGCAGTTCCGACAAAACAGGCGCAGAGCCGCACAATGACGACGTTTCTCACCATTTACCACCACACCCTCTTCGTGGAAAATGAGATAAAAAAGAATCAAACAAAACGAAACCCCGCGATTTACTCTACAGCGCCCACTTCTTATTATTTTTTCTTGTGCGCGGTGTCCCCTCGATACCCGCGCGCGCGTCTAAGAAGAAAAAAAATGACTTCAGCTTCGGGAGCCTTTAACCGCTGGGTCGGCTCCTAACGGTTCTTTTAAAATAGATCTCACCAAACTCAATCACTCTGCAGTATCCCCTGGGAGCGCCCCCTGAACAGTATCTTTGCGGGTTGACGAGAACCAACCTTCTCCGGAATAAGGCTATGCGCAGTGCCGTACAGGTGCAAGACGGTAGACCCACTCCCGGCGAACCCTTTGAAGTCGGATGTCCCACGCATTAAACCAAGATAGGCGAGGAAACCTCTTGGCTCTGAAACTTCTCGTCAATCTAAGAAACACTCTTGGCGTTTAACTATTTGCCCAAGAGGTTAAACTGGCCGATGCCCCCAATTGTGCTCGAGTACTGTACTCGCACTATTGCTATCTTCTTCTCCTGCTTTCCCCTTTTGCTATTCTGAAAGGACAAGAGCATTAGATAGTTGTACTGTGAAAGTTAGCCATAAATGAATGGTTAATCACTGCCTGATATCTGTTAGTATTCTTGGATGGATTTGTATGCCGGTGACCCAATATTATTTTTCTCTCCCTTCATTCGGGGGCTCCTCTCCTCCCCGCTCCCCTCTTCCGCCAACGGTTCACCATCGACAGATAATCTTATCATACCGCAGAGTTTCCAAGCCCCTGGGAACGGGCGGCGCAGCCCACCAAAAAGTCACCGAGATGATATCCAATTATGATTTTGTGTGTGTGGCTGCTGTCGGTGATGCACCGGAAGGTGAGCTGCATGCTTCTAGAAGAATTATGGAAGACTCCTTATTCGCTTGGCGTGGTCCTAAATTGGCACAGTGGGCATGTCGATTGTGCTCACTTCCCAATTCAGAATGTGATCCCCTGACGCTATCGGCAGAATCTCACAGATTCTCACTTATCAGAAGCGATGCTAATCCCAATCGTCTAGCTGGCGGGAAAGGAACAAGGGGAGCTGAGGAGGCACGAAACAAAAAAGGGGTAGGGCGAACCTCCAGAATCCCGCAATTGTTATGGGGCCCACCACCGCACCAAAAGATGTGTGTGTCAGCAAATTCCCCTTGTACCCATGTTCGTCATGCCGCTTATCTCGAATTCGGGCCGGGCGTGACTCGGAGAGGATGTGACGTTGTACGAGTACATTTTGTGTGCATAGGTGGTAAATACTTGGCTGTATTCGGAATTACCTGGAGTTTGATGCTAATTTTATCGGAAAACGTTTTCCTCAATTGTTTGGTGCTCGATGCTGTGGTCAGGTATGTGCACTTGGTGCTGCTTCTTCTATCATGTTGCTTTGCCGCGGTTGCTGCAGACTAGGGTATGAGCGCTGGTGCTGAGTGCCAGTGTGCAGGACAACGACGAGTGAGAATGTTTGAATTGGGGAGGAAACATGGTGGGGTTGCATGATGGATGTTGGGAGTGTCAGATACAACTAGAAAGGGAGAGGAAGAAGGGTGGTAGAGGAATGAAAAGGTCTCAAATTGAACGACAAACACAGAGAGCAGAGAGAACACGCAGACGCAGGGAAGACAGGCGCAGATGTATGTGTGTGTGTCCACCGTTAGCTGGGGGAAAGGGGAATCAATTGATGAGCTCTGACAGCTAGAAAGCGAATGGACGAATAAGATCGTCAATGAGGGAGTATTGATACTAATGGTTAGAATCATAGTGTGGAATATGGTGCATTGGATGCCAGGGGCATCGAGTGATGGGGAGATCTCTAATAGGAGGGATGTGGGCTGCAAGCAGAGTCTGGAGAGGATGGTTAGACCACAACTTCTTCACCCCCATTGAAGCTGCCAGACTGTAGGGCAGGAAGTACGGTGGGGAGATCTGATTCATCGAATAGTAATGATCATAATTTGGCATCCGCCTCCGCAGAGTGCTGGAGAAAGTAGTTCTGCTTTTTCTCCCCGATTCTTCCCTTCTCTTTGGTGTGTGTATCTGCACTTATCGAGGAAGCATTTTTTTTCGTAGATCCGGAGGCTTATCTACTGCCCACACACCACCCCCTTTCCACTCTTTCGTTGTTTCTTTCCTCCTTCCATCCCCATTCCTTGCAGACCTCGATCTGTAACCGCGCTCCACAAAAAGAAACCCAGTCCACTCACTTATCCTTCATCCTTCCACTCTCTTTCCCCCTCGAGCACCTTCTCAGTATTTTTTTGACTTTTATCATTAGTTGTTATATTCCTACTTCATTTGTTTTTCCTTCAAGTATCCCACATCCCCCCCCTCCCCAGCAGCAATCCATCAACACAGCCTCTCCTTTTTTCATTATCGAAATATCGTTCTCGTTTTCTATTCCCATCCTCATATATTACTCGTTCGCTTTTATCTACCCACCACCTTTAAACTTATTTGTCTCCTGCCTCCCCCCATCTGCTCCCACATTCAAAAACAAAACCCTTCCCTCCCTTCTCACTCACACGCACTTCTCCCCCCCCCCCACACATAATCCGTACTCAATAGTTATTATCTACCTCACCTTCTCTTCTGATCCTATCGCTCACTCATAAACACTCACTCACCTCTCACTCAAATCCTCTCTCTACACCATCCCCCCCCTATCTCCCTTTATCACCTGCTCTGCTTTCACAAAGCAGACCTTGGTGCTAGAATAATCATAAGCTGGCTCCCACGGCTCTTTTCTATTCTCCTGCTCCGGAGCGGCTTCCATCTCCGCACCATCTTCTTCATCCTACATCTGGCAGCGACGAAACAATCCTTCCATCCATCTCGCGGACTCCATCTAGATCCCCATTGCCATCTCTCAACAACACACTGGCTTCCGTCGCTCTCCCGTCTCCCCCGTTGCGGTAGGTTACCAACCCCCCCTTCCGTCATTTAGACTTTTCGCTTTTTTCCCGCTCGTGTTATCAACCCGAACTTTCCTTATCTCCACGCGAGTAATCCTTTCCCCTAAAGATCTCCTTTACTGACATTCAACTCAATTATGAATAGGATTAACGGGGGCTTTCCAATGACTTTTGCAACTTCATCACCGGGAGCAAGTACTGCTGGCCAGGGGACTACTCCTGTATGTGTTTTTCTACTTTTTTTTCTTTCTTTCATACCCTGTTGACACGCGACTTTTTTTCCCCTGTAATTTTTTTCTTCGCTTATCGCGTATGTCCTAACACAATGTACCGGTAACAGCCAATCTGCCAAAACTGCACAACGTCAACAACTCCATTATGGCGACGGGATGAAAGTGGATCGGTCCTCTGCAATGCATGCGGTCTGTTCCTCAAGCTTCATGGTAGGGCACGACCAATCAGCCTGAAAACGGATGTTATTAAAAGTCGGAACCGTGTGAAAAATTCTGGTCAACCAGCTAAGAAGAAAGTCAGTCATATCTGTTGCCTCATGATTGCCACTGTCTAACTCAGATCTTCCACAGAGTCTATTCGATTCACCCAATGGATCGGCGAATAGCCACTCAGCAGCCAGGTCAGAAAATGGGACACCCCCACCCGGGCACCGCAAACCGTCTTCAGGAACCGCGTCGAATAGATCGGCATCTCCCCAATCCCGGGCCGGAACTCCTCTACCACCACCATCGCATATGGCACCATCGATATTTGAATCCCTTGTCAACCAAGCTGAAAACTCAATGGTTGGTAGCCCCTCAACACTGCCGGCCATCAACACCCTGAATCATCCATCGCCGGGATCCACATCTTCGCTCCACGATCGACACTTAGAGAACCCAGCACCAACTCTCGATAGCCTTATCAGTGCTAATAATAAACTCAAGACTCGTGTGGCCGAATTGGAATTGGTGAACGATTTGTTCCGAGGCCGAGTGAGCGAACTTGAAACTAGCGAGGCCAATGCCCGGCGAGCGGAGATCACACGGAGAGAAGTTGAGGCACAGTTACGGTTGTTCTTGGATGCTAGCACGAAGCGCGAGGAAGAACTCAAGAGGAAATTAGACGACGCCGAGAGAGAGCTTACCGACCTACGTGGCGATCAGCAACGGAAAAAAGTCAGAGTCTCTGACCTGACTGAATAAAAGTCATTCCGAATGGTGAACAAAACAACCATGGACAAAAGAGGAGGAGCAAAATAATAATAATTATAATTTAATATGGTCTGCATGAGCTTTATTCCCAACTACTGGACGATTTTGTTACCTTTCCTTTGTTTTACATTTTTATATATCCATGGTTGGGGTTTTGGATTTTCCTTAATTATTTTGACAAAAGCAAAATAAGATAAAAAAAAAGGGTTTTCTTGTCCTGGGGCTTTCTGGTATGGTCACAGGGTGGGAAGATAAAAAAAAAAGGGAATGAACTCTTGTGGGAGTATTAGGGTTTCGGTTGTTGCTTTTTTCCTTTTTTTTTCTCCGTTTATTTTCTTTATCTTATTTCCGCCCCCCTTTATCTCTACTTTCCTCCTTATTTATCTCACACACCTTCTAATCTAATTTCATCACCTCTTATCGCTTACTAACCACCTGACTCTAACGCTGACGGCCTTCACTTCCTCTTTTTTTATCTTTCGTCCCTCATCACCATCGTCTTTTTTTTCTTTTCTTTTCTGGTAACTCATTCATTCATTTGCATTCTCATAGTTACGCGGACGGATGGATACTGGACTGCGCGTGGTTGGCCTAGTTTTTTCTTTCTCTCTTATATCATTTGGTTTACAAAAAAAGTTGGCGGGGTTCTTTCCTTTTCACTCTTTTCTAGGATACGGTGTGATTACTTACTGTAACTCTACTCATAATAACTAACTTTTGGATCCGATTGATTAATTTATTTTTTGCTCTATGCTTGTTTGTCTTGTCTGGTCTTGTGTGATAGAGCTCCTTTTTTCCTTCAGAATTGGAATGAATAGATACCGGTAGATAAACACCTTGTCATATCATATCATATCAGCCGGCTGGGGCTTGTCCTGCTTGTCGGGAGAGGAGGCCACTTATCGGATGGGATGAATACCGTGTTGTACCGTGGGAAGCAAGGATGAACTGGGGCTGGTTCACGGGTAATCGCAATCGGAAATCAGGATCCTACCATTGCCGGCACGGTGTCCTAGGTTAGTACCTTTGATTGATTGACTTCGTCCTGAGGGTGGAAGTGTTTTTGTTTTTTTTGCACAAATAAGGGGATTTATTTGTGCTTTTGGCGGTTGGGGTTGTTGGAGGGAGTTATGGTGTCACACCGGTATAATGCGGGCCTAAGTTGGTCGATAGGCTACAGTAGTTATCATGGACCGACTAGACCGCGGAAGTATCTAATTCAGGTAACGCACGCCGCCGCTATCGCCTAATCCAACATCACACTCTCTCACACTCTCTACCCTACTCGAGTACTAGTCGTTGTACTAGTACTGTACCCATTGCACCGGTAGTCGTCGTCATCCCGACACTTCCTGCCCCAGACAACCCAAACAGTAGGCGCGCGTGTGTCGGACGGCATGCTTGCAGGTACCGTACCATACGGTACCTGAGCTGTCCGGGGTGGTTCTTGGTGGTTCTATATAAAGTCTTTTGGGCTGTTGGGTACTTACATAACTTACATCAGTTTTCCCTGGCATGCTCAGCTTGCTGAGGGGGGTTGGATGGTTGGATGGTTGGATGGTTGACGGGAAATTGGGGGGTAATAAATAATAACAATAACAATAATAATAATTATTATTGCACGAACAGAAGAAGGATTTTACGATTTACGATTATCTGCGGTTTATGTCTCTGTGCTCGGCCTGTCTGGAAATGGTGCTTTATCGTTATTTATTTATCCGCGGGATCACGACGTTTCTAAGCGTAATAGTGCCGGTGATGGATATAGTTCATATCGCGCAGAAATATTGGTACAACAACTTGTATGATATGATGATATGATAGATCCATAATGCAAATGCCCTTGCCCCCATGTCGCTCGGGTCGAAGGGTAAAAATAAACAAGACAGGGAAAAGTGGAAAAGGAAAGAAAGAAAAACAAAACAAAAAAGGTACTTTGCGCAACTCGACTTCTGCGATTCTCAATTGGTATTTAAATGCTGTCTAATTCACATGCAATGGGATGAAATATTTGCGAGGATAGGTAAATCTTTGGATAAAGGAGGGAAAATGAAAACGAGGTTACTTTTTTTGCAGTGGTGTCGGGAGTTTGCGACAATGACCTCAGCCTACTTCAAGCAGGATGAGTGCTGATGCTCGCATATCCGGACTGCCCGCGATGGCGTTGGATAGCCCCCAGTGCGGTTGCAAGGGCTAACAATACAGCCCCGAGCGTAATCCAATAGCTGTTACGGTAACACTCGAGGCCGAGATTACATTCACGAGAACCTTCGGGGGTGATAATACTGTGGTAATCATATACCCGACCTATTGTAAAATCAGTCAGCCGGCGAACCTTTTCTTTTCTTCCACCGCCCTTCTATGTTTCAGCCGCAAATTGGGTGGATTATGGGATAACGTGGCGGGTTCTCAAAGAAGAAAAACTTTGCCATTTGAGATAAGCTGATATGCATTCCTGCTGCAGCGGTCTTTTTTCTCTCGTCGTAATTTTGGTTCTGACGTATGATAGAGTGGAGATATCCGGTACCGGGTGTATGGATTATTTTTTTTGGCACAGCAAGGCTTGCATTGTTACACTGCCAGGGGAAAAAGAAATGTGAAGAAAAAACGGACGAAAACGTAAGGTGCTTACCATAGAAAAGATTGAAGAGCTGGCCTGAAATCACCGCTGATAATGTCATCGCCCCCCAGTTTTGGGATAGGCCATGTAGGCCAAATTCTTCTGAAATCTGGAGCCAAGCCTTCATCAGTCCGATTTCTTATCGATAGGGATATAATGAGGGTCTGGGGTACTCGAGTAGGGGTATTCGGCAAGCCGTTCCGGGCCCCGCGTCGCTCTCCAATTGATAAAGAGGGGAGTAAAAGAGGATGCATCACGCAGGCTAAGGACTATAGGATCTCTGAAGAGAGGGGAAGAATGCATGTATGAAGAAGGGTTGGGCATATGCATTCGGGATCAATCCACTCACTATTGTTGGATAGACACCAAATAGAACACCGTATCCAAGACCACTCAGCGAAGAGACCAACCAGAGCCAGTTGGGGTTCTCAACAGTTAATGCACACAACTGGGCTAGGGAAAATATGATCGCCGACGCTGCAATCAACCAAAGACGCTGGAGTCCGTACTTCCGGTACATTATATCAGATGATACCCCTGGTCGTTCCAAAAGATGCACGTTAGCAATGCCCTTTTGACTGGGATAGTACCGCAGGTGCCTGGATACAAGAGAAATGTGCTAGGACGCTGAAACCGCCTATCGCACTGAGGCGGTGTGTATTTTGTATTTTATTTTGTCAGCTGAGGGCTGGGTCCGCGCCGGTTTCTCTGCCCCATCCCAGAGGGGAATCCCAACGACCTAGCACATGTCTCTTGTATCCGAGCACCCACAGTATGGAATTGATCTCGGGCGCACTGGAGTCATACCACTGAGCATACGACCAGAAAAGCTACAAAGCGATAGTATGGAGACATGCATGGACTGCTGCCCCTGGACATAATCTGGGTGCTTGTCAGGCGCAAACTTCGCCCACAATGCTTGAACCTGCGGGTTTATTAGTCCAGGTTGGGGAAATATTGGAATATCCTGCATACAGAATGTCCAATATTGCTGCAGAAGACGTTAGAGACCTGCAGCCGCTGTAGGGGTGAAAGGGGCCCAGGCGTACTTTATAGTCATGAGGCCAGTTCCAGTGAGAAGCCCTAAGATAAAAAACAATAGCCAGAATCTAGCGTTGCGGGCCAGAGCCCAGCCACGAATGTCTATATGATGGCCATGATAAATGTCACTATTGCCAATAACTTGACCGCGATTACTCTCTGCATCCACTTGATATTCCTCACTTCCACCACTTGAAGAAGAGTTCGTGAGGAATGAAGAGCCTTCATCTGGCATGGGATCCGGATTCGCTACTGCAACGGTTGTGTCAGGGCTGATGGTGCTCGTACCTGGTTCGACATAAGAACTCATAACTGGCGAGCGTCGGCCTTCACTGGATTTTGTCCGGCGAAGCCTGGTACTTTCTGGCATATCCCGAGGGGGTATTGCAGAATATGCCCCTGAGATGGGAATGACACGGAGGAAAAAGAACGATATAAAAATCATGCTGCTGGTTGCTAGGCAAAGGACAAGCAGGAAGTCGCTGGTGTTCCCCGGGAACAGCCATGAAGAGATGAACGAAAAGAAGAAGGCACTGAGACCAAAAGCTGCCAGGGGAAGAGCCGTTGCTGCCCCTTGATTTTGTGGGAAATTTAGAGCAGCTTGGGTGGGGTCAGCTAAACTGGCTTGATATCATTGGCGTTTTGAGGGTTAGGGTTTGCTCCTACCGGCTTTAACAGCTCCGCCAAATGAAGAACAACTCCCGACACCCGTAAGTGCAGAGAAAAAGCACAGCGCGAAGACACTTGTCGATCCTCTCCCTCCCTCCATAGCTGGGAGGGGTTAGATCATGTTAGGCCACTTGGGGGGGTTGATGGCAAGGTTACTCACCTAGGTATATTGGATAGTACCCAATGAGCAATGCCGCAGCACCTATGAGAACGGGCAGCCGGGGCCCTTTAGAATCTACTAGAATTCCGCTTGGTATCCCTATTTAATCGAGTAAGTGATTCAGTAAGAAAATCAAAGTCATGGGAATTAGGATCGAACCTGAAAGGTACATTCCTGCATTCCGTAGAAAAATCAGTTAAGAATCTCCAAGAATTTGGTCGATGGATTTAACCCAGATTCCCAAATGTCCCCTATATATCTAGTTAGAATCAATTCCAGGGGGGGTAACTTTAAGGGCTATTGGAGGGGTCTAACAATCAAATTACTCTCCGTAGTAGTGAGGTGAAGCCTAGTGGCTAGCTGGGGAGCATAAGCCGAATAAACATACTAGGTAGTTTGGATTAGTGAGGTATAGTTACAGGAAGGGGCAGTAGCGTTTGAGTATCAAACATTTGTTCCACAGGCTAGCGAGATACATGTCGCGGCAGCTAAGCTCACGAAGCGAGCAATACGCAAGCGCCTGTCCGGCATTATACTGGGCTGAAATGCTACGATTCTGTAGCGAGACTCCCCGGGGATAACGGACGACAGTTCACGAAGTTAGCGGGGTCTAGGGGAGAATGAGGTTATGTGGAGAGTATATGGTGTAGGATTAGGGTAGCAGTGATGGCTTCAACCGCATCTAGGGAGCTGGGTGTTTGGGGGGAAGTGTAGGGGTTGTGGGCAAGCGAGCGAACTAATGGGGAATAGGGGAGCCTAGGATGGGTGAAAGCAGATAATGTCTTTGGGTGGGAAAACGGTCTTGAAGCTGGCGATGGATCAGAACCCCGCCCTTTTTGTTTGGAAAAGCAACGAACAGTTGTGACAGCTGAGCAGAGAGTACCGTATTGCACAATTACACTGTTTCAGACGTGCTGGCCTGGGGGAGGCAATAGTAATACTGGTAAGCGGAAATGTCAACAAGTAACTCCTTCTCTGGTGGGAGAAGGGAAGGGGCGGGTGATTAGAGAGTGATCAGAGGGTTCGTTCACGGGGCCTTTTTGTGACTAAGACGAGTGGGGTGTTTGGATGAGGGACTGAGGAGACTGCAAGAGAGAAATACCGGTGGTTCAGTTTATGGCTTTCACCTACCAGCGAGGAGCGTGATATGTGTTACTGTAGGCACCGGGATATCTCATGTCAGGCAACGCGGTAAGGGTTTCGCGGCCAACAGAATCAGGGCCAATGAAAAGCCTCGGGCTGGAGCAAAATCTTATCCGAGATCTCTGGCGGGTTATGTCGGTCGTACGAATTCTGTGCATATCATAAAAAAAGATCCCTGTAGCTCACAGGGCCCGACAGCATCTTCGTCTTGGCTTCTTGTGAAACCTGCAGCAGGGTAAGAGCCCCCCTTTTTGTTCTTGTTCTTAGATTAGTCATCTGTGGCTCTGATCATCTGATTTAGTGTGGCACAATCTGCCTTGTCAACAACCTCCAAGCCACAAGGGTATCACCTGAACCAGGCTTCTTCCATCATCGCGTTTTGGATACCTCACACATACTTCTCACAATCACTAAACAACTTTTATCGAGTAATAAAAACATCGCTAACTACCGATCTCTATACACCTAATCGCTTCTGCTAGAGCTCATCTGAGATCCAGAAATGGGTGCTCTGCTCTCAATACCGTTTCTGGCAGTTCCTGGCATAACTACGGTATTATGCTTCCCGTTCCCCCGCTTCGCCCACTCAACCCCACACTGACATGGCCACTAGATTGGGTCTTTCGCTGTGTCGTGTTGTGGTGCTGCAGCTTGTTCCGCACTGTGTAGTGCCTGCGGTAAATGTGGTAGTAGGTATGGACGCTCGTTAGGTTGCGATAAGGGGGCCCTGGCTAACTTCACCGCAGTACTGCCACGAGAATCGCTTATGCTTGTGTGTTCCCTAACTCAAACATTTATTCAGGGCCCCGATACTAAATTTCATAGTGCTCTTCCTGTTAAATAGTATTATCTCATGGATTATGCTCTCGCCCTGGGCCATCAAGAAGCTTGAGCATTTGGCCCTCGACTATTTCCCCATCACTTGCTTGGGGGAGCAATGCTACGGTTTCGTCGCGGTACATCGTATACAGTTTGCTCTGGGTGTTTTCCACGGTGTTCTCGCCGCTATTCTTGTCGGGGTTAAGAGCTCGAAGGGTGGTCGCGCAGCTATTCAGAACGGGTTGGTAATACTAATGCTGACAACGTAAGAGTGGATTCTAACCGTTGTCCTTATAGATATTGGGGGCCCAAGATTATTGCCTGGCTTTTGCTTATCGTTCTTACGTTCCTTATCCCCGAGGGCTTTTTCCTTGTCTGGGGAAATTACTTTGCAACCTTCGGCGCTGTTTTATTTCTTCTTCTTGGTCTCGTCCTTCTTGTTGATCTTGCACATACCTGGGCTGAGGTTTGCCTTGAAAAGATTGATGAATCGGACTCTAGAATATGGCGTGGCATCCTTCTTGGCAGCACGTTGGGGATGTACATTGGAAGTCTGGTACTCACGATTGTGATGTATGTCTTCTTCGCTGGCAGCGGATGTTCTATGAATCAAGGTGTGCTCTGTTATCTGTCCCTTGTCACTAAATCGCTAACTATAGCACCACAGCGGCCATCACTGTCAATTTCATCCTACTCGTTCTGGTTTCTGCGATTTCTGTCCATCCCAAGGTTCAGGAATACAACCCACAAGCTGGCCTTGCACAGTCTGCCATGGTTGCAATCTACTGCACCTATCTCACTATGTCTGCTGTTTCTATGGAGCCCGATGACAAGCAATGCAACCCTCTTCTGCGAGCTCGCGGGACCCGTACCGCTTCTATTGTTCTTGGTGCCATTGTTACTCTCCTCACCATCGCATATACCACCACCCGTGCTGCCTCTCAAGGTGTTGGACCGCTTCACAGGGGAAACAGCTCCCCGAATAACGGTGGCTACTCTAGTTTGGGAGATGGGGAGCACGGCCTCGTCTCCACAGAGCCCAGCAGATCCGAGCTCAGAGCCCGTGCTCTGCGCAGGGCCGTTGAGGACGGAAGCCTGCCTGCCAGCGCCCTGGATGAAGATGATTCGGATGACGAAGACGATGCTAGAGCTAATGATGACGAGAAGAATGGAGCCCAGTACAGTTACTCAGGATTCCATATCATCTTCTTCCTAGCGACTGCATGGACAGCAACACTTTTGACAATGAGCTTGGAACCTGGAAAGAACAACGAGGAGGGTTTCACTCCCGTTGGTAGAACGTACGCTGCCAGTTGGATTAAGATTGTCTCTACTTGGGTGTGTTATGCACTCTACTCTTGGACCTTAGTCGCGCCAGTTGCGTAAGTTTCATCGTTTCACCAATTGGCTATTAGAACCTTAACTAAACTAATCTCGTAATAGCCTCCCAGAGAGATTCTGAATTCACTGTTTGCTATCAAGTTAGTCTACTGGTGACATGCTAGGGCTTGGATGGGGTATGGGTTGTTCATGTCGTGCGTGAATGCATCAAGGGGGCTCGGTTGTTTCTTTGCCCAGCTTAACATAACTTGGCTCTTGTTTACTGAACGGCGTTTTTGTATTTTGTTGCGTAATTGAGGCTACGTATCTCATGTATCAACAGTCTCAAGTAGGATATCTATTTTGAAGGCTGTAATCCGTGGCAGACAAACTTTTCCCGCTCACGTTTCGTTTGGGGATCGCCACTGCTATCACATGCCATCACTCGACCATTGTTCGCCAAGACACTATTTCTCGAGCACGGACCATCCTGGTCTAAAACCCCACAACCACACCTGAACCATTGGACCCCCGAGGCACAGTGCGGTCTCCCTCGTTTCTCCGAGGAAGTCTCGCAAAAATGGGGGAGAAGGCTATTTTGTCTTGAGCGATCGTCTGTGGAACGTGGGGCGGTGGTCCTCCCCGCAAACCATAAGAAATACACTGGTATTACGTGAAATACTCATAAAACCGCGACCGTGAGCTAGGTAGAAGAAAACGAAGAAACAAAAAAATGACGCCATAACCCGAGTTTTTTTTTAGTTTTTTTTTTGCTTCCCTTCTTTTTTTTAAAAAAATTAGGTCAAAACCAACCAAGGCTTCCGTCGAAAGCTTCTTCGAATACTTCACGTTCTTCGGAAGGGGGCGGTAGGCCTCGTAGCTCTTTGTAGGTCATTACTTTATTCTCGGCGTAGTGCGAGAGGAGGTTTTCCATGTCGTCTTCATCCATGTCACAGAGTTCTTCGAGGCTCCAGGTTTCGCAGACTCTTGTCATCCTGTTTATCACCCGCAGTTAGCATTGGTAACGAAAAACTGCAAGAGTTGAACAGAGGGGGACAGACCATTCCATCCTCTTCGGTCCTTCAGAACACGCTGACGCAACTTTCCTCAACCTCTTCCTCAAGGAGCCAACTTTAACGATTGCTTCTCCAAGGTTCGTCGGCAGCGTCTCGGCAATCTGTTTCCGCACGATGTTCGCCAGCTTTGGCCCATTCCCGTTTGTCGAAACCATAACCTGCAATGGCCCATCCCTGTGCACGCTGCCAAAGTAGAAATCGCACTCCGGTGGCACGTCTGCAACGTTCACCGGGATGCGTTTCTGCTTGCAGAGGGTGTAGATTTGTGTTGATGCTTGGGGGTCGTCGATTGCTGTTAGGACCATGGTGATGTCCGGGTCTTCCAGGTCTGAGGGCCGGAAGTTGCGATCTATATGTGTTACTTGACGTTTCAGGATTCGGTGATGGACTTCCGGGTGTAGGCCGGTGCTTGGGGTTATTACGGTTACTTTTGCGTCGGCGTTGAGGAGGTTGAGGATTCGGCCGGCGGCGACCTGCGATTTGTTTGCTTGTGTTAGGCCTTGTAATCAACGGCGGGCGGGAGAAGTGGAGTTGTATCATACATTTCCGCCACCTACTACAAGGACTCTTCTGTTCCGGACTTGCCAGGCAAGTAAGAGGGAGCCACCGCCTTGAACAGGGGGGAACTCATCGTCGGAAACTACCATTGTAGGATTTGTATATGGCATAAGAAAGTAAATATATTGGGGTAAACAGTAGTAAGACTACGTAGGTAGCGAGAGGGAGAAGAGAAGGTAAAGCTCGTTAGAGAAGACTAGTGAGTGAGGGAAAGAGAAAGGAGGGAAAGAAAGGAGCCACAAACCTGATAAAGATTGGACCAGCCATTGCCAAGCCCTCAACGAGCCGCCCCCACAGCCGCCATTCCCACCCGAGGATCGATTTCCTCCCTCTTAAGGCCTGTGAAAGGCACGGGCATCAATCTAAGAACCCCCCACCACAAGCACATAGGCACACACCACACCTGTCGACCTAACCTTACCAAAAGAGAAAAGTCCCTGTACTGCGCATCGGATAATACTCCCCTTTGCCTCGAGCTATTGAACCGCCGACCCTACAAGCACCAGACGGACTACCGCTTGAGGCTCTACACCTGGGGGAAAGAACCCTTGAACTTCATGAACACCGCTGGGGCACGTCCGGTGGGAGGAAGGGTTCTTGGAAGCGCTGCATCTGCCAGAAGGAGTCTTTCTCCTGCTATTTCGTCTGTCGTTGGGAATGGGAGATTATCGCCATCCGCTAGTTCTGTTTCCTTGAATTCAGAGTTTTCTCTACGAGACGGTGAGAATGAAGGGGGTAGTATGGTGTGTCCGATTTGCTCGGAGGGGATGGTGTGTTTTTCCACAACTAGTCAACATATTTACATTTGCGACCACTTTACTGATTGAGAGTGTAGGTGACCTTGCTACAATTGAACCGGTACAGGAATTCTCCGGAGTGGCATCCATGGAAGAGGGATAGGGCTAATATTGTGACAGACATCTTGACGATATTCACAAAGAAGTTGAGGAGGTCGAGAAGGACGATATATCAACATGGTTCCGAAAGCGCATGTTAAAGGCCAAATCCTTCCAGCCGGTGGCAGTCCTAAACCAAAAGCTCAAAGGATTGGATGTCTTTGAATCCAATGAAGCTCTTGTAACCGCCGGCCCGTCTTCTAACCCTGTTATCTCGGGTGCGACTACAACCGAAGAACGAGATCCGGATTACCTAGTCACAAGAGTCCACTGGCAACGGAGCACTATGGATGATTATTGTCTCGACCCCGTCTGCCAGAAACCTCTCGGCGCGGTCAACGGAAGTGTCAACTGTCGGAAGTGCGGGAAGTTGTTCTGCGAGGAGCATACAATGTATCAGATGAAGCTTTCGAGATCGGCGCAGCATGAACCCGTGAGGGGATTTTGGTGCAGGGTTTGCGAAACTTGCTACAAGTCGCGAGAGGGGTACAACGACCATCAGGGTGCTACAAATTGAATCATGCTAGGTGAACTTCGGGTTGCTGACTGGCTTAGGGCTTGTACGAGATCATACGAAGGAGTTTTCCGAAAGGAGGAGAAGAACTGTTGATCGGGCATATCTGGAAGTGACTAGGCTTGAAAAGAGGCTTACGAAGGTATTCTCAGCACCCCCGCTGCCCCTACTACTACTGGTGCAGTTCTGATGATAGTCACAGCTCACCCAACTCCTGATCAATCCGCCCGAGCCCCCACCTGGGACTAGTGGGTTTATTAAAGCTGTTGCGAGTTTAAGAAACCAACGGAGGACGATTGAACAATCGGTGGTGGCCTGGGAAGACGATGCCAACGTTACTACATGTCCGCACTGCCACCAGGCATTTTCACAATTTACAACACGGAAACACCACTGCCGATTATGCGGGAAAGTTGTCTGCGGGGATTCGCGAACAGATTGTTCCAGCGATGTTGGCCTGAACGTTTCTGCAAGTACGTTTGCTGCTTACCGAAGATCCGGAGAAGCCCTGACTAACCTCGTGATTAGTGACTAATGCACTCTCTGAGAAGACTCTCAATGAGATGAGTATTGACGTGCGGATATGTAGAGCGTGCCGAGCTGTCGTCTTTAGTAAACGGGACTTTGCTCTAGACCTAGCCAAGATCCCCCAAGATGTCCGAGCCTATCAGACCCTCGTCCAATTTGAGCAAGGAATTAAGAACATGATGCCCCGATTCCAAAAACTATTAGCAGAAATACAGTAATTCCCATCCTCTTACTCTCATCTTCGCTCTAGACGCGTCCCGCTAACCACAACCTCCTCCAGAGACCCAAACAAAACTCCCACCCAGGCAAAACTCACCGAAGCCACAAAAACCCGAAAAAAGCTACTAGACACCTTTGCACAATACGACGCAACTGCAAAGCGTGTCTTAAACCTCCCCTCAACTTCCCAAACCCAACTTCGCCTCCAAAAAACCATCTACCAAGCCGCCACACAATTCCTCCACTTAAACATGCTCCCACTAAAGGCCCTACCGAAGCTCCTAAACACGAATAGGCCCGCCAGCGCACGAATACAGACCATTAGCAACACGAATGGGGGTAATAAGCCTTCCTCCAGTCGGGCGCTGACAATGGTCACGACAGAGGAGGAGGGAGAGGCGGGGGTGGATAGCGGTGCTGCGATCAAGGAGAAGGAACTGAAGGAGGGGCTGATGGTGCTAGAGGAGCAGAGGTTCATGGTGCAGGAGATGCTGACCGAGGCTAATAAGCGGAGGAGGTTTGACGAAGTCGCTGCACTAGCGGCAAGTCTTGAGGAGTTGGATGGAGAGGTTGAGAGGATGAATGGAGAGATTGCGAAGTTAGAGTTGCAGTAAAGATTCACTGGTGAGGCTATGATGCGGAATTCCATTTTTGAAAGAAAAATTAAAAGAAAAATCTGTTGTCATGCTATGGCTGGGCCAACATATCCTTCCTTTCCTTTGTCCCCCCTATTTCCTTCCACCCCCCCTTCCCCTTTCCGCTACTCAATCTATTTCACCGTTGGTGGCTGTTGATGATTTGCACGCATTTATGGTGGGTGATCTGGCATGGAGTTTTTAGAGTTTGGGGGTTTTTTGCCTATTCACAGCACTTGTCTTTGCTCCCTTTCTTGGGTGTCTTGTGCGCTATTTGGTAGTGTGTTTTAATGACCGCACTTTTTTGGGCAACGAAGCAACGGTTGGATGCCGTATACGATAGGATAGCTTTAGAAGATTCATCATGTCACAAAAGATCACTCGGCACCCTCCAGGTTTGAACGGTAAGTTTACATAACATATGATACGATACCACACGATACAGTAACCCGTCGCAAACTCGCCAGACCCCATTTGCCGGGCCAGTATATATATATATAAAGCGCACCTTAGATCTCAATGGAGAGGTAGGAGGGGCGGGTTACATAGAGTGGACAGGGAGGGGGGGAAGAAAACCCAACCTACGTTTTTTAACCCCCGGCGTTGCGGATAAAAGTATCATAGATCCAACTTGGCGCCCTTGGCGCCCTCTAGTACGCAATCCTCCTCGTATGTTACCAAACCCCCGTGCCTCGAGTCTCTTGCCTAACTAGCCTCTGATTTCTGTAGGTCAACGATATAAAGTCGGATTATTATAAGGAGACTTAATTACCAGCGACACGAGCCCTAGCAGCAAGACACCGTTACCCAGCGTCAGACTTGTAGTAGTTCAGGATACCACTTTCCGGTATTGCACCTTACAGCTGCGATTTACGATGTGATATTATCAACACTAGCACCCTCCACTCCCACCTCATTCCTCCCCTTCTCCACCCGCAACCTTAGGCCAGTGCTCCGCCACCGCCGGACATAGCACCGCTATATCCAACCCTACCTGCAGCACCCACCTCCGCCACCAACCTCGACCAGGGCACCATCCCCTCATCGCCACGAGACGTGGCGGGGACGCGCTCACACCGCGGGCATCTGCATCCACACTGGTGCTCTCCCGCACGAGTGGTAGCGGGCGCGAATCTGGGACCGTGATGCGCAGCCGCGGGTGGTGCATATTCTCGGCGACTGAGTCCTCCGGGGGTAAACAGCTGGGCGGCTGATATACCCCTCTCCAGCGGCGATGCCGGGCGGGGTCCCGTAGCCGGGCAACAATAGCTTCGCCGTTCCAAGGCGTGAGTGTGCCACTGCAACGTGTCAGCGGGGCTCTCACATTTCTGCCGCAGCGTCCTCGCACCGTTCAAGTTGCCCCAGCCGGCGGAGATCTACAACTCGGGCGAGGGCGAAGGGTGCAGCCTTACCAGACGTAGGCGCACTCCCATAAGATTGAGCTTAAGGCTGATGGATGGCAGTGGCTTGTCTAGGTGAGGTTGAGGAGGCCGTTTGATGGGGGGGGATCTGGCGATTGGGATTGGGAGTTACTTTGGGAGGGTTTTGAGAGAGAGATTGTAGGAAGGTGAAAGTGGCGGTGCTTGGTGTAGTGGTGGCAGTTGGGCGTAGGATGAGCTCGGGGATTATAAGTTAAGATCTTAGTGTTTGCGCGATTGTGGTGGCGCCTTGTGCGCTGTATGGACAGGAGTGGAAATAATGTAACTTGCAGCATCACCGCATCCCACTCAACTGAGGGACGAGCTCTCTGGGCTACAGCTTTTGACCCTTGAAGAAAAATCGTGATTGATAGTGGCTTATCTGGGTGATCTTTGTCTTGGAAGAGCTTGTGGACTTGGAAAAACGAGGGTCATGGCGTTTCTTGGAAGTATGATGAGAAAAAAAACAGCATTCACCGCGATCCGGACCGAGTACTAGTGCAACACTCTGGATTGCTAGAAAACGGACGAGTGGTAGCATTTATGCAAGGCAAACAGCTTCAAACATTGGCCTACGCGACCCACCAATGAGCTTTTATAGTTTGGCAACCTTGAAGTCCAGGAGTGCAGCACACTACTTCACATTCTAATATCCACTTCTCCAATTATGATAACGCTCCACAGGTCTGATACATTAGACGCAACCAATAGCCACCGAAGGAATTAGGTCCAGAGAAAGCCAAACATCGGAGTAATGTAGATGAAAACGAACAAAACAAAGAGATATATCAAATTCAACTATCTTTTCGCCCTCTCCTCCTCAATCTCCCTCAACAGCCCAGCCAAGACGTCTTCCCTAGATTTTAAATGCTGCTCTAAAGAATTGACCTGCTCCCGAACCATCTCCAAGTCATCTTTTACACCTTTTAGGTTCGCACCGTTCTTTGCTAGTCCCCCGCCCTCTTCCAATTCGCGGAGTGTCCTTCGCTTGTAGTCTAACATTTGTCCAAGCTCACGCTTAACCAATGCAGCTTTTGACCCGCCGCCGAATTTGTCTCTGTTCCGTCGCTCCTCGGCCGCGGCTTCAGTTTTGGTGATCTTTGCTTCGAGTTCCGCGAGTTCCCGCTTGAGGCGGACTTCTTCCCAGTCTTGGTCCTTAGATGCACTGAAATCGGTACCTATCGCCCCCCAATCGTAATTAGCACAATTACACACTCTCTCTCACTCCGGAAGGTTGTGCTACCAGAATGTTTGTAGTTTCCTCTTCCACCGACTCCCAGCCGAGTAAGATAGCTTTCTCCAAAGGCCTCCTTCTTTCCCGTAATAGTGCTCATGTCCCTCCCCTTCCCAAGCTTGTTCCTGGAGATGATATCCTCGTTCTTGTCAAGATCATAGCTGATTTGGTTCTTCTGGAAGGTTGCACGGAGAGACGCAGGAACCGATCGGGGGATACGGTAGCCCTCATGACGGTTATTGAGTATATGAAGAAACACTAGTGCTTGATCCTTTCCTATCGCCGCCGAGGCGGAAGGGTTGACCAAGTTCCTAAAGCAAGTGAGCAGGCAATCCGAGATGTGGCCTCCCCAAAAAAACCCAAATCTAAGAAGGCGTAGCCATACCAAGCAGATCGGATGTCCGTGTCGGGAACGTTAATCCCCTCGTACAACTCGTCAAGAGCATTAACTAGATACCGTACATCGATCAGTGAAACCAAATAGTCAAGATAGCTACCGGACACGCACATCTCAATTGCCCATGCTCCCCAGCATTAGCGGAATACATCCCCTCATACCTCGCCTTATCCGCAGGAGACATATACCAATCGAACCCGTCCTTGAGCCCCGGCGTGTCGTCCTCGTCATCATCGAACCGCTCAAATCGCGGGGGGTCATCAGACAGCGCTTGAGAAGCTGTGACAAGATGTGCTTTCGACTCCGGGATCAGAAAACTGGGAAGCGTCTTCGGAACTTGCTTGTATTCCTACACCCACCACCCCAAAGGGTTAGCTCTTCCCCCCACAACTTGGAGCCGGAATAGAGGTGGAAACCCGCCCCATTAACAAGATCGAAAATCAACCTCATGGCAACACAAAACTCCTCGAAGTCCAGGTCCCCATCCCTATCGACGTCGGCAAGATCCCAAATCTTGGCTAACTGGTCATCGTTTAGCCCGGAATTCTTGAGCATTGTAAATGCTTGATCTCCCGTGATTCGCTGGCCATCCTTTGAGTGGGCGCTAAAAATTTCCCAGTACTTTTCCACATCCGCTTGTGATATGGATTTGTTAGCCATTGTGTGAGCGGTGGTGGTGGTGGTGGCAGTGGTTCGTTGGGAGGAATATGTATGGGACGGTGTGGTATCTTGGGTGTTGGGGTAGCAGTTTGTGCGGCTGTTCTGAAGACGCGGCGACTTTTCGAAGGAGGGTCCCGTTGCTGCATAGCGTGCTTGTTAGCGTGCTTGTGCTACCTCTTGCCATGCGGTATGGGTATTATGGTACAATCACCAAATGGATAGGTAACCTATGATACTCCAAAATCGCAACCAAATTTCAGAGTCATGATTCATATCATACCGCAGTAGAATGCTAAAGGACCATTCTCGTTTAGAAAATTGCCACCAAAACTAAACATTGCGCATTTTCCAGTGTTCAAAGCACTCTTTTTTTCTTGAGTGGACCGCCAAAGGTGACACTTGGCGATTGATCTCTAATTTGTGGGGCACAAGGATCATATTAACAAATTAATATCTCCCTACTACATACAACTTCCTAGACAAGCTCTCGTATATCAATTAAGTATCCGAGCATAAGATTATCAAGATAATAGGTAATGAAAGAGCACTATACATTTATAACATTGAAAAGTTGGTAAAAAATATCAAACAAAGCGCAGACAGAACTCAAAAGGATTAGTTTACCCCCTATTATTTTTCTGAGCCCGTGAATAAAAAGAAAAATCTGAATACAGTAGTTAGAAAGAAGGCTTGAATAAGACAAGTAAACTACATATAATACATCTCGCCCACCAGACAAGTAAACCCACGATAACCGGACGCCTCAAAGTCCCCTCCGTTGAAATAGCTAGAGCTGGTCTTCCTAAGAACCCACTCAAGGGAGGAAGTGGCCAGAGAACATGAAATACCTCAAACAACCGCCCCCGATCAAGAAAATAGCCCCCAAAGAATCAAGTACCAAAGATATAAACGCCACGCAGTCATGAATCAAAAGCATACCCAGAAATTTATCGTTCAAGATCCGAGAAAGAGAAAATAAAGCAAGTAAAGAAATGAATAGTAGTTTAAGAATTCCAAATGGAAGTGTGAAAAGGTGGAAAAATGAAAACAAAAAATGAAAATGGGACAGGCTTTCATCAGTCAGCGCCTGCACTCTCGTCGACCTTCCTCAAAAAGCTGCTGACCCGAGCCGTATCAACTTCTCCGGGGTCACTTTCGACAGCCTGAACCAGGCCCTCCAATAAGGAATCAATTTTGTATTCTTCCAGTCCAGTGCAGAGAGCAACAACTCTTCTGAATTTATCCTCTAGGTCTGTGCTCTTGTCGTGGAGTTTACCTGCAACCTCGCGGAGGTTTTCTTCGTTTGTAGTGTAGGCTCTGATCCGAGCTCTCAACACTGCGGTTGATGGTAAAGATTTGAGATACTCTTTCTGTCGCTCTCCGATATCCCTGGAGTCACCGGACTGCCCTAATAGCTCCATCTTGATCTTGAAAGGTCGATCCGGATCCAAACGCTCCCCCTTCGAACTAGGAACGTCGCCATTGGTATTGCCCACCTTCTCCCGAAGCCTAGCATTCTCTTCCTCAATAGCTCGACGAAGATTCTGGCAATGTTGCTTAAGCTCGGAGTGTTGTCGGCTTCGTTGACGTAGTTGATTCATCTTCTCTTTCTCTTTGCCAAGCTTTAAGGTAACCTCCCGTAACCTGTTGAGAGTACTGGTGACCTGTTCCTGTTTGGCTTCAATCTCTCCTTGAAAGTCTTTCTCTGTCCCGGCAATTAGGCCCTTGATAGCTAGGCAATTGAGAAACACATTAGCACATGCCACAGAAAAGGAAGATAAAGAGAGACAAGAATACCTTTCATAATGTCCTGCCGCTTTTGCACGACTGCTGGGGGCAAAATCCAGCCTTGCTCTCTTCGACTTGGAACCGGCGCAGGCTCTCCACCAACTCCAAAATCTATCGGCCGCAACCCTGCACGATTTGGTATACTTGAGTCGGCACCTACTTCCAACAATTGCTGAATTATACTCTTATTGCCAATTCTCGCCGCGATGTTCAAAGCGGTGTCTCCGCTTTTGTCCTGCGCATTGACAATCTCCCCAATAAATCTTGCAAGACTCATAACCTTCGGACCACCGGTGCGCTGACTTGTAGCTGAAGCACCGTGCTTTGCAACAAACTCCAACAAACAGTGCAGGTAATATCGACTGTCAGCACTTCTTCCCTTCATCCCCGATTTGACAGCGATATGGTGCAGGATGGTTCGGCCATTGTTATCAGCAATCGGGATGGTAGGATGGAGCAGATTGAGAAGTTGGGGGAAAGAAGACTGATCAAAGTTGTTTGTCACAAAGCATCCTCGAACCAATGCAGTTTCTCCAGCATGATTCACACGGGAAATCGAAGCTCCTTTGGTGATCAAGGCACGAATCAAAGGCACACGAGCCAGAGATGCAGACCAATGGATCGCTGCGCTACCTGTCGAGTCCAGAGGAATATCAATCTGGTCCGGTGTTAGAGAATCGAGATGGGACAGTACTGTATTATCAGTTTCAGGATTGATAAAAAGATTCATCAATATTTGCCGGGCGCGCTCGGAATCCGGAACCTGGTCAACAGCCAATGGCTGCACCGGCTTGGAGGGAGTATCCAGGTGTGTTGGAAAGAAAGGTGGTAGTGCTTCCTGAGGTGGTGTAGAAGCACGTATCCGTTTTCGTGGGGGCTCCAGAGATTCAATTTGTGAGTCAACGGTAGTGAAAGACTGAGATGCATATGCTGAATCAGGTTGGGTTTGCGATTGAGAAAAGCTAGTTTCTGAGGGAAGACTGATTGCCCATGATTCCTGACTGAATGATTCCTGCGGACGGATAGTTGTCTGTGATGAGGAGGGTGCCGGCTGGGAGTATCCGCCTCGGGGCCCCGGTGAATCCATGCGAGCGCTTGATTTACTGAGCGCATTAAAGGCATTTGTGACAGTAGCAGATATGGGCGGGAATAATGGCCCACTGTTGCCATTTGCTTGGTTCAAGCTGGAGTTATACATGCGTTTCCTCCGGGCAGCCATAGCTTGTTCCTTCGTGGGTGTTGAATCTGGACCACTGGCCGCCTGTACGTCAAGATCTAACAGAGGAGCAAGTAGATCTTCCACACCATATGCACGGCAAAATTCCCGGCCTCGTTCAAAATCGATCCTAAACCAATGTCAGCGAGTGAGAGAAGGTGAACAAAAGAGCGTCCCAACCATGTCCCTTGATACTTTCCATAGCCGCCCTGAACCTTCTCGTGGGGTCCTGTAAGGATCTCTTTCTCAAGAACTTTTGTTCGTTTTCCCTTCTCAACCCCGGCAACCTTAAGAATCTGTGTTGCGTTCAGCCATGAGTCATGGCGTCTTCGCATCACCGCAACATTATTGACGGGCATCTCAAACACTGACACACCAGAATAGGTGGCCTATCGAATTCCGAAAAGTTAGCAAAAAATGGGGGTGGGGGGGCAACAGGTGAAGTTAATTGTCAGGAAAGACCTACAGTGAAGATTGTTGGTTTCGAATCTGCGGAATCCATACGGGCCACCAGCGGGAGAGGGGTTCCTTGGGGGGTTGAGGCAACGGAAGTTGATCCGTTAGTGGCCGCAAAGGATCCAACGGCCGAGGGCTGTTGGTAAATAGACGTAGTGGTTAGAGATGATGAACCGCCCGCAGCGAAAGGTAGAGGTCGAGAGGATGAAGCAGAGGTCATTCGTATAGTATCAGAAAAGGGGTAGAAGTGATAAATGAGGAGGATACAGCAGGGCAGAATTTCTATCCGCAGAAGCGGGGGGGGGAGGGGATGCAGGAGCGGGCTGGTAGGAGGGGGAGGGAGAGGAAGAGGGGGGCGTGGAGTTTGAAAGTACTTTTGGTTAAATTTCTTCGAGTGGCCTCCAAGGCTTCTTGTAAATAGGCCACACAACAACAGGAATGCGGAGCGCGTAGAGTGCTTGCGGAACACAGGCGACGACAACGAACGGGGATGAGGACTGGGGAATCACCGCGACGTGACGGATAACACCGACAAGAAATGATGAGGGTGACTGCCAATGGTATATTCTCCAAGTGTGATAAATTTGGCTGGTAAGGTCAAAGCCAATGCAAAGGTTTTCCTTCGCAGAAATAGGATCTGAGTCTAGGAAGATCTGGGGAGTCGCGAGCTGCTGCGGAGAAGGAGTGCGCGTCTCGCTGGCGTTCCGAGACATGTGCGCGTGGTCCTCCAAATATGGACAGGTGGCTACCCTTTATGGATATAATCGGTTGATATCTTCATATTAGGCAGGTTTTGCCATTAGATATTTCAGCCTGATTCAAAATCTCTTCTTGCAGGTCATCTTCCGACAGGACACAGCGTGACAACCCTTGAAGATGGCACCGTAACAGCAAAATGTCTCACAGCACAACGGAGTGAACATAATATGAAGATTGTTGCCAAAATATAAAACGGTGCTGCTGTGAAAAGAGTTCCTGAGTGAATAGCTGAGTATATGATACTACACTTGTATAGTAGGGTTAGCCCTTAACTCTAAATCCGGTCACCTTCAAACCACCCTAGTTCAACAACTATGATATCATACTCGAGTGCAATCCCTTTGACCAACCAGTATAAAAAGATACATATTCAGATAGTAGCCCCCATGTTGGCTATCGTAGTGAAAAGGAAATTCTGGCAGGAGACCTGTGAGCTGGGCTATAATGAAGGAGGTGCAATGTTGCAATATTCCATTTGCAACAAAAATGCCATAAAAGTCATAACAGGGCATCGAAGGAATTTCCGCCGTCAGGCTGGGGCGACTCGGGGTTCGGTTATTTTTTGGATAATAATATAAGGTTCGATAAATTAACATGACCCAAGCTAACTATACATAATAATCTACTCGTGCGTCTTTGCCAAGAATACCTCCGTTAGCCGAAAGTGGAGTACTTTCTGGGCTCAGTCCGGATTGCAGGACATGAAGAATACCTACTTCTACAATAAGGTGTTGCATATGATGAATAAACAATCATCTCCCAACCCATATACCAACATCCACATTCTGAAGAGTAAAAGAAAACAAGAAACCAGTCGTGATTCTTGATTAGGTTCAGAGGGGTGTATTGAGATCCAAGGGAATATTGGCACTGTGTATGTAAGAGCACGATTGGTACAAGTACAAGTATTCTTTGCTCACTGAAGTTGCCACTGGTTGTTGCTGTCGTCAGAGTCCACATTTAGTGCACAAGTACCTAGGTATCGGCTAGCGGAGGTATTCTTGGCAAAGACGCGCGAGTATTCGCCTGCTAACCAAATAAGGTGACAGATTTGCCGATCTCTACTTAATAAGCGAGATTGAACTTTTAACACACTTGCCGATTTTCAGCAATACGACAACTCCAAATGCAGCGCAGCAAACCCTATCCCCCCCCCGCCCAGAAAACAGGTTGACCAAGTCACGCGACCACGGACTTGAAATTCCTGCCAAGACCCTCTCCAACCACCGAGAATTTTCTACCGTGCTATCATACGAGCAAACAATTGGTCATGGGCAGAGGTGTTGTCTACTCCAATGGAGCCTATTTATCTCTTCCGGAACCTATTACGTCAAGCTTCCATTCTCTTCGATGATGTCGCCCGGGCCCATACTGCCAAACTTATCATAAGCGGCTTCCGACGGAATCAGAAGTTAGAAGATGCTTGGACTATCCACGAAAAAATAAAAAAAGGTCGTCAAGCTTTATTACTTCTCCGTCAGGCAAACGCTGGCAAGCACAAACCACTGGGGAGAGTTCTAGACCTGGCGTACGGGCGAGAGGGTCGCCGGAGACAGGAGCTTTTACAGGTTAGTAAAGCAATGCATTTCCGGCCCACTTCCCCTTTGTCACATTCAAGTGCTGACCTGTAGCTGAAATTTGGAAAAGCCCATTCTTGATAGAGCCACAAGCTCTGATCCCCTTATACCTGGTGTACCTCGCACAACTCCCCCGCCAATCTCGGATGAATTGATGGCGTTGATGAAGCATCAAGTTGGAACGACAATCCACAGAGCTGAACCTGAGATACCGGAATTGAATGCTTGGGGGCGGCCTATGCCCAAACGGCGTGTGGCTAATACGCTGCGCCGACATAGAGAATATGTTCTCGCACGATTGCTTCCTCCTCTGTCAGAGGAAACGATTCAGAAGCTAGAGAGATTTGTTCGTGGAGAGGAGGAGCCAGTACTGCCAAAACGCAATATTAGGTCTGGCTCTAGTGCTCAAAACTCTGGCCGCAAATTATCTCGGAGGTTTAAAAGGAGGGCGTACAAGAAAGTCGTCATCAACACCCCCCTCATGGGTATCAATGAGAAAACTCAGAAATCCGTCGCCTATTGGTCAGACATTGTGAAAGGCCCACCGACCGAAATTGGGAAGTTGTGGGATTTTGGGGGTCTCAAGAAGCCAGAGGCGCAGAAACCTGGAAAGAGAAGGGCGAAAATGCTTGAAGGGGAAAGATCCAAGAGCGGAGAGGCAGTTCTCAAAACCGGAGAGGAGAAATCATCCAACCAAAGAGATGGAGGGGTAGGATCACTCAAAGAATCAGAGGATCGGGTCTCCAATGAACAGGAAGAAGTGCCCGGAGAAGCGGAAGACGTTTATAGAGAAGCAGAAGGGAAGAGCGAAGGACCCAAAGAACAAAGCTCCAAACAGCTCAATGGGCGGAAAATGAAAGGGAAATGACGGAATGCATAGGAGGACTCTGTGTTTAGGAGACGCTAGATCCAATATACGTTTATGGTGAAGACTATTTAAACACACACAGGGGAAAGATCGCCCGACCAGCGAATTAAGTCTTCACACAATCCCAGGCCTCTCCCTATTGGCCAAGGCTGGACAGAAGGACCGGAATCATTGGCCTGAAGGAAAGGGGCTGCCGGCTTCGAAGGGGGAAAGATGGGGGTCAACGTACTAGTACGTGTATGTTATTCGGATACCTTTTTCGCTGCCGGGTGTCTCATTGTAATGTACTAGATCAAAACTTCTCGCCCGATGGCCCCATGATCCCTTGGCTAAAAGCACCCATTCATTCCCATCCCCCGCACCGAGAACACCAATTCCTTTGGCAATCTACCGAAATTTCATAGCACATTACCAAGCTTGTAGGTGACATAAAAAGCTTGACAAAACTCTTAAAAATTGTAAAACCCTGGAGAAAGTGTTAAGTAACTGGTGGGAGGTATGCAGTTGCGTATACTTGTACATTTCTCACTCGAGTCCCATGCAAAACCTTAAATCATTCTCACACTAACCAACACAATCGTAAACAATAAGCTTGATTTCACCTCTGCCTTTAAGGTATTGAGCACAAAGTGATTCTCTAGCTGATGTCAAAACTCCAATTTCCCTCAAAGGGCATTATAACGTTGTAGGTCACCCCTTTTAAAACGCCCATTTCTCGCCAAATGTGGTGTAAAAACCGGTGCCGGATGAATTTTTTTTTTTTGGTCAGCACTTTTAAATTGTAACGTTCACACCAACTCAAAATCCTAGATTTTCTCGCCGAACCTCACGTTTTCTAAGTTTCGCACTATTGGAATCCCTCGCCAGCCAACTGAGGCCCCAATTTGGCATATGTAGTACCAGAACGCCTGGAGTTTCTATTCTATGATACTAAGAAAAGGTAAGGGATCCCGTGATTTGAAAGGAAAAAAAATATGACTAATAAAAAAGGTATAATTTTTTAAAAACGGGGGTGAGAGAAAGTAGTAATCTACAGGAGAAAAAGAGAGAAAGGGTGTACGACACAATGCAAATATTGGTAAAGTTTGATGACTGCATAGGCAGGCAAAACAACCCGCACGAACTCATCCCCAGTCACTCTCCTCAGCGCACTACCGGTATATACATGGTTGGAGTCTATGGAAAAATATCCCTCCATTCTTCTAGTGGTAGAAACATCTATGGGGATGATTGAAGCGTAAATAGGCTAAAATGAAAGGGAATAGGAAAGAGGAGGGAAAAAAGATGGATAGAAATGCGGGTGCTGTTGTGGGAGCGATGGACGGAGCAAGGAGGTGGAGGTCGCGTGGCAGGGTGTCAAAGGGCCAACCAGCCCTAGCCCGGGCTGACCAGATGGAAATTCGAGTGATAGGGGGGTGTGCTGAGATTTGGCCTTGAAATCAAAGCCTACGGATTCTTTTGGAAGGGCGCCGATCCGGATCAGGCGGCTCTCGTGAGGAAAGTGCTGTAGATTCGTCGCCATCTAACGGAGGAATGAAATTTCTATGTGCGGATAGCAATTCCACGATAGCATGATGTCCACGCTTCAGAGCTTGCGAAAAGGCTGTTTCACCAGCGAGATCTGTCATATTAGGGTTAACATCCACCCGCCCTAGCAGCATCTTCACAATTCCTATATACCCCTTGCAGGCGGCTCGGAAGAGCGGCGTTTGGCCAGATTCATTCGTAGTGTTGGTGTTGACATCTTCTCGTGCCAGCAGTAGCTCCACGATTCCTTGATGCCCCTCCCGGGCGGCTACGAAGAGTGGTGTTTCGCCATCATCATTCGCAGCATTGGGATCGACCTTCCCTAGTTCCAGCAGTATCTTCACGACTCCCTCACACCCCAAGCAGGCAGCAATGTAGAGCGGCGTTCGGCCATTATCAACCGTAGTGTTGGGATTGACATCGTTGCGCTCCAGCAGCATCTTTACAACTCCTTCACGTTCCTCGCAGGCGGCTGCGAAGAGCGGTGTGTCCCCATAATCATCGGCAATATCGGGATTGACATCCCATCGCTCCAGTAACATCTGCACGACTCCCTCATTCCCCTCCCGGGCAGCTCTGCAGAGCGGCTTCTGGCCGTACTTATTCGTAGCGTTAGGGTTGGTATCGTTCCGCCCCAGCAACATCTCCATGACTAGTTCACATCCGTTCCAGGCTGCTATGGAGAGTGGTGTTTCGCCATGTTCATCACCAATGTTGGGGTTGACATCGTCACGCTCCAGCAGCATCTCCACGACTCCTTCATATCCCTCGCAGGCGGCTACATAGAGCGGTGTTTTCCCAGAATTCTCGGCAGCATTGGGATTGACATCCCCTCGTTCTAGTAATATCCTCACGACTTCTTCATAGGACCCCCAGGCGGCTGCGAAGAGCGGTGTTTCGCCATATTCATCCGCAATGTTGGGGTTGACATCGTTGCGCTCCAGCAGCATCTCCACAACTCCTTCATGTCCCCCGATGGCGGCGACGAAGAGCGGCGTTTGGCCATGTCGATCAACAGTGTTAGGATTGACATCGTCACGCTCCAGCAGGATCTTAACGACGGCCTCATGCCCACCTTTGGCAGCCCATGAAAGCGGTGTTAAGCCTTCCCCCGTGTGGGAGCCAAGATCGGCCCGCCCTAGCACCATCTCCACGGCACTGAAGGAACGAGTATCCGCCCAGACACCAATCAAAGAACCAATATCCAGCCTCCAAAAAGAACCAGGTGAGTTAACAGCGGTGTTGTAAACGGCCAAAACAGTAATTCGCGTTTGCTTTTGGGTCGAGCGTTGACAACAGGAGTATACAGGCACAGGCTTGTAGAGGTTCACAAAGGCTCATACAAGAAAGGAAGGAATATAGGACAAAAAAGCAATCGATCCTCGTTGTGTTCGTGTTCGTCACTTCTCGTCCAGAAGGATGTCGTTGTATCGTCTCTGTCGTTCTATTTAACCTGTCTCTGGAGGAAACCCTTATAAACCTTTACTAAGCTGTTGCATCCTCTAAGGTCTCCATTTGTGATAGTTAAATTGCGGGAGTGGGCTTGTACCCGAAACAAAACTTAACTTTGCCCTGAAATGGGAACCGCGACCTCAAGACAAACAGTCGAAGCAAACAAGCTCGGGCATGGACGTAAATGATAAGAATGACAGGGGTTTTGAGCCCGGACGCTAATCACGGCGAGAGGTAAAAAAATCATTTACCGGTAAGTTAATTTGGTAGGAATACAAGTGCTCATGAATACAGTACTGTATATGACCTGGACGCGGTGGACCAGGGGTTTTTACGAGCACAGCAAGGTCTGGTTTGGAGACTGTGCTCGGTTTTCGAGTAGACTTAAATTGGAGCAGATCCTTTAGTGTAGTACCAGTACTAGTACAGAAAGCCCGAGTGAGAGAACTTTTTATCATAGGAAAAAGGTTTTCGAGCGGGACAGGGGTTATTTTTCTGGTCAACTACCGGTAATATCCCGTCTTGTACGAAGACACATTCCCGGGCACCTATGATGCCAGGAGGGGCGAGAAGCTTTGACATCATAAGCCCCTGCTGTTCCCATAATTTAGGCCTATACGGCACCCGAGTACGAGTACGGTAGGCAGTTGGTTCATGAAGCTCAGGACTGCTGTACCGTGATGGTAAAATTAATAAAACCTCAAGTCAAGCCGCCAAGACGGGAAAAGTACCGCCAAGAGGGTAAGTAATGCTGCCACTCTCGCGACTCAAGAATCTCGGGACGACGCGGGATACTTTATAAATCAGTAGGTCCCATGTTCAATTCCTATCTCTGTTCGTAGCTTTTTAAAAAACCCCTTCTTCAAGTATAACATAAGAGTCTCCAGTCACATTTATATAGTATAAACTTGAAGCTCAAAAGTATTCAGGTGGCCCAGCCCCATTATTGTGCGGGTCTTTCACCCCTCCCCTTTGGGACCCGTATTTCCTAGTAAGAAGTCTCTCAGATGCACCCATCAATACGCACAATAAGTATACTACATAACTGCAAGTGGGGTACCCATGAGTATAATTTCATATCCTACGGCCTACAGTGCTGTTATTATATATTAGATTTCATAGATCAAGCGTTTTCAATTTACGTACTCTTGTACGATACCTCATAAGACTTCTCAAATAATAGTAGCAGGCCTGTGTTAAGTATTTCAGCAGCTATATGGGAATTGGGCCCTCGGTGTAAGTGTGACTTGAATTGAAAGTGGATACGGTGTCTGGTTGTTAACAGAATAGGTTTGTTCGAGACTGAGAGATATGGTTAGTGTCGGCCCTATTCTGCGGTCTAAGAATCTAGCTAAGGTTGAAGGAGTAGGCAATAGATTGAATCTGATGAAATATAGACAAGATGCGGGATAAGCTGAGTTGTACTATCGCTCCTCGTGGCTAGAGAGGGCGTGATCGGGGGGGATGGAAAATATTCCCCCTTAGGAAAGGCATTGAGAGAGAATAGTACAAGTACCCTTGAAAATTTAGATAAGAGCGTGATGAAAGGCCAAGCTCAGTTTCTCTCCTAATCAGATTAGGTCTTGTATATAGTTAAACAGTTAAACTTAGAATTTCATTATATCATACATACAGTAATAAGATAATTAGGGAACCTTTATGACTACCACCCAGCAGTAAAGTTAAGATTCAATCTTGAAAGCCTTAAACCCAAGAGAGAAAATTCACATCGCCTTACCCCTATGCCCGATTCCACATCTCACGAACAGTCAAGAGGTTATTTTAGATAGATTTTCACACCAGCACCTATGATACAATCAACCAGATCCTACTAGCTAAGACATCATATCTGCCTCCACCATGTGACTACGGATTACGGCGGCGCGCTTACTCTCATCAGCTTTACCACATCAAAACAACTCACAAGTAACCCCTTTCATGCTGTATCGATCCGAGCAACACCCCGCCCACTCTTCCCATGAGGGGACCCCTGGAATCAATCTTCCCCGAGTGAGAATTTATGATCACCCTCCCGCTCTACTCGCATCATACCGATGCAACTGGAATGCGTATGGTGGACAAGTTATGCATTCCGAGCGGTGCTTACTAGATATGTATTTGTGACCATGGTATGACTATTTCATTGTAAGCGGTGATATTTGTGCATTCCTTGGTTTTCTCGGAACTATACCAGTGGGAAGCGTGTTTTTCTTGATACGCGTCGTACTTCGACCGGAACCTGCGACGATTTAGGATACCAAGACTTACCCTATGCTTAGACATTGGGGTCAACAGTCGCAGGGAGAAGTATACCGTGTGGCTTAGGCATCTGTTGCAGGTACCTTGTGGTCACGAATATGTTTAGATTAAGGGTGGTAATGATGGTTCTGGAATTGATGCCCTCCTCTGGGGTGGCATTATCGACTGCATACGGTAACTTTGGTGTGCGCTGGGTTTGCTTTGTAACGCTGTCTTGGTTTCCAAGGTGGAGTAAAATGTAGCTTCACTCTCTCGAGTTAGTGTTAGGGGCTGGGAGGGGGCCCTTGGCTTTATAAGCCCAAACATAATATTTCTTTTGAAACTAGGTAAGATCGTACTTGGGTGGCGTGCAGTCGCAGTAGGATGTTGGTTTCCATATTGAGAGATCGAGGTGGCTGGTCGTATTGGGCAGGTTCTCTCTCCAACCCATATCGTATCTTTCTTGGCTGGATTTGGTTGCTCTGAAGATATTCCTCTATTCCTTCAGCACACGGCAAAGGGGATGGCCTAGATTAATCGGAGCCAAGGTATGATGTGTCCAAATTAACACAGAATTTTTGTATAGAGATATGAATTCTACAAGACTTAGTATAAGAGCTCTACCGGGTTGAAAATGTGCAGATCGGGTGTTCTCTGTTCCGGGTCGTATGGCTATTTCTCTAGCCTTTGAAGGAACAGCTTCGGCTGCTTCTGTTGGAAATAGTGAAATAGTCAAGCTCTACACCAAAGGCTTAGGGGAGCGAAAAACCATAGAGAGCTGTATCCTATCTGAGGGACAGGAGGGCCGGCTATTTATGCTGTGCAATAGGAATACATATCCATGGCAGAAAAGAAATCCAAGGTAACAAAAAGAAGACAAAAGAAATCCAATGTGCATAGAGTTACATCTATGATTAATTGATTGAGTAGTGAAATAAATGAAAGATCCAAAGTGAATGAGTTGGGCTTAAACTCTGACGGCATTGAAGTGAAACTAGTATGTACTAGGAAGCGTTGTCGTACTCAAGAACGTAGAGAGTGCATATTCGAAAGTATAATTTCAACAGCTTCTGACTTTGATGTCGAGAGTGATGGTATGTGACTTTGAAACCAAGAGGTGGGCTGTGCACGAAGGGCCGCAAGGCTAGTACTTGTATGACGGAGGGCAATTAGATGACTCGAATGCATACGATAACTCAACGTTAAATATGGAAAGGTGAGTATCCTGATATTATGGTATGAATGAACACCATATCGACCCTAGAGAGGCCGCTTCGTTAACAAGGAACGGGTTCTTGGTGTTGGTGTGGCTTGCGCCTAGACAGGGAAACAGAGGTGCTCACGTAGCGAAGTTCACCTAATAGCAGTCGGCCAGCGTCTTCTTTTTTAGGCAGAGTGTTGTTGGTGTGTTGACAATCAGCGTCTCACAAATCCAATCGAGTAGGTTACAGTATCTGGGCGCTAACGTTCCCCGCGTCTGCTGGGTGACATCCACCCTTCCTCCATATCGCACACCTCCATGAATTTTACCCATCTTCCCTCACTTCGCTCAGAATCAACAACAACCACGCCAAACCGAAAACATCATATCCATTATACTACCAATATCTAACCTCTCATAATCGCCGTTAACATGTCTTCCCTCTGGTTGGCTAAGAAGCGGAAGGCTGAGCTTGTCGACTTTGCGGAGCAACTTGGCCTTCGGTACGATCCCTCTTGATCCCGCTTTGGAGATCTATTTGCGCGTCGCGCAAGAGCGCAGCTAATAATTTCGGAAAACAGTGTCGATGGCTACCTTAAGCACGATATTGAGAACCTACTCACCGATTATTTGGACACTCATTCTGATCAATACCTAAATGACCCCACTTTTAGCGCATACTACGACACGATAACTACGCGGTCCCCCGTGAAGCATACACTATCTGTAGCGGCCGTTTCTGACGCCCCTCTGACGCGCTCATCCAGACGGAGAACTACGCGGTACGCCGTTGAGAGTCTCACAGAGAACGCTTCTACGTACGTATCCACCCTTCCTCGCAGCTACATCGATTCTCGGAGCCTAATCGATTCGGTGGAACCGGCAGCGCGGAAGAAGAGACTCCAGAGCCCCGCTCGACTGAGAGAACTTTGAGATCTGGATCTCGTTCTCTCTCAACCCGCACTCCTAGAACTGTGCGATCGCTTCGCGAGGCGGCACAAGTCCCTCTGCCGCCAACCCCAGCCGCAATCGCAGATGCGATTGAGAGCGGCACAAATGCCATCCGGGAGAGTGCGAAGAAGGCCGTGGAGAAAGTTGCCATTCAAGAAAAGGCAATCGGTCTACGCGACCGCTTATCGAATGTCGTTTCTGTGAATGCCGTTTCGTTGGCGTATGAGGCCATTATCTTGCTGTACCACCTGGTCCCGTTCACCTACACTGCCAAGATACCCACGATACCGATAATCGAGAACTCGCCCAAGCTCTTCCTTTTGCCAGATCTCTTCGTGCTCCTGACTGCGGGTTTTTGGGGCCCATTTGCGACATGGCTGGCTACAGCTATATTCATTCCCTGGGCTAATGCGTATTTCTTCAACTTGACGGCAACAGCTGCGGCTGCTCGTCCAAGTTCCAATACAGTTATGTATAGGTCGGCCGAGGAGTACAAGGCGGACCCTCTCGCTTTTGCGGTGACCAAGGCTCTTATCACTTACTTGGTCCATTACAAGGGATTTGGGTTTATGGGTCTCTTCAACCCAAGGAATCTAGCGACTGTTGGAGAAAGTGTCGGAAGAGAGACACAGCTGATCGGGGCAGGTATCGCAGGCCTTGCGGCTCTCTGGGAGTCAATTCTGAAGCGATAGATATTGCCCTCTTGGAAATTCTTCAGGAGCAAAACTACGTTAGTAGCGCCTCCTAGGCGGCAAGGGAGTATCTAAGGTCAGATTGGGATTGGGATTGGGGATTGGAATGGATTTTATTGAGCCTGATTTTTTTTGCGGGGGAGGGGAGAGGAGGGGAGGGGAGTGTAGTAAATGCTAAATCCTGTTTGGACTCTTGTTATCCATTTGTTTCCTTATTGCGGGTTATGGGCTTGTAGGCTTGGGGTTATGGGGATATCATGCTCTTTCTGGGTGTAAATAGGATAGTTCCTTGAATTTTCCTAAGAAGTTATGGCGGCCGGGAACAATTTAATGTGGGGGTTTCTCATTCATACGATTTCGCGGGTCTCACATTTTTGTTGGAATAATGTACAGTAGGATATTCGAGCTTAGGCACAGTACGGTACTGTGGCCTTAGGTCCTGCCGATCTGTTCAGTGATGGTAATGGGATTGCGGTATACTGGTACCACCAGCTACTGGAGATTATTGAGAGCTGGTCTCAGCGTACATAAGAGCACGCGCCAAGCCTAAATGTGACCCCTGACAGGTGCTCGAGAACACAGAACACCACTGTGTTCTTATTTCCAGAAAAAAAGGGTCGTTATAGTCACTCGATCAATTCTCCTCCTGCTTCGCCCTCTGACACTACCTGGCTTGGGGGGTACTATCGCATCGTCTCGGCGTCCCCGTAGACCTTCCTTTGCTTGTATCGTCCTCCTCACTCCCCAAGCTGTGGACCACCGTCTAGTATCTTGCGAGCCTCACCCTTGGAACCCCCCCACCTCTCAAGGTCTTACAACACCGACCACTAATATTACGACCATCTTCGTCCCTATCGCACACGAATCTAACGAATAAACAACGGAGGGCCCCCAACTATGTCTTCCTTTCTTGAGCACTCGTACTCGATTGTCCATCTCGATAATACCGCGGACCAGCCATCGATTCAGCAGCTGCAGCAGCAGCTGGAAAAGGGTACCGATGAATCCAAGGTGGAAACTATGCGTCGGATTCTCACCATTATGCTGAATGGTGATCCCATGCCACAGCTCTTGATGCACATTATCCGATTTGTCATGCCCAGCAAGTCAAAACCGCTCAAGAAGTTGTTATACTTCTACTACGAAATTTGTCCGAAACATGATGCAGGTGGGAAGCTCAAGCAGGAGATGATATTGGTGTGGTAGGTATTCGTACGGGAATAGGGAAGTAGGAGCTAATGTGGATATGTGGTATTAGCAATGGTATCCGGAACGATCTTCTCCATCCTAATGAATTCATCCGTGGCGCAACCCTGCGCTTCCTTTGCAAAGTCAAAGAGCCTGAACTTCTCGAACCACTGGTCCCCTCTGCTCGCCAATGTCTCGAGCATCGTCACGCCTATGTCCGCAAGAATGCCGTCCTGGCTATCCAATCAGTTTATCTTCACTCGGAGCATTTGATACCCGATGCTCCCGAGCTTATCCAAACATTCCTGCAAACTGAGAGCGACAATACTTGTAGGAGGAATGCTTTTGCTTCTCTGAGTGCAATCTCACACGCAAAGGCTTTAGAATACCTCAATTCCGTTTTTGAAGATATTGCCAATACAGATGAACTGACGCAACTCGTGCTCATTGAGTTTATTAGAAAGGATGCCATACTTAACTCAGGAAATAAGGTGGGTTTTAATTGTTTAGCATCCCATTGAGAGGTACTTATCATAGTAGGGACTTTTCTTACATGTGGGGGTAATGTAGGCAAGATATTTAAGGTTAATTTTCGATCTGCTCGAGGCATCCTCAAATACTGTCGTATACGAGGCTGCGACCTCCCTGACAGCTTTAACAAGTAATCCAGTTGCAATCAAGGCCGCTGCCGGGAAATTTATCGAGCTCAGTATCAAAGTTTCTGACAATAACGTCAAGCTTATCGTTCTCGATAAAGTAGATCAGCTTCGTAAGAAAAACGATGGTGTGCTCGATGACTTAGTTATGGAAGTACTGCGCGTCCTGTCCAGGTATAACATCCATTACAGAATTTCCGTCAATAAATTACCTCTCCGCTCACTAGATAAATTTCTAACTTAAACAAAAATAGCCCTGATATCGATGTACGGAAAAAGGCTCTCGATATTGCAATGGACATGACATCAAGCAAAAACGTAGAAGAGGTAGTAATGCTGCTCAAGAGCCAACTTGCCAAGACTGTGGATCAAGATTATGAAAAGGTATGAAAAATATCACCCCCCCAGAATTCTGAACGATGAATTCCAACGCTTTATAGAACAACGAATATAGGCAACTTTTGATCCACGCCATTCACACATGCGCCATCAAATTTTCCGAGGTTGCCGCAAGTGTGGTTGGGCTGCTTATGGACTTCATTAGCGATTTCAACAACTCTTCCGCAGTAGATGTTATTGCATTTGTTAAAGAGGTTGTCGAGAAATTCCCTGCACTACGTTCATCTATCATTGAGCGCCTCATGGGTACTTTGGGTGAGGTGAGGGCCGGAAAGGTCTACAGAGGAGCATTATGGATTGTTGGAGAGTATTGTGTTGAGCAGAAAGGTAATTGGTTAGATTTGAGCTTGAGTTTTTGGTTGGTGAAACTAATTTTGTCCCTCCTCCTTGCTACTAGATATCCGAGAGGTATGGAAACGGATTCGTGCCAGTCTTGGTGAAATACCAATCCTTGCTTCGGAACAGCGTCTGCTAGATGAGCAGCCCGAAGGCGATACAGAGCAAACAGATGGAGGTTCAAAACCGGCAGCACCATCAGGGTCACGCAAAGTGCTTGCAGATGGTACATATGCAACTGAAAGCGCCCTGACAAGCGAGTCTGCAAGCGCTGCCAAACTTGAAGCCGTCAAGGCGGCTCAAAAGCCACCTCTACGCTCACTCATCCTTGACGGTGACTTTTTCTTGGCTTCTGTTCTTTCATCTACCCTCACGAAGCTTGTCATGCGCCACTCAGAGATCTCCTCCGACGCTGCTCGCACCAATGCCTTGAAAGCCGAAGCTATGCTGATCATGATTAGCATCATTCGTGTTGGTCAGAGTGAATTTGTGAAAGCGAAGATTGACGAGGACAGCATGGACAGAATCATGTCGTGCGTGCGCTCGTTGGCAGAATTTGAGACAAAGAAAGAGATTGAAGAGGTCTTCTTGGAGGACACCAGAAAGGCATTCAGGGCTATGGTTGCTGCTGAAGAAAAGAAGAGGATCGCAAAGGAGGAGCTTGAGAAGGGAAAGAACATGATCCAAGTCGATGATTCTCTTGCTATTAGACAATTGAGCAAAAAGTCGACGGCCGACGGAGCGGATATAGTCGAGCAGGATCTGGAAAAAGCTACAGGGGCTGATGCTAGTGTTGAAGATCTCTCCTCGAAGCTTAGTCGGGTTGTGCAGCTTACTGGATTTTCCGACCCAGTATATGCTGAGGCATATGTTAAGGTTCACCAGTTCGACATCATTCTCGACGTTTTACTAGTCAATCAAACCACCGAAACCTTGCAAAACCTCTCGGTCGAATTCGCAACATTAGGAGACTTGAAGGTTGTTGAAAGGCCAACTACTCAAAATCTTGGCCCCCACTCGTTCCAGTCTGTTCAAGCAACGATCAAGGTCTCGTCTACAGACACTGCAGTAATCTTCGGTAATGTCGTCTACGACGGACCTTCATCCACAGAGACCAATGTGGTCATCTTGAACGACGTACACGTCGACATCATGGACTACATCCAGCCAGCTTACTGCAGCGAGACCCAATTCCGAACCATGTGGACCGAGTTCGAATGGGAAAATAAGGTCAACATCAGCTCGAAGGCCAAGACATTGAGAGACTTCCTTGACCAATTGATGAAGAGCACAAACATGGCCTGTTTGACCCCCGAAGCAAGCTTAAAGGGGGACTGCCAATTCCTGAGTGCAAATCTTTACGCAAGATCTGTCTTTGGTTAGTCTCTCCCCCCTCCCCCATCCATTCGTCCATCCATCCCACTGTTCCCTCAGATTGATAACTAATTTTTCATTTTTACAGGCGAGGATGCACTAGCAAACCTCAGCATCGAAAAAGAAGGCGACGAAGGCCCAGTAACGGGCTTCGTCCGCATCCGAAGTAGGTCCCAAGGCCTCGCACTCAGCCTCGGCTCGTTGAAGGGCCTGCAAAAATAACGACAGGAGGGAAACGCATAATAAGTTTATTGGTGTCCTTTCTTTCTATGCAAACTACTACTACTACTCCTACCGCCCATATTCCTTCTTTTTTAAAAAAAAATAGTTTACGGGGGAAAAAGAAAGGGGCGGAGGGGAGAAATGGGGGGGGGGGGGTCTTTGGTCATGTTAGAACTATGTGCGATGGTGAAACATAAAAATTATTGTTCTTAGCTTTTTTCTAGCGTTCCTTCCCAGGCGGTGGGTAAGTTACTAAACACAAGATGTCCTTGGAAAAGCCACGGTGCTGGTGCCCGACGGGCACGGGTTTAGATTACTCGATAAGATCGTCTCACGATATACCACTCGATATACTATTAATTCGTATACTTTGCCTACCTATGTTACTCTACAGAACAGAACAGGGAGATGATCCCATTATACAAACATCATCACAGAACTAGAAAGGAGGTTAGGGACGTCTAACCAGATTATATCCACTCTCTCCTCACCACCAACTACCCACATAGAACTATCAAAGTTCTAATTAAAATCCCAAAATATATAAAAAAGAAAGACTATAATGCGGTACTATACCCATACCCATAGTACCCATCCTCATCATCATACTCCTCCTTAACCCCCTCCCCCCCGGAGTCGGAGTGCCCAGAATGCCCAGAATATTCACTTTTGTAAGGATATCCATCGTCATCACTATATCCCCCTCCTCCACCACCGCTGTTCCAATCACCATACCCATCATACACTTCTTCCTCCTCCTTAACCCTCGCAGTTGAGATTCCACCATTAGCCCAACCACCACGTGCGCCTCCGGGACCACCTCTAGTGCTACATCTAGCAGTCTGCTTAGTCCGGCCCCGGGCTGCCGGCGGTGGGCTAGCCTCGTGCTTGACGGAGTGTGCAGCACCACCGCCTCGAGCTCCACCGCGACCACCACGACCACCACGACCACCACGACTTCCGGGCCCACCTCCACCACGTTTTGCTGTCGCGGCGGGGGGTTTGGATGCTGGCTTGGTTTTTGGGGCACGGGGTTTGGGAGCAGAGTTGGTTCCGCGTTTGGCGGTCTGCTTGGCTCTAGGGGCGGGAGCGGGGGCGGGAGCTGGTGGAAGGGCTGTTAAGTATATTTGTATGTTTCCGCCGGCAGCGGCGGTTGCAAACGGTGGGACTTGTGCTTTCGCACGGGGTTTCGCCTTTGGCTTGGCTTCCGGTTCGGGCTTTGGTTCTGGCTCTACCCTCTTCTTCGCACGGGGTTTTGGGGCTGCTGCCGGAGCCGCAGTCTTCCCGGTTCCCGCAGAGGTTTTCTTCGCAACCTTCGTGGCGCCTAGAACCCTCTTCAGTGGGTCTTCCTTAGACTTCTTAGCCCCACCCTTCCCCTCTTTCTTCACGCCCATGGTTGCCTCCCTAACCTGGGCGTTCAGTTTCCGAAATTTGCCATTCTCGACGTGCTCCAGTTCTACAAAGTGGTCTGGAACATGCAACTCCCCGCGGCGAAGCGCGTTCTCCAATTTCTCGCGTAGTGACTGGATTGCCAACGATTGGGGGGCGTCGAGCCCATACAGGAGACATTGGGCGCGCCACCAGGGTTTTGGCTTCGCCTTGTTCGGGAAGATATCAGGCGATGTGAGCAGGAGGGCTGTTAAGGTGCTCAAGGACTCGCGGGGGTGAGTTTCGTGTAGGAGGCCGGAACCTAGGGTGCTGAAGTGAGGAGGGATCTGTACCGCCGGTATAACGATTGCTAAGAGGGTGTCAAGAGTGCTCCCGGTAAGGGGGGAAGGGAGAAGGAGACTCACGGTTTAGAGTGGAAGCTGTAGATGGTGCCATTGTGTGATATGTAGTAAAATGTTTCTCTATGAGAAAGAGGGAGAGAAAAGGAGACGAGTCACTACGGTAGGAGGATGGTGACAGTTTGCTTGTTTATCAAAGACGGAAGCTCGCGTCGGGCCGTGAGACGGGATTCGAATAGTGGATGGCGTAATGCACTGGTGCGTTGTCTCCTCGTAATCTACCAATGTACTCGAGTATGGGCGGCCTGCCCTGCTCCGCCGTTCCACACATCCGACCTGCCTCGAAGGCTCCCTAGGCCCAAAATAAAGACCCTTTCAAATAGGGAGATTCTGCTGCCATGGTCGTGTATCCGAATTGTGCTCATTTGCGAATTATGGCAGAAACAAGCTCGAGACACCGAGGCTTTGCTGAGGACAGACAGTGCAAATTTGAGCCAGTAGGATGGCTTGATAAGCACCAGAGGTCATAAATCCGCCTCATCAGAGTGATGGACACTATTTGAATGTCACCATCGTCTTACGGTACCCGTACGGCAGCAAGTTCACGGCTTACACCCAAAGGATCTGCAATCGGTCGATAGTTCATTGTGGGTGAACTCTCCATGTTTTCTCTTAAGTGAGACCCGGACCTGTGACTTGCTGCCATGGCAACAGCTGGAATCAAGCGAATAGCCTGCTGCTGCTGCGAAGTCCCTCCGGTATGGGTTGTTTTGGTGATGAGACAGGTTAAAAAAACACACCAAAAATGGTGGTTCTAGAGTGACCACTAACGGTATCCCATAGCCTCTGTTGTAATAAGCTTCAAAAAAGGAAACTTTGGAATGTAGCAAAGTGTCTGAATGCGCAGTACAATTTTCGCGAATTTCCGTCTGCTCTATATGGGGGGACCTTCATTGCAACATGGGTCACTACAGCAGTGCAGGAATTTTATAAATCATGGGGAGGGATAGGAAAGAAGCGTCCAGTACTTTTATGGTGACCATTCGCATTGCATTTGTTCTGCTTCTAAGATAAGAATCTGGGGTCATCTGCCAGAGGCCCAAGCGTAACCGGTCCTTACCTCTGATAAAGCTCATCCGGAGTGATTGATCGAATATCATCAGATAAGATCAGATAAGATTGACCAGCCTCCTCGCAGTGCCTAGCCAAAGATATCCACACAAACGCTTCGAGGTCCCACAGCTTGCAGGCGCGCGAGCCCAGGAACCTTCCACTTTTCCATGAACAACTCGCAAATGACCACCTCCGACAGCACCCCCGCACCTGCCCCTAGTGGGGGCGAATTAGCCCAACAAATGAACGAAGAGACGAAAAAGAAGTACACGAAAGGTGCCCCTTCCTCCCCTTCCACCCCTTCCTCCTGTTTACAGACCAACCCTAACATTCCCCCACTCCCACAGATCGCAAAGTCGGAGAAGGGACCTACGCTGTGGTCCACCTCGGCCACGTCAAATCCACCGGCCTCCCTGTCGCCATAAAGAAGATCAAACTCTCCGCGATGGTAGACGGGATCTCGATGGATGCAATCCGTGAGGTCAAGTTCCTGCAGGAACTGCGGCATGAGAACATCATCCGACTGATCGACGTGTTCTCCAGCAAGAACCAGAACTTGAACCTTGTGCTCGAGTTCCTGGATTCGGATCTCGAGATGATCATCAAGGATACCAAGATTGGGTTCGGGGGCGCGGATATCAAGAGTTGGCTCGCGATGGGCTTGAGGGGGCTTTGGTGGTGTCACAAGAATTTCGTTTTGCACAGGGTTGGCCTATTCCATGTTTCTTCCGAAGGGAGGGGCACAGGGCTAATGAATGGAGATGAGGGGACGAATAGGATATCAAACCAAACAATCTCCTCCTATCAACAAATGGTCAGCTAAAACTCGCGGATTTCGGCCTCGCCCGCAGCTTCTCGGACCCGTACCGCGCTATGACCAGCACGGTGATAACCCGCTGGTACCGTCCTCCAGAGCTTCTCTTCGGCGCAAAGTCTTATTCCTCATCCGTAGACATATTCTCCCTCGGCCTCGTCTTTGCGGAACTCCTCCTCCGCGTACCCTTTCTCCCTGGCGACACGGATGTGCACCAATTGAAACTAATCGCTACGGCACTCGGAACGCCGACGGAGCAGAACTGGCCGGGCGTGACGAAGCTGCCGGAGTATGTCATCCCGAACACCGATGATATAAAGCCTGAGCAGGGGAGGCAGTTCTACGGTGAAACCTTCAGGATGCTGACGCCTGAGGGCCTGACACTGCTCATGTCTATGCTTAGATTGGACCCCCGGAAGCGCTGGTCTGCGAAGCAGTGCTTGGAGAGCGAGTGGTTCAAGGAGGAGCCCACACCCACGAAGCCGGAATTGCTGCCTAGGAAGGGAGGCGGGAAGGGGATTGAGAAGGTTGGTGGTGATCTTAAGAGAAGGGCGGGCTGGGATGAAGGCACCGACGCCGCGGAGCTGGAGGGGCATAGAGGTAGGAAGGTCGCCAGGAAGCTGGACTTTGGCGGGAAATAAAACTACTTTTTCTCTTTACGATTTAAAAGGGGGCCTTACTGTATACTTGATTTACGGCGTTAGAAAAAATGGGGCGTTTTGTTTTTGCTTTCTTATTGCATCTCGTGAAAGGGGTTCTCTACATCGAACGGTTGTTTGTGGGGGTTATGGGGCTATCGCGACTTGTGATGGCCCGTTTTATAGGACTTTAATAGTAGTGGCCTCAACCGCCATGTTCCGATTAGGTTATGGGTTTTTTGCTTTGCCATCGGGAATGATCTTTATTGCGATATGTATGGGACGAATGATCGTCCGTGAGTCCATCCCACATTGCCAAGCTGGAGAGGAGGATTCTCTGGATTTGTTTATCGTGATTAGGAGGAATTAAGGGAAGAAAGCGAGGCAATGTTTGCAATATAATGAGCACCAAAAAGACGAGCTGCCTGCCTGAAATATATTTTTTTGGGGGGTGGGAGGAAAGCACTTCGGGGGAGGGATAAAACGAACTGAATAGCGGAAATGACAACGTAAGAGAATTCAAGACGAATCGATTGACTACTGTAGCCAAAGAATAGCATGTAAGTTACGCTTCATATGAATAAGTACGGCAGGTTACCCCCCGGCCAACCTGAGTATATAAACCGGCTGGCAGTGGCAACAGAAGGGACTCTCGAAACCTCCGATAGAAGGCAATAAGAAATAACGCGGTGTAAAAAGCCAGCACGTACGCGGTATCATACATACGGGTCCGTCATGAATAGGAAAATGCCGGGGCTTCATACGGCAGTCTCATATGATAATACCCATCGGAAGTCCGGCAATTGGAAACGGGGTAAGTTAGCGGGCGGATAGGATATATAAACCAGGGCTGAGGTTGCTCGTCGTCGTCGTCTGATGGATGGATATATCATATTATGCACATCGCAATTACCCGAGTGTAACTATAAAGTCTCTTTGTTGAGGGAGAAAGTCCATTTTTGGGTTTGGTTCCTTTGCGCTTGCTGGGGAGGATTATTTTGGTGATAACTTAGAATAAGTTGCCCCAATGGTTACAGCATCAAACTGGGGGATTCTGGGAGTATAAACGAACCTCTAACCCTACTCTACTGCTCTGAACACGGGCGCAACCGAGGACCACGATATCATTGGCTTTTGTGGTCCGTTCTTGGGGGGCATTAGAATGCTATGAGGTTCAACGCTTTTCTGTTCCTTAGCCTTCTCTATTCTGGCCGGCCTGAGGATGGGATGCTCTGTCATACTAAATTTAGGATATAATTCATTTGTTGTAGCAGGAAATGGGTGTCAACGGTGCGGGGTCTGGGGCATACGGCGAGCAAAAGAGTGGGCCTGAGATACTACTCTTGTGGTCTTCGAGGCTTCATACATTACCATAATAGTTATTATAATACGAGTAATAATATTATTATTAGGCCGGTGTCTTGGCGGGTCAGTGATCTGGTGGTGGGAAATTCCGCCTGTGATTCTGGGCCTATCTGTGCAGTACAATAGCGAAAATATGAGTACTACGCCGGAGCATATACTGCACAAGATTGATTATATTTTTTATATTATATTTTTACAGTTCATCCCCTTCTTCGTCATCCTCTTCCACTTTGCTCCCCTTATCTGCCTCCTCCTCCTCCTCCTCCTCCTCCTCCTCCGTCTTGACGTCGACCCCCTTCTCATCCTTGAAACCTTCCAGCCCGACTTCCTCTCCTTGAACTATTGAATCCCTCCTCATCTTATAAAACTTATCCAGGGCGTCTCGTCTCTGCTTTTGCGTCCACCCTTCAACGACAAGCGCAAATTCCCTAACATCATCGAAACAGAACATCTTCGCCATGGTGCAAAATTGCCTTTTCATAACATGCATTGGTGGATGGAACTTGTATCTAGTCGAGCCGCTGGCGAAGGCGACGAGATCACCGCTATTGGCGTCGTTTGTGGTCTCGACTGCACGCTTGCTTATCCGTGCTTCGATTTTCGATGTGCCAATGACTTCGGAGTTTTCGTGTGTGTAGGAGATACCGGCTTCTGCTAGGATTGCGGCGACGGGGTTGTGTGCCTTCTCTATGATATTGTTAGCGAATTTTACAGGAGGCGGTTATTGTTCGTTACTTTTCTTAATTGCTTGTTCTCCTTTGGCTATGGCTGCCAGCTGATTGATGGCATTTTCTCCTTCGTAATCGTCATCAAGCTCTACATCTTCTGCCTCTTCGTTGTTGGCCTCCATTCCGGCAACTTGAACGCCAGCTCTCGACTCCGCAACATTTGTCTTGTTCACAATCTCTTTTAGGATTGTGTTGTCCTGGAACGTGAAAAGATTGATGAGACCAAAAAGTTCTCCCTGGTTTGTTTTGTCGCCTTGAACACCCGAAAAGTAACGACGCTCCTCAGAGGCACCGTAGCCAATATTTGCTTGCTGTTGCTTGTAAATCTGACGAGCATAGACTATCTCCTCGATGGTCCCAGCTAAGATAAGTCGGAAGACTTCGACATCTCGGGTTTGCCCAATACGGTATGCACGATCTTGAGCTTGGAGATCATAACTGAGAAAATGGGGAAATTAATATTATTTATACAGGATAGGATAGGGGCGAGGTGGGGCGTTATCATACCTGGGATTCCAATTGGGGTCGAAAATGACTACTTTGTTTGCGGCTGTGATGTTTAGTCTGGTTCATTCGTCAGCATGCTCTATCATTAATTTTCGAGCATGGAAATGGGGACTGACCCAACACCTCCGGCTCTCGTTGAAATCAGAAAAACGAATTGCGAGGGATCACTATTGAACTCGGCAACCACGTTTGTGCCTGGAAATCACGGTTAGCCTTAAGCTTGTCTGATCTTTTCTAGAAACACTCACGATCATCCAATGACATGGACCCGTCAAAATAACAAACATTATACTCGGTACTTTGGAACAGTTTATGCAGAATCCTTAGGAGCTGAAGGCTGTAAGAGAATATCAAGACTTTATCATCATTTTGGTGCCAAAATTTCAAGAGCTTTTGTAGGACCTGCTTGTTCTCTCGTCAGTATCATTCTATGGGTAACAGTGCAACGCTCCAGGGCCGATTACGATCCATTTCCCACACATTTCGGGATCCATGAAGTTTGTCAACATTTCCCTATTGACTATGCGTTGGTAATCATCGGGGAGACAGGTTTCTAGTAGCTCCCGCTTCTTCTCTCGGGTTTCTTGGTTATCCTCATTTTCTGTGGAGAACCCTCAGCACCGACCTCACGCTGGTTTATTAAATCAAGGGATACTTACGGGGAATCCAGTTGGCAAGATGATTGCTGAGCTTCTGTATCTGCTGAATACATGGAAACACCATCTCCCTCCACTTCCTCCCCTTGCTGTCGGTAACGTAGCAGCAGCCCCCCCTCTTCGCGGGCTCCCCATTCTTGTTCAACCTACCACAGTCGCAGACCTGGCCAGAGTACTTGATGTTCTGCACCATCTCGCTCTCCAGAAATCCCTGATACGCTTTCCTCTGCACCTCAGTCAGGGGGCAGAAGACGACCTTATCACTTTTTTTAGGCAGTTGGTGGGCTATCAGAGTTTTCAGGCGGCGGAGGAACATCTTTCCTAGCAGGTTGTTTACGAGGCGCTTTGCGAGCTTCCTGGCGTTGCCTATCTGTCTGAGTGTGGCATCGTGAGATTGTCCGACCTTGAGGGGGATTGCTATGGCTCTGTTCCATTCTGTCAGGGTTCCGATACCGCCAGGTCGGCACCAGTTGAGGAGAGTCCAGAGTTCCTCTATTTACTTTAAGTCAGGCGTTGCGGTGGTAACAGTGGGGCAGGATGATTGAGAGTACCGTAGTTATTCTGAATAGCAGTTCCTGTCAGACCAATTCTACAGAGCGCATTGATCTCATTCATAGTTTTCGTCACTTCAGTTCTTCTATCTAAAGTCCCGCCCATCAGCTCAATCCTCCCGGCTATCGCGAGCGGCCGAGTGACAATACCTTTAATCTGATGGCACTCATCCGCAATAACGCAATCCCACTCCACCATATTAATATCCCCACATGCCTTCTTATAGGTCCCGTAAGTCGTGATCAGAACCTCACACCTACCCGCCCTGGCCGCCTCCAGTGCGCTCTCCTTCCGCTCTTTGCTCCCGTGATAAACATACACATTCCACCATCCCCAGACATCAAACTCCCGCTGCCAATTACTTATAAGACTACCGGGACACACGACAATGACCTTGGGAAACCACTTCTTCCCCCCTCCACCCCTGCGTATCTTCCGCATCCGCTTGCGGTCCCGCTCGTCGCCGGTCTTGCCGAAGGCAGCCGTCAAGAAGGCTATCACCTGCACCGTCTTGCCGAGGCCCATGTCGTCCCCCAGTATACAGCCCTCCTGGAAGACAAAGTTTTTGTGCAGGAAGGCGGCACCCTCGACCTGGTAGTCGCGGAGATACTGTGCTATAGAGCAAGGGATTATGCCGAGGGAGTCCTCAAGCGGGACATCCTTATACGGCGCGCACGGGGGGAGGTTTTTGAAGTTTGGTTTGGAGGCTAGTTCACCCTGAAATATACTGTCAATATGGGTATTTGGAGGGGAGGGGGGGAGGGGGGGAGGGGGGAAAGTACAAGTCTCTCATCATCACTAAAGTACACATCCCCATAATCCGGTGGAAATCTTAGCGCATCCGGGGGCGTATCCGTGTCTTCAATAGCAGCTTTCGCAGCTTCAACCGCATCCTTGCGCGCCTTCAAATACGCCGGCAGGCCCATTTCCGCCTCTACATCTACCCCCACATCTTGATCGGAGGATGAATCAGAGGCGGTCTTCCAGGGTCGATTCGCGGGTTTCTTGGTTGCCCCTTCACCCTTAATCCGCTTCTTACTCGCCTCCCTCCAACAGCTATCCACTTTCCGCTTCTTCCGCCCCTTCTGTTTGCCATATTCATCCCTTCTCCGCTTGAATTCTTCGTACGCATCGTCGTCCTCGTCTTCTGTCATGAGTATGCGCTCGCCCGTGCCGGATTGGTGTTTGGCTGTACGGACAGTTTCTTTGAGGCTTGCTTCATTTTCCTCTGCTTCTTGCGTTGTATTTGTAAATGATGGCGGGCTATGTCTGGATGTGGTATTGTCTAAGCCATCGTCCGACCCATCGGTTGAGGCTTCGATTGGAGCGGTAGCGGTAGCGGTGGTGTCTGGGGGTTGAGTGTTAACTTGGCTAGCTTGCTCGGGTTGGATAGCTGGGGTAGCTTACTTATAGAGCTGCCGGCGGGGTTTAGTGGTCCTGGGACGTAGTCGAGGTCGAGATCGTCGTCTTCTGAGGAGGTGGCGGACATTGAGTTGTGGTGGTTGTGGTGAATTCCAGTGAGCAGTGGTGCGGGAAGACGCGTTGGTAATGACGTTTGGGTGCCGAGGGAACCCCTGCCAAGATTTTGAGACTCAGTGGAACTATGATAAGGGATTCTTTGATAGCCACGATACAGCAGGTGGATGGTGTTGCTGGTTTACGGAATGACGGAATACATGGTGAACACATTAATACGGTATTGAGGGTAGCTGTTAGTATACTAGCCAGCACATATAATTGATCGTACTGTGGTCTATACATTTGAAGCTCGTTGTCCTCCCAAAACCTTACTACCTCGCGAACATCACTCGCACTGTAATAATTAAAATTAACCGAAACCGAAACAACCCTTTTTTTATGCACCTTCATCATTTATCCATTACTGTAATCTATTTTACATATTCCTTCCTTCTAAGCCAAAGTAGCAAAGGCCCTCTTCTTTCTCGCCCTCTCCTCCGCCTCCCTGAAAGCCTCCTCATCCACAAAATCGCTCTTCCCCGCTGCCTCAACACCATTCTTGACGAACCTGACTGCAGCAAGATTGAATCCCATCTGGTCCTTCTGGCTCTTGAGCGCAGCCCTCAAGTTCTTGCGGACGCTACTGAGGAGCACGCGCATGGTCTTTGTCGCGACGATCTGCTTGTGGTGTGTTTTTAGGAGGAAGAAGAGGATGCGGCAGGTTAGTGGGATGTTCCATTGCTGTTTTGGGCATGTTAACTTTTGTGACTTAGAGGGATTGTGGAGTTAGGGAAGGGGAGGGGTACCCTTGAAGCAAATATGTCTAAAAATATTAAGAAGGGGGCAACTTTGTCGAAGGGGAGGACCAATAGTGCGTCTTGTAAATGGCTTGCTTTGATTTTCTGGACTGTATTTAGAAGATGTGTTTCCGCGCTTATTCCACCTAAGGCAATGTATAATGGGTTTCGAGGCGGTGGGGCAAGGTTTGGTTTCTCAATTTTGGCGGTTGCGTATTCTCTCATCATTGTCATATCGGCCATTCCGAGATCTAGGGCTTCCATGATCTTTTCTCCGGCCATGAGTGTTTCGATGGTTTGTTTTCCAGCGGAGGTAGCCTCGGGGCCGTCCTCATTCTGCGTCTCGTCTTGGCCGAGGGAGGTTGTTAGGGTTGATTCGTAGAGCTCTTCAAGTTCTTTTTCGCGCTCTTCCTCCAGGAAGATCTAATCCTTGTTAGTATATTGCGAGGAGGCTGTGGTAGATAGGGGGGCTGTACCTCGTCGTCTGTCTGCTCCCATACTCGGATACTCTTGTCGTGACTTGCGCTCACGACAATCTCACTAACTCCCCCTACTGCCAATGCCCAGATCTCACCGAAGTGTCCGTCCATCTTAATGATGTTTTCGAATTTGTCGCCATCCCAGTATTTTATCAGACGGTCTTTACCAGCTGAGAAGAAGTTGTGGGAGTTTCTTTGAAAAACTACTTGCATTACACTGTCCTGGTGGGCAAAGAAACTCTTGTGGCAGTCGCCGAAGTCCAGGCCCCATATCTTGACGTTCTTGTCTGCCGAGCAGGTTGCGATAAGTTTGGAGTCTGAAGATATGTCCATACTTAATACTGGGAGCTTGTGCCCGTAGAGATTGAGAAGGTGTTTGAGGGTATCGGAGAAGAAGACCTTGACGGTATTGTCAAGGAGGGCTACAGCAAGGAGTTTTCCGTTGGGACTATAACGGACGCTTAGGATGTCGTCTGACAACTTAAGAACTCGAGTCTGAACTAGCTTCAGCCGAGGCGTTGTTCGCTTTGTGATGAATATGTGTCAGTGATAGTTCATGAATGAGATGGCGGTGATTTAAACGCACCTTAGTCCCAAGAATACTCTCCTGTACAATCTGAAAATCCCAGAATTTGGAATTTTTATCTGCGCTTCCGGTAACAAGACTTTTGCCATCTGGGTGGACTTGTAGTGACCAAATAGAAGCTTCATGTGCCTTGACACTCTCGATCATTGCTGATGAAGCTACATCGAAGAGCTCTATCTCCCCAGTTTTTGTGCCAACAACAACCTATCATCCGCATTAGCGAGGCCCCCAACCCCTAACTTATATAGATTTAACTCACGATTTTGTCTCCAGGAAGAAACGAGCAGGACAGAGCATAGCCACACTCAAAAGTCCTTATACAATTTGAAGTCCTCACATTCCAGATCTTCAGAGTGCCGCTCGACGCAGAGGCAAGCATCCGGTCATCAGAGCTTAAAGACAGTGCGCGGATATCTGTCCTGTGCCCCGGCAGCTCTACAGCGTACAATTTGCTATACTCCGGCACCTCCCGCTCCATCTTTCCAACCTTTGCGGGTTTTCGTATATCATAGTACTCAAGCGTGTTGTTTGTGCAGGCCACCAGGATCTGCACAGCATCCTTACCACCCCGGGTAGTCCAATCCACTGATCTGACTTTCCCACCCGCTCGTACGGTGACATACGAAACGAAGATATCCGCGACTTCGGCATGCGTAATGTCATCACCTCGTTCCTCCGCCCCCTTGGGTTTATCCCTCTTATTCTCCTTCCCTTCCTTCCGCTTCCGCTTTCTCTTCAGGGCCTTTTTGACCTCATCCTCTGTCCGTATCCGCCATATCTCAACACTCCTATCTGCACCATGACTCGCAACAAAGTTCGAATTTGGATGGAAAGTGACAGAGATAGCCTTATCCTTACTCTGCCGGTATATGGTCCCCCGGTCAATCAAGCAATCCGATTTCCCCCCAACTCTGGACGACAATCCCGCAGTATCGACAGCCCAAACTTTCATCTCCCCGCCATTCCCAGCGGTGATACACCCCCTCTCATCCGGTGATAACGCCATGGTCCAGCACTCCCCATGATGCGCAACATGCGTCTCGACACAATGCTGCGTCGAGAGGTCCCACAACTTGATCAGCGTATCCTTCCCGGTACTAACCAGCCAACCCTCCGCACTCCCCCGATCCACTTCCTCAGGCCCCTTCAAAAACTCCACCTTTGTGACCTGATCTTTGTGCCCTTTAAGCCTATACAACCCCACCTCAGAGATCAGATCCCAGACAACTACATGCGCATCCTTCGACCCACTCGCAAGCCTAGTCCCAGCGTGATCAAACGCCAACGTAGAAACCGCCGAGCGATGCCCATTGAACGAGATAACCACCGTAGAAGTCTTGGAATCCCACAACCGGATCGACCCATCGGCATAGCCAACAGCGAAAACATCCTTGTCCGTCCGGGACTGCGCAATGGCCGAGACCTCCGCTTTGCATTTTCCGTCCCGCCAGCGCGAGAGGAGTTCTCCTTTTTTGATATCCCATATCAGCACTTCCTCGTTTGCGGGAGCGATCGCCCGGCCGGCGCTGGTTGTCTTGGTCTGTGCGGGGGCCGTTGCCTCGGCGGTCCAGACGGTGTTTGCTGTGCCTGAAGCTACGATACCAAAAGTTGAGGAGTGCTCGAATCGTCTATTTTAGCATCCAATTAGAGGGGAATCCGTCAGAAATGGCTGGGGTGAAATGGGAGAAGAAGGTACAAATATGATTTAACCATATCTCGAGCGATATTGGGGCGAGGTGGTACCCTGCGGAGGAAGTGAAGAAAGAAAGCGTCTTGGTGGTTCAATTCTCCGTTGGGTGGAAAAGAAATTTTTAAAGTTTATCTATAGCCAAGACATCCATCGCCGAGATTCGACCTAATCCCAACAGCCTCATCTTAAGCCCAAAGTCTCCCCCACTAAAGAAAAGTTCTCTCGTCCACCGTACCCATCCCCCCCAGCAAGCATGGGGAAACCACCACTACCAGACAAACCGCGCAAGAAAGCCTTCAGCGTCGGCCCCGCGAACCTACCCGATGGAACATACAAGCGAAAAGGTGCCTCCCCCCCCAAGATTACCGAAGAAGCAGAACTAACACACAAAACAGTCGAAAAAATCAAGAAATCTCTCATTCACAAAGCAAAAGTCAAGAAGTCGTTCGCGAGAACAATATCCGGGGATGCGCCAGACACAGATCCCCATGCTATTCGTGCGAAACGGTTACTAGAAGAGGCCGCAGCCGAGCGGGAACGAGCCGAATCCGTGGAGCACAAAGATGGCGAGAATGGGGATACTATTGTAGCGACCACAGAAATGCATCCGGAGCGACAAGCAGTGTTAGATCAACCGGAGGTGACACGTGTCGAGGAGGACCCTAAGAATGTGGATAAGGGTGCTTGGAGAAAACGGGACAAGAAGAGGAAGACACCTACGTTTCTGAAGGAGGAGCGGGAGGCAGCCAGACTTCGGGAGGAACGGGAGGAGAAGGAGAGACAGATCAGGGCTAGGAAGGTTGCGATGGGCAAGTCGAGGAAGGAGAGGGCGCTCCGGAAGAAGGTTATGAGTGCTCGCACGGCGAAGGGGCAGCAGAAGCTTGGAAGGCAGAGTGCATTGTTGCTGGAGAAGGTTAAGGCCCAGGTCGGGGCGCGATCGTGATTGCGGTACTGGGATTGAAGTTTGAAGTTTGCATAGGGTCGGAGTTTTGTTTGCTTTCTTAATGATGCAGTTTTGTATTCTACGTTCATGGTGTCTACACTACCCAAGTATATAACGATCGAATCGATACGGTAACTCTCTAAGAGTTGTAAATTTCCACCGCTCATGCCATCGTCTACATCCCTAAACTCCCTGCAATGAATACTCACACAAAATCACTCGCCCCATCCTTCCATTGATTCACTAATAACCACACCCCACCACCCCACCACCCCACCTCTCTTAGCAGCACCACACCCCACACCCTGATAGGCGGCAAGTTAGGGAGCGTACTGTACGCTACCTATGATATATCCACACAAAGAGATACCCACCGGATATAAGCCCACCAGACCAGACCACGTCGGAGGCAATGCTCATCGGCACCGGCATGACAACATCAATGGTGTCGGCTGGGGAAATGATTTCTCTACCGGGTTTGTGTGTGACCTAGTAGCCCAGAAGCCCACAGGGCTGAGTGCCGAATGTATTCTGGGGCTATTTAATGCCGGCTAATACGAGGAAGGAGGGAGGGGAAGGGGGTGTTCGGCCTGAATAAAGTAAACCCGATAGGAACGAATAGTTATTGGTCATATTTTGGAGGCATAGTAGTCCAATCCGGGGGCCTTTCTTCCTCCTCCCCTTCAGGAGGCAGGCACTAGCGTTCCGTGCACTATTGGATCCAGATCCATCCTCTAGCACTGTGCCGATCGAACTATCGTATAATATCACTCGTTGATGCTCGCCAGTGAGATTGGAACTGGTAATATGGCCACCTAGGGCTGGTATGTGCCATGTCGTATAAAATGACAGAAGTGGGGGGGGGGGGTAAACACTAAATACCATATCTTGAAATGGGCGCATGGTTAGCGCTCGTTTCTTCCCCCCATGCCTCCGAAGGCTTACTTACTGCAACCGCACACAAGCATCTGATGGCCTTAGGCCTCTCATCCGTGACACGAGACCCCTTCAAAACCATTCTATATGCGTGGGTAAGTGTACCTCTTCTCATTCATGAACTGATATCCTTGTTACTCTGACCCAAGAACGGTATTTTGGGGGTGATCTGTGCTGAGTGCGTAGTTTTTTTATTTTATCGATATGCTTTCTCCTCGTATTAACTGTCGGGCTATCAGCCCCTCCTTGCTTAAATGTGAAGGGCTAGAAAAACTAGCTCTAACCAGAACCAATGGTTGATATTTCAGCCCAAATTAAAGCGCAGTTGGTAAATTAGGTTACTGGTAAGCTAATATATTTGCGCATTTGAGTCTGCCCTCTATAAAATTAGTATCATATGTCTAGATCAGTGCTGAATCGATTGAAAGTTCCCCAAGCCCAGTGTCAGTTCCGGTCCCGGATGGGATCACCATCGCTTATTCATCTCATAATATGTTACCGGTACTGTACCGGATGAATCCCCGTTAGTGATCTATGATTAGTATTATTTTGCGTCCGGATGTTTGCAGTTTGTCACAGCTACCCTTCTCGCATCTTCCTCGGCCTGATGGAAAGACTGGCATCAGAGAACACTCACGAGATTGCACCGGCGCTGGTACTGTACAGCCCTCGTCCCAGACAGGGATTAAGAGAAATGGTAAAAAAATCTGTGCGTACAGTTCAAGTATCCGGACGCCCATATCATACAAAATATACCGCTACCCTATTTTCGGGTACTCTACTGTACTCCTTGCCTGGAACGGGTATCGTCATCCATCTTCTCTCTCCTTGCTGCCGAATGTCATCATACCGACACTAGCACAGCACTGTACAGCACATACACTGGTACAGTACTGTGCCTAAGCAGGGGCAATCAATCGAATCCACGCAAGGGTTTTCCAAAAGGTTATCCTTTCTCTCTCCATTCATGTACCTTTCCGCCCTGGGAAATCCGTTCCTGGAAGAAAGAAAAAAAAATGTTTCCCCCTTTTCTTTCTTTCTTTTCTTTTGTTCGGACCTACGATGAACTGACGGAAAAAGTCAAGACAAGACATGGTCTGGAAAGTGGAAACCGGAAGCGTAGGTAGGCGGATGCGGCGGATACAGCCGATTTTTTCGATTTTTTTTCTTCTTGTTCTCATGTATGTGGTTGAAAGGAAAACCCTCAACCCCCGGGTATTGTACTGTACCCGGAGGAAGCAAGCACAGGATATATAGAGAGCCCGACGTAGACTGCTCCAACCTGCTAGGCACGGATGATAGCTATATTGCAAAGTTACAGGGCCCTCGCGACTTTATCGGGAGGTCTTTGCTAAAGATAGTGAATGAAAAACACACATGTAACCCTCGGAAGGGGTGACCTTCTGAGACAAGCTGGACCATGTACTCGAGTACCGTATGATAAGTACTCGAGTACTAACTTTAGTGCCGGACTTGTATCGAACCCCCCCACTGGAACTTACGTTTGTATTTTGCGAATGACCTCTTGCTTGCTTGCTTTTCTATTGCTCCCTTGCTACTTTTTCAGTCTTACCTGACTTGGAGGGTGGGGGCACGCCCTTGATTCCTACCACTTTTCTGGCTGGGTGAGGTAGGCAGTCAGGGAGGGAGGGAGGGAGGAGCTGAGGCAGTTGTGAATGAAGTGTTGATGGAACAAGATCTAGTGCCCTGGACTGGGAGCGCTGCACTGTGCTCTAGTGCCGCACCCTATACTCGTAATGTCCTGACGTTTGTGAACACAACTGCTATTGCATACCGCCAAAATTCAGCTCTTTTGCGCTGATCTTGGCATCATGCAATAGCAGTTGTGTTCACAAACGTCAGGACATTACGAGTAATGCGGTAAATTTACGCAACCGGGATCGTTGGGAATGGCCCCGCAAGGACAGGACAGTGTTGCTGGGAGGATTAGCAGTTGGCAAGGTATTGTAGAGTACAGCCTCGTTCGCAAAGTTCTCGCGGATCAAGAGGTACCAGGGAAAAATATTGGCAGTAACAAATGTACTGGTACAAGTGTCGGCAGGAAATCTGAAGTGCGAATTCTTGTACCGGTACATGAGTTGTCCCCAGAATCTTGCTAAGATACCTACCCATCAGCGAGAACTTTGCGAACGAGGCTGTACATAGTCGCGCCCCGCCATCCTGGAAGACCAAAGAGTCCATCTGGCACAGCGAGTGATCTGGGGCAACGGGTCAGGTTTTGGTGCAAAGAAGTTCGCGACCCACAAGAGGCCCGCTCATACGAGATAGAGAGGTATCCGGATCCGGGGTAGTGGGGTGTGGCTGTAGGATGTTGACAGGGGTTCTTTTTTTAAAGAAAGTAAAAGAATGTTAAATTTCATGCTCTATTCCATGGGTTTCGGTATTTGAGTTATGGTGAGCATACCGTACCGGTATGCGTTACAATTAGTAGCATCCTATTGCACTTATATAACCCTCAGAATCTCAAGCCGCAGACGGTACCTTATTTTTCTGCTGTAAGCTGCAGGTAGAGTTTTGGGACCAACTTTCTTTTTTTTCCCTCTCTTCCTTTCTTTTTTTTTCACTTTGGCGTGTGGCCTGTGTGGTCTCTCACTCGTCTTTCCCGCATCATGTGCGTCGTCGATTTAGAGATCGGGAGATCTGATGGGAGGAGTTATCACAAGAGGAGGGAAGAAGTGAGGGAAAAGTCAGGAGCAAAAGGAGGTGGGGAAAAGGATGGATCTGAGATTATTACCCTATGCAATTCTCACTTGCTTTGGCGAGCACCGACCGGGTATATAGAAGGATTATAGCCAGAAGAAAGGTAATGATCCTGGCCCTAAGAAGAGTGACAGATCTTGGTGATCGTAAGAATACAGCGGGGTGCGGGGGGGGGAGAGAGGTGCCTGTTTCCTGTCTTGCCGTTGAATTGCTGCACGGTACTATGGGTTATTTACGGGTGGGTAGTTGTGAGGCACCCGGATTTGGGATCTTGTACTGTGCTCGTAGGGGATTGGTAAAGTTCAACGGACAGCACAGTGGTGGTGTGGTGGTGGGATTATGGGATAGAGAAGGAGACAAGGAGAGGCCAAAACGAGACGAAGCAAAGCAAGATGGGCATGCTTGATGTAGCTCTCTCCTTCTTGTCATTATTCCTAGAATATCCTTTCCCCCCCCTCCCGGTTATGAGGTTGTTTTGCGGGAGAAAGAGGCGAAAAACTCAGGCCTGACGAGTGGAGCCAGCAAGTACCAAGACAGCGAGCGCTCCCTCCCTGTCCCCCACTGCAATGTATGAAGATCACACGAAAAGCCTGGCACTGTTCTGTGGATTATCGTATTCCCCGCGATGCTTTACTTGATGCACGATTGGTACGGAGTTTATAGTCCTTGTGCTGCTGCTGCTGTACTGTACAGCATTTTACTCGTCCTGGTGCTTATTATTCTTGCAGTCCATCAGACTGAACTCTGTTGATGGGCATTTCTGTGACCGTAACTACCCTACCAAACTCGAGAACCATCATACATAGTAATTGTTGTCATGAGGGAAGGATTAACCAAAAGCTGTAAAACTTTACTCCATCTAACTTACGAGCTTTTTTTCTCTCTTTCCCCATTCCGTTCTGCCACTGCCCTCCGCGGGGGGGGGGGGGGGGGGGGGGGGGGGGGGGGGGGGGGGGGGGGGGGGGGGGGGGGGGGGGGGGGGGGGGGGGGGGGGGGGGGGG
>Ga0307517_10000053_pt1 | contig 155723 bp, 147 predicted proteins | sample 23_EM_MG_FD_194515 | JGI IMG/M metagenome (GOLD analysis project Ga0307517, IMG submission 194515) | Populus trichocarpa ectomycorrhiza microbial communities from riparian zone in the Pacific Northwest, United States - 23_EM | ecosystem: Host-associated > Plants > Roots > Unclassified... | reverse complement strand
TGGCGGAAGGGGTGGGATTCGAACCCACGGTACCCTTGCAGGTACGCCGGTTTTCAAGACCGGTGCCTTAAACCACTCGGCCACCCTTCCGTCTTTGGATGCGAGCGACTTAGCAGGGGCGGGCGGTCGGGGAAAGCGTCAAATCGGACAATGTCGGCTCAGGATTAGGTTGGGCCGTAACCACGGACCCCCGGGCGCGATCAGCATGAGTGCCGCGAGCCGGCGGCCATTCTAACTTTGCATGGGGTTGTTTTCGCAATTTTGTGTCTGGAGCTCGCGGGCGTACCGCCGAAGGGGCCGCCCTAGCCGAACGCAAACGCCAGCAGGCTGGAACACAGCAGCACGAGGCTGGCTGTGGTCAGTGCGAGAAATCCGTTGGAGACCAAATCGTGGTTGCGCATGATACACCTGCCACTCTGGATGCTCGTCCGAATTTATTAAATCTTTCCGAATCTCCCGCCTCGAAAGAGGTGATGCGTCTTCCCGCTTGGGGCTAAGCCTCAAGCAGGGCCTGAAATTCAGGCCCGGGAACGATAGCCTTCGAACGCATGGGCCAGGAAGATCCCCACACTCACCAGGCCCATAACTGCTGTAACCGTCTCAATCATCGCACAAATCCTTTGCGCCCCTGCAATCCACAAAACGACCGCGCCGTTGCACAGTCAAAAAGATTCAGAGGCCGAAACCAAAGATCCGTCTGGAGTGATGATTTGTTGCAACAGATTGTCTGAAACCGGGACAGGGCAGGGACGAAGCCCCCGCAAATCGACGGGTGCAACCGGATATCCCGAGGATAAGGTTTGATTCACCACGGCGGCGCGGACCCCATTTCCGCCGCGTTCGGGTTGCGATATCTTCACGACTTGGTGCGGAGGTGGGCCGTATCAAGGAATCAGCCGGGCAAGCCTCAACGTAGGCATGCCGGCTATGGAATGGTAATTGGGGCGAATGGGGATTCGACAGCCTAAATCGATGGCCCAGGCGGCGCGTGGCGCAGCCGCCGTGGCCGCGTGCCTCGTCCTCGCCAATTGTGCGTCGTCGGGCAAATTCGCCAGCCGCGTCGATCCGAAATATGGCGTTTCCTCAAGCCCCCGGGTGGTGGCGATGGGCGAGCCTGTGCCGAAGGGCGGCGGCACCTATCGTATCGGCAAGCCCTACACCGTTGCGGGGCGGGTCTACGTGCCGGAGGAAGACCCTGATTATCGCGCGGAAGGCATGGCCTCCTGGTATGGCGATGATTTCCACGGCCGGCTGACCGCCAATGGCGAAGTATTTGACATGCTCTCGCTGACCGCGGCCCATCCAACGCTGCCGATCCCGAGCTACGCGCGTGTTACCAATTTGCGGAACGGCAAATCGCTGATCGTCCGCGTCAATGACCGCGGCCCCTATCACGGCAACCGGCTGATAGACGTCTCGAACAAGGCGGCTGAACTGCTTGATTTCAAAGGAAATGGCGTCGCCAAGGTCCGCGTCGAATATGTCGGACGGGCGCCGCTGGAAGGTTCCGACGATCGCCAGCTGATCGCGACCTTGCGAACCGGTGTTCCCGCGCCGTCGCCGTCGACGGTCCGGGTGGCTTCGGCCCGGCCGTTCGTTCCCGAACTGCCGTCGTCCGCGGGCCGGATCCGGGGCGAGGTTCCGATGCCGGAAGGGCGGCCCTACAGCCTCGGCAACAGTTCGGCCGACTACGCCTCGATCAACGCGACCTCGGAAATGTCGGCCTCCAGCCGCTCCCGCGGACGCGCCCTCGAAAATCCGCGCGCGGTGTCCTACGAGAACGAGGCGGGCTATGCCCCGACGCCGCGATCGGCCTATCTGCCGGTTGATCCGCGCGGTCCGAGCGAAGTCCTGAGCGGGCGCGGGCTCTACTGATTCTTCAGGAAGGCGATCAGCGCCGCGTTGACCTCGTCGGGGCGCTCCTGCTGCACCCAATGGCCGGCGCCGTCGATGATCAGCTTTTGCCGCAGGTTCGGCAGCACCCGCTCCAGTTCCGTGACGCGCTTGGCGCCGATCAGGCCGGTGATGACGGAATCCTTCGACCCCGCGACGAACAATGACGGTTGATGGATCTGCGCACCCTGCCAGGGGGCGGTCAGATCCCAGTTGCGGTCGAGATTGCGGTACCAGTTCAGCCCGCCACGGAAGCCGGATTTCCGGTAGACCTCGGCAAAATAGGCGATGTCAGCCTCGCTGAGCCAATCCGGCAGCTTCACGACGGGGCTGATATTGCCGAGAAAGCCCTTGCCCTCGGCAATGTGGAGCGCGGCCGGATCGGACACGCCGCGCCCGAGCACCAGGCGCATGGTCGAGGCAACGTCCCGCTCGAACTCGGCCTCGGCAATGCCGGGGGTCTGAAAGTACTGCCAATAGAAATCGGTGATCCCACCCTCGCGCAGGCTCTCGAGTGGCCGGCCACGGCCGCGGAACGGCGGCGGGACGCTGAGGCCGGCGACCTTCGTGAACACGTCGGGGCGGAACATCGCCGCATGCCAGGCGACCGGCGCGCCCCAATCATGGCCGATAATGACGGCCTGCTTTTCGCCAAGCGCCGCCACCAGCGCGACCATGTCGCCGACATTGTCGAAGATGCTGTAGGCCGCGACATCCGCAGGCGCGCTGCTGCGGCCAAACCCGCGCATGTCGGGCGCCACGACGTGGAAGCCGGCGGCCGCAATCGCCGGGATCTGGTGCCGCCAGGAATAGGATAATTCCGGCCAGCCGTGACAGAGCAGCACCAGCGGACCCTGGCCTTGCTCGAGCATGAACAGCTCGATCCCGTTGGCGGAAATGGTGCGTGAAGATGGCATCGCGTTTCCGCCCTGTTTTTCGTATCTTGTCGGGAAGTTGCAGCGTCCGCACGATACGGTCGTTCCACCGGCGCCGCAATCGGATCAGCTCGTCCACACGTCCGAAAAACCTGTGTTGTTTGCGATACTTCCAACTGTTAGAAGGCCGGAATTCAGGACATCGCCGATGGCAGCCGAGAGACCCGTTTCCCGCAAGTCCGACGCCGCGGCCGCGCTGCCGTGGCGGGGCCTGATGGCGGCCGCGCTGGCACTCGCCGTGGGCTGGGGCGGCATCGTCTACGCCGCCAACAACAGCGTGCAGGGCGCCAAGAAGGAAGTGGAGGGCGGCTTTGACGGCGATGCGCCGACGGCGATCCTGATCGAGGCCAACAGCGGCAGCGTGCTGTTCGAGAAGAACGCCGACGAATTGCGGGCGCCGTCCAGCATGATGAAGCTGATGACGGCCGAGGTGGTGTTCAACGCCATCAAGAACGGCAACGTCAAACTCACCGATGAATACCGCATCAGCGAGAACGCCTGGCGCAAGGGTGGTGCGCCCGCCGGCGGTTCGACCATGTTCGCCATCCTCAACAGCAAGGTTTCGGTCGACGACCTCCTGAAGGGCGCGATCATCCAGAGCGGCAACGATTCCTGCATCGCGCTTGCTGAAGGCATGGCCGGAAACGAGCGGATCTTTGCGGCCGAGTTCATGACCAAGCGAGCGCGCGAGCTTGGGATGACCCGCTCGACCTTCGGCAATTCCAACGGATTGCCCGATCCCGCCAACAAGATGACGGTGCGGGAACTGGGCAACCTCGCGCGCCACATCATCCGCACCTATCCCGACATGTACAAGCTGTTTGCGGAGCGGGAATTCATCTGGAACAAGATCCGGCAGCAGAACCGCAATCCGCTGTTGAATTCACTCACCGGCGCCGATGGCTTGAAGACCGGCTACACCAAGGAGGGCGGCTACGGCATGGTCGGCTCTGCGGTCCAGAACGACACGCGGCTGATCGTCGTGATCAACGGGCTCGACGACCCCGACGATCGTGCTTCGGAAGCCAAGAAGATGCTGGAATGGGGGTTCCGCAATTTCGAGGCGCGCACGCTGTTCGCGGCCAATCAGCAGGTCGGCTACGCCAAGGTGTTCGGCGGTGAAAGCCGGTCGGTCAAGCTCGCGAGCCGCGAGCCGATCAAGGTGATGGTGCCGAAGAACGGCAGCGAGAAGCTGATCGCGCGCGTCGTCTATAACGGGCCGGTGCGGGCGCCGGTCGCCGAGGGTCAGCCGGTCGGCGTGGTCCGGGTCTGGCGCGGCGCCAATGTCGCCATGGAGGCGCCGGTCTATGCGGCAGAGGCGATCGCGACCGGCTCGACCATGCGCCGCGCGATCGACGGCGCCAGCGAACTCGTCATCGGAATGTTCCGCGCGAGCGCAGAGAAGCTCTGATCATGGCCGAAGCAACGGTTAGCCGGCCTTCGGGACGTGGGAAGTTCATTTCGTTCGAGGGCGGCGAGGGCTCCGGCAAGTCCACGCAGATCAAGCGGCTCGCCGAGCGTCTCGATGCGGCGAAGCTGCGCGCCATCGTCACCCGCGAGCCCGGCGGATCGCCGGGCGCCGAGATCATTCGTCACGTCGTACTATCGGGCATGGGCAAGTTGCTCGGAGCGGAAGCAGAAACGCTGTTGTTTGCCGCTGCGCGCGACGACCATGTGCGCACGGTCATTCAACCCGCGCTCAGTCAGGGCCTCTGGGTGCTGTGCGACCGGTTTTCGGATTCGACGCGCGCCTATCAGGGCCGGCTGGGGCAGGTCGCGCCCGGCGTGCTCAACGCCATGCAGCGCGTCACGATCGGCGATCTCAAACCGGACCTGACCATCATTCTCGACATCCCGGTTGAAGTCGGCCTCAAGCGCGCGGCCGCCCGTCGTGGCAGCGGCGTCCCTGATCGTTTTGAGGGAGAAGACATCAAATTCCATCAGGATCTGCGCGACGCCTACAAGCAGATCGCGGCCGAGGAGCCGCAGCGCTGTGCGCTGATCGACGCCAATGCGGATGCGGATGCGGTCGCCGCCCGCGTCTGGATCGCCTTGCGCGATCATCTCTTCACCATTCGCTCGAAGGCCAGCACCGCATGAACGCGCGCAAGATCGAGCAGGACACGACGGTCCGGCATCCCCGCGAAACGCCCGAGCTGTTCGGGCATCGCGAAGCGGAGACGGCGCTGCTGAACGCCTATCGAAGCGGCCGCATCCCGCATGCCTGGCTGATCGGCGGCGCGCAAGGCATCGGCAAGGCGACGCTGGCCTATCGCATGGCGCGGTACGTGCTGACGCATCCCAATCCGCTGGCGCCATCAGTGCAACGCGCGGAAACACTGGCGGTCGATCCTTCCGATCACGTTGCGCGGCAGGTCAGCAATGGCGCCCATGGCGGGCTGCTGGTGCTGGAGCGCAGCCTGAACGACCGCGGCGTGATGCGCACGGTCATTACCGTCGATGAGACACGGGAGACGATCTCGTTTTTCGGCTCGACCGCGGCCGTGGATGGCTGGCGGGTCTGCATCGTCGATACCGTCGACGAACTCAATCCAAACGCAGCCAACGCGCTGCTCAAAATTCTGGAAGAACCGCCGCAACGATCGCTGTTTCTGCTGGTCAGTCATTCGCCGGCGCGGGCGCTGCCGACCATCCTGTCCCGTTGCCGCAAATTGCCGCTCCGGCCGCTGGCGACCGATGACGTGATCCGCGCCGTGGCGCTCGCCGCGAACATGACGGAAGATGATCCAGCGCTGATGGAAGCCGCCGATGCGGCGGAAGGAAGCGTCGCCCGTGCGGTCACGCTGCTCGGCGGCGATGCGCTCAAGCTGCAGCAGAGGACCGCGGCGCTGCTGGCGACCCTGCCGCATGTCGATCCGCGCGAATTGCACGCGCTCGGCGACGCCCTGGGCGGCAGCGACCGTGTGGCGCTTGCCGCCTTTGTCGACGGCATCGATCGCTGGATCGGCGAAAAGCTGCGCGCGGGCGATGCCAACGCCAACCTGCCGCGCCTTGCACGGCTGGCGGAGGTATGGGAAAAGATCATCCGCGCCGCGCGCGATACCGAATCTTACAATCTGGAACGAAAACCGCTGGTTTTCTCGGTGTTCGGGATGCTCGCGGAAGCCACGCGGTAACGCTCCGCCTGATATCAATCTCGACAATCTGATTTGAACGTTCAAAGGAAATTCGTGGTGGCGAAGGCAAAGAAGACCTCCAAAAAGAAAAAGGCCAAAAAGGCCCGCAAGTCTTCGCCTGCGCGCGCCTCCAAAAAGGCCGCGCCGAAGAAGCGCGCCGCGAAGAAGGCCAAGAAGGCGCCGAAGAAGGTTGCCAAGAAGAGTGCGAAGAAGCCGGCCAAGAAAGCCGTAAAGAAGTCGGCCGCGAAGAAGGCCGCCAGGAAATCTTCTAAAACACCTTCCAAAAAACCTGCAAAGAAAGCGGCAGCGAAGAAAGCCGTCGCAGCCCCCAAAGCGCCTGCGGCTATCGACAGAACCTCGTCAGCCGAAAAGAAGCCGGCAGCACCGCCGCGCGCGAAGGCGCAAGCCATAGCAGCGCCGATCGTCGCCGCAGAGCGCAACACTTATTTCATCACGACCGCGATCGCCTATCCGAACGGCATCCCGCATATCGGCCACGCCTATGAGGCGATTGCGACCGATGCGCTGGCGCGCTTCCAGCGGCTCGACGGCAAGGATGTGTTTTTCCTGACCGGCACCGATGAGCACGGACTGAAGATGGTGCAGACCGCGGAGGGCGAAGGCCTCGGTGTCGCCGAACTCGCTGACCGCAATGCCGGCCGGTTCAGGGCGATGGATGAGCGGCTGGACGTTTCGTTCGACCGCTTCATCCGCACCACCGAGCCGGAGCATCATCGTTCGGTCCAGGTGGTCTGGGACCGGATGCGGCAGAACGGCGACATCTATATCGACACCTATTCCGGCTGGTATTCGGTGCGCGATGAGGCCTATTACGCCGAAGACGAAACCGTCGTCGGCGAAGACAATGTACGCCGCGGCCCGCAGGGCTCGCCGGTCGAATGGGTCGAGGAGAAGAGCTACTTCTTCAAACTGTCGGCCTATCAGGACCGGCTGCTCAAGCTCTATGAAAGCCAGCCTGATTTCATCGGGCCGGATTCACGCCGCAACGAGGTCATCAGCTTCGTCAAGGGCGGGTTGAAGGATCTGTCGGTCTCGCGCACCACGTTCGACTGGGGCGTCAAGGTTCCCAACGACCCCGAGCATGTGATGTATGTCTGGGTCGATGCGCTGACCAACTACATCACCGGCGTCGGTTTCCCCGACGAGGCTAGCTCCAATTGGCGCTACTGGCCGGCTGACGTGCATATCATCGGCAAGGACATCATTCGCTTCCACGCGGTGTATTGGCCGGCGTTCCTGATGTCGGCGGGCATTCCCGTGCAGAAGCGGGTCTATGCCCACGGCTTCCTGTTCAACAGGGGCGAGAAGATGTCGAAGTCGGTTGGCAATGTCGTCGATCCCTTCAATCTGGCCGATCAATATGGCGTCGACCAGATGCGCTATTTCTTCCTGCGCGAGGTGCCGTTCGGACAGGACGGCAACTACAACCACGAGGCCATTGTCGCGCGCATCAATGCCGATCTCGCCAACGATCTCGGCAATCTGGCGCAGCGCTCGTTGTCGATGATCGCAAAGCAACTCGGCGGCGTCCTGCCGGAGCCCGGCGAATTCACCGACAACGACAAGGCGATCCTGGCGATGGCCGATGCCATGCTCGATGCGTCGCGCACCGCGATGGCGACGCAGCAGATCCATCAATGGCTCAACGCGGTGTGGGCCGTGGTCGCGGAAGCCAACCGCTATTTCGCGGGCGAGGCGCCGTGGGCCTTGGCCAAGACCGATCCGGCGCGTCAGAAGACGGTCCTGTATGTCACCGCTGAAGTGGTGCGGCAGATCGCGATCCTGGCGCAGCCGGTCATGCCGAATGCTTCGGCTTTGCTACTGGATAGTCTGGGCGTCCCAAAAGAGAACGAGCCGCGCAGTTTTGCGGCCCTTAGCGTTCGGATAAAGCCTGGCGTTCCATTACCGGCGCCGGTTGGGGTGTTTCCACGCTACGTCGAACCAAAAGTAGATTGATCGGTTCGCACGCCATGCTCGTCGACAGCCACTGCCATCTCGACTTTCCCGATTTCGCCGAGGACCTCGACGGCATCGTCGCGCGTGCCGAGACCGCGGGGATCGGCCGCATCGTCACCATCTCGACGCGGGTGAGGCGGCTGGGCGGGCTGCTGCAAATCGCCGAGCGGTTTCCGAATGTCTATTGCTCGGTCGGCACCCATCCGCATCACGCCGATGAGGAAGACGGCATTGCTGCGAGCGAGCTGATCGAACTGACGAAGCATCCGAAGGTCGTCGCGCTGGGCGAAGCCGGACTGGATAATTTCTACGACGATGGCTCGCCAGAGGCACAGGAGCGCGGCTTTCGCGCCCACATCGCCGCCGCGCGCGCCACCGGCCTGCCGCTGGTGATTCATACCCGCGACGCCGATGAAGGCTGCGCTCGCATCCTCGAAGATGAAATGGCCAAAGGGGCGTTCCGCGCTGTGCTGCATTGCTACACCGGCGGGCGCGAGCTGGCGATGAAGGCGATCGAACTCGGGTTGTCGATCTCGTTCACGGGCATCCTGACCTTCAAGAAGTCGAGCTCTTTACGCGAACTCGCGGCCGAACTGCCGGCCGGCCGCATCATGGTCGAAACCGACGCGCCATATCTGGCGCCCGGCAAATTCCGCGGCAAGCGCAACGAGCCGTCGTATGTGGTCGAAGTGGCAAAAGTGCTGGCGGAAACGCGCGGGGTGTCGCTGGAAGAAATTTCGCGGCAGACCACCGAAAACTTCTTCCGTCTGTTTTCCAAGGTGCCTGCGCCGAAGGCGGCCGCATGAGTTTGACCCTGACGATCCTCGGCTGTGGCTCCTCCGCCGGCGTGCCGCGTCCCGCGCTGGGCTGGGGCGCCTGCGATCCGAGCAACCCAAAGAACCGTCGCCGCCGCTGTTCGCTGCTCGCCGAGCGCGTGTCTGAGAAGGGCACGACGCGGATCGTGATCGACACCTCGCCGGATCTGCGCGAGCAACTGATCGATGCCAATGTCGATCATATCGACGCGGTGTTCCTGACCCATGAGCATGCCGACCAGACCCACGGCATCGACGATTTGCGTTCGGTGGTGCTGCATCAGCGGCGTCGCATTCCGGTCTACTTCAATCAGTCGACCGCCAAAGACATCATGGCGCGGTTTTCCTATTGCTTCATCTCGCCCGAGGGCAGCGACTATCCGCCGATCCTCGACCGTCATTCGATCGAATCCGGCGAAAGCCGCAGCATCGAGGGAAAGGGCGGGCCGGTGACGCTATCGGCCTTCATCGTGCAGCACGGCAATATTCCCGCGCTCGGCTATCGCATCGGCGATGCCGCCTATACACCCGATGTCAGCGACATCCCGCCGCCGAGTTGGTCGGCGCTGGAAAACCTCGAGCTCTGGATCATCGACGGTTTGCGCTATGCCGGGCATCCCAGCCATTTCAGCGTCAACGACGCGCTGTCGTGGATCGAGCGCTTCAAGCCGAAACGCGCGGTCATCACCAACATGCACTCCGACCTCGATTACGAGGTGCTGCGCCAGAGTCTGCCGGCCGGCGTGATCCCCGCGTATGACGGCATGCGGCTGACGCTGGAGCGCGCAGGCTAAGCCCGGCCGCCGGCGAGCGCGGCAATCGGGAACTTGCGCGCCGCGAACCGCTTATCACCAGTGTTTCCATTCGGGAGAGCCGAGATGATCCGCCGCTTGTTGGCCGCACCGGTTTTGTGGGTCTGGCTAATATCGCCGGCGGCTGCAATGGACGCCGCATCGATCAACAATGCGGAATATCAGTCGGCAAGGCCTCCAGCTGCAGCAAAGGTCGACGCGCTCGTCATCAAGGTCCAGGTTCTGCTGGATCGAGCGCGATTTTCTCCAGGCGAAATCGACGGCAAGCTCGGCGAAAACGCGCAGAAGGCCCTGAAGGCTTTCGCCGAGGCGAAAGGGTTGAAGCCGAACCAACCTCTTACATCGGAGGTATGGAAGGCGCTTGCCGGGACAAGTTCGGACGCCGTTGTTACCGAGTACAAAATTTCCAACGATGACATCAAGGGACCATTCCTCGAGCGGTTGCCCAGCAAGATGGAGGATATGCAGCACCTCACAGCGCTCGGCTACACGAGCGTACGCGAGGCCATCGCCGAGAAATTTCACATGAGCGAAGGGTTGCTGGAAGCTCTCAACCCCAAGAAGAAATTCGATCAGGCCGGTGAAATGATTCTGGTCGTCAATGTGCTCGGCAATGACGCCAAATTGAAAATCGACCGGATCGAGGTCGATAAATCACGTCAGACGGTGAAGGGCTTTGCCGCGTCCGGCGAACTCGTCGTGTTCTTTCCGGCCACCGTCGGAAGCCAGGAAAAACCGACCCCCAGCGGTACGCTCAAGGTGGTGTCCGTCGATGCCAACCCGAACTATCGCTACAACCCTGACTACAAATTCAGGGGCGTCAGATCAAAAGAGGCATTCACCATCAAGCCTGGCCCGAACAACCCGGCCGGATCTTTTTGGATCGGGCTTTCCGCGGAAGGATACGGCATCCATGGTACGTCCAGCCCTTCGACGGTCAGCAAGTCCCAGTCGCACGGTTGCGTTCGCGTGACCAATTGGGATGCCAGCCTGTTGGGCCGGAGCATCAAGAAGGGAATAGTGGTTACCTTCGTCGAGCCGGCGCCGACCGGCGGGAAGAGCTGAATCGTCGCGACTAAAGAGGGTACGCTTAAGCGCAAGCAGGGGAATTTCGATGATTGGTCTGTTCTTTGAAGTTCAGACAAGGACCGGGCATCGGGATCAATATCTCGATCTCGCCGGAGGCAGCCACCCATCAATAAGTTCACGTCCTACGCCGAAATTGCCTTCGCCGAATCCACCTGGTTCCGCAGCAGGAACTTTTGAATTTTCCCGGTCGACGTTTTTGGAATGACCCCGAACACCACGGCCTTCGGCGTCTTGAAGCCGGACATGTGACCGCGGCAGAATGCGATGATGTCGGCCTCGGTCGCTTTCGCGCCTTCCTTCAGCTCGACGAAGGCGCAGGGCACTTCGCCCCATTTCGGATCGGGCTTCGCCACCACGGCCGCGAACAGCACCGCGGGATGCTTATAGAGGATGTCCTCGACCTCGACGGAGGAGATGTTCTCGCCGCCGGAAATGATGATGTCCTTGGAGCGGTCCTTGATGATGACGTAGCCGCTCTCATCGAGCACGCCGAGATCGCCGGTGTGAAACCAGCCGCCGGCAAAGGCTTCCTGCGTGGCCTTCTCGTTCTTCAGGTAACCCTTCATCACGATATTGCCGCGGAACATCACCTCGCCAATGGTCTCGCCGTCGCGCCGCACTTCGCGCATGGTTTCGGGATCGAGCACGGTGACGCCTTCCTGCAGCGGGTAGGGCACGCCCTGCCGGCGCTTCAGCTGCGCGCGTTGATCGGCGGGCAGGGCATCCCAGCCCGGCTGTTCGGCGCAGACGGAGGCCGGGCCATAGACCTCGGTGAGGCCGTAGACATGCGTCAGCTTTATGCCGATGCTTTCGGCGCCTTCGAGCACCGCGACGGGCGGCGCTGCACCCGCGATCAATCCGACCACCGGACGCGCCTTGGCGCCCTTGGGCGCGTCGGGCGCATTGATCAGCGTGTTGTAGACGATCGGCGCGCCGCACATGTGGGTGACGCCGTGTTTGGGGATCAGCTCGAAAATCTTCAACGGATCGACCTTGCGCAGGCAGACATTGATGCCGGCGGCGGCCGCCATCGTCCACGGAAAGCACCAGCCGTTGCAATGGAACATCGGCAGCGTCCAGAGATAGACCGGATGCTGGCCGAGATTGCCGGCGAGGATATTGCTGACGGCATTAAGGTAGGCGCCGCGGTGGTGGGTGACGACGCCCTTCGGGTTGCCTGTGGTGCCTGACGTGTAGCTCAGCGCGATCGCGTCCCATTCATCGCCGGGCAGGCTTGCCACGAAGCCGGCATCTCCTTGCGCCACCGCCGCTTCGTATTCGAGTTCGCCGATGCGCTTGCCGCCGGCAAAGGCCGCATCGTCAACGTCGATGACGAAGGGTTTTGGGCCTTTCATCAAGGTCAGCGCTTCCGCGATCACGCCGGAAAATTCCGGATCGACCAGGATGATCTTCGCACCGCCATGATCGAGCTGGAACGCGATCGAGGACGCATCGAGCCGGATGTTCAGCGCATTGAGTACGGCTCCCGCCATCGGCACCGCGAAATGCAGTTCGTTCATCGCCGGGATGTTCGGGAGCATCGCCGCCACGGTATCGCCATGGCCGATGCCGCGGCCGGCGAGATAGGACGCAAACCGCCGGCAGCGGTCATAGGTCTGCGACCAGGTGAAGACCCGGCCTTCATAGACCGTCGAGACGGCATCTGGATAAACCGCGGCGCTACGCGCGAGGAAGCTGAGCGGCGTCAGCGGCACGTAGTTCGCGGGCGTCTTGTCCAGTCCGGTGCTGTATTGATCCTGAGATTGATTTTGGGCTGCGCTCATCGGCTTTGTCCCATTCGCAAAATTGAACCTACAAGAACCCGATCGAAATCCACGGGAAGATCGCCACGATAATCAGGCCGACCATCAGCGCCAGCAGATAGCCCCAGATGGGCCTGATCCCTTCGGCGGGATCGACGCGTCCGATGGCGCAGGCGGCATAATAGCCTACTCCGAACGGCGGCGCGAATAGCCCGATACCCATCGCGAGAATTACGATCATCGCATAATGGACCTCGTGGACGCCCACGGCGCGGGCGATCGGAAACAACAGCGGTCCGAACAGCACGATCGCCGGAATGCCCTCGAGCACGCTGCCGAGGATCGTGAACGCCACGATCGACACCGCGATGAACGTCGCCGAACCGCCGGGCAGGCCGGTCATGGCCGATGCCAGCGTCCGCGAGAAGCCCGATTGCGTCAGCCCCCAGGCCATGCCGGTGGCGCAGCCGATGATCAGCAGGATGGCCCCCGACAGGCACGCCGTCTCGACCAGCATTGGCATGATCCGCCGCCAGTCGAAATTGCGGTAGATCAAAAGGCCGTAGATCAAATAGCCGACGATGAAGGCGTAGACGATGCCGATCGTCGACACCTCGGTCGCGGTCGCGACGCCCTCGACCACGGCGTAGCGGATCACGAACGGCAGCGCCACGGCGGGCAGGGCGATGATGAACGCGCGGACGATCTCGGCGCCGCTGGCCCGGGCGACATGGGTCAGGTCCTCGTCGCGGTAGCGCCACCACACCAGGGCCGACAGCGTGATCGCCAACACCACGCCCGGCAGCAGGCCGCCGGTGAACAGGGCCGCGATCGATACGCCGGTGACCGAGCCGATCGTGATCAGCACGAGCGACGGCGGGATGGTTTCGGTCTGGGCGCCGGTCGCGGAGAGCAGGGCGACGAGATCGCCCGGCTTGGCGCCCCGCGCCTTCATTTCCGGAAACAGTACCGGCGCCACGGCGGCCATATCGGCAGCCTTGGAGCCCGAGATGCCCGAGACCAGATACATCGCGCCGACCAGCACGTAATGCAGCCCGCCTCTGATATGGCCGAGCAGGCTCGCCAGGAACGCCACCATGGCCCGCGCCATGCCGGTCATCTCGATCAGGAGGCCGAGGAATACGAACAGCGGCACCGACAGCAGGATGAGGTGGCTCATGCCCTCGTCCATGCGACCGACCAGCACCATCAGCGGCGTATTGGTCGTTAGCGCCAGATAGCCGTAGGTCGCCAGGCCAAAACCGAACGCAATGGGAACGCCGGCGAACACGCAGAAGCCGGCTACGCCGACGAAGAAAATGATCAGGTTGAGATTGCCGAGCGGCCGCAGCGAGCCTTTCAACAGCCAGAACACGGCGATAACAGCGGCCACAGAAAGGATCGCGACGAACACGGTACGGACGTTCGCGGCGCGCGCCAGCCGGAGGAACGCAAACAGCGCCATCAGGCCGATGCCGACCGGCAGCGCCGCCGCGCGCCAGATATTGGTGATCTGCAGCGCCGGCGTGGTGATGTAGCTTTCCTCGTAGGCGTATTCGTAGGCAGGCCAGGCGATCATCAAAAGGAACGCCAGCGCGGCAGAGGTCGCGACCAGATCGAGATAGGCGCGCATTGCGGGCTTGGCGCTCGCGACCACGGCCGTCATCCGCATGTGCTCGGCACGGCGGAACGCGACGGCGGCCCCCAGCATCGCCAGCCACAGGAACAGGATCGAGGCCAGTTCGTCCGACCAGATTAGCGGCCGATGCATCCCGTAGCGCGCCACCACGCCGGCAAACAGGATCACGATCTCGGCGACGACCAGAAGCGCCGCCGGAATCTCGACCAGCATTCCAAGGAGGTTTTCAATGGATGCCAACAAAGAGCGGCGGCGAGGGGGCTGAGCCGCCTCGCCGGTCACTGTTTCGGTTAGCTCGGCGTGAGCCATCTCGGGCCCCTGCGCGTTACGACAGCTTGCCGACGGACTTTTCGAGCAAATCCCAGGCCTGTTCGCCGTATTTGCCCTTCCATTCCGCGTAGAAGCCGGCCGAGCGGAGTTTGTCCCGGAACGGCGTCACGTTGGGCTGGTTGAACGTAAGACCCTTGCCGGCCAGTTCCTGCTGCAGTCCGGCATTGAGCTTGGCGACATCCTCGCGCTCCTTGACGCCGGCCGCGTTGATGTTCCTGGCGACGATGGCGCGAACGTCCTCCGGGAGCTTTTCCCACGCGCGGCGGTTGGCCAGGAACCAGAAGCCGTCCCACATGTGGTTGGTCAGCGAACAGAACTTCTGCACTTCGTAGAGCTTGGCAGTCGAGATGATCGCCAGCGGGTTTTCCTGGCCCTCGACAATCTTGGTCTGCAGGGCGGAATAGACTTCGCTGAAATTGATCGAGGCGGGCGCCGCATCGAACGCCTTGAACATCGAGGTCCAGAGCGGCGAGACCGGCACGCGGATCTTGAAGCCCTTGAGGTCCTCAGGGCCATTGATCGGCTTGCTCGACGACGTGGTCTGGCGGAAGCCGTTGTCCCAGATCTTGTCCATGACCACGAGGTTGGCCTTGGTGATCTCGCCGCGGATATGGGCGCCCAGCCCGCCATCCATGGCCTTCCAGACCGTGTCGTAATCCGGGAATGCGAAGCCGATGCCGCTGATCGAGGCCGCCGGCACCAGCGTCGCCAGGATCAGGCCGGACAGCGTGAAGAAGTCGACGCCGCCGGAGCGAATCTGGCTCAGCATGTCGGTGTCGGAACCGAGCTGGTTGTTCGGGAAAATCTGCAGGTCGAACCGGCCATTGGTCTCGGCCTTGATCGCCGCCGCCATCTCCTTGGCGCGGGCGTTCAGCGGGTGTCCGTCAGGCAGGTTGTTGGCGTATTTGTAGGTGAATTCGGCAGTCTGGGCGCGCGCCACAAACGGAGCGCCGATGCCACCCAAAACCGCTGACGCAGCGGATGCCTTGAGAAGCGTGCGTCGTGAAAAGCTCATCTGTTTCTCCCTCGAGCGTTATTGTTCTTGAGATGCAATTCTATACGGACCGGATGCCGCCTGGTCATCAGCGATCTCGGCCTGGGGCGGCTTATTACAGCGTCTGCAAGCCGCGGCAATATCGGCTTTCGTGATGCTGCCAGTCCCGGTATCTGCGGATGATCGGTGCGGCGGCCCAAGGATGGCGCGCTACAGCCGAGCTGACTTGGCCTGGAAGGATTTCCGCCTAAGCATTTGATCTAATTGAACATATAAATATTCCATAATATACCTTATGCGAATTAGAGGTGTGGCGTCCGTCCGCAGCGGCGATGAACCAGAGCCCCAACTCTGAGTTACACAGGCCTGTTCTGAGTCTGACCCGGAGTGCCTGAGCCCCTCGGAAACGTCCGGCTCTCGTCCACGCGGGCTGACGTCACAAGCTGATGCGACAGACTGAAAAGCTTCTCCTGATTTAGCGTGACGTAATAGTCGTCGCGGGATGAGTCCGCAGGGAGAACACCGTGAGCACAGCTCCGCATGTTGATGTCGACGTCGCCGAATTCTGGCGGGATCCCTATCCTACTCTGTCGCAACTGAGAAAAGCGGCGCCGATCGCGTTCGTGCCTCAGCTGGGCGGCATTCTCTTCACAAAGCGGGACGACATTTTCGTCTGCGAGAAGCAGATCGACGTCTTCAGTTCGTATCAGCCCCAGGGACTGATGACCAAGCTGATGGGCGAAAACATGATGCGCAAGGATGGCGAGGCCCATATGGCCGAGCGAAAGATCATTTTTCCTGCCGTATCCCCGAAGACAGTCAAGACGGTCTGGAGCGGCCAATTCCAGGCTCACGCCGATCGGATCATCGACGAGATCGAACCGAGAAAGGCCGTCGATCTCTGCAAGGCGTTCGCCCTTCGGTTCTCCGCCGAGTGCCTCAAGACGATCACCGGTCTGACCAACATGCGGTTCTCGGACATGAACGACTGGTCCCAGGGCATGATCGACGGCATCTCGAACTACACCGGCGATCCGGCGATCCAGGCAAGGTGCAACGCGGCGACGGATGGCATCGACGCCGCCATCGACGACATGCTGCCTGTACTCTCGAAAAATCCCGATCAAAGCCTCATCGGCGTCATGCTTGCAGCCGGCCTTCCGATCGCCAATCTGCGTGCCAATATCAAGCTTGCGATCAGCGGCGGACAGAACGAACCGAGAGATGCGGTCACCGGGACGATCTGGGCCCTGCTCCGGCATCCGGATCAGCTTGCGCTCGCCCGATCGGGCGATGCGTCCTGGCTTGCCGCGTTCGAGGAATATTCGCGCTGGATTTCCCCGATCGGCATGTCGCCCCGACGTATCGCGAAAAGCTGGAAGATCCGCGACATCGAGTTCGCGCCGGAGGATCGCATCTTTTTCATGTTCGGCTCTGCCAACCGTGACGAAGACCATTTCGACCGGCCCGATGACTTCGACATCACCCGCAGCACCGCCAAGAGCATTGCGTTCGGGGCCGGCCCACATTTCTGCGCCGGCGCCTGGGCGTCCCGATCGATGGTAGCGGATATCGCTTTGCCGACGGTTTTCCGGCGTCTACCCGATCTCCGCATTTCAGAGGCCGAGGATGTCCGTATCGGTGGTTGGGCATTCCGTGGGCTTTTGAACCTTCCAGTGACGTGGAATTGAAGCGTTGTTTCAAACGAAGACGAGCATGTCGGTGTCAGACGAGGCCATTGCAGGGCAAGGGACGATCGTTATCGTCGGGGGCGGCCAGGCAGGCCTGCAAGCCGCCGCCTCGCTTCGAAGCAGGAGCTATCCGGGCAATATCCTCATCATCGGTGATGAAGCGGAATTGCCCTATCAACGCCCTCCACTCTCGAAAGCCTACCTCCGCGAGGGTGCGGCGCGGGCATCGCTGGATCTGCGATCACCCAATTACTTCGCGGATTCATCGATCGAGCTGCTGACCGGACACCGCATCGCGGCCATCGATCGCGTCCGACGAACCATCCGTTCGGTCGATGGAGCCGAGTTCGCTTACGACCACCTGATCCTGGCAACCGGCGCGCGAAACCGGGAGCTTGGAATTCCCGGCGCTCGCCTGAAAGGCGTGCACCAGCTGCGCTCCGCAAAGGATGCCGAAGACATACGCCGGTCGCTCGCAGGTGCGGAGAAACTGGTGATCATCGGCGCGGGGTTCATCGGTCTCGAAGTGGCGGCGTTTGCGGCCTCCGCGAACAAGGATGTCACAGTGCTCGAAGCGAGTACGCGACCGATGTCCCGTCAGCTTTCGTCCACGATGTCGGACTTTTTCGCGCGAACCCACGAACAGTCTGGGATACAATTTCGTTTCGAGACGGTGGCTTCCCACATCAACGGGCGGAACGGCTCGGTCGAGTCGGTCGAGACCAGTAACGGCACGATCGTGCCGGCCGACTTCGTTCTCATCGGCATCGGCGTCATTCCGAATGTCGGACTTGCCGAACAGTGCGGACTTCGCATCGATAACGGAATCGTCGTCGACGAACATCTCGTCACGTCGGATCCGTCGATTTCCGCGATCGGCGATTGCGCGTCATTCAGGCAACCCTATGGAAACGGCATCTTCGGTCGCCTGGAATCCGTTCAGAATGCGGTCGGTCATGCTCACTGCGTCGCGGCCCGGCTCACAGGCGCACCGAAGCCCTATCGTGCCCTGCCCTGGTTCTGGAGCGACCAGGGAGCGCTGAAGCTGCAGATCGCGGGATCGCCCCGGCCCGATGATGAGTCCGTGACACGCGGAACGCCGACCCCGGCGGGATTTTCGGTCTTCTGCTTTCGGGACGGCGCATTGGTCGGCGTCGAGTCGGCGAACAAGGCCGCCGATCACATGATGGCGCGAAGAATACTGACCGAAAAGATTCCGCTGACGATGGATGAAGCGGCAGATGCCACCTTCGATCTGAAGGCACGCGCCAGCAAATCCAGGGTCTGAATTCGACGTCCAGACCCCGGATCAGCTTCGGGCTATTTCACAAGGCGAAACCTGGCGTCCTGAATCCTGATGATGAACGCAGACCGCTGGTCGTAACCGTTGTGATCCGTCTGACTCATGTTCGCCAGGCCGTTGTTCAGATAGACGTCCTTGGATTTCTCGATGCCGTCGCGCAGCGCCGCGCGGAATTCTGGCGATCCGGATTTGGCGCCTTTCAGGGCATCCGGCACCGCCTTTGCAACCAACTGCATCGAATCGAAGATGTGGGCTCCGAAGATCACCGGCGGCTGCTCTTGACTGGCCCGATAGGCCGCCACATAGGCTCCGGTCGTCTTCCGGAACGGGTCGTTGGCATCGAGATCATCCGCGATCGTGTAGGCTTCGCCGGCGAACAGGGTTCCTTCGACATCCTTCCCGCCCAGCTTGATGAAATCGTCGGTGGCGATGCCGTGGGTCTGATAGATCACGCCCTTGTATCCCCGCTCCCGCAATGCTTTTTGCGGCAGCACGGCGGGGGTGCCCGCTGATGCGATCAGGACGGCATCCGGCTTTGCCGCAATCGTCTTGAGCACCTGGCCGGTAACGCTAGCGTCGCTGCGCGCATATCCTTCCTTGCCGACGATGGTCAGGCCGAGCTTCGGAGCGATCTCCGCCAGAACCTTGTAGTACCCCTCGCCATAGGCATCGGAGACGCCGATGAACGCGATCGTCTTCGCGCCATTTTTCGCCGCATAATTGAGGATGGCGGTCGCCATGATGTCGTCGTTCGGCACCACCTTGAACACCCAACGCCGCTTGTCGTCCATGGGAGCGACCAGAATGTTGGAAGCTGCCATGGTAAGCAGCGGCGTCTTGGACTCGGCCGCGATATCGAGAAGCGGCAGCGTGACCGGCGTCAACGACGAGCCCAGAAGAACGTCGACCTTCTCTTCGAGAATGAGCTTGCGGGCATTCTGCGCGGCCTTCGTCGGATCCGACTCGTCGTCCAGCGCGATGTAGGTGACCTTCTCCCCGCTTATCTCCTTTGGCAGCGTACCGACGCTCTTCATCTGCGGTTGCCCCAGCGCAGCGCCGGGTCCCGACGCGCTCACGGTGATCCCCACCTTGATGTCCGCGCTTGCCTGAGAGCCGCCCAACGCCATCGTCGTCGCGATGAGCGCCATCGTCTTGAAAAACTTCATCCGTTCCTCCCTCATGATTGTTCTAGTAGGTGTTCTTCCCAAAGCCGAGGTAGCTTTCGACCAACCTCGTATCTGCCGAAATCTCCGCCGGCGTGCCGCTCGCGGTGATGCGACCGAGCTCCATGACGTAGGCGAAATCGGCGATCTTCAATGCCGAACGGGCGTTCTGCTCGATCAGGAGGATCGATACGCCGCTGCTGCGCAGCTCGACGAGAATTTCGAAGACATCCCGGACGATCCGGGGCGCGAGGCCGAGGCTCGGCTCGTCGAGCATGAGGAGCTTGGGGCGGGCCATCAGAGCCCGTCCCATCGCCAGCATCTGCCGCTCTCCTCCCGACAGGGTGCCGGCCAATTGACGGCCGCGCTCCCTGAGGCGCGGAAACTTCTGGAGCACGGTCTCCAAGGTCTCGTTGCGCTCGGCGCGCGAGCGGCGGAAGCCGCCCAGCAGAAGATTGTCGAGAACCGACATGTCCGCGAACAGCTCGCGTCGCTCCGGGACAAGTCCAAGCCCGCTCTTCACCCTCTGCTCGAGAGCGTTTCCGGAGATTGAATTGCCGCCGAATAGGATCGCGCCGCGGCTTGGGTTCAAGCCGATCAAGGCATTGAGCAGCGTCGACTTGCCGGCACCGTTGGCGCCGATCACGGTCACGACAGCTCCCTCCGCGACGCTCAGCGAAACGTCGTGCACGACCTCAAGATCGCCGTAGGAAACACAGATTCGATCGATCTGAAGCAGAGGCTGGATCATTCCACACCTCCGAGATAGGCCTCGATGACGCGCGGATTCTCGCGTATCGCGTGCGCATCGCCCTCGGCGATCCCTGTCCCGAAATCCAACACGATGAGATGGTCCGCCAGGCTCATCACGAAATCCATGTCGTGCTCGACGAGCAGGATCCCTACCCCCTCCTGCCGAAGCTCCCGCATCAGACGCGCCAGCTCCTTCTTTTCACCGACCCGCAATCCTGCAGCCGGTTCGTCGAGCAGCAGCATCACGGGGGCCAGAGCAAGCGCGCGCGCGATTTCGAGCAGACGCAATTGTCCGAGGGAAAGCGATCCGACCGGGGCCATCGCGACGCCGGCCAGGCCGGTCCGTTCCAGTTGCCGTTTCGCGATGGCGAAAAGCCGGGCCTCCTCTGCCCTGTCCAGGCCGAGGGTCGCCGAGACCATCGAGGCCTTTCCCCTGAGATGAGCACCGAGCATCACGTTCTCGACCACGCTCATGTCCGGAACGACCGCCGCATGTTGAAACGATCGACTGACCCCGACGCGCGCCATGTGCTGCGGTGTATGGGTACCGACGTTTTCGCCCCTGAAAAGAACGGATCCGCCGCTGGGGCGCAGAACGCCGGTGATCAGGTTGAAGGTGGTGCTCTTGCCGGCGCCGTTCGGTCCGATCAATCCGACGATCCGGCCGGCAGGTGCTGAGAAATTGACATCGTTGACGGCGACAAGTCCGCCAAAAACCTTTCGCAAGTCGCGCACTTCGAGAAGTGGAGAACCGGGTTCGGGACGTTCGATCGACGGCTCCGTCGGACCATCGGGAGAACTGCCGAATTGAGGCGGTGACGGTGGCCCGAAGATCCTGGACCACAGGCCGTCGGTCGCCGTCCTGAGCAGAAGAACCAATATCGCTCCGAAGACGATGGCTTCGAAGTTCCCTGCACTTCCGACGACCCACGGCAAAAGCGACTGGAGCTGGTCCCGCAGCACGATCACCAGGGTGGCGCCCATGATCGCACCATAGATGCGACCGGGGCCGCCGATGATGGCCATCAGGAGATATTCGGTGCCTGCGGTGATTCCGAAGGGACCGGGAGATACCGACCGCTGGAAATGAGCGTAGAGCCAGCCCGCGACGCCGGCCAGCATCGCCGCATAGACGAACACGGCAAGCTTGATCGCTGCCGACTGCACGCCGAAAGCTTCCGCGGCGAGCGAACTATCATGGAGCGCCCGAACCGCTCGCCCCATGCGGCCTCGCATCAGATTCCGCGTCGCCACGATCGCCAGGACGAGGATGACCCAGACCACGACGAAATAGTCGCGCGAACCGAGCAGCTTGTGTCCGAAGATGCTGAGCGCCGGAATGCCCGAAAGACCGTCGTGACCGCCGAGGCCCGCGATATTGCCGAAGAGGTAATAGAACGAAATTCCCCAGGCGATCGTGCCGAGCGGGAGATAGTGGCCCGACAGGCGAACCGTCACTGCGCCTATCAGAAAAGCGCCGACCATCGTGACGATGACCGAGATCGGCAATGTGAGCCACGGAGACAGCCCCACCTGGATCGTGAGCACCGCGGTCGTATAGGCTCCGAATCCGACGAAGGCGGCCTGGCCGAACGAAGTCATGCCTCCGACGCCAGTGAGGACGACCAGGCCGAGCGCGACAAGACTGGCGATCCCGATGTTGCTCAACAGCGATATCCAGAAATCGGAGATCAATCCGCTGAATGGCAACGCCAGGATCGCGATCGCGACGACCGGCGCGAGGTTACGATACCGCCCCATCAGTTATGCCCCGTGCCGGGCCCGGACCTGAAAGAGCGCCACATGAGGACGGGAATGATGAGGCTGAAGACCAGCACCTCCTTGAAGGAGCTGGCCCAGAACGAAAACAGGGCTTCTGAAAAGCCGACACCCAAAGCGGCCGCAACGGAAAGCGGATAGCTGATGAGACCGGCCAGGATGGCGGCGACGAACCCCTTCAGGCCGATCAGGAATCCGCTGTCGTAATAGACGGTCATCAAGGGGCCGATCAGGATCCCGGAGATTGCGCCCAGGCCGGCGGCGATGGCGAACGACAATTGGCCGCCGAAAGAAACCGGAATGCCGGAGAGACGTGCTCCCACCCGGTTCGACGCGCTGGCCCGCAGGACCTTTCCGAACAGCGACCATCCGAAGAACACCGCAAAGACCGCAAGCACCACGGCGGTGACGGCGACGACCACCAGACTTTGACCGGTAACGACCAGCGCTCCGACCTCGAAGGATGAGGTCGACAGCGCGGACGTGCCCGCGCCTTCCGGACCGAAGAACAGCAATCCAAGTCCGAGCAGTGAGAAATGCACGCCGAAAGCCGCGATCAGCAGCACGAGAATGCTCGACTTCGCGATCGGATCGAAAGCGATGCGATAGATCATCGGTCCCATGGGGGTGATCAGAAACAGGGTCAGGACTCCCGCCATGGCCGGCCCCAGCTTGAGTGGTGCCAGGACCGCCGCGATCGCGACGAGACAGGCCGGCAAGACGAGATCCAGAGCTATGATACGAAGGACGCGAGTGGTCGTGATTTCGCTTCGGTATTGGACGATCTCGGAAGCAGCGGCGAGCACGCCCAGTGCGAGCAGTAGCCAGACGGTCCCAGGTAAACGGCCGTTCTCGAGCGCCACCACCGTCAGCGTGGCAAACGTGATGAACTCGCCTTGCGGGATGAGAATGACCCGCGTAACGGTGAACACCAGGACGAGGGCAAGCGCGACGAGCGCATAGACCGAACCGTTGATGATCCCATCCTGAAGCAGGAATAGAAATATCGTGGTGTCCATGCGTCGTGCTGCTCCTGCCCGACCGGAGCGGTCATAGCTTCAGCACGTTACGGGCTGCGCGGTTGGGGGTCTGTCGCAACGAATTGGTACGCAGCCATTGCGCCGTGCAAAGCGGCCTAGCGGCACTGTGCAGTGCAGCATCGTTTACCCTAGGACACCCTCGGGCGTAGCGTGCTTCCGGCACCCGAAAAATCTTGCTATAATCCGTCAAAACAAGGGTTTGGAGATACGATGAGGGACGTTCCCGGAGAGGAGAATGCGGCCGCGCTCACGGCCACCGATGCCGTGCTGGCGATCGGCCGGCAACGCTTTCCGGACGTGCTCATGAATACGCTGCGGCGCGTCGCCGCAATCGACCACTGCATGGTGTTCTCGTTCACCAGCGAGGGCCCGGCACGGTGCCTGTTGAATATCGGAAACATCGGCATCGGAGCGGATCTCGGCGAAGCGTATTCGCATCACTTCTATTCCTCCGATCCCAATCGCGACACGATCCTTCGACATCAGTCGGAGCCATCGCCGATCATGCTGCCGCCGTTCGCCCGCCGGATGTACGGCGACAGCTACCGCAAGATCTTCTTCGACGATTCAGACATCAACGACAAATACGCCACCGCGATCTGGTTCGAAAACATCTGCTTCTACGTCAACTTCTACAAGGTCGGAGCGGGAGCAAAGTTCAGCCGGGAACAAATCGAACGGATGCGATTGATCGCATCGCCGATCAGCGCCGCCATCGCCCGCCACTACGAACCGATCGTTCCGCGGGAGCGGGAGACCTTGCGCGAGATATTCGAAACAAACAAAGTTTTCGAATGTCTGACGGGGCGCGAAAGAGACGTCTGCGCGAGCATCCTTTCCGGATACAGTTCGGACGCCATCTCGCTAAATCTGGATATCAGCATTCACAGCACGCTGACCTATCGAAGGCGCGCCTATGAGAAGCTGGGCATATCTTCGCAGAACGAGCTGTTCGCGATCGTATTGAAGCTCTTCATGGACCGATCGGCGTCCGCACAACATCGACACGAATCCGCCGGGGCCTGAACGCCAGCCCAACCGCAGGATCGATATTTCGCCGGGCTTCAAACCCTGTCCGCGCTGTCGAAGAGGTCACTATCTCTGGCGACAGACGGATGTCTCGACCTGATCTAGCTTCGCGGCCACAAATGCAGCGAGGCACGATGCCGATACTCAATTTCATCCACAACGACGGGCGTACCGAAGCGGTCAGTGCCGAAATCGGCGACAGCGCGATGGTGGCAGCGACGCGCCACGGTGTCACGGAGATCATCGGAGAGTGTGGAGGCAACGCGATGTGCGCTACTTGTCACGTTTACGTCGACGAGAAGTGGATGGAACGTCTTCCCAGCGTCAGCGATGAAGAAGCTGAAATGCTGTACGGCGCATCGGCGCCGCGACAATCGAACAGCCGACTTTCGTGCCAGATTCGCGTCACGTCCGACCTTGACGGGATAATCTTTCGTTTGCCGCAGGTGTCCGCCTAGGTTCATCGCGGTCCTATCGTCCCCTGAACCGCGGCTTGCGCCGACCCAGAAACGCCTCGTCACCCTCCCTGTGGTCCTCCGTCAGGCTCGCCAGCGCGAACTGGTCGAGGTCCATGTGGCTGGCGAGATCATCCAATGCGTGCGCGAGCCGGTTGACCGTCAGCTTGGTCATGGCGACCGACAGCGGCGGCTGGGCGGCAACCTTGGCGGCAAGGGCCATGGCGGCGTCGAATGCGTTGCCGGGATCGGCGATCTCCTCCACCAGACGCCACTCATAGGCCTCGGCCGCCGAGATGCGCTGGTCGGCCAGGATCACGGCCTGCTTGGTGCGGGCCGGTCCCATCAAATGCAGCATGCGCGGCAGGCTCTGCCAGCTCATGTTCATGCCGAGCCCGATCTCGGGCACGCGCAGATGGGCGTCGCCGGCCATGATCCGGAAATCCAGCGCCACCGCCAGCGCGACGCCGCCGCCGACGCAAAAACCTTCGATGGCGCCGATCGTGATCTGTTCCATGTCCTGCCACGCCTTGGTCAGCCGCGGCCCGAGTTTCAGGTGCCGGCGCAGCGTGCCCATGTCCATGGTCTTGCGCGTGAGGCCTTCGGCGTCCTTGAGGTCGAAGCCGGCGCTGAACGCCTTAGGCCCACCGGTCAGCACCACGACCGAGGTCTCGCCATCATCCTCGAAGCTGCGGGCGGTATCGGTGAGCTGGCGCAGCGCCTCGGGCGACAGCGCGTTGATGCCGTCGCCACGGTCGAAGCGCACGACCGCGATGCGGCCGTCGGGCCCGAGGCCTTTTTCGATCGTCACCATGCCACTCAACGCAAAGCCTCCCTGCCCGTTATTCTTGGAAAACTTAGCTCACAAATGGCCGGTGCGATGGTGCTCGGGTTTGCTGCCTTCCACCGGAAAGCGGATGGTGGTTCCGAGCGTGATCCAGTTGGCGCTTTCGCCCGTGATGTTGTGGCCATAGATCAGGTCGACCGAGAATATCTCGTTCGGCCGGTAGCGAATGCCGGTCTGGAACCGTGGCCGGATCGCGCTCGGCGTGTCCGATTGGCCGGCCTGCCCGAACGCTTCGATGGTCCACTGCAACGTGTCCGTGAGCTTCCAGTCGAAGCCGGCGCCATAGGTGAAGTAATGCCGGTCCGCCATGCGGTCCCACAGCCAGCCGCCGTTGAGGTTGATCCGCATCGTCTCGGACAGGCGATAGGTGACCGGCACGACCGCAAAGGCGGTCAGGTTTTCTCCGGTCACGGCGTCGAAGGCGCCACCCGCATAAAACGACAAGCCAAATCGTCCGATGCCGGTTGGAATGAAGTTCCACTTGGCCTTGGGCGCGAGGCTGGTGCTCCAGTCGCCATCGCTGCGTGACCTGACGGTCTGCATGCTCAACTCGACCGGCCTGAAGATATTTACCGCGCAGGATGGATTGGCGACCGCCGAAAAATCGGTGTTGGTCGCAGCCGACAGCCAGCTCTCGACCTTGCAGGATCCGACTTCGGCAATGTCGGCGGCATCGACCGCATAGGCGCCATTGGCGGCGCGCGCTTCCCCAGCCGGCAGCCAGGCCCAAATAGCCGCCGCCGCCGCGATTGCATTGCGCCCTGCCCCGATCCCCAAGCCTAAATTCATGGCCAAATGCTAGCAGAGTCTTCGCCTCGACATAGCCCGGATTTTGCGACTATCCTTGGCCCCATGAGCGACCATGATCACGACCACCACGACCATCATCACGATCACGACCATTCGGAATTGTCGGAGACCGAGCTGCGGGTGCGTGCGCTCGAGACGATTCTGACCGAGAAAGGCTATGTCGAGCCCGCCGCGCTCGACGCCATTATCCAGGCCTATGAGACCAAGATCGGACCGCACAATGGCGCGCAGGTTGTCGCCAAGGCCTGGACCGATCCTGCTTTCAAGCAGGCCCTGCTGGATGACGCGACCAAGGCGGTGAGCACGCTCGGTCATGTCAGCCGGGTCGGCGACCATCTCGTTGCGGTTGAAAACACGCCGCAGCGCCACAACGTGATCGTGTGCACGCTGTGCTCCTGTTATCCTTGGGAAATGCTGGGGCTTCCTCCGGTCTGGTACAAGGCCGCGCCCTATCGCTCCCGCGCCGTAAAGGACCCGCGCGGGGTGCTCGCCGATTTCGGCGTCAGCGTGCCGAAGGAAACCGAGGTCCGTGTATGGGACTCGACCGCCGAGACGCGCTTTCTGGTGCTGCCGATGCGGCCTGAAGGCACCGAGGGATGGAGCGAGCAGCAACTCGCCGAGCTGGTGACGCGGGACTCGATGATCGGCACTGGCTTCCCGAAAGCGCCGGGCGCGCCGTCATGAATGGCGTGCACGACATGGGCGGCATGGACGGCTTCGGCAAAGTTGAACCCGAGCCGAACGAGCCGGTGTTTCATACCGAATGGGAAGCGCGCGTCCTGGCGATGGTGCGCGCGATGGGCGCGGCCGGCGCCTTCAACATCGATACGTCGCGCTTCTATCGGGAGGCGTTGCCGCCGCACGTCTATCTCAGCAGTTCCTATTACAAGAAATGGTTTCTCGGGCTCGAGGACCTCCTGGTCGACAAGGGGTTCATCGCCGCCGAGGACGTTGCTGCCGGACACGCGGTGCAGCCGCCGAAACCGCTCAAGCGCGGCAAGTTCACCCTCGACGACGTCGAGCGCATCATGGTGCGTGGCAAATTCGGACGCGCAGCGCCGGCACCCGCAAAATTCAAGCCAGGCGATCGGGTGCGCGCCAAGAACATTCACCCTGTGACGCACACGAGGCTACCTCGTTACGTGCGCGGCCATGTCGGCGTGGTCGAGCGCGACCACGGCTGCCATGTGTTCCCCGACTCGGCCGCGATGGAATCCGGCGAAAACCCGCAATGGCTCTATACCGTCGTGTTCGACGGCGCCGAACTGTGGGGCCCCGATGCCGACCCGACGGTCAAGGTTTCGATCGATGCGTTCGAGCCGTACCTGGAGACGGCCTGATGGACGCTGCTGTGGCTGGCGTGACCGGGGCCGTGCCCGGCATTCCCCGCGACGACGACGGCCCGGTGTTTCGCGAGCCGTGGGAGGCGCATGCCTTCGCGATGGCGCTCGCGCTGCATGAGCGTGGACTATTCACCTGGAACGAATGGGCGGCCGCCCTCGCCGAAGAGATCAAGCGCGCCCAGGCGGCCGGCGATCCCGATACCGGCGAGACCTACTACCGGCATTGGCTCGCAACGCTGGAACAGCTGGTCGCGGCGAAAGGCGTCACGACACCGGAAACGCTGCATCGCTACCGCGACGCCTGGGATCATGCCGCCGATCGCACCCCGCACGGCGCGCCGATCGAGCTGATGCCGGGTGATTTCGGCTAGCCTCAAATATGCGCCCTATGAGGCCCGTTATTTCCACGGCCTGCTGGTGGAGCTGTTTTCGCCCGCTGCACCGGCGCCGGTCTGTATCCAGCACCTCGCGCAGATCCATTCGGTCCTGGCCGGCGGCGCCTGAACCATCCAATCAATGGATCATTCGATCCAGTAATTGGTCTGCCGCGGCATCGGTCCCCGTGTACTCCTGAGGGGTCTTCACAGCGGGGACCGCAACGATAAGCCGAATGACCCCGAAAGAAATGGCGTTCACGATCGGCAACGGGCTGCTGTCGTTTCGGGTTGCCGGGCCCCTTGCCCAGGCCGTTTCGCCCGAATTTCGGTGATGGAATTTTTATTCTGTTTACTTACCCGTTCCGGATTGCTTATTCTATTCTGGAGAATGCGGATGTCGGCTTTCAATGCCGGCAACGACAAATAAAACATCGAGGGAGGACAATCATGAAGCGAAGAGATTTTCTCGGAGCTGGTGCCGCGACGTTGGCACTTGCCGCTACCGGCGGCATCGGCGGTGCGGAACGCGCGCTGGCCCAGACCAAGATGGTGCTCAAGGCATCGGACGTTCATCCGCTCGGCTATCCCACGGTCGAGGCCGTGCAGCGGATGGGCAAGAAGCTGGAGGCCGCCAGCGAGGGCCGCCTCACGATCCAGATGTTCCCATCGATGCAGCTTGGCGGCGAAAAGGAGATGATCGAGCAGGCCCAGCTTGGCGCGCTGCAGATCGCCCGGATCTCGGTCGGCGCCGTCGGTCCGGTCGTGGATGACGTCAACGTTTTCAACATGCCGTTCGTGTTCCGCGATTCCAAGCATATGGAAGCGGTGATCGATGGCGAGATCGGCGACGAGCTGCTAGCGAAGATCTCGGCGAACGAGAAGACCAATCTGATTGCGCTGTGCTGGATGAATGCCGGCTCGCGCAACATCTACAACAACAAGCGGCCGATCAAGACGATGGCGGATTTGAAGGGCCTCAAGGTCCGGATGATGGGCAACCCGCTGTTCGTCGATACGATGAACGCGCTCGGCGGCAACGGCGTCGCATTGGGCTTCGACCAGGTCTTCAGTTCGATGCAGACCGGCGTCATCGACGGCGCGGAGAACAACCCGCCCTCCTTCATCGCCCAGAACCACAACCAAGTCGCAAAATACTTCACCATGACCGAGCATCTGATCATTCCGGAGCTGCTCGTGTTCTCGAAGATCTCGTGGCAGAAATTGACGCCGGTGGATCAGGCACTGATCAAGAAGCTGTCGAAGGAATGCCAGGCTGAACAGCGCGTGCTGTGGTACGAGGCCGAGAAAGCCGCGATCGACAAGATGAAGGCGGCCGGCACCGAAATGATCATGGAAGTCGACAAGAAGCCGTGGCGCGAAGCGGTGAAGCCGGTGTGGGACAAATACGGCGCCAAATATGCCGAGATGGTCAAGCGCATCGACGCCGTGAAGTAGGGCCTGGTGAACATGCAGACCGCGGCGGTAAATGATCCAAAGGCCGGGTTGTACCGCCGCGTCATGAACGCGGTGTACTGGACCGGCGCCGTAATCGCCTGCGCGGCGCTCGTCCTCGTTTCCGCGATCATCCCATGGGCGGTGTACACCCGCTATGTCCTGAACAGCGCCTCGTCCTGGCCGGAACCGCTGGCGGTGTTGCTGACGGTCGGCATCACCTTCATCGGTGCCGCCAATTGCTACCGCCAGCGCATCCACATGAACATGACTGTTGGTACCGATCTCCTGCCCCCTCGCCTGCGCGCGGCAGCCGCCGTGATCAGCGAGCTGCTGATGGGCGTGATGGGAATCTTCATGCTGATATGGGGCATGAAGCTGGCGCTGGCGACGTGGGGCAACTCGGTCGATGAGTTTCCCTGGCTTTCCGTCGGCGTGACCTATCTGCCGATCGCGATCAGCGGCGCCATGATGCTGCTGTTCGTGATCGAGCGGCTCACCATCGGACCGCCGCCGGCAAGCGGCGATCCCCACGTACCCTTCGAATAGCGTTTCTCTTCCCATACGGAAGTCCTATGGATATCGCAGTTCTCCTTCTCAGCATGTGTTTCTTCTTTGCCGTCGGCATGCCCATCGCGTTTGCGATGGCAATGGCAGCCCTCGTCGGCGCGCTCTGGATCGACCTGCCCGTTGCCGCGGTCATGCAGCAATTGGCCAGCGGCGTCGGCAAGGTATCGATGCTGACCATTCCCTTCTTTGTGCTCGCCGGCGCGATCATGGCCGAGGGCGGCATGGCGCGGCGGCTGGTGGACTTTGCCGCCGTCATCGTCGGCTTCACGCGGATGCGTGGCGGACTGTCGCAAGTCAACATCCTCGCCACCACGATCATGAGCGGCATTTCCGGCTCGTCGGTCGCGGATACTTCCGCGATCGGCTCGGTGATGATTCCGCAGATGGCCGCCAAGGGCTATCCGCGGGTCTTTGCGACCAACGTCACCATCAGCGCCTCGGTGCAGGCCATCATCGTTCCACCGAGCCACAACGCGGTGATCTATTCGTTGGCGACCGGTGGGGTCGTCTCGATCACGAGCCTGTTCCTGGCCGGTATTCTCCCCGGATTGCTGCTCGGCTTCTCGCTGATGCTGCTCTGTTTCTTCTATGCCTATCGCGACAAGCATCCGAAGGGCGAGCCGGTGCCGATCCGGCAAGCCGTCGGCATGCTGGGCGAAGCCTTGTGGGGAATCGTGACGCTGGGAATCGTGCTCGGCGGCATTCTCACCGGCGTCTTCACGCCGATCGAGGCCGGCGCCGTGGCCTGCGTCTGGGCGTTCTTCGTCACCATGTTCATCTACCGCGATTACAAATGGTCGGAGCTGCCGCAGCTCGCCTACCGGACACTGCAGACTGTGGCCATGGTGCTGACGCTGGTCGCCACAGCCTCCTGCTTCGGCTACATCGCCGCGGTGATGCAGATGCCGGCCAAGATGACGGAATTCTTCGTCGCGATTTCATCCAACAAATACGTGCTGCTGATGTGGCTCAACATCATGCTGCTGGTGCTGGGCACGGCGCTCGATCTCGCGCCGCTGTTGCTGATCTGCACCCCGATCCTGCTGCCGGTGGTCAAGAGCTTCGGCATCGATCCCGTGCATTTCGGCATCGTGATGCTGCTTAATCTCGGCATCGGCCTGTTGACGCCGCCGGTCGGCACCACGCTGTTTGTCGGTTGCGCGATCGGCAAGGTGTCTGTCGACGACATCATGCGCGAGATCTGGCCGTTCTATTACGTGATGTTCGCGGTGCTGATGATCGTGACCTACATCCCGGCCGTCTCGCTGTGGCTACCCCATTCGTTCGGATTCCACTGACCGGTCTAGGCTGTGCGCTCCGCATATTTGCGCCAGCCCTTGGCGCGTAACGCGCAGGCCGGGCATTCGCCGCAGCCATAGCCCCAGTCGTGCTGCGCGCCGCGTTCGCCGAGATAGCAGGTGTGGGAGTGCTCGCGGATCAGATCGACCAGCCCTGCCCCGCCGAGTTCATGCGCGAGCTTCCAGGTCGAGGCCTTGTCCAGCCACATCAGTGGCGTGTGCAGTTCGAATGGTCTGGCCATGCCGAGACTGAGCGCCGACTGCAGCGCCTTGATGGTCTCGTCGCGGCAATCCGGATAGCCGGAGTAATCGGTCTCGCACATGCCGCCGATGATGTGACGGATGCCACGCCGGTACGCCAGCGCCGCGGCGAAGGTCAAAAACACCAGGTTGCGGCCGGGCACGAACGTGTTGGGCAGGCCGTCCGCGCCCATCGTGATTGCAACATCGCGCGTCAGCGCGGTATCGGAAATCTCCGCCAGCGTCGGAATGTCGAGTGTATGGCTTTCGCCGATCCTTGAAGCCCATTCCGGCCGCACCGATTGGATGCCCGACAGCAGGCGGTCGCGGCATTCAAGTTCGATCGCATGGCGCTGGCCGTAGCTGAAGCCGAGCATTTCGACGCGCGCAAAACGCTGCAGGGCCCAGGCCAGGCAGGTGGTGGAATCCTGCCCGCCGGAGAACAGCACCAGCGCGGTTTCGGATTGGAATGGGTCGCTCATGGGCGCCCAATAGCATTGTCCGGCCTGCAGGCCAATCGGTGGAAATCAACCCGGTTCCGCTGGGATCGGCCCGCCGCTTGCGGCATAAAGCCGGGGTCTGTCCTCTTCCCCGGCGTCGGTAACCCATGACCCCTTCCCGCGATATTTCACGATTGCTCGAAATCATGGCGGCGCTGCGCACGCCCGTCACCGGCTGCCCGTGGGACCTCGAACAGGACTTTGCGACGATCGCGCCCTACACCATCGAGGAGGCCTATGAGGTCGTCGATGCCATTACGCGCAACGATCTCGACGATCTCCGTGAGGAACTCGGCGATCTCCTGCTGCAGGTCGTCTATCACGCCCGTATGGCCGAGGAGCAGAGCGCCTTTGCCTTCGGCGATGTAGTCGAAGCGATCACGAAGAAGTTGATCCGGCGGCACCCGCATGTCTTCGCCGACAAGGATGGCAACATCCAACCCGCCGGCGTCAGGAGCGCCTGGGAGCGCATCAAGGCCGAGGAGAAAGCCGAGCGCGCCGCGCGCCGGCCGCCGGAGCCGGCCGGACCCAAATCGCTGCTCGCCGGCCTCAAGGCCGGACAACCAGCACTAACCCGCGCGATGGAATTGCAGCGCAAGGCCTCGACCGTCGGCTTCGACTGGAACGATCCCCGCGCTGTGCTGCATAAAATCCGTGAGGAGGCAGACGAGATCGAAGCGGCACTCGACAAGGGTGATGCGGAAGAACTCGCAAGCGAGACCGGCGATCTGCTATTCGCGTTGGTCAATCTGGCGCGCCATGTCGGCGCCGATCCCGAAGCCGCGCTACGCGGCACCAACGCGAAATTCGAACGCCGCTTCGCCTATATCGAGCGCGCGCTGGCAGCCAAGGGCCGTTCGCTCGAGGGCGCTTCGCTCGCCGAGATGGATGGGTTCTGGAACGAAGCCAAGAGTGACGAGCGTTCAGCGGAACCGACAACGGCAGCGCAAGTTGGACGTGGGTAAAACGAAATCTCCCCCCACGTCGTCCCGGCCTTGAGCCGGGACCCATACCGCGTGGTCTATCGATTTGAAGAGACTGTTCGACGACCTGTCGTAACCACAAGCGCCTGTGGTTATGGGTCCCGGCCTGCGCCGGGACGACCTACGCCGCGTGCGGCACACCCCCGAAGCGCGACACCACGATATCGTGCTTGGTCTCGTCGACGCGCACCGTCATGTCGAACCGCTCGCCGTGAAGCTCCTTGGTGAGCACTTCGGCGTTACGATGCAGCCAGCTGATGCCGGCGCCATCGGAGGCGTCGATCGACAGATCCAGCGTCATCCGGAAGGTCGCGAGCCGATCCTCGATCGCGGTCAGGAGCGTTTCGATGCCCTCGCCGGTCTCGGCGGAGACCAGGAAGCATGGTCGCTCTTCTGGCCGGCGGGCGGCGATGTTGCGCAAATTATCGCGTTCCTCGGGATCGAAGCGATCGATCTTGTTCCAGACCTCAAGGATGCGCGCGCCCGCATCCGGATCGATCCCGAGCTGGCGCAGCACCGCGTCGACGTCGCGCTCCTGCGCCTCGGCGTCCTCGTGCGAGATATCGCGGACGTGCAGGATGATATCCGCCTCCAGCACCTCTTCCAGCGTGGCGCGAAACGCGGCAACAAGTTGCGTCGGCAGGTTGGAGATGAATCCCACCGTGTCCGACAGCATTGCCTTGCCGCCATGCGGCAGGGTCAGCGCACGCAATGTAGGGTCCAATGTAGCAAAGAGCATGTCGGCGGCCTGCACATCGGCGCGTGTCAGGCGATTGAACAGCGTCGACTTGCCGGCGTTGGTGTAGCCGACCAGCGCCACCACACGATACGGCACCCGCTGGCGGCCGGCGCGATGCAGCCGGCGCGTCGCCTGCACTTTCTTCAATTCATTCTCGAGGCGCGCGATGCGGTCACCGATCAGGCGACGGTCGGCCTCGATCTGGGTCTCGCCGGGGCCGCCCATGAAGCCGAAGCCGCCGCGCTGGCGTTCCAAATGGGTCCATGACCGCACCAGACGGCTGCGCTGATAATTCAGATGCGCAAGCTCGACCTGCAGCGAACCTTCCTTGGTCTTGGCGCGGCGGCCGAAGATTTCCAGGATCAGCCCGGTGCGATCGAGCACCTTGGTATTCCAGGCCTTCTCGAGATTGCGCTGCTGGATCGGCGACAACGCGCAATCCATTACCACCAGCTCGATGTCATGGCCTTTGATGAGGCCGAGGATTTCCTCGACCTTGCCCTTGCCGAGATAGGTGGCCGGTCTGATCTGGCTGATCGGCGCGATCAGGGAATCGGCCACCGTCAGGTCGATGGCGCGCGCCAGACCTGCGGCCTCCTCCAATCGGGCGTCTGAATCGCGCACGGCCTCGTTCGCTTGCGCATCGGCATCACCGCGGCGCATACGCAAATAAGGACCGATGACGATTACCCGCCCGGTCTCCTGGCCCGCCGCCGACCGCGGACGGTCGGCGTCCCCTTCACGATTGAGGGGTTCCAATCAGGTCACTCTCAAGCCGGAGCATCCTCACCGCCCTCGAACAACTGGATCGGCGCGCCCGGCATGATGGTCGAGATCGCGTGCTTGTATACAAGCTGCGAGTGACCGTCGCGCCGAAGCAACAGGCAGAAATTGTCGAACCAGGTGACAATCCCCTGCAGCTTTACTCCGTTGACCAAAAAGATCGTAAGGGGCGTTTTGGTTTTGCGAACGTGATTTAGGAAGGTGTCTTGTAGGTTTTGTGCGCGGTCTGCCGCCATTTTTTTTGTCCCGTGCTTCTTTTTATTAAACCGGTTGTTGCTCTCTCACGGAGCCTGCCCCGATCGCCGGCTTCCCCTGAGATCCCCCTCCGGTAGGCTCGGCGGAACGATTAGAGGGCACGCGCGGTTTTTAGGCAAGCCAGTTCGCGCGTCACCCACGCGGAACCCAGTGAGCATTCTCCGTAAATCTCCGGAAAGAGATGAATATTCTCAAGCAACTGCATGGAATCGGCGCAGTCGCCAGCTGGATACCTTTGGCGCAAATCTCAGCCGACCCCGAGCGCCTTGAGCTTGCGATGCAGGGCCGAGCGCTCCATGCCGACGAATTCCGCCGTACGTGAAATATTGCCGGAGAACCGGCTGATCTGGGCGATCAGGTAATCGCGCTCGAACACCTCCCGCGCCTCGCGTAGCGGCAGCCCCATGATGTGCTCGCCATTGTTGCTGGTCGGCATTGCCGGCACCATCGAGCCGACGTCCTGCGGCAGCATGTCGGCCGTGACGATCGCTTCCGGACCGCCGGCGGCCAGAATCATCACCCGCTCGACGTTGTTGCGGAGCTGGCGGACGTTGCCGGGCCAGACATGCGATTGCAGCACCGCCATCGCGTCCTGGCCGATCTGACGCTTCGGCAAGCCCGTCGCGATCGATATCTGGTCCATGAAGTAGTCGATCAGTTCGGGAATGTCCTCGCGGCGTTCCGACAGCGGCGGTACCCGGATCGGCACCACCGACAGCCGGTGGTAGAGGTCCTCGCGGAAGCGTCCTTCGGCGATTTCTTCCTCCAGATTGCGCGCGGTCGAGGAGATGATGCGGACATCGACATGCACCTTGGCGGTGCCGCCCGAACGCTGGAAGGTCTGATCGACCAGCACGCGCAGGATCTTGTTTTGGGTTTCGCGCGGCATGTCGGCGATTTCGTCGATGAACAGCGTGCCGCCATGGGCTTCTTCCAGCGCACCGGCCTTGCGGGTCTGCTCGCCATTGGTCTGTTCGACCCCGAACATTTCGACTTCCATCCGCTCCGGCGTAATCGCCGCCGCGTTGATGACGACGAACGGCCCTTCGGCGCGGCTGGAGGCGTGATGCAGCGTCCGCGCCGCGAGTTCCTTGCCCGAACCGGGGGGGCCGACGATCAGGATACGGCTGTTGGCCTTGGCCGCCCGGTCGATGGTCTGGCGCAGCTGGTTCATGCAGGCCGAACGCCCGGTCAGAACGCTGGCGGCGGGAGCCAGTTGCTTCAGCTCCTTCACTTCGCGCTTCAGCCGCGACGTTTCCAGCGCCCGCGTCGCGACCAGGATCAGCCGGTCCGCCTTGAAGGGCTTTTCGATGAAGTCGTAGGCGCCGCGCTTGATCGCGGCGACCGCGGTCTCGATGTTGCCGTGGCCGGAGATCATCACCACGGGCACGTCGGCGTGCTCCTTCTTGATCTGTTCGAGCAATTGCAGACCGTCGAGCTTGGAGCCCTGCAGCCAGATGTCGAGGAACACCAGCTGCGGGCGGCGGTTGGCGATCTCGGCAAGCGCCGAATCGCTGTCGCGCGCGGTCCGGGTAGAGAACCCCTCGTCGTCCAGAATGCCCGCAACGAGGTCCCGGATATCTGCTTCGTCGTCGACAATCAGAATGTCACTGGCCATGGGTTACACCTGTCTTGTCAGTTGCCTGTTGCGGCTTTGATTTTAGTTTCATCATTGGTCGCGTTTGCCGCCTCATTGGTTCCGGAAGAAGGCAATTTTGTTTCGCCCTCCTCCACCTTTGTCGTCCCGGCATGTTCCTTGCCGTCCGCTTTCGCCGCCTGACCGGAGATGGCAAAGCGCAACCGCATCCAGGCTCCGCGCTGCCCGGGCCGAAAATCCGAGGCATCCTTGAGCTCGATGCGGCCGCCATGGTCTTCCAGCACCCGGCCGACGATCGCGAGCCCGAGCCCGGTGCCCTTCTGCCGCGTCGTGACATAGGGCTCTAGCAGGCGCGCCCGCGCCGTCTTCGGCAGGCCGATACCGTTGTCGATCACGTCGATCACGATATCGTCGTTGTCTTGCGCTGCGACCACATCGATGCGGCCCTTGCCGAGTTCGTCCGGCGGAACCTGCTCGATCGCTTCGGTCGCGTTCTTGATGATGTTGGTCAGCGCCTGCGAAATCAGCCGGCGATCGAACTGCGCCCGAATCGGGTCCTGCTTGATTTCGGTCTCGATATCGAGGTCGGGATGCCCGACCTTCATCAGGAACACCGCCTGGCGCACGGTATCGGCGACGTCCTCGCCTTCCATCACGGGCTTCGGCATCCGTGCGAAGCGGGAGAACTCATCGACCATCCGCCTGATGTCGTCGACCTGGCGCACGATCGTGTCGGTGCACTGCTCGAAGATGCCCTTGTCCTCGATGATGACCTTGCCGAACTTGCGGCGGATACGCTCGGCCGAAAGCTGGATCGGCGTCAGCGGGTTCTTGATTTCGTGGGCGATGCGGCGCGCGACGTCGCCCCAGGCCGAGGTGCGCTGCGCGGAAACCAGATCCGTGATGTCGTCGAGCGTGATGATGTAGCTGTCGCGCGACTGTCCGGTCTGCTCGGCGCTGACGCGCACCGACAGATTGCTCTCATGGCCGTCGCGGGTAATGGTGATCTGGCCCTGCACCAGCCGCTGCGTGCCCTCACGCGCGGTTTTCATCATGTCGTCGAGCTCCGGCAATACATCCGACAGTGGATGGTCGAGCGTTTCCGATTCCACATGCCCGATCAGCTTTTCCGCGGAACGGTTCAGGATGCCGACGCTGCCGGAGGCGTCGACACCGATGATGCCGGCGCTGGCCGACGACAGCACCGCCTCGATGAAACGGCGGCGGCTGTCGATCAGCTCGCTGGCGTTGACCAGTTCGTCGCGCTGGGTGCGCAATTCCTGCGTCATCTTGTTGAAGGTCTGGCCGAGCTGGGCGAGATCGCCCTCCGATTTGTGAACCGGTACCTGCACGTGAAGATCGCCGGTGGACACGATGTTGGCGGCGCTCATCAAATTGCGGATCGGGGCCACCAGCCAGTTGGCAAAGTTCAACCCGATCAGCACCGACGCCATCAGGATCGTCAGCGCGATCACCGCGAACATCAGCGCGAAGGCGACCTGGATGCCAAGCCGGCGGGCTTCGATCTGGGCGTATTCGGCGACGCTGGCCTGGGTCTGCCGCAACTGGCCGACTACCCTGGGATCGAGCAGGCGCGCGACGTAGAGGAAGGTATCGTCGAAGGATCGCAGGCGGACGACCGCGGCGACGTAATTCTCCTCCGGGAAAACCGATATCTCGGGCTTCTCCTCGCCGACATCGTCGAGCAATTCCTTTGGCGGCGTCGCAAAGGCCTGCCTGATGCCGGTCTGCGCCGACACCAGGACGTTGCCGTCCTTGTCGAGCAGCATGGTGCCCGGCAGGTTGCGCGAAGAGGCGCTTTTGGTCAGCAATTCCAGAAACGTACGCCGGTCCTGGAAGAACAGCGGCCGCGTATTGGCGATATCATTGGCCATGCCCAGGATGTCGCCATTGATGAGCTGCGCGTGCTCGTAGGTATAGGCGCGCGCGATGATCAGCGAGTTCTGGATCACTTCGCGCGTCGGGCCGGAGAACAGCCGGTCGAGACCGCGATCGATGGTGACATTGGCCACGATCGCCACCAGCACCGCCGGCAGCACCGCGATCACCGAGAACAGACCCACGATCTGGACGTGGAGCCTCGCCGCTGCCCGGCCGCGGCGCCGCGCCTGCACCACCTGCCAGACTTCGCGGACGATGATGGCAACCAGCAGCAGGATGGTCGCGGCATTGATCAGCAGGAAGGAATAGACGACGTGGCGCGACGGCTCGATCGGCGTCAGGCCGCTCAGCACCACGAAGGTCAGGAACGCCGACAGCAGCGCGATGCCGACCGCAAACGGCGCCACCCATTTCCGCAGGATTCCTCCTGTGGATTCGGCAAGCGTCGGGTCAAACGTAGGCGCCGAGGTCTCTGCGGTGGTCATTCCGGCAATCGGTGATTTGAAAGGCTTTGTGCCCGCCTGCCGCGGACTGATGCATTCATATCACAATGTTGCCAAATTGCGACAATTCCGCGGCGCATCCCGCCGCGGAGGCGATCGATCCCCGTATTTCGACGTGATCTAACTGGTTAGCCGCCGCTCCGATAAACCTGAATATCGAGGTCCCGGATCTTCTTCCTCAGCGTATTGCGGTTGAGGCCGAGCAAGTCGGCGGCGCGGATTTGATTACCGCGCGTTGCCGCCAATGCAGCCGTGAGCAGCGGCACCTCGATCTCCTTGAGGATGCGGTGATAGAGGCCCGGCGGCGGCACCCCGTTCGGGAAGCCCGAGAAGTGCGACGACAGATAGGCCTCGACCGCGCCGCCGAGATTCTCGACGCCGAGCGGCGCACTGCCGTTGGAAGTCACAGCCGGCGGGGCCAGCTCGCCGTCGATCACCGAACCCGTGATCACGTCCTGCGGATAGAGCGCCGCGAGCCGGCGCGCCAGGTTTTCGAGCTCGCGCACGTTGCCGGGCCAGCGGTGTTGCTTGAGCCGGTCCAGCGCCAGCGTATCCAGTTTCTTGGGCGGCAGACCGTCCTTCTCGGCCAGCGAGAAGAAATGCCGGATCAGATCGGGCAGATCCTCAATGCGTTCGCGCAGCGGTGGAAGGCGCAGCGGCACGACGTTGAGGCGGAAGAACAGGTCTTCGCGGAACAAGCCCTGCTGGATCAGGATACGCAGATCCTTGTTGCTCGCCGCCACGATCCGCACGTCGGTCTTGATCGGGGTGCGCCCGCCGACGGTGGTGTACTCGCCCTGCTGCAGCACGCGCAGCAGCCGCGTCTGCGCCTCCATCGGCATGTCGCCGATTTCGTCGAGGAACAGCGTGCCGCCTTCGGCCTGCTCGAAGCGGCCCGACGCCCTGGTATTGGCGCCGGTGAACGCGCCGCGTTCATGGCCGAACAGTTCCGATTCAATGAGGTCGCGCGGGATCGCCGCCATGTTGACCGCGACGAAGGGGCCGTTGCGCCGCTTGCCATAGTCGTGCAGCGCGCGGGCGACCAGTTCCTTGCCGGTACCGGACTCGCCCGAAATCATCACGGTGAGGTCGGTCTGCATCAGACGCGCCAGCACGCGGTAGATTTCCTGCATCGCCGGCGAACGGCCGACCAGCGGGATCGAGTCGAATTCGCCTTCGTCGGCAGAGCTCGCCACCCGCTCCTTCGGCTCCGCCAAAGCGCGGCCGACGATGGTGATCAGCTCCTTCAGATCGAACGGCTTCGGCAGATATTCATAGGCGCCGCGCTCCGAGGCCCGGATCGCCGTCATGAAGGTGTTCTGCGCGCTCATGACGATGACCGGAAGGTTCGGCCGCATCTTCTTGATTCGCGGCAGCAGGTCGAACGCGTTCTCGTCGGGCATCACGACGTCGGTGATGACGAGATCGCCCTCGCCCTGGCTCACCCAGCGCCACAGCGTCGCCGCGTTGCCGGTCAGGCGAACCTCATATCCGGCGCGAGAAAGAGCCTGATTCAGAACCGTACGGATGGCGGTGTCATCGTCGGCGACTAGTATGCTACCTGCGGGCATTGTTATTCCTCATCTTGCGTCCTGTGAGGCAGGCGATGGCGTACCCGAAACGTCATCGCGATTGCTTTGGTCGAAATGCTTGGTGGCGTTGAACATCGGCAGCAGCACGCGGAACGTGGTCTTCCGCGATTGCGATTCGCACTCGATGATGCCGCCGTGATCGCCGACGATCTTTGCAACGAGCGCCAGACCAAGCCCGCTGCCGGTCTGCTTGGTGGTCACGAACGGATCGAACAGGTTCGGCAACAGGTCTTCCGGCACGCCGGAGCCGTTGTCCTTGACGCAGAATTCGAGCGGCAGCGACACCCGCGATTTCTTGCCCGGCACCGACAGGCGGACGCCGGGACGGAACGCGGTGGTGAGCTGGATTTCCGCATCGCTGCCGAGATCGACGACCGCTTCGGCGGCGTTCTTCACCAGGTTGAGAAACACCTGGATGAGCTGATCCTGATTGGCCAGCACCGGCGGCAGCGACGGATCGTATTCCTCGACGAAGCGGATGTTGCGGGCAAAACCCGATTGCGCCAGCCGTTTGACGTGGTCGAGCACGGAATGGATGTTGACAGGACCGCGCGCCACCGGCCGGTCGTCGCCGAACACTTCCATGCGGTCGACCAGCGTGACGATGCGGTCGGCTTCGTCGCAGATCAGCCGCGTCAGCATGCGGTCTTCGGATGAGGCCGCCTGCTCCAGCAATTGCGCGGCACCTCGGATGCCGGACAGCGGGTTCTTTATTTCATGCGCCAGCATCGCGGCCAGTGCGATCACCGAACGCGCCGCGCTCCGATGCGTCAATTGCCGGTCCATCTTGTCGGCGATAGTGCGCTCCTGCAGCATCACGACGATGTGGCCCGGCCGCTCCGTCAGCGGCGCGACATGAAGATCGACCTGGCGGTCGCCGCCGATCCTGGGCGTGCCGAGATCGACCTTGTATTCATTGACCGGCGAGCCGCTCGATCGCACCTGATCGATCAGCGCCAGCAGCGGACTGCCGAACGGCACCAGTTCTTTCAGCGACTGCCGTTGCAGGAACTGGGTCGAAATCTCGAAGAAGGATTCGGCGGCGATGTTGGCGTCGACGATGCGGCCATCGGGCGCGATCAGCAGCACCGGATTGGGCAGCGCATTGAGGATCGCCTCGGCCTCCGAGGGCATCCGCCGGCGATGTTCTGCGGCTGAATTCATGCAGCAGCACTCCATGCAAAATCGTCGTAGGCGTCCTGGAGCGATCGATGCACGCCGCGCGGATCTTCCGACGTCAAAATCCTTTGCCGCCAGACTTTGAGCGTCTCCGCCGGCGCGCGGCTGCATTGGGCGGCGATTTCGAGCGCCCAGCCGAGATGCTTGCGCGCGTGCTTGAGGCCGATCCGCAAACCATAGTGGCGGCAGACTTCGTCATAGAGCGCGCGAATGTGCGCGAGCTGTTCGGACAACGACGGTGCGGCTTCGGACTTGCCGTTTTCAAGCCGGCGCCCGATCTGCCCCGGCAACCAGGGCTGCCCCTGCGCGCCGCGGCCGATCATCACCGCATCGGCGCCCGACATTTCCAGCGCATTGACCGCCTTCTCGAACGACGTGATGTCGCCGTTGACGACGAGCGGGACCGAGATCGCATCCCTGACCGCGCGCACCGCGCTCCAATCCGCCTCGCCCTTGTAGAACTGGCAGCGCGTGCGCCCGTGCACCGTGATCATCTGCACGCCGGCCGCTTCGGCGCGGCGCGCGAGTTCGGGCGCGTTGAGCGAGTGATGGTCCCAGCCGAGCCGCATCTTCAGCGTCACCGGCACCTTGACGGCCGCGATCGTCGCCTCGATCAGTTTCAGCGCATGGTCGAGATCGCGCATCAGCGCCGAGCCGGACTGGCCGCCGGTGACGTGCCGCGCCGGGCAACCCATGTTGATATCGATGATGTCGGCGCCGGCGGCCTCGGCGACCTTGGCCCCCTCCGCCATCCAATGGGTCTGGCAGCCGGCGAGCTGGACCACGTGCGGTCCGATTCCGGCCGCCTCGCAGCGCAGCACGGACATCGGCCTGCCATGGACGAGATCGTCGCTGGCGGTCATCTCTGAGACGACGAGTCCCGCTCCGAGAGCGGCGGCCTGGCGTCGAAAGGGGGCATCGGTGACGCCGGACATCGGCGCGAGGAGAACCCGGTTGGCGACAGAAATGTCACCTATTTTCAACGTCTTATGGCGTGGGTCGTCCAGGCCGGTCACGGGGTTCTCGTTGCTGTGGCGGCCGCGTCATTGCGACCGTTCGCGCATATTGTGAGCACAAATCTTGTGCAGTCAAGCGTCATGCCTACACTTTAGACAGTTCTATCAATTGTGCAAGTGCACTGCACCAAAAACTGCTTTTCCCACAGCCAGCGGGAATCGCTCTGTTCTTGCGCATTCGGCATGGTAAGGGCTGTGCGCCCAAGAGCCTTGGTGCTTGGCCATGACACCCCTCTCCTTAACCCCGATTCGTTTGCCGTTGAGTTCCAATGCCCCGATCTGAGCGCACAGCAGCCATCCTCGTCGCAGCCGGGCGCGGGCTTCGTGCCGGCGCGGGCGGGCCCAAGCAATATCGTACGATCGGCGGGCAGACCGTGATCTTCCGGGCGATGGAAGCGTTCTGTCACCATCCCGATGTCTTCGCCGTGCAGCCGGTCGTGAACCCCGACGACGCCGCGATCTTCAACGAGGCGGTCGCGGGCTTGCGCCATCAACCGCCGACCAATGGCGGCGCGACACGCCAGGCGTCGGTACATGCTGGCCTCGAAGCGTTGGCCGCCGAGAAGCCCGATATCGTTCTGATCCACGACGCCGCGCGGCCGTTCGTGACGTCGGCGGTGATTTCGCGCGCGATCGACGCCGCCGGGCGCACCGGCGCCGCCGTGCCGGCGATTGCCGTCACCGATACGATCAAGCAGGTCGGCGACACCGGCAATGTTGAGGCCACGCCGGACCGCGCGAAGCTGCGCATCGCGCAGACGCCGCAGGCTTTTCGTTTCGATGTGATCCTCGAAGCCCATCGCCGCGCGGCACACGAAGGCCGTACCGATTTCACCGATGACGCCGCACTCGCTGAATGGGCGGGATTGACGGTAGCGACCTTTGAAGGCGATCCTGCGAACATGAAGCTCACGACCCCTGAAGATTTCGTCCGCGAGGAAGCCCGCCTCGGCGCCATGCTCGGCGACATCAGGACCGGCACCGGTTACGACGTGCACGCCTTCGGCGACGGCGATCATCTGATGATCTGCGGCGTCCGCGTGCCGCATACCCGCGGCTTCCTCGCCCATTCCGACGGCGACGTCGGGCTGCATGCGATGGTCGATGCCATTCTCGGCGCGCTGGCGGACGGCGATATCGGTTCGCACTTTCCGCCCAGCGATCCCAAATGGAAAGGCGCGGCATCCGACCGCTTCCTGAAATACGCGGTCGATCGTGTCACCGCGCGCGGCGGCCGCATCGCCAATCTCGAGGTCACGCTGATCTGCGAGCGCCCCAAAATCGGTCCGCTGCGCGACACCATGCGCGCGCGCATCGCCGAGATATCCGGGCTCGATATCTCGCGTATCGCCGTCAAGGCGACCACCAGTGAACGGCTTGGCTTTACCGGCCGCGAGGAAGGCATCGCTGCGACCGCGAGCGCGACTATCCGTCTTCCTTGGGACGATCAAGGTCGGAGCGAATAGCATGAGCGGCAGCGACGCCCGCGCCCTCTCCCGCTCGCTGCTCGATCTGTGCCGGATGCGCAAACTGACGATTGCCACGGCGGAGTCCTGCACCGGTGGCCTCGTCGCCGGCGCGCTGACTGATATTCCCGGCTCCTCTGACGTCATCGACCGCGGCTTCGTCACCTATTCCAACGACGCCAAGCGCGCGATGCTCGGCGTCAAGGCGACCACGCTGGCGACCTTCGGTGCGGTCAGCAAGGAAACCGCGACCGCGATGGCGGTCGGCGCGCTGGAAAAAGCCGGTGTCGATCTCGCCGTCTCCATCACCGGCATTGCCGGTCCCGGCGGCGCCACACCGGGCAAGCCGGTCGGGTTGGTGCATTTCGCGGTCGCCGCGCGCGACGGAAGAATCCTGCATCGGGAGATGCGCTTCGGCGCCATCGGCCGCACCACGGTGCGCCAGCGCTCGGTGGTCGAGGCGCTGCGCATGCTGATGGAATTGGCGCGCGGACCGCAGGCTTCCGTCAAACCGCGCCGCGAATCCGTAAGCCGCTTGCGTCCCCGTGTCGCGCGATCGACCCGGGGCGGCGCCGTCAAGCGACGGCGCCCGCCGCGGGCGTAGCGCGTATCACTTCGCCGCGGCCAAAGCCTTGGCGCGGGTCTCGCTGAGCGAGGCCGCCGGCGTCAGCGCCTCCGGGCTGATCGTCAGCTCGATGATGGCAGGCAGGCGCGAGGCCACCGCGTCATCGAAGGCTTTTGCAAAATCCTCGGTGCGGTCGACCCGCGCACCAAAGCCGCCGCTGGCGCGCGCGAGCGCGGCGAAATCCGGGTTCGCCAGATTGGTGCCGGAAACCCGCCCGGGATAGGTCCGCTCCTGATGCATGCGGATGGTGCCGTACATGCCGTTGTTGCAGACGATCACAATCAGCGGCAGCCGGTTTTCGACCGCCGTCATGAACTCGTTTCCGGTCATCTGAAAGCAGCCATCGCCGGCGAATGCGATCACCGGCCGGTTCGGGTGCAGGAGTTTTGCGGCAACTGCCGCCGGCAAGCCGTAGCCCATCGACCCGGATGTCGGCGCCAGTTCGGTCCGGAACTGCCGGTAGCGCCAGAAGCGATGAACCCAGACGGCGTAATTGCCGGCGCCGTTGCAGATGATCGCGTCCTCCGGCAGGCGTTCGCTGAGGTCGCGCACGATCCGCGCCAGTTGAACGTCACCGGGCGACGTCGTCGGCTCATTGAAGGCGAGATAGTCGGCATGCGCCGCCTTGAGTTCGTCGCCGCGCGGCTGATGCTTCGGCTTCAATCGGCTGATCGCGGCGGTGAACGCAGCACTTCCCGCAACGATGCCCAGGGTCGGCGCATAGACCCGGCCGATCTCCTCCGGATCCGGATAGATGTGAACAAGCGGCTGCTTCGGCTGGGGAATGTCGAACAGATTGTAACCCGACGTCGTGATCTCGCCGAGCCGGGCGCCGAGCGCGATGATCAGATCGCTGTCGCGAATCCGCTCGGCGAATTTCGGGGAGATGCCGATGCCGACATGGCCGGCATAGGCGGCATGCAGATTGTCGAAATAATCCTGGCAGCGGAACGAAGCGCTGATCGGCACCTCATGCGCGGTCGCGAAGGCTTCGAGGTCGCGGCGCGCCTTGTCGCTCCAGCCGCCGCCGCCGACGATCAGCAACGGCTTGCGCGCCGCCGTGAGCAATTCCTCAAACTGCCGCAGACTGTCCTCGCCGGGTGCGACGGTTTGCGGCTTGTAGGGCGGCGCATCGGGAACGTCAGCCACGTCGGTCAGCATATCCTCGGGCAGCGCCAGGACCACCGGCCCGGGACGGCCGGAGGTCGCGGTATAAAATGCCCGCGAGATGAATTCGGGAATTCGCCGCGCGTCGTCGATCTGGGCGACCCATTTCGTCATCGGCCCGAACATCTGCCGGTAGTCGATTTCCTGGAACGCCTCGCGCTCCATCATGTCCCGCCCGACCTGGCCAAGCAGCAGGATCATCGGCGTCGAATCCTGAAATGCGACGTGCACGCCCGCGGACGCATTGGTGGCGCCGGGGCCGCGCGTCGCAAAGGCGATGCCGGGTTTTCCTGTGAGCTTGCCATAGGCGTCCGCCATCATGGCCGCGCCGCCTTCGTGCCGGGAATTGACGAAGCGGACCCGCTGGTTCTGGTACATGCCGTCGAGGGCGGCGAGGAAGCTCTCCCCGGGCACGCCGAACACGGTATCGGCGCCGTGCAGCGCCAGTTGATCGATCAGAATGTGCCCGCCGGTTCTAGCCGGTGCCTTGATATCCATCGCCTCGTCCTTCCGTTCCCAAATCAGGCAGCGCTATCAGCGCTGTTCTTCATTCACGCCGCACCCTAAAGGCGCGAGCTAACCCTTTCCATACACCACATCCGCCCGTTTCTCGAACGCGGCGGCAAAACGCTGGAATGCGGTATCGAACATCGTGCCCATCAGTATCGCGAGCATCCGGCTCTTGAATTCGTAGGCGAGGTAAAACCCGACATCGCAATCAGTTTCGGATTTGGGCTCGAAGGTCCAGCGGTTTTCGAGATTGCTGAATGGGCCCTTCAGATACTCGACCATGATTTTCAGGTTGGGACGATCGAGTGTCACCCGGCTGGTGAAGGTTTCCCGAATGAGCTTGAACGACACCGTCATGTCGGCGACCACGATCTCGGTGCCATCAGGCTTCGGCGTGCGCTGGCGAATTTTCAGCGAATGGCATAACGGCACGAATTCGGGATAGCGCTCGACGTCGGCGACCAGATCGAACATCTGCTGGGCGGTATGATGAACCCGCCGCTTGCTTGAAAACCTCGGCATCAGTTGGTCTCAGCGGGATCGCGCAGCCCGGGCCGCCTGCAATTTGGCGAAATCATCGCCGGCATGATGCGAGGAGCGGGTCAGCGGGCTCGCCGACACCATCAGGAAACCCTTGGTGTAGGCGACCTTCTCGTAGCCCGCGAACTCGTCCGGGGTCACGTAGCGCATCACGGCGTGATGCTTGCGGGTCGGCTGCAGGTATTGCCCGATGGTGAGGAAATCGACGTCCGCCGAGCGCAGATCGTCCATCACCTGCAGCACCTCGTGGCGCTCTTCGCCGAGACCCACCATGATGCCGGATTTGGTGAAGATGGTCGGATCGACTTCCTTGACCCGCTGCAACAGCCGGATCGAGTGGAAATAGCGCGCGCCCGGCCGCACCGTGAGATAGCGCGACGGCACGGTTTCCAGATTGTGATTGAAGACGTCGGGTTTGGCGGCTGCGACGATCTCCAGTGCGCCTTCCTTGCGCAGGAAGTCGGGCGTGAGGATCTCGATCGTCGTGGTCGGGCAGCGGGCACGGATGGCGCGGATGGTTTGCGCAAAATGCTCGGCGCCGCCATCGGCGAGATCGTCGCGATCCACTGACGTGACGACGATATGGGCAAGCCCAAGCTTGAAGGTGGCCTCCGCGACATGCTCCGGCTCGGCGGCATCGAGCGCGCCGGGCATCCCGGTCTTGACGTTGCAGAACGCGCAGGCCCGGGTGCAGGTGTCCCCCATGATCATGAAGGTGGCGTGCTTCTTGTCCCAGCACTCGCCGATATTGGGACAGCCCGCTTCCTCGCACACGGTGACGAGGCCGTTCTCTTTCACGATCTTGCGGGTGTCGGCGTAGCCGCGCGTGTTCGGCGCCCGCACCCGGATCCAGTCCGGCTTCGGCGGCGACAGCGCATCAGGCCGGTTCACCTTTTCGGGGTGGCGCGGGCGAACCGGGTTGGATGAGACGGTATCGACGAGAACGACCATGTTAAGTCCGGAAAATGCAGGAAACCATAGCTAGTCCGTGTTGCTGACGCCTGCAACCCGATTGCGGCGTTCCGCAACCCGGTTGCGGCATGCCGCAACCCGGCTGCGGAAGGTCGCAGCCCGGCTCGCCCAACCTAGCAGAAACATGCAAGATATTGCGACCCTTCCCGTCTGTTCCCGGCTGATTCCCCTCAAAATGGTTCAAATCTCCAAGCCGGCCGAAGCAATGGCCCCCCGCCTCGGCAAGCCGCTGAAACGCGCGTTTTTCGCCCGCAGCGTGCATGAGGTCGCGCCCGATTTGATCGGGACGACGCTGCTGGTCGACGGTATCGGCGGCATCATCGTCGAGGTCGAGGCCTACCACCACACCGACCCGGCCGCGCATTCGTACCGGGGGCCGACGCCACGCAATCTCGTGATGTTCGGCCCGCCGGGCTTCTCCTACGTCTATCGCTCCTACGGCATTCACTGGTGCGTCAATTTCGTCTGCGAGAAGGAAGGCTCGGCCAGCGCCGTGCTGATCCGCGCGCTGCAGCCGACCCACGGCATTCCCGCGATGCGCCGCCGCCGCGGGCTGCATGACGAACGCGCGCTGTGTTCAGGGCCGGGAAAACTCTGCGAAGCGCTTGGGATCACCATCAAGCAGAGCGAACTGCCGCTCGATGCACCGCCGATCGCGCTGCACGCTCGGGTTGGCAAGGTGGAGATCGTCACCGGCCTGCGGATCGGCATCACCAAGGCGGTGGATTTTCCGTGGCGGTATGGGCTGAAGGGATCGCGGTTTTTGAGCAAGCCGTTTTGATGGGCCGCCTTAACGTTTCTCGCACCGCGTGATGGCAGACGGCCTCGACGCAGTTGCCGTCGGGGTCGCTCAGGAATGCTGCGTTATAGCAGGCGCGATAATCGTGTTCACTGCATCCGGAACGCCGGATTGAAGCCCAGATCGCGCACGGCCTTGGCACTCGACACAGCGCCATCATCCTCCGCAATATTGTAAAGCCCGACGCCTCTGTTCAGGGCCAGCAGCGCGGCGTGCGCAGCCGCATCGACATGCACAGAGGGGGACTTCGGGGGCGCGTCGTACCAGGTACTCGGCCCGTAGAAATAGCCGTAGCGCAACACGATCCCGTCAATACCCGGCGTACTCAAAACCTCATGTTCGAGGGCTACGATGCCCTGCACCGTCAACTGTCGAACACCTTCAGCCCTGAGGTCGAGCGGATCGGTTTCGATATGCGGACCCTCACCAGGCGCATAAACGAACGCGATACTTTGCGCGACGACGCGGCGCACGCCGGCGATCTTCGCCGCTTGCATCAAGTTCCGTGTAGCCTCAATGCGCAGGCGACGATTGGCTTGCTGCGCCGCGGCGTAGCCAGGTGTACCCGGCGCGCTCGGTAGATCGGTGAGTTGATGGATAATGACGTCGGCCCGTGCCGCCGCAACCGCCTGCACCAGCGCATCTGCATCAAGCGCATCGACCATGACCGGCGCGATGCCCAGATCCCGCAGCATCGCAATATTGACGGGCGTGCGCGTCGTGCCAACCACCTCGTGTTCCGCGTCTCGCAGCAAGACCGCCAGCCGCCGTCCGATCACGCCGCTCGCCCCTGCCAGAAAAATTCTCAATCTGCACCTCAACGCATCGAGTAAACTTGTATCGTCACCAGGTCTAGTCGTCGCAGCCCCTAACAAAGTGTCAGGCCACAGGATACGAAACCGCGCCTGCCCGCCACATTTCTCACACCGTCTTCGGGCCTTGGACCCTTGCGAATGGTCAGATAGACGCGCTCCGGATAGGCCGCCCGCGCGCGTTCGCCATAGCCGAGCCAGTCGTCGCGGCGACCGACCTTGACCACGCCGAGCGCTTTCATGATGGCGTCGTAGAACCGCTCGGCGGCCGCGATATCCGATACGGTGATGGAGACATGGTCCAGCATCGGTCGTTCCATTTCGCGCGATGAATTTAAGTTTCTAGCAATAACACTGCGAACTCGTCACGGGAAAACTGCCCGTGCTTTGTGCAATCGCAACAACGGCGCAGTCCGGTCACGACAGAGCCAATGTTGAATGTTGATTTGCATCGCGTGTGACGCATCGCGCTGCGTGCCGCTCGGTGATGCAAGCTGCATTCGATGTTGCCGGGAAGACCGAGCGCGGAACCGGTAGGCTTGCGGCAATGACGGGCCGCACCTGAAAACAAAAACAACGTCCAACAACAACGGAACGGGAACTCAGGAATGGCAGCTGTTTTTTCTGTCGAAAGTTTCGGCTTTCCTTCAAACTATAACGGCGCGTTCGTCACCCCTGCGGCGCTGTCCGCGATGCAGGCGATCGCGGCGACCAACGCCAACGCGATCCAACTCGCGCCGCGGATCTTCACGCAAACCCAGACATCCAACGTCGTCATCGCCGATCCCAACAAGACCGAGAGCGACGCCAATATCGCAACCGCCATCGCCAATGCGCACGCGCTCGGCCTTTCGGTGATGCTCAAGCCGATGCTGACGGGCCTCGACGGCACCAATCAGGGAAAGCTCACACCAAGCGACCCTGCCGCGTTCTTTGCCTCCTACAAAGCCGAGATGCTCGATTTTGCCCGCGTCGCGGAACAGTCCGGCGCGGAATCCTTTTCGATCGGCAACGAGTTGAGCAAGCTTACCGGCCCGGAATACCGCAGCTATTGGGTCGACCTGATCGATTCGATCCGCGCGGTCTATCACGGCACCATCACCTATGCGGCGGCAACCGATGAAGCCATCAATGTCAGCTTTTGGGACAAGGTGGATGTCATCGGGATCAACGCCTATCCGCCTTTGACGACGCAGCTGGATCCCAGCGTCGACGAGATGGTCGCCGCCTGGAAGAACATGCCGACGGACAATTACTGGGCCGCCGTCATGGACCATATGTCGCCGGTCGATTTCTTCCACTCGCTCGCCGTCAAATATGACAAGCAGGTTTTCTTCACCGAAACCGGCTACCGCAGCGTCGACGGAACCAATATCAGCCCGGGCGGCTGGTCAGGAACGACGCAGGATCTCCAGGAACAGCATGACGCCTTCAATGCCTTCTTTCAGGTCTGGGGGTCGGAAGGCGGCAGCTGGTTCAAGGGCGCCGACATCTGGAACTGGGATGCGACCAACATCTATTCGCCGACCGGCTATTCGCCGATGGGCAAGCCGGCGCAGCAGCTGATCACCGAATGGTATGGCGGCCAGCACCAGCCGCCAGGCCTCACCATCACCGGCTCGCCTTCCGCCGACCTGATCGACGTCGGCGGCGGCAACGACGTGCTGTCGGGCGGGGTCGGCAATGATGTGATCAAGGGCGGCGCCGGCAATGACACCATCATCGGCGGCCCCGACGTCATTCCGAAACTCACGACGACGACGATCACCGTGACCGGCTACAGTTCTGTTGTCGATGGCGTCGGCGCTCAGATGAAACTTCTGATCAACGGCCAGCAGATCGGCAACATCGTCGAGTTCCACGGCGCGACGGATTCATCGGGATATCAGACCTACACTTTCAGCTTTGCCAATCCGGCCACGGTGAGCAGCCTCGACCTCGCCTTCATCAACGATGTGGCCAGCGCCAATGGCGACCGCAACCTCTACGTCAAGAACATCACCGTCAACGGCGAGCATCTGCTGGTGTCGGACGCCGTCAATCCGAGTTCGCCGGGGACCTGGAACCTGTACCAGAACAAATCGATCCACTATGACATGAGCGGACATCAGGAGTTGTTCTTCGGTTCATCGACCGACAACGACAGTCTCGACGGCGGTCCGGGCAAGGACGTCATTTCCGGCGGCGCTGGAGCCGATGTGATCCACGGCGGCGATGGCGACGACAGCATCAACGGCGGCCCGGGCATCGCGAACGCGAGCCTGGGCATCGCGAGCCCGGGCATCGCGACCGCAACTGATCAGCTCTATGGCGACGACGGCAACGATGTCATCAAGGTGGACAAGGCCGATACCGGCGCCCTGCTCGACGGCGGCGCCGGTAAAGACCAGCTCTATGGTGCAGGCGCCGCGAATGTCATGAACGGCGGCGACGGCAACGACTATCTCTCCGGCGGCGGCGGGCTCGACGTCATGCATGGCGGCGCCGGCGAGGATTCGCTGAAAGGCGGTACCGCGGCAACCAGAATGTTCGGCGATGACGGCAACGACACGCTGCAGGGCGGCACCGGCAATGAGTGGTTGTCCGGCGGCACTGGCAATGACCGATTGATAGGTGGTGCCGGCAACGACACTTTCGTGTTCGCTCCGAATTTCGGCAAGGACACTATCGCCGACTTCCAGAACACCGGCGGCACGCAGGACATCATCCAGTTCGACCACACGGTGTTTGCGGATTACAGCGCGGTTCAGGCCCATATGGCGCAGAGCGGCAGCAGCGTCGTCATTACCCTCGATGCCAACAACACGGTCGAGCTGCAAAACACCAGCCTGAGCCAGCTTCACGCCAGCGACTTTGTCATCGTCTGACGGACGCAGCGGCGCGTGCTCGAAAATTCAGCCAGGCGGCGATCGGCGTATTCTAGGTGGCGCTCTTCAGTCGCTCCAACGCTTCCATATTCTTGGCTTTCCGCGCCACCGCTGCTTCGCGCTTCTCTTTCTCTTCCTCGACGATCTCTTCGGGCGCGTTCGCCACGAATTTCTCATTTCCGAGTTTGGCGTCGACGCGCTTGATGTCGGCAACGGCCTTGTCGATTTCCTTGTCGAGCCGAGCCTTTTCGGCTGCGAGATCGATCAAACCCGCAACCGCCAACCCTATCGTTTCGTCACGAACAACTAGCTGAATCGTGCCGGGGGGATAAACCTGCGCGCGGCTAATCTCAGAAACCCTTGCCATGCGCTTCAAGAACTCAGACCACCGTTGTGATCTCTCCCAAACCTGGTCCGACGCTCTCGCCAGAATAAGCGGCAGTGGCACATTCACGTTCATTTCTGCGCGAGCCGACCGGATTGCCGTAACGACATCGATAACCCATCCGATCTCGGCTTCTGCCTTGGGATCCCATACACCCGGCCCCGATGGCCATTCGGCAATAGCGAGCAGCCCTTCCCGCTTCGCGGTCACCGCCCACAGTTCTTCCGTAATAAAGGGCATGAACGGATGGAGCAGCTTTAGAATTTGATCTCGCGCCCAAGCCACCATCGCCTGAGTCTCGCTCTTCGCTTCGCCATCCGGCCCGAGCAGCAGAGGCTTCGCCAATTCGACATACCAATCGCAATAGATGTTCCAGACAAAGCGGTACGCCAAATTGGCGGCGTCATTGAACTTGTAAGCGGCGATGGCAGCAGTGATGTCCGTAGCAGCAGCTGACGTCTCGTGCGCGATCCAGCGGTTCAGCGTTTCTTTGGCGCTCGTCGGATCGAAGCCCGCCGGCATCACGCAGCCATTCATCTCGGCAAAGCGGCAGGAATTCCACAACTTGGTTGCGAAATTGCGATTGGTCTCAACGAGTTGCGGCGACAACTTGATGTCGTGGCTGTGCGCGGCCCCTCGCGCCAGCGCAAAGCGCAGCGCGTCGGCGCCGAAATCGTCGATGACGCCGAGGGGATCGATGACGTTGCCTTTCGACTTCGACATCTTCGCGCCCTTCTCGTCGCGAACCAGGCGGTGGATGTAGACCGTCGAAAACGGCGGCGCTTCCTTCTTGAAGTGAAGACCCATCATCATCATCCGGGCGACCCAAAAGAAGATGATGTCCCAGCCGGTCACCAGCACGTTGGTCGGGTAATAACGCGCGAGCTCGGGCGTCTCATCCGGCCAGCCGAGCGTCGAGAACGGCCACAGCCCCGAGGAGAACCAGGTGTCGAGCACGTCCTCGTCTCTGACGATGAAGCCTTCGCGCTTCGAAGCATCGAGCGCCATCTCGCGCGCCTGCTCTTGCGTGATGACTTCCTGCTCGACGTAATAGCCGAGCGCATTGCCGACGGCCTCTTCCTCGGTCTCGGCGACGAACGCCTTGCCGTCCGGGCCATACCAAGCCGGGATCTGGTGGCCCCACCAAAGCTGACGGGAAATGCACCAGGGCTGGATGTTCTCCATCCATTCGAAATAGGTCTTTTCCCAGTTCTTCGGCACGAACTGGGTCGCGCCGCTGCGCACCGCCGCGATCGCAGGCTGCGCCATCGTCTTGGCGTCGACATACCATTGTTCGGTGAGATACGGCTCGATCACCACGCCGGAACGATCGCCGTGCGGCACCGTGTGGACGTTCGGCTCGATCTTCTCGAGGAAACCGAATTCCTCCAGGCGCGCCACGATGCGCTTGCGCGCGGCGAAGCGTTCGACGTTGTGAAACTCTTCCGCGAACTGGGACGAACCTTCCGGCAGGCCGCGCAGATAATCCTCGTTGTCGACGAGGGCCATACAGCCCTCCCGATCGAACACGCTGATCTGCGGCAGGCCATGGCGCTTGCCGACCTCGAAATCGTTGAAGTCGTGCGCCGGCGTGATCTTGACCGCGCCCGATCCCTTCTCGGGGTCGGCATAGTCGTCACCGACGATCGGAATGCGGCGGCCGACCAGCGGTAGAATGACGAGCTGGCCGATCAGATGTCCGAGGCGTTCGTTGTCCGGATGGACCGCAACGGCGGTGTCGCCCAGCATGGTTTCGGGGCGCGTGGTCGCGACGACGACGAAGGTTGAGGCGTCATCGGGATTGAAGGTCTTGTCTTGAAGCGGATAGCGCAGATACCAGAGATTTCCCTTGACCTCGATCTGCTGCACTTCGAGATCGGAGATCGCGGTGAGCAGCTTCGGGTCCCAGTTCACCAGCCGCTTGTCTTTGTAGATCAAGCCTTCGCGGTGCAATTCGACGAACACTTTTGCGACCGCGCGCGACAGGCCCTCGTCCATGGTAAAGCGTTCGCGCGACCAGTCGCAGGAGGCACCGAGGCGCTTCAACTGGTTGACGATGACCCCGCCGCTTTCAGCCTTCCACTGCCAGACTCGTTCGAGGAATTTGGCGCGCCCCATGTCGCGCCGGCCCGGCTCCTGCCGTTCCATCAATTGCCGCTCGACCACCATCTGGGTCGCGATCCCAGCGTGATCGGTGCCGGGCTGCCACAGCACGTCGCGGCCGCGCATGCGCTCGAAGCGGCAGAGGATGTCCTGCAGGGTGTTGTTGAGCGCGTGCCCCATATGCAGCGAGCCCGTCACGTTCGGCGGCGGGATCACGATGGTGAAGGGCTCGGCGTCTCTCCGCTCGGGGCGGCCGGCTTTGAACGCGCCGCTCGCCTCCCAGAGGCTGCTCATGCGGCTTTCGATATCGGTGGGCTGGTAGTTTTTTTCGATCATGACAATGCAATTGCGGGTCTTGAGGAAGCCATAGCGTTTTGAAGCGAATTTTGGGTACCGGTGCGCGTCAGGAAAACGCGTCGAAACAACAGACTGGAGACCGGTTCTCTTGCGATCTGAAACCTCGCGGGCCCTAGAAAGCCGCCGCAGGGCTGCAAGTCAACCGGACCGGCACGCCGAAAGCCCGATAAACCCGGTTTGGGTGGCTGAATGAGGGCCGGAAAGGCCCGCCTGAGCCCGTTTGGGGGATCAGCGGCCGCGTGAAACCCGCTCGATCTCGGCCTTGACGATCCGCTCGACCAGTCCCGGCAGGTTATCGTCGAGCCAGGATTTCAGCATCGGCCGCAGCATTTCCTTGACCAGATCTTCCAGCGTCCGTGCGTTGTTGCTGAGCACGGTGTTAGCCAGCGAATTGAAGGCGGATTCGACGGCGGACACGGTCGAGCGCGACAATATCTGCGGCGCTGGCGACGCCGCGGCGGCACTCTCAAATGGCGGCGGCTCGTAGGCCGGTTGCCGATGCGGCGCCTTGGCGGCGGCGGCCTCGGTAAACTCGATGTCGTCCTGCGGCTCGATGGTGTGGAATGAGGATGCAGCCGCCGGCTCAGGATCCGCAACGGCCATATCGTCGGTAAGTTCGAACACATCGGCTTCGGGCTGCGCCGGCCGGATGTCGGCCTCCGGCGTTGCCGCGTCGAGGCTCGCCAGCATCGCGTCGATGTCGTCCTGGTTGTTGCTGACGACCGGCTCCGGCGCAGGCGGCGGTGGCGCGGGCTTGGGTGCGGCTGGCTTTGCTTCAGCAGGCCTGGGAGCGATAGCCGATGGCGGAATATCTTTCATCGCCGGCTTGGCGGCCGGCGGCTCGGGCTTCACTGGCGGGCTTGCGGGCTTCTCGGCGGCAGCCGGCTTTACTTCAGCAGGCTTCGCTTCAGGAACCTTGGCGTCGGCAGGTTTGGCTTCGTCGTCGGCGATGATGCGACGGATCGACGCCAAAATCTCCTCCATCGAGGGCTCTTGGACCTTTGCAGGTTGCGTCATCTCCGACTCCACATCGAAACCATTTTACACCAAGCCACGCGGGATTTGCCGGTTCCGGATATGCAGGCCGGGATTTTCATCGCACAAGCCAGACTTGTCCCCAGATCAAGCCCGCCCGACGCATCGCGCGGGGTTCCGCTCCCCCAAAGGCAACCCGGCACGCGGTCCAAAGACACAAAAAAAGCGGTGCGAATCGCCTTGTTGCCTCCAAGAAAGGTATGTCACGGCAACAAGTGATTGCAACAACGCACCCGGCGTACTCCCCGTCGGGTAGTGACGTCATCCTGTCCGGGTGACGCTGTCATCCCCCGGGCGACGCTTGTCATCCCGCGGGTGACGTTGTCGTCTCGCGCGCGAGTGAGGCTTGTCATCCCGTGGGTGACGTTGTCATCCCAAGGGTGACGCTGTCATCCCGCCGCACGCACGCGGCGGCAGGGATATCAGCGGCCGTCGGGTGTGCGGACGCCGATCCAGCTGTCGCGCACCTGATGATAATGCACGCTCGGATCGTAGGTCTCGGTCTGCAGCTTGAGCACGATCGGCGACAATCGCCCCACCGTGTTCAACACGGAATAGGACGCCACCACGCGGTCATGCTGGGCGGTGACGAGCGCCACGCGCGCGTTGACCAGCGCCTGCTGCGCATTCAACACGTCGAGCGTGGTGCGCTGACCGGCCTTGGCTTCCTCACGCACGCCATTCAGCGCGATCTCGGACGCCGTCACCTGCGCCTGCGCCGATTGCACCTGCGCTTTGCCGGCCACCAACTGCCCCCATGCGGTGACGACGTTGGCGCGGGTCTGATCGCGCTGCTGTTCGAGAACGAGGCGCTGCTGCGCCAGCGTTTCCTTGGATTGGCGGATCAACGCATATTCGGCGCCACCTTGAAAGATCGGGACATTGAGCTGCGCAATCGCCGACGCCCCGAATTGCCGGAAGATCGTCATCTGCTGTTCGTAGGATTGCTGCACCGACGCCTGCAAGTTCACAGTCGGCAGCAGCACGCCCTCGTTGACCTTGACCTGGAGATAGCTGACGTCGATGCCGAACATCGCCGCGGTCACGTTTGGATTTTGTGTGAGGCCAAGCTCAATCGCGCTCGGCAGCGTGCCCGGTAAATAGCGATCGACCGGCGAACCCGGGGCTAGCGCTACCGGCTCGTTGCCGATGACCTGGCGAAACTTCGAACGGGTCGTGGTCAGGTTCGATTCGGCGGTGAGTTGCTGGGTCTTGCCGGCGGCCAGTTGTGCTTCCGATTGGGCGACGTCGGTGCGCGTCACTTCGCCGACATTGAAGCGGTCCTTGGTTTGTTTCAACGTCTGCTCGAGCACACGAACGTTGCTCTTCTGGACCTCGACGATCGCGGAATCGCGCAAATAGTCCATGTAGGTCGTCGCGGCCGACAGCAGCACAGTTTGCTCAAGTGCTCTCAGGGCTTCGCGCGCGCCGGAGACCTGGCTTTCGGCGGCGCGGGTCTTGTTCGCGGTTTGCTGCCCGTTGAACAGGTTCTGCGTGACAGTAGCGCCGACGCTGCGCGGCGCATTGGCGCCGTGAATTGGGGGAGGCCTGAAGACATTAAGGTCGCCGGCATTGGAAAGGCTGTCGGTATATTGATAACCGGCGCTGGCGGTGACGTTGACTCTCGGGCGATAGCCCGACAACGCCTGCGGCACGTTTTCATCAGTGAAACGCACCTGTGCGCGCTGCGCGTTGAGCTGCGGGTTGGTCTGGTAGGCGCGCACCAGCGCGGCCTCGATCGTATCGGCCAGAGCGGGCATCGGGCCCGCCAGAGCCAAAAGAAGGACCGAAGCCGCAGCTCCGGTAAAAGCCTTCACCCCACGCATCCCTGGCAATCCATTCATTTCGTTCGCCGGCCCAACACAGAACCGGGCGCCGCTTCAGTCGAAGTGAGTCCCGGCTCACCTTATTCCGCAGCTAGGCCGGGAGGAACCACCCCGCAAGCAAATGCGGTCGAAACTCTTCACGTGGGGCAATCCGGCCACACTTCTGATTCAGAACGGGATTTAGGGGCTAGAAAACGAACGCTGGGAGCCGTTCCATGCCCGGCAGCACGGGCGCGGCGGCGTCGAACAGCGCCCGGTTCCCGAAATCGCCATGGGAACTGGTCACGATGGTCGCCCGCGGCGGCTGGGACGTCGCGAAAACCCCGACCAGACGGCCGCCATCGCGCAATTGCCCATAGAGCTTCTCAGGCACGATCTCGGTCGCACCGTTCAGGACGATGACGTCGAAGGGGGCGTTGGCCGGATCGCCATCGGACGACGCGGCGCTGCGGACCTGCGCGGCAAATTTGCCGATCACCGCGGCGGTGTATCCGGTGGCGCAGCCCACCACCAGAACGTGATCGGTTTCCTTGATTTCGGCGGCCTGCAGCATCTTCGCCAATACCGCGGGCTTGATCAGGAATCCTCCGGTCGAGCCGCCCTCGCTGACGTCGAGATCGAGGTCCAGATAGGCCAGCGCGCGCTTGTTTTCGGGGACGAAGGTCTCGCGCGCCACCGCCAGCATGGCATCGATGATGCGGATATCGGTGACGTCGCTCGGACGCACCTGACCATCGACCATTTTCTGGCGCGCGGTCGAAAAACCGGACATAGGCGAAGACCCTTGGGCTGAGACCCTGAAAGCAAGCGGCGTTGCCGCCGGGAGAGCTGAAACCGGGTCATCTTTGGTACAAGCCCCGGCAAAACGCAACACGCCGGCGGCGCGCCTGCACCGGGCAGGAGATCGCCCCGCAAGGCGGGCCTATTCGCGGGCCTATTCGATCGTGACGGCGAGCCGGCCGATCAGTTGCGCAACCTCGTCCAGATGCTCGGAATCATGTTCCTGGACGGCGCTAGCGAGCCGGAGCAGGCATTCCTCATCGCTCAGGTTCGGAATATCGCTCGGCACGATCGAAGGCACGGTTCTCATCAGGTCGGCAGCAATGGCTGGCATCGAATCATCTCCGTGAAACCCGGCAGTTCCGAGACTTGTGGCGGATTGAGTCGAATTGGCGGCTGGCCCACGCCCCACGCAGATGCCGGGTTTGCGCCGGCGCGTTACGGTTTATGTCCCCTCGCCGACTGGAAAAATGGCGACAAATCGTTGAGCCGCTGAGGATTTCCGCTCCAGCCGGCTACCGTGACCGATAAGGACATTTGGTCCTTTGCAAGCCCGAAAGGCTTTGTTATACGCTCCCCGCTCGCGAACATTTGTTTCGCCTATTCCTCGGTAGCTCAGCGGTAGAGCATTCGACTGTTAATCGAATGGTCGCTGGTTCGAATCCAGCCCGGGGAGCCAGCTACCACTATCCAACCGCTCCTCATTGAACCGGACCGGACAACGCACCGCCGTGGCAGCTCCAAGCTGCCTGCGGCGTCCTTACTGCTCGAACACCGCCGCAATGCCGGGCTCAAGCTTCCCTTCTGCCGGCGCAGAGCCGGTAGACGTCGGGCGTGCAGGCCCTGCGCTGCTCGGGTGTGCCCTGCCGCGCGTTGGCTGATCCGGCCGCCAACACTACGAGGAAGAGCCCGAGCGTCGAGGCCCGGCGGATGAAGCTCCGCGGCGCTGTGATTCGAGCCATATGCGACGTCGTGACTGCGTCTCCCTGATCGGGCCCGGCCTTGACAGCGCGGACGTCATCAGAGCGAATAAGCGGAACAATTTTCGCAAAATGTGATTTTTCTCACATTTGGCGCGGGGCGCGCGGGTCTACCGTGCACCTCGGGGAAATCAATAATTTACTAACCATATTTGCCGCGATTGCCGGATCGATAAAATTCGAACGATCCGTTCAATCCGAAAACAAAGCCGTTTTGAGATCGTGAGCTCTGGAACCCCGGAGCGCGCGATGAGTGAAGTTGAGTTCGACCTATTGCTGGACGCCGTGACAACGGCCATTGCACCGATACCGGAGGATGATTTCTTGGCCCAGACCCTGCCCCTCTATCAGCCGCCGCGCCCCGCCAACGACAACCGCGGCGCCTGGCCGCTGGTTCCGTTTCCTGAGGGCTGGTACGCGGTGTGCTAACTGCTGGGACTCGATACCGGCCTGATTCAATAACGGCCTGAGCCCAATAACGGCCTGAGCCCAATAACGGCCTGAGCGCCTGTCGGCCAGAACTTCGTTCGGCCTCTCATATAACCGGCTTAAGTCCTTGATTATATGGATGGAGGCCACGACCAGAATTGAACTGGTGTACACGGTTTTGCAGACCGTTGCGTAACCACTCCGCCACGTGGCCCCATCGGGCGCACTCATATACGCCCGACAGAGGATAGGCAACCAAGCCGCGCGAAGGTCGCTCAGTGCTGGTTAGCAAACTCTACAACATGCACGCGCCAACCTGCACCGGGCCCTATTGGGGGCGAGGTTTCGCCCCCTTGCGGCGCCGATAATCACGCTTCTTCGGCTTCGGTGCGAGCTCCGGCATGGTGGCCTGAACCTCGCGATAGCGCGTCAACAGCCGATCGAAACTGCCGTTGAGCGTCTCGGCGATATCGGGCCGCTTCTCGAGGCCCGCCAAGAGCATTGCCGCGGCCTCGATGGTCGACAGCCCGTCGCTGCGCGGCTCCTTGCGCAGCTTGCCATAGCGCGACGGACGCTTCGGCCCAAGAATCACCCGCTGGCATTTCAGCATCCACGCATTGCGCCACCACAGCGCCTTGGCCTGGCTCCAGGTGCCGTCGAGCAGCACGATGCCCTCGATATCGCTGAGGATGGCGCGTTGGTGCGGTTCGATCTCGCCCTTGCGGTTGATCGCGACGATTTCGTTTTCGGTCTCGAGTTCGCTGACCTTGGCGGAACCGAGATACAGCACCGCCCAGCGCGAGGGATCGTCAACCGACCGTCCCAGCGCCTTGGAGAGGCTCGGCCAGGACAATCCGATCTTGAGCACGGCGTCCTCAAAATGCAGCGCCGTCAGCCGCGCGGTGCCGAGGGTGCGGTCCTGTTCCTGCGGATGCTGCAGGATCAGGAGCGAGAGCTTGTTCTCGATCGGCGTAATGCTCTCACAAATGCACAGCGGCAGCGGTTTGCCGCAGTCGGAGCATTCCGGCACCTCTATTGCGTCGGCGCCGGCCTTGGATTCGGATTGTTTTGACATCCGCCCGCTATACGCTTCGCCGTCCACGCCATCAACAAATCAGGGCCAATCGGGCGATTATTCTGCCGGCGCCTGGATTCCGACCGGTTCGGACCGGCGCCGCCGCAACCGGTCGATGAGCAAATAGATCACGGGCGTCGTGTACAGCGTCAGGATCTGGGACACGAACAGTCCGCCGATGATGGTGATTCCGAGTGGCCGGCGGAGCTCGGTGCCGGGGCCGGTCGCGATCACCAGCGGAATGCCGGCGAACAGGGCCGCCATCGTCGTCATCAGGATCGGCCGGAAGCGGGCGGTGCAGGCCTCGAAGATCGCATCGGCCGACGACAGGCCGCGGTTGCGTTCGGCGTCGAGCGCAAAATCGACCATCATGATCCCGTTCTTCTTGACGATGCCGATCAGGAGAATGATGCCGACAAAGGCGATTACGGTCAGCGGCGTGTTGGTCACCTGCAGCGCCAGCAGCGCGCCGAGGCCCGCTGATGGCAGCGTCGAGATAATGGTCAGGGGATGGACGAGGCTCTCATAGAGCACGCCGAGCACGATATACATCGCCACCAGCGCGCCGAGGATCAGCAGCGGCTGCCGGCCGCTGGTCCTGTTGAAGTCGCCGGCATTGCCGTCGAAGCTGCCGCGGATCCCCTCCGGCATGTGCAGCTCATCGACCGCACGCTGGATGTTGGTGGTCGCGATTTCGAGCGGTACATTGGGCAGCAGGTTGAACGATACGGTCGTCGAGGGGAACGACTGCGAGTGATAAACCGCCAGCGGCGACAAGCCGCGTTGATAGCGCACGACGGCCGATAGCGGCACCTGCGCGTTGTTGGCACCCTCGACGAAAATGCGCTCCAGGTTCGACGGGTCGGCCTGGAATTTCGGGTCGATCTCCAGCACCACCATGTACTGGTTGCGCTGGGTATAGACGATCGAAATCTGCCGCTGCGCGAACGCATTGTTCAAGGCGTTGTCGATGTCCTGGACGCGGACGCCGAGGCTGGATGCGGTCTTGCGGTCGATCACCAGCGACAGTTGCAGCCCGCCGGGATCGCGGTCGCTCGACACGTCGGTGATCCCCTCGACGGTCTCCATGCGCTTGCCGACCAGCGGCGCCCATTTCTGCAGCAGATCGAGATCGGTGCTCGACAGCGTGTACTGATAGTCGGAATCGCTCTGCCGTCCGCCGGTGCGGAGATCCTGGGCGGCGAACATGAACAGGCGGATGCCGGCGACACGGTACAGCGCCCGGCGCAGGCGATCGATCACCTGTTCGGTCGACTGCCCCTGCCGTTCCTCCGGCGGCTTCAGGCTGATGAACATGGTGCCGCGGTTGGAGCCGCCGCCGCCGGGACCGCCGCCGCTGCCGAGCGAGGAGCCGATCCCGGCGACCGCGGGGTCGGCCATGACGATGTCGGCCAGCTGCTGCTGCAGGCCGAGCATGGCCTGAAACGAGATATCGGGCGAAGCCCGGGTCGCCCCGATCACGAAGCCGCTGTCGTCGGTCGGGAAATATCCCTTCGGCGTCTTGATGTAGAGGACCACCGTCAACGCGATGGTGGCAAAGAACACGACCAAAGTGAGGTAAGGAAACTCCAGCACCCGCCGCAGCGTCCGGGTGTAGAACGACACGATGCGCGAAAGCGTGCCTTCGACGAGCCGGTCGAACCAGGTCGCACGGTCCGACGTCGCTTCCTTGATGAAATGGGCGCAGATCATCGGCGTCACCGTCAGCGAGACCACGGTCGACACCACGATCGCAAACGTCAGCGTCAGCGAGAATTCGCGGAGCAGCCGCCCGACGAGCCCGTCCATGAAGATCAGCGGCGTAAACGCCGCGATCAGCGACAGGCTGATCGACAACACGGTGAAGCCGATCTGCTTGGCGCCTTCCATTGCCGCAGCAAGCGGCGCCATGCCCTGCTCCAGATTGCGGTACATGTTCTCGATCATCACGATGGCGTCGTCCACCACGAAGCCGACTGAAATCGCCAGCGCCATCAGCGACAGATTGTCGATCGAAAATCCCGCAAGCCACATCCCGGCGCAGGTGCCGGCCAGCGCCAGCGGCACCGAGACGCCGGCGGCAATGGTCGGCGTCAGCCGCCGCAGGAAGGCGAACACCACCACCATGACCAGGAACGCGGTCGCCAGCAGCGTATATTGCATGTCGAGCACGCTGGCGCGGATGGTGCCGGTGCGGTCGACCAGCGTCGAAATCTCGACGCCGCCGGGCAGCCATTGCTTCAATTCCGGCAGCAGCGCCCTCACCCGGTCGACGGTGTCGATAACGTTGGCGTCGCCCTGCTTGGTGATCTGGATCAGCACCGCCGGCTGCTTGTTGAACCAGGCGATCGAGCGGCTGTTGCGGACGGAGTCTTCAACCTCAGCCACATCCGACAGGCGGATGAAATTGCCGCCCGAACTTTTGACGATGATGTCGCGGAATTCGGCCGCGGTGCGCATCTGCTTGTTGGTCGAGATCGTCTCGCTCTGGCGGCCGCCATTGAAGATTCCGACCGGGCCGAGCGGGTTGGAGTTGACGATCGCGACCCTGACATCGTCGGTCGATATCCCGGCATTCGCCAGCGCAACCGGGTTGAGTGCGATCCGCACTGCCGGCTGGTCCGCGCCGCTGACGAAGACCTCGCCAACCCCCGGCACCTGCGAGATGCGTTGCGCGATCACGGTATCGGCGACGTCGTACATCGCGCTCGTCGTCAACGTCTTCGAGGTCAGCGCCAGCACGAATACGGGAGCTGCCGCCGGATTGGCTTTTCGGAATCGCGGCAACGACGGCAGATCGCTCGGCAGGTCGGCCAGCGAGGCGTTGATCGCGGCCTGCACGTCGCGCGCGGCGCGGTCGACATTGCGGCCGATCGCAAATTGCAACTGGATGCTGGTGACACCGAGCGAACTGGTCGAGGTAATCTGCTCGATGCCGGAGATCTGGCCGAGCCTGCGCTCCAGCGGCGCCGCCACCGTCGAGGCCATGATCGAGGGGTCGGCGCCCGGGCGCGAGGCAGACACCCGGATCATCGGAAAGTCGATATTGGGCACCGCCGACACCGGCAGGAAAATGTAGGCGACGATCCCGATCAGAAAGAGCCCGATCGCCAGCAGTGTGGTGCCCACCGGCCTGCGGATGAAGGGCTCCGAGATCGATGCCATTTACTGCATCCCCTCGGTGGCGCCGGCGACAGGCGGCCCGGTCGGTCCCGGCTCCGGTACTGCTTTCTCGATTTTGCGATTGAGCCGGTCGAGGGCCAGATAGATCACCGGCGTCGTGTAGAGCGTCAGCAGCTGGCTCAGCAGCAGGCCCCCGATGATCGAGACGCCGAGCGGGAAACGCAATTCCGCACCGGTGCCGCTTTCGAGCGCCAGCGGCAGCGCGCCGAACAAGGCGGCCAGGGTCGTCATCATGATCGGGCGGAAGCGCAACAGGCAGGCCTGCACGATCGCTTCATTGGCGGACATGCCCTGATGCCGCTCGGCTTCAAGGGCAAAGTCGATCATCATGATCGCGTTCTTCTTGACGATGCCCATCAGCAGAATGATGCCGATCAGGCCGATCACCGACAGGTCCTGTCCGCACAGCATCAGCGCCAGGATGGCGCCGATGCCGGCCGACGGCAGCGTCGAGAGAATGGTGATCGGGTGGATGTAGCTCTCATAGAGCACGCCGAGCACGATGTAGATGGTGACGAGGGCGGCCAGGATCAGCCACGGCTGCCCGGCGAGCGACTTTGCAAATTCGGCCGCGTCGCCCGCGTAAATGCCGACGATGCTGCCGGGCATGCCGATCCGGGTCTCGATGGTCTTGACCGCCACGACGGCGTCGCCGAGCGCTTCGCCGGGCGCCAGATTGAAGCTGAGCGAGACGGCGGGGAATTGCGCCTGATGCGAGATCGCCAGCGGCGCCGTGGTGCGCGTCAGCGTCGCGATCGCCGAGATCGGTACCTGCCCGGCCGGGCTTCCCGCCGTCGCCGCGACGCCCGGCACGTAGAGTTTCGAGAGGATCGATGGATCGCGCTGATACATCGGCATCGCTTCCAGCACCACGCGATACTGGTTGGCCTGGCCGTAGATGGTCGAAATCTGCCGCTGCGCAAAAGCATCGTTCAACGTGTCGGTGACGGTCTGCAGGCTGACGCCGAGCTGGCCTGCGCGCTGGCGGTTGATGTCGAGCGCGGCGCGCAAACCGCCTTCCTGCGCCTCCGACGAGACGTCGCGGAACAGGGGATCCCGGCGCATTTCGGCAACCAGCCTGCTGGCCCATTTGGTGACCTCGGCCGCATCGGTGCCGGTCAGTGTGTACTGGTATTGCGAGCGGCTCGACTGCGTCGATATCTGTACGTCCTGCACCGGCTGGAAATAGATGGTCATGCCGGGGATCGACGCCGTGCGCTGCTTCAGGCGCACGATGACGGCCGAAACGTCATCGCGCCGCTCGCCGCGCGGCTTGAGCGTCATCACCAGGCGCCCGACATTGGTGGTCGGATTGACCGACCCTGCGCCAATTACGGACACCACGCCGACCACGTCCGGATCGGCCTGGATCGCGGCCGCGGCCGCCATCTGCCGGCTCTGCATCTCGGCAAAGGAAACATCGGCCCCGGATTCGGTCACCGCGGTGATGGATCCCGTATCCTGCAGCGGCAAAAACCCCTTCGGCGCGACCACATACATGACCAGCGTCGCGACAATGGTGAGGAACGTCACCACCAGCGTGGCCCGCTGGCGCTGCAGCACCCACAACAGCGTCCGGTGGTAGAGTTCGACGGTGCGATCGATGAAGCGGCTGACGGCAGCCAGGCCCGGCACCGTCATCTCCTCGCCGGCATGCTTCAACAGCCGCGAACACATCATCGGCGTCAACGTCAGCGAGACCACCGCCGATGTGACCACCGCGATCGTTAACGTCAGCGCGAATTCGCGGAACATGCGGCCGACCAGGCCGGACATGAACAACAGCGGGATGAACACCGCGATCAGCGACACCGTCAGCGAAATCACGGTGAAGCCGATTTCCTTGGCGCCCTTCAGCGAGGCCTCCATCACGGACTCGCCGTCTTCCATGTGGCGGACAATGTTCTCGATCATCACGATGGCGTCGTCGACGACGAAGCCGGTGCCGATCGTGAGCGCCATCAGCGACAGATTGTCGAGGCTGAAGCCCGAGAAATACATGATCCCGAAGCTCGTGATCAGCGACAGCGGCAGCGCCACGCCCGCGATCAGCGTGGCGCGCAGCGAGCGCAGGAACAGCAGCACCACCAGCGTCACCAGCACTACGCTGAGGATCAGCGTGAACTGCACGTCGTGCACCGAGGCGCGAATGGTGACGGTGCGGTCGCTGACGATGGTCAGCTTGACGCCGGCCGGAATCGCGCGCTGCACCTTGGGGATTTCGGCGCGGATCTGGCGCACCACCTCGATCACATTGGCGCCGGGCTGGCGCTGGATGTCGATGATGACGGCCGGCGTGCCCTGGTACCAGCCGCCGGTGCGGTCGTTCTCCAGCCCGTCGATGATGATGGCGACGTCGCCGATCGTGACCGGCGAGCCGTTGCGGTAGGCGATGATGATCGGCTTGTAGGCCTCCGCCGCCGCGATCTGGTCGTTGGCGGCGATGGTGTAGGATTGCTGCGCGCCGTCGAGCGATCCCTTCGGGCCGGAAACGTTGGCGCCCGCAATGGCGTTGCGCAAATCCTCCATCGAAATGCCGTAGGCGGCGAGCCGCGCAAGATCAGCCTGCACCCGCACCGCGGGCTTCAGCCCGCCCAGCACCGCAACCCGGCCGACGCCGGAAATCTGGCTGAGCCGCTGGCCGAGGATCGTATCGGCGATGTCGCTCATCGCGCGCAGCGAAATCGTGTCCGACGTCAGCGCCAGCGTCATGACCGGCGCGTCGGCCGGATTGACCTTGGCGTAGGTCGGCGGATACGGCAGGTTTCTGGGCAGGATGCCGGCCGCGGCATTGATCGCGGCCTGCACGTCCTGGGTGGCGCCGTCGATGTCGCGGTTGAGATCGAACTGCAGCGATATCTGGCTGACGCCGAACGAGCTGGTCGACTGCATCGTCGACAATGATGGAATCTGGCCGAGCTGACGTTCCAGCGGCGCTGTTATCAGCGACGCCACCACGTCGGGGCTGGCGCCCGGCAGTTGCGTCGTGACCTGCACGGTCGGGAAATCGACCTGCGGCAGCGCCGACACCGGCAGCGCCCAATAGCCGAGCGCGCCGCCGATCAGCAGCGCGATCCCCAATAGCGAGGTCGCGATCGGCCGCCGGATGAACGGTTCGGAGACGCTCATGGCTGCGTCCTCATGGCTGCGATTTCGCAGGCCCGCCTGACTGTTGCCCTGCTGGTCCGGGTGCTGGCCCGGTCTGTCCTTTTTGGTCGCCCTCGCCGCGTTCGCGCTTGCCGCGGTGTTCGCCGTCTTTGGCTTGGCCTTCTTTGGCCTGGCCGTCCTTGCCCTGACCGCCCTTGCCGTCGGGGCTGCGGCTGCGCTTGCGCGGCGCGAGGTCGGCGGTCGGCGCACGGTCATCGGTGCCGATCAAAACCTTGGCGCCGTCGGACAGGTTGGCAAAGCCCGTGGTCACCACACGGTCGGACACCGACAGCCCGCTGGCGATGACAGCGTCATGCTCGTTCTGCTGCGTCACCACGACAGGCTTGGCGGTCGCGATGTCGCCATTGCCGATCACATAGCTGAAGGTTCCGGCCGGGCCGCGCTGGACCGCCGAGGTCGGCACCACGATCGCCTTGTCGAGGGTTTCGACCTTCAGCCGCACATTGACGAATTGGCCGGGCCAGAGCTGGAATTTGGCGTTGGGGAATTCGGCCTTGAGCTTCAGCGTTCCCGTGGTCGGGTCGACCTGGTTGTCGATGCCCTTGAGCGTGCCGGTGTCGACCACCGTGACGCCGTCATTGCCGAACACATCGACGGCGAGCGCGCCCTTGGCGGCGGCGGCGTTGACCCGCACGATCTGCTGCTGCGGCAGGCTGAACTGCACCGCGATCGGCTGCAGCTGGGTGATGATGACGAGGCCGGTCGCATCGGAAGCCTTGATGATGTTGCCCTGGTCGACCTGGCGCAGGCCGGCGCGTCCCGACAATGGCGCGATGATCTTGGTGTAGCCCAGCGTCGCCTGCGCATTGTCGATCGCGGCCTGGTCGGCCTTCACCAGCGCTTCCTGCTGGGCGACCAGAGCGCGCTGCGTATCCGCCTGCTGCTTCGATCCGGCGTTGGAGGCCGCGAGCTGCTGATAGCGCGCCAGATCGAGTTTCTGGTTGGCGAGTTGGGCCTCGTCCTGCGCCTTCTTGGCGACCGCCTGATCGTATTGCGCCTGGTAGATCACCGGATCGATCTCGCCGAGCACGTCGCCCTTCTTGACGTCCTGGCCTTCGGTGAAATTCACCGCGATCAATTTGCCGTCGACCTGGGCGCGCACCAGCACGTTGTTCAGCGCGCGGACTGATCCTACGCCATCGAGATAGACCGGCACATCCAGGGTGCGCGGCGTTGCCGCCAGCACGGGCACCGGAAGGTCGAGCCGCGCGCCGCCGCGCCCACCTCCGCCGCCCCCCGGCTTTGGCTGAAACGCATACCAGCCGATGTAACCGAGACCGCCGAGGATCACGAGCGTCACGGCCAATGAGACCATGCGCTTGAGCACGCGCGACAGAAACCCCGGCTTGCGCACATCCGCAGGCTTGGCGTTTTCCTTGGCGCCTTCCTCTGACTCCGGCTTAAAGAGCATCGACCGGCCTCTCCATCCTAGGCTCCCAGCCGCCCCCCAGCGCCTGATACAGGCTGACGATCGCGAGCAGCCGGGCCAATTGGGCCTGCGACAACGAATCTTCCGCCTGGAATAACGTCAATTGCGTGTTTAGCACAGTTACGATGTCGGCCGTTCCGGCCCGCAGCTGCTGCTCGGACAATTGGAAGGCCCGCCTTGAGGCAGCCACCACTTCGCGCTGCAGCCGCAGCTTCTCGGTGGTCTGGCGGATCGACATCAGCGCATTGTCGACATCGGCGAACGCCTGCACCACCGTCTTGCGATAGGTTTGCAGCAGCTCATCCTGGCGGGCCTTGGTCAGTTCGAAATTGCCGAGGATCCTGCCGCCGTCGAAGATCGGCTGGGTCAGGCTGCCGACCATGCTGAAGAAGGCCGCGTGCGGCTGAAACAACGACGTCAGCGCCGAGCTCTGATAGCCGCCCTGCCCGGTCAATTGAATGCTCGGGAAAAACTGCGCGCGGGCATTGCCGACATTGGCGGTGGCGGAGGCGAGCTGGGCTTCCTGACGCCGGATGTCTGGCCGTTGCGTCAACAATTCCGACGGCAGGCCGGGCGTGATGCGGGGCGAAGCGATCTGGTTCAGCGTACCGCCGATGACGCGCACCGCTTCCGGCGGACGCGACACCAGCGTTGCCAGCGCGTTGATGTTCTGGTCCAGCGTCTGCCGCAGCGGCGGCACCAGCGCGCGCTGGTTGGCCACGACAGTTTCCTGCTGGGCGACGTCGAGGTCGTTGCCGGTGCCGGCCTGCAGGCGCTGCTTGATGGCGTCGAGGATGCGGATGGCGCTGGCGATATTTCGCTGCGCGGTGCGGATCCGGTCCTGCGCGGCCAGCACCTGGAAATAGGCATTGGCGACCGTGGTCAGCGTGGTGAGCGCGACGACGTCGCGGTCGAAGCGGTTGGCCACGGCGGTTTCTTCCGCCGCCTGCGCGGCGTCGCGGTTCTTGCCCCAGAAGTCGAGTTCGTAGCTGGCGCTGAGCGAGGACGAATAATTGACGACCTCGCGGCCGCCATTGGTGAGGCCGCTCGCGCTCGAGCCTGATGTGCGGGAATAGCTCTCCTGCCCGCTGCCGCTGAGGGTCGGCAGCAACGCCGCCCCCGTGATCCGCGCTTGCGCATCGGCCTGCTGGAAACGCGCGGTCGCGGCGGCGATATCCAGATTGACGGTCTGGGCCTCTTCCATCAGCGTCGTCAGTTCGCGCGAGCGGAAACCACGCCACCAGTCGAGCGTCGGCGGCGCGTCCTGCGATTTGGTCAGGCGGGCAGCCTTGTAGCCTTCGGGGACGTCGAGCGCGGGATCGGGCAGATCCTTGGTCAAGATGCAGCCAGCCGAACTGGCGACCAGTCCCAGCACCGCGACCGACCGCGCCAAGCGACTTGAAAGGCGACTTGCACCTGGAATGCGCGCTCGCCAGTCTTTCGCCACCGCGCCCGGTATTGCCTGGGTCACACCCGTTCTCCACCGGGCGAATCCCGGCGTGGCGCGCGACGAACGCTTATTTCGGTGGTCTGCGACACGTTCACGGGGGTGATGCTTCCGTTGGAACCGAGCCGTCATACTAGCCCTGTGATCGCAGCGCGGACAGTCCTGAGGCCATCCGGACGTCTGCGCGCGCGGGCGCGTCAATCGGTGACCGGAAATGCAAGTTAGCCTTATTTCATCGGCCTTGGAGCAACGTCGCGATGATGCCCGACGGCCAAAACCTTACGAAGATTTCACAGGGTTTTCCCCCTGTCTGACGGCCCGAATCCGTCTCTTCGCCTGAAAAGCCCGCCAGCGGCCAATTTGAAACTCCGGGAACCGCCCGCTGCAACATGACCGACCGGTCTGGCGCTATGTCGAGAAACTGACGGCCGCGTTCCGCGACCACATCAGGTTCGACGGCGCGGTGACGAAGATCGAACGGCCGTCGCGTGGCGTCGTCGTCCGTGACAGCCAAGGCCACAGCAACAGCTCGATCGCGTCGCGCTCGGCGAGCGGTTCGGTGTCCCCGTCATCCGCAAACGCATTTTCGGGCAAGATTATGCCAAGACGCTTGCGATCTGGCGAAGCAATTTCCGCGCGGCGATTTGCGTCAGGTGGTGTTCGCAAAATCCGGCTGGCCGGTGCCGATATCGCTGGCTTGTATGGCCCGCAGCGGTCCTTTAGGGTCGCCCAACGATCAGGCAAACAAACCGGCAAGTCTCAAAATGACCATTCACAAAGACGTCGTCGCAGCAATCGGCAACACGCCGCTGATCAGGCTCAAGCACGCTTCCGAAGCGACCGGCTGCACCATTCTCGGCAAGGCCGAGTTCATGAATCCGGGCCAGTCGGTGAAGGACCGCGCCGGCAAATGGATGATCCTCGAAGCCGAGAAGCGCGGTGTCCTCAAGCCCGGCGGCCTCGTGGTCGAGGCGACCGCGGGCAATACCGGCATCGGGCTTGCCGTCGTCGCCAGCGCGCGCGGCTACCGGACCTTGATCGTGATTCCGGAAACCCAGAGCCAGGAAAAGAAGGACATGCTGCGGCTGTGCGGCGCCGAACTGGTCGAGGTGCCGGCGCTGCCCTACTCCAATCCCAACTGCTACCAGCATGTCGGACGAAGGCTCGCCGATCAGTTGCGCAAGGATGAGCCGAACGGCGTGCTGTTCGCCGATCAGTGGAACAACCTCGACAATGCCAAGGCGCATTACGAATCGACTGGCCCGGAAATCTGGCAACAGACCGGCGGCAAGCTGGACGGCTTTATCTGCTCGGTCGGATCGGGCGGAACGCTGGCCGGCGTCAGCCGCTACCTGAAGGAAAAGAACAAGGACATCACGACCGCCTGCGCCGATCCGCATGGCGCGGCGATGTTTGAACTGTTCACGAACGGCGTCGCCAAATCGACGCCGGGCGGATCGATCTCCGAAGGCATCGGGCTGGGACGCGTCACCGCCATCATCGAAACCGCCAAGGTGGATACGGCCTTCCTGATTCCCGACGAAGAATGGGTTCCCGTGATCTACGATCTAACCGAGCACGAGGGGCTGTGCCTCGGCGGCTCCACCGGCGTCAACATCGCCGGCGCGATCCGTCTCGCCAAGCAACTCGGGCCCGGCAAGACCATCGTCACCATCCTTGCCGACTCCGGCGGCCGCTATCAGTCGAAACTGTTCAATCCGCAGTTCATGCGCGGCAAGAACCTGCCGGTGCCGGCATGGCTGGAGAAGCGCACTGAGATCGACGTGCCGTTCGAGAAGGTGTGAGGGGGCGCAGGTGTCGCCCCTCATGGAGAGGAGCGCGTCTTCGCGCGTCTCGAACCATGAGGCTCGTGGCCCATCCTTCGAGACGCGGCCAAGCGGCCGCTCCTCAGGATGAGGTCGATGGGCTTGGCTAATGCCGCAGGATCTGGCTCAGGAACAGCTTGGTCCGCGCGTGCTGCGGATTGGCGAAGAAGTTTTCCGGCGTGTTGGATTCGATCACCTGGCCAGCGTCCATGAACACGACGCGGTTGGCGACTTCGCGCGCAAATCCCATTTCGTGGGTGACGACCAGCATGGTCATGCCCTCGTTGGCGAGATCGACCATGGTGTCGAGCACTTCCTTGACCATTTCCGGATCGAGCGCCGAGGTCGGTTCGTCGAACAGCATGACCTTGGGATTCATCGTCAGCGCGCGCGCGATCGCGACGCGCTGCTGCTGACCGCCTGACATCTGGCCCGGATATTTGTTGGCCTGATGCGGGATCTTGACCCGCTCCAGATATTTCATCGCGGTCGCCTCGGCGTCCTTCTTGGGGATATTGCGCACCCAGATCGGCGCCAGCGTGCAGTTCTCCAGCACGGTCAGATGCGGAAACAGGTTGAAGCTCTGGAACACCATGCCGACTTCGCGCCTGACTTCATCGACCCGCCGCAAATTGGGCCCGAGTTCGATACCCTCGACGACGATCTCGCCTTCCTGGAATTCCTCCAGCGCATTGATGCAGCGGATCAGGGTCGATTTGCCCGAACCGGAGGGACCGCAGATCACGATGCGCTCCCCCTTGGCGACGCCAAGGTTGATGTCGCGCAGGACGTGAAAGTCCCCGTACCATTTGTTGAGGGCCTTAATGCCAACGATCTGATCTGTGCTCATGGTCCGATACTCAGTTGCGGCGATGCGCGTTCACCCTGTTCTCGACGAACAGCGAATAGCGCGACATGCCAAAGCAGAAGGCGAAATAGATCATCCCGGTGAAGGCGAAACCGGTGAACACCGTGGTCGGTGTCGACCAGTTTGGATCGGAAAACGCCGCGCGCACCGATCCCAACAGATCGAACAACGCCACGATCGAAACCAATGAGGTGTCCTTGAACAAGCCGATGAAGCTGTTGACGAGACTGGGGATAACGTGGCGCAACGCCTGCGGCATCACGACCAGCCCGGTGGTCTTGGCCCAGGACAGGCCGAGCGCGCTCGCCGCTTCGCCCTGCCCGCGCGGGATCGCCGCCAGGCCGCCGCGGATGTTTTCGGCCTGGTAGGCGCCGGTAAACAGCGCGATCCCGATCAGGGCGCGCATCAATCCGTCGATGGTGAATCCCGTCGGAACGAACAACGGCAACATATAGGTTGCAAAGAACAGCACGGTGATCAGCGGAATCCCGCGCCAGAACTCGATGAAGGAGATCGAGAAAATCCGGATCAGCGGAATCGACGAACGCCGGCCGAGCGCGAGCGCAATGCCGACCGGCATCGACGCGGCGATGCCCGTGACCGCCACCACCAGCGTCACCAGCAGGCCGCCCCACAGCCGGGTATCGACCACCGGGAACCCGCCGCGGTCGAGCCCCATGAGCGCGATGACGATGCCAATGCCGGCGAAGATCGCAAGGCAGGTGATCAGCGGACGCCAACCGGCGCGCGTGCCGCCGCCGAGCCAGAACACCAGTGCCGAGACGATCATGGCGGTAAGTGCAAAGTCAGCCCACAGCGGACGACCAAAAGCCTGAACCTGGTCGCGCAGCAAGGTCAGCGGCAACAGCAGCCAGGAAACCATCGTGGAGAGTAGCACGATCAATTGTCCGAGCAGCCAAAGTAGCGGTCCGATCACGGCCGTGGTCCCGCTCGCGGTCACGAGCTTTCGCCCACCGTCGCCAATACTGTCGTTGAAGCCCGACAAAAGCCCGGCCGTCCAGCTGACGCCGAGGCCGTTCAATCCGCCGCCATACAGCAGGAAGAAGGCGATGACGGGCAATGCGAGGAAGAACAGTCCTGCGTTGAGGCTCTTGGCCGGCAGTCGGGGAATCAGCAGCGGCAGCAACAGGATCGCTGCGAGAAAGAAGACCAGATTGACCCGCCAGCGCTCCGCCTCCGGATAGAATCCGTAGATGAACTGGGCGAATTTCGCCTGGATGAACGGCCAGCAGGCGCCGACCACATGCCCGGCATTCTCCGCCAGACATGCCGTGCGATCCTTGCCGACCCAGACCGCATCGACCAACAGGAATTTGAGCGTGGGAACGACGGTGAACCACAGCAGCAGCACGCTGACGATCGTCATCAGGATATTGCCGGGCGAATTGAACAGCCGCGTGCGCAGGAAACCGACGAAGCCCGTGGTCTTCACCGGTGCGGAACGTTCCGCGACGAGGTCCTCGCGGACAAACACAGATGCTGGTGTGTCGCTCATCAGCCCATACTCCGACCAATGCGCCAACTGTAGAAACTCATGATTGCGCTGGTGACAAGCGAAAGCAGCAGGTAGACCCCCATGGTGATGCCGACGATTTCGATCGCCTGCCCGGTCTGGCTCAGCGTCGTGCCTGCAAACACCGAGACCAGATCGGGATAGCCGATCGCCACCGCCAGCGAGGAGTTCTTGGTCAGGTTGAGAAACTGGCTGGTGAGCGGCGGCAGGATCACGCGTAGCGCCTGCGGGATCACGATCAGCCGCAGCACCGAGCCGCGTTGCAGCCCAAGCGAGGAACCCGCTTCCATCTGCCCCTTGTGGACGGATATAATACCAGAGCGCACGATCTCCGCGATGAAGGCGGCGGTATAGGTCGATAGCGCCAGCGTCAGGGCGACGAACTCCGGAATGACGCGCGAGCCGCCGGCGAAGTTGAAGCCCTTCAGGGCCGGCACCTCAAACGTCACCGGCGCGCCAAAGATCAGCGCGGTCAGGAGCGGCAGGCCGATCACGAGGCCCAGCGCATATGGCCAAACTTTGATCACCTTGCCGCTTTGGAACAGCTGCTGGCGGGCGTAACGCCCAAGCAGGATCGCAACGACGATCGCGATCAGCAGCACGGCGACAAACGGTTCGAATCCGGGCGTGCCGATCGGCTTTGGAATTACCAGTCCGCGGTTGCTGAGAAAGAAGCTGTCGAAGATCGAGATGCTTTGCCGCGGGTTCGGCAGAGCGGCCAGCACTGCCAGGTACCAGAACAGGATCTGGAACAGCAGCGGCAAATTGCGCACCAGTTCTACATAGCCGCCGGAGATGCGCGACAACAGCCAGTTCGGCGACAGCCGGCCAAGCGCCACCAGGAATCCGATCACGGTGGCGAAGAAGATGCCTATAACCGAGACCAGCAGCGTATTGAGCAGACCGACCAGGAAAACGCGGCCGTAAGAATCGGATCCCGAATACGGAATCAAATTCTGATTAACGTCGAAACCGGCCGTGTTCGCCAGGAAGCCGAAGCCCGCGGTGATCCGCTGCGCTTGCAAATTGGCGCGGGCATTGGCGACGATCTCATAAGCTAGCCAAGCCAGCACGGCGACGAACAGTATCTGGACGACAAAGCCGCTCCAGCCTGCGCTGCCGCCGAGTGCCCGTTGCAGCTTGGGAACAAACTGCGACGGAGGTTGTCTGGGTTCGATTGCCATCGCCGCTAGCCCCCCTTAGGCGGTCGATCAGCGGATCGGCGGGGCGTACTGGATACCGCCCTTATTCCAGAGCGCGTTGAGGCCGCGGGCAATTCCGAGCTTGGAGCCGGCGCCGACGTTGCGATCGAAGGATTCGCCGTAGTTGCCGACGGCTTTCACGATCCGCGCGACCCAATCCTTGGTCAGGCCGAGCTGCTCACCGAGATTGCCGTCGGTCCCGAATACGCGCTTCATCTCCGGTTTGTCCGATTTCGCCATTTCATCGACGTTCTTCTGGGTAATGCCCAGTTCTTCCGCGGTAACCATCGCGTAAAGCGTCCACTTCACGATGTCGAACCACTGATCGTCGCCATGACGGACCATCGGGCCGAGCGGCTCTTTCGAAATCACTTCCGGCAGCACGACATGATCGGCCGGGTTGGCAAGCTTCAAACGATCGGAATAAAGCCCGGACACGTCGGTAGTGAAGACGTCGCAGCGTCCGGACTCGTAGGCCTTGAGCGTTTCGTCGTTGGTGGCGAACGCGATCACCTCATACTTCATATTGTTGCCCTTGAAGTAGTCGGCGAGATTCAGCTCCGTCGTGGTGCCGGTCGCCACACATACGGAAGCGCTGTTCAATTCCAGCGCGGAATTGACCTTGAGCGCCTTCTTCACCATGAACCCCTGCCCGTCATAATAGGTGACGCCGGTAAAATTGGCGCCCAGCGAGGTATCCCGCGACAGCGTCCAGGTGGTGGTGCGCGACAACACGTCGATTTCGCCGGACTGCAGCGCCGTGAAGCGGTCCTTGGCTGACAGCGGCACGAACTTGACCTTGCTTGGATCGTTGAAGACCGCAGCCGCGATCGCCCGGCAGACGTCGACGTCGAGCCCGGTCCAGTTGCCCTTGTCGTCCGGGTTCGAGAAGCCCGCCAGGCCCTGGCTCACGCCGCAGGACAGCATGCCGCGGTCTTTGATCGTCTTGAGGGTTTGCGCCGAGGCGGCCTGAACGGAGAAGCCGGCGGCAACAGCTAGGGTAAGAACCAGGGAAACGCGTTTCATGGGCAAGGCCTTTCAGGGTCGCGCGGGAACGTTGGTCGTCGTCACATGCTAATATTGGGCCAACCCGATGATCCCCCCAAAAAAACGACAATCTGACCGGCAGCTTGACATGCAAATCGGTCAGAGGTCGGTCAGACAGGGATCGTAGGTCGCGGCAGGCCCCTCAACGTGCGGCGACTGGTAGTTGCGTTGCATCACAATCCGACTGGCGATCCGGGTCAAGGGGTTGACGACCGACTTCTGTGCCCTGTTGGTAACTAATCGGCCCCGACCCCGCCTTCCGGCCGGTTTTTCGTAAATCTGTTGCGGCTGCGGCAAAACGTCTTTGGTGGTGCCGGGCATGGGTTTTTCGAACGACGGCCCGTCCAACCCCACAAAAATCCGAAGCCAGACTTGTCGCGGTCGGCCGCGGCGCCAAGGCCCGGAAGGGCTGCGTCGACCCCCGCGATCTTTCCCAGTTCTGCCGAGCCCTATCCGTCCGCCGAGGATCGGCACGCCGCCCGCGGCGGGTTCACCTTCGGCCGCCGCCCCGCCTCATGCCCCCGGACGCCAGCTCTACGCGTGCTGCGAACCGGGGCTCATTCTATCTTTGCATGGGGTTGTTTTCGCGATTTTGAATCTGGGTCCTGCGGCGCCCACGCTCATCGCGCGCAGCGAAGCGGTCGCATCCGTACAAATCCGGATTTTGCGGGTGCAGGCACTAACCCCCGATTCACCATGACAATGAATCCCGCCGTTCTCTCCACCAAATCCTTCACCCCTCAAGTTCCCTTATACCATTGACCCTTAGTCATGCCTGTGGGGACGGCCGTCGACGCCATGCGGATGATGGCGCCCATGTAAGAGTAGACAGTAACGCGTATGAATGCTGCTCGTATCGTAGTCCTGACCATCGCTCTCAGCGCCGGCGGCGTCGCCGCCTATCTCGCCCGAGGGACGGATGAAAAGCCCGCCGCGGCAGCCCAGCCGGTGCCGCAGCTGGCGACCACGGAGATCCTCGTCGCCAAATCCGACATCGGCCTCGGCCAGTCGGTGAAGCCCGAAGATCTGCAATGGCAGAGCTGGCCGGCATCGACCGCCAGCAACAGCTTCATCAGCAAGTCGAGCAAGGCCGACGCGATCAAGGATATCGCCGGCTCGATTGCGCGCACACCCTTCATCGCGGGCGAACCGATCCGCGAACAGAAGCTCGTCAAGGCGAACGGATCGGGCTTCATGGCCGCGATCCTGCCGACCGGCTTCCGGGCCATCTCGACCGAAATTTCGCCGGAGACCGGCGCCGGCGGCTTCATCCTGCCGAACGACCGGGTCGATGTGATCCTGTCCCGGCGCGACAAGAATCCGGACCGCGGCGGTTCCGACGTCGTCAATTCGGAAATCATCCTCAGCAACATCCGCGTGCTCGCGATCGATCAGGCCCCCAAGGAAAAAGAGGGCTTGAACGCGCTCGTCGGCAAGACCGTCACGCTCGAGTTGAAGCCCGAGCAGGCCGAGACGCTGGCCCGTTCACGCCAGAGCGGCACGCTGTCGCTGGCACTGCGCAGCATCACCGACGTCAACATGGTCGAGGGTGGATCCGAAGAACAGGCCCCGAAGCGGGGCTCAGGCATCAACGTGGTTCGCTACGGTATCGCGAGCCAATCGACGGCACAGAAGTGACCGAAAGGACGCGGGTTATGAAGAATGGGGCAAATCAGTCGGCGATGCGAACCGTTGCGGTCGGGGCCTTGTTGTTTTCGGCCATCGCCACGCTGACGCTCAGCCCGTTGCCAAGTGTCTTGGCGGCCGAGGTCGACAAGGAACTGGCCAGGGAGCTGTCCAGGGATTCCGGGAAGGATCCCGTGACGACCTCTGCCCTCGGCTCGGTCAGGACACGCTTCCTTTCGCTCGGTGTCGGCAAGTCGGTGGTGGTCGATCTGCCGCGCGAGGTGAAGGATGTGCTGGTGGCCGATCCCAAGATCGCCAACGCCGTCATTCGCTCGGCGCAGCGCGCCTATATCATCGGCGGCGCGGTCGGCCAGACCAACGTGGTGTTTTTCGACGCCGATGGCCAGCAGGTCGGCTCCTACGACATCGCAGTCAAGCGCGACCTTAACGGCGTGCGCGCGGCACTGCGGCAAACGCTGCCGGGAATCCAGATCGAAGGCGTCGGCGAAGGCGTGATGCTGACCGGCTCGGTGTCGAGCCCCGTCGAGGCCCAGCAGGCCGGCGACCTCGCCGCGCGGCTGGTCGGCGGCTCCGACAAGGTCGTCAACTCCATCGCCGTCCGTGGCCGCGACCAGGTGATGCTGAAGGTCAACGTTTCGGAAGTGCGGCGCGACATCATCAAGCAGATGGGCGTCGACCTCAGTGCCAGCATGAACTACGGCACCGCGGTCGTGAACTTCAACAACAACAATCCATTCACCGCCTTTGGCCGCCCGCTGGTCTCCGACAACGGTCTTGCCGCCTCGAGCATCCTCAAGGGCCTGCCCACGGTTACCGCGACCATGCGCGCGATGGAAAGCGCCGGCGTGGTGCGCACGCTGGCCGAGCCGAACCTGACGGCGATCTCCGGCGAATCCGCAACCTTCATTGCCGGCGGTGAATTTCCGGTCCCTGCCGGCTATTCCTGCGATCCGGTCACGCATGTCTGTACGACCCAGATCCAGTACAAGAAATTCGGCATCTCGCTCAACTTCACACCGGTCGTGCTGAGCGAAGGACGGATCAGCCTGCGGGTGATGACCGAGGTCTCCGAACTGTCGACCGAAAATGCCATTACCCTGAACCAGGGCGGCAATTCGCTGACCGTTCCTTCGATCAGGACCCGTCGCGCCGAGACCACGCTGGAAATCCCGTCCGGCGGTTCGATGGCGATGGCCGGCCTGATCCAGCAACAGACCAAGCAGGCGGTCAACGGACTGCCTGGTGCAAACCAGATCCCGATCCTCGGCGCCCTCTTCCGCAGCCAGGATTTCGTCAACAACGAGACCGAACTGATGGTCCTCGTCACACCCTATGTGGTCCGGGCGGTTGCCCAGAAAGAATTGTCGCGTCCCGATGACGGGTTTGCACCGGCGTCCGATTCCCAATCGACGCTGCTGGCCCGCATCAACCGGATCTACGGCCTCGCCGCCCGCGTCGGGCCGGTTGGCGCCTATGAAGGCAATTTCGGCTTCATCATTGACTGACGGCACTGCTCCACTTGGGGACGAGGACAGAACGATGACAAACCAAACAAGGGTCGATCGCCGTCACAACTGGAAACTGCTCGGTGCGCTGGTCGGCCTGTCGGCGGCGCTCGGCGCATGCCAGCAGACCACCGAGATCGTGACCGCGAGCGTTCCCACCGACTACCGCCTTCGTCACCCGATCGCGGTTCAGGAAGGCAATCGCTCGATCGTCGTTTTCGTCGGGCAAGCCCGCGGCGGCCTGTCCGCTCCGCAGCGCAACGACGTCATGGGACTGGCGCAGACCTGGGTACGTGAAGGCACCGGCGCGATCATCGCCGACGTCCCGGTCAACACATCGAATGCACGCGCGGCCTCGGCAACCTACCGGGAAATCCGCTCGGTCCTGGCCGCAGGCGGCGTGCCGTCCAATGCCATTATGCTGCGCCAGTACCAGCCGGAAGATGTCAGGACGTTTGCGACGATCAAGCTGAGCTATCCGAAGATTTCGGCGACGGCCGGGCCCTGCGGCCTGTGGCCGGAGGATCTCGGACCGAACCTTCAAGACACCGGCTACAATGAAAACCGCCCCTACCACAATTTTGGCTGCGCCACCCAGCGCAACCTCGCTGCCATGGTCGATAATCCGGCGGATCTCGAACAGCCGCGGCCCGAAACCCCCGCCTATACGATGCGGCGCAACGCGGCCTTCGAGAAATACCGCAAGGGCGTGTCGACAACGACCAACTATCCCGAATCCGACAAAGCCAAACTGAGCGATACAGGTAAATGATCAGCCGGACCCGAAAAGACTCCGAAGAAGAGCACAACCTCACGCCGCCCGCCGACGAATATATCTCGCCGGCGCCACGCGTATCGGTGCAGGCCTTTTGCGCCTCGGTTGCAACCGCGACCACGGTGCGGTCGGCCAGTGAAGACCGCCGCCTCGGCAAGGTCCATCTGTCCGTTCACATGGGCGGTATCGCCGCCGCCATCGATGCCTATCACAAAGCCCCGACGCCGAACGTGATCATGCTGGAGACCGAAGGCTCCAACGACATGCTCGACGGCCTCGACGAACTCGCCACCGTCTGCGACGCCGGAACCCGGGTGGTCGTGATCGGTAGCGCCAGCGACGTCACGCCCTATCGCGAACTGGTCCGTCGCGGCGTCAGCGACTACGTCGTCGGCCCGGTCGAACCGCTCGACGTGGTGCGCGCGATCTGCAGCCTGTTCGCGTCGTCGGAAGAGGTCGCGGTCGGTCGGATCGTCGCGGTCGTCGGCGCCAAGGGTGGCGTCGGTTCTTCCACGGTCGCCCATAACATCGCCTGGTCGATCGCGCGCGATCTGGCGCTGGATTCGGTCGTCATCGATCTCGATCTGGCGTTCGGCACCGCAGGCCTCGACTATAATCAGGACCCGATCCAGGGCATCGCCAACGCGGTATTCCAGCAGGATCGGCCTGACAGCGCGCTGATGGAGCGCCTGCTCGCCAAATGTTCCGACCGTCTCAGCCTGCTCGCCGCACCAGCGACGCTCGAACAGGTCTACGATTTCGGCGCGGACGCCTTCGATGCGATCTTCGATACGCTGCGCATGACCACCCCCTGCATCGTGCTCGACGTGCCGCATCAATGGTCGGCGTGGACCAAGCGTGCGCTGGTCGGCGCGGACGATATCCTGATCGTTGCCGAGCCTGATCTTGCCAACATGCGCAATGCCAAGAACATGCTGAACGTGCTGAAGGCCGCCCGGCCCAACGACCGGCCCCCGCTCTATTGTCTCAACCAGGTCGGGATGCACAAACGCCCGGAAATCACCCCGCGCGAATTCGCCAAGGCGATCGAGGGCCAGCCGATTGCGACCATTCCGTTCGATTCAAGGATGTTCGGCACCGCCGCCAATAACGGCCAGATGATCCAGCAAATCTCCGCCGGCCATCGCACCACCGTGATGTTCCAGCAGATGGCCCAACGGCTCACGGGCCACGCCGTGACCAAGAAATCCCGCGGCTCGTTGCTGGCGCCGATCATGCCGATCATCAACAAGCTGCGTGCGGGCGGCAGCCGTTCGTAAAGCTCAGGGAATCACGAACGGGCGAAGTCCTCGGCGGCCCGTTCGTTGAAGATCAATCGGAACGCCCGGGCGCCGCCGCCACCGGCATCTTGTCCATCTGGGCGCGCGCATTCTCTTTCCGCGACAGCAACAGCTTCAACTGCGCGACATTCGCGGCGGCTTCCTCGGGCGGAAGATCGGCCCTGGCGATCTTTTCAGCTTCGGCCGTATTACCACGCAGGCCCACCACCAGCGCCAGATTGGCACGCACGCGCGGATCGTTGCCCGCGCGGCCGTGAGCGCGGCGCAGCGTCTCTTCCGCCTTCGGCAGATCCTTTGACAACACGTAAGACAGCGCGAGATTGGAGAGCACCGCCGGCTCATCGGGCGTGATCTTCAGCGCGCTCGAATAATATTGCCGCGCTTCCTCGAACCGGCCGAGTTGATCGAGCGTCGCACCTTGCGCCGAGAGGATCCGCCAATCCGGATTATCGGGGCTGTGGGCGCGGCCGAGCACATCGAAGGCCTGCTGGAAATTGCCGTTGTCAGCCAGCGCGCGGCCATAACCAGCCAGCAGCGCCTTGTTGCTGGGATGGGCGATCGTAGCCTGCTCCAGCACAGCGACCGCTTGCGCCTTCTGGCCCGTCGCGCGCAGCGCCTTGCCATATTGGAGGGCCGCGTCAGCGTCCTTTGGGTTGGCGCGATAACGCTCCGAGTAAACATCAACGTCACGCCGCGGGTCGGCGGACCGGCTTGTTTCGGCCTTGTCGCCGATCGACCCCGTTACGTCAGACGAAGTCAGCGACGTCTGGCAACCGCAAAGCCCCAACGCTAGAATCGCCGTTGAAGCGGTCAACGCGAAAAATCGCGCGGACTCAGGTGGTTGAAACAATTTCTGGAACATTTACTGGACCCGCGTCGGCGACTGTCCAGAATGCTCACAGCTTAACCCTAAATTCGGGTTAAGCAGCCCCGTTATTGCGGTAACCGGCGACAGCAACGCCATCGCCGGCCGGCGGTCCGCGCCGGCTTTGGCGAATTAAACGGGATTTTCGCTTTAATCGACGAACTGAGCGCCGAGTTCGCAACCAATCCGCCATGCCAGCTTGCACTGCCGCGGCCGCTGGCCGGTCGAGAAAATCACGGTGAATTCGGGCGGAATCTCCGGATATTCGGCGATGATCTTCACCCCGCCATCCGACACGTCCGTGATCATGCAGTCGCGCGGCAATGCGCCGGTCCCGAACTGTATCTTCGCAAAATTCCTGCACACACGACGTTCGCTTTGACGGCGATTCGCTAACATCTTGACCCCTGGCCCTGATCGAGAAAATTGTTCCGATGGTCTCTCTCGTTTACAGAAGAATCGTTGGAATTGGCCTAGCGGAACCGATCGCAATGTAATCGAAATGTAGCGGTTGTTTTTGAGCCTTGCTTACCCTGCGCGACGCACCCGTTCGACAGACAGAGGTCGACAGCACGCACTCTACGCCACGCTCACGCCAGCAATTTTCGGCAAATTAAAGGGTTGATCCGCAGCCTTTTGGCGATAGCCTGACCCCTCGACTCGCATTTGCCGAAAGCCGACGAGCATGGGAAGCATGGTTCTCCTCGACCTGATGGGCGGCGTCGCATTGCTGCTGTGGGGCCTGCACATGGTCCACAGCGGCATCCTGCGCGCGTTCGGCCCTGACCTGCGTCTGTTGCTGGCGAAAGGCCTGAACAACCGCTTTACCGCCTTTGCGGCCGGCCTCGGATTGACGGCCCTGCTCCAGAGCAGCACCGCGACCGCCCTGATCACGAGCTCTTTTACATCGGAAGGCCTGGTCAGCCTGGTGCCGGCGCTTGCGATCATGCTCGGGGCCAATGTCGGCACCACGCTGATCGTGCAAATCCTGTCGTTCAACATCGCCGCCGTCGCCCCGGTCCTGTTCATCATCGGTCTGGTTGCCTTCCGCACCGGGCCGCGCTCGCGCATCAAGGATATCGGCCGCGTCTCGATCGGGCTCGGGCTGATGCTGCTGGCGCTGCACATCCTGCTCGACACGCTGGCGCCGGCCGAAAATGCGCCGGGCATGCGCGTGTTCATGAACGCCATCACCGGCGATCCCGTGCTGTGCATTCTGTTTGGCGCCGTGGTGACCTGGGTGGTGCATTCCAGCGTCGCCAGCGTGCTCTTGGTGATGTCACTGGCGTTTGCGCATTTCATCACGCCAACGGCGGCATTGGCGCTGGTGCTCGGCGCCAATCTCGGCAGCGCGATCAACCCGATCTTCGAAGGTGCCCGCCGCGACAACCCCGCCAGCTACCGGCTTCCGCTCGGCAATCTCGCCAACCGGGTGATCGGCATCGCGCTGGTGGCGCCGTTCCTGAACCCGATCGCCGACCTGTTGCATTCGTGGCAACCGGATCCTGCCAAGGCCACCGCGCAATTCCACATCGCGTTCAACGTCGTGACCGCGATCGTCTTCATCGGCGCGCTCGACGCCATCGCGCGGCTGCTGAAAAAGCTGCTGCCGACACGCGTCCAGGAGACCGATCCGTTGCGGCCGCGCTATCTGGACGAGAGCGCGCTGGAGACCCCCTCCCTGGCGCTGGCGGACGCCGCACGGGAAACGCTGCACATGGGCGACCATGTCGAGGTCATGCTGCGCAAGGTGATGGCGGCGATGATGACCAACGACCGGGCCCTGGTCGACCAGGTCTCGCAGATGGACAACAGCGTCGACAGCCTCGACGAGGCGATCAAGCTCTACGTCACCAAGCTCACCCGCGGTAGCCTCGATGAGCGCGAGGGGCAGCGCGCGATGGAGATCGTTTCCTTTGCGATCAACCTCGAGCATATCGGCGACATCATCGACAAGAACCTGAGCGAGCTTGCGACCAAGAAGATCAAGCGCCGGTTCCAGTTCTCGGCCGAGGGCGCCGAAGAGCTCTCGGCCTTCCACAAGCGCACGATGGATTCGCTGCGGATCGCGTTCGGCGTCTTCATGTCGGGCGACGTCAACGAGGCGCGCAAGCTGCTGGCCGAGAAGGCCGCGTTGCGCAATACCGAGCTTGCTGCCACCGAGCGGCATCTCGACCGCTTACGCGAGGGCCGCCCCGAGAGCATCGAGACCACCTCGCTGCATCTCGACGTGCTGCGCGATCTCAGGCGAATTCATTCCCACATCTGCTCGGTTGCCTATCCCGTGCTCGATGCCGCCGGCGAACTCGCCGCCTATCGCAATGCCGGATCTGAATTGGCGCCGCTGCCCGCGCCGGTGCCCGGCCGCGGCTAGAAGCGTTTTCCAGCGAAGCGGACCCCGGTTCGCGTCCAGAAAGCGCGTCAAATCAAGAATCTCTAGATCAGCGGTCGAGCGTCTTCGACGCTTTGCCGCGATGCTTGATGATCAGCATGATGTTTCTGATGTAGATGACGGTGGCCATCGCCTGGCCGATGATGATCACGGGCTCGCGCTTGGCGATGCCGTAGACCAGCGTCATCAAGCCGCCGCCCATCGAGAAGAACCAGAACGCCATCGGCACCACGCTTCGCCCGGCGCGTTCGCTCGAGATCCACTGCACCAGGAAGCGCGCCGTGAACAGCAACTGCGCACCCAGCCCGAAGGCGAGCCAGAAGTCGAATTTCGCGACGAAGACGTCGTAGAAATAATCGCCGAGCGCTTGCCCGAACTGGATGAGCATCAGAAAACCTCGGTGACGGCGGGCGTGGGCTTCTTGCGGCGGATCAGCCACCACACGCCGGCGAGATCCATGATCCCGATCCATAGCCGGTCGAAGAAGCCGTAATTTGATACGCCGGAATGGCGCGGACGGTCGATCACATCGACGTAGGCGATGTCGAAACCTTCGCGGCGCACCAGCGCCGGCAGGAACCGATGCAGCCCGTCGAAATAAGGCATCGAAAGGAACACCTCGCGCGGAAACGCTTTCAGCCCGCAGCCGGTATCGCGGGTACCGTCGCTGAGAACGGCCTTGCGCACGCCATTGGCGATTTTCGACTGCAGCTTCTTGAAACCGGTATCCTTGCGCCCAACCCGCTGGCCTGCCGCAAGGCCGACGCGGCCGTTGCCGCGTTCGACCGCCGCGATCAAGTCGGGCAGGAACGCGGGATTGTTCTGCCCGTCGCCATCGAGCGTAGCCACGATGGCGCCGCGCGCGGCACGTACGCCGCTGCGTATCGCCGCTGACTGTCCGGAAGATTTCGCGTGCCTGACCTGCCGAAGATTGTCGTGCGCCTTCTTCAGCGCCGCGAGCCGGTCCGCGGTGGCATCCGTCGAGCCGTCATTGACATAGATGATTTCGTAGGCCCAGCGGCCATCCAGCGCAGCCGTGATTTCCGCAATCAGCGGCGCGACGTTGTCGGCCTCGTTGCGCACGGGCACAACGATGGAAACGGCGACCGCGGCTGGGTCGGGAGAAGGCAAATCGGCACTCACTGGGTTGAATGGGCTTGGATCAGTCGGGCCTGGATTGGGGAACTGGCTTGCATTGGCCTGAAGCCGGAACCGGTCCGGTCAGGCGCTTCGCGGCGTCCGCTTTTATGGGGCGAACGCGCCCCGGGCAACCCTTTTGAGGCGTCCCGACGAGGGCCCAACAAGGGGCACAATGTTGCCATCGCGCTGGATCGCAAAGCCCAGCCTGCGGGCCGCAAACCAGTACCGCACGAACATCGCGCCGATGACGCCCACCAGCGCGCCTGCGACCACGTCGCTGGGATGATGGGCCAGCAGCACCAGACGGGTTGCGCAGATGACCAGCGCATAGGCGAGCATTGCGATCCGAGCATTGGGCCACAACGCCGACACCGCGAAAGCGAGCGCGAAGGCGCAGGTCGCATGGCCGGAGGGAAAGCTGTAATAGGCCGGCGTTCCCGCGAAGTGGGAGAAATGGAACACGCCGTCGCCGCCGACAAACGGGCGGCCGCGGCCGACGCCCCATTTGATCACCTCGGTAATCAATGCGGAAACCATCACCGCGCAGAACACGAACTGCAAGCGTGTTCCCAGACCCAGCAACAGCGACCGCTGAACGCCCCTGAACGCCGGTGCGCTGATCGCGACCGCGATCAGCAACACGCCCAGCGCGCTCAGCACATATTCATCCTTGCCGAAATCGGTGAGAATGCGCATCCACCAAAGCGACGACGTGCCCCGCTTCGGCATCTGGGCGATCTCCCACGCATCGAGCACGTACATCAACGCGATGATGGCGGCGCCGAGGCCGGCCGAAAGCAAGAGCGCATGACGCGCCGCCCGGCGCGCCGCCTCGGCCCGCCGCGAATGCGACGGCGTCCGCACGAGCTGCGCCAGCGAACGCCAGCCCAGCACCAGCAAACGCGAAGGATAGTTGCGGGATTCGGCGATACCGGTCGGTGCGGCCATCTTACTCGGTACCTTCGGAGCGGAAGATCGCGATCGAAACCGCCTTGCCTTGCGAGATGTTGTAACCCTCGATGCGCTTGGCCACGTTGTAGCGCAATCCGATTGCTTCGGCGCGCTGGACGAAGCCGCGCTCCGAGCGCGATTCCACCAGCGCAAAGCGGCAGGTGCCCTGCCCCAGGAAATCCGCCGCACCCGATCCGTCGGTCAAGAGCGTGCCGGTGCCGGTCATGAACACCAGACTCGGCTCGTGGAAGCCGGCCGCGGCCGCTTTCGGCCCGACACAGACGACATTGCGCAGCGCGCGGGCGACCTCCGCGCTTGGAAACAGTGTCGTCAGCGACGGCAATACGATGCCATAGACGGCGATCGACAGACACATCGCGGTAATCACCGCGTTCAACAGCGAGCGCTCGGCGCGGCTCTCCTCGAATAGCCACCAGGCGATCAGGCCGAAGATCATCGCCGCCGCCAGGACCGGCCATGCCGGAAACACCGGCTGGTGCGTCAACTTGATCGCGGCGACGATGGCGATCACGGCCGTGATCGCGGGGATCGCAAACCACCAGGCCGCACCGCGCACCAGCCAGGAGCGCGACAACACGCGGCGTTCCAGCGCGCCGACGGTCAGGATCGCAATCGCCGGATAGAGCGGCAGCACGTAATGCGGAAGCTTGGTCAGCACCAGTTCGAAGACGATCCAGGATGGGATCAGCCACGCCAGCAGATATTGCGCGCCGGGCTCGCGCCGCGCGCGCCACACCGCGGGTGCCGCCATCCCGGCCAGCGGTGCGCCGGGCCAGAACGTCACCCAGAACAGCAGCAGATACAGGCCCGGCGGTGCGCCATGCGACTCCTGTGCCCCAAGCTTGCTTAACATGTCGCCGCCGAGCGAATTGGCGAAGAAGGCTTCGCCCGCACGCCAGAAGATCGCGACGAACCACGGCAGCACCAGAACCAGCATCCACATCAGGCCCCAGACCGGGCGCAGGCGCCACAGCCAGACCGCAGACCGGTCGAGGATCGCCAGCAGCAGAATCGTCAACCCGACGAACATCAGGATCAGCGGGCCCTTGAGCAGGATGCCGCCGGCCAGCGCGGTCCAGAAAATCGCGGGCGGCGCCCATGGCGGGCGCGCCGGATCCTCGCCGCGCTGCCAGGACAAATAGATCCGCGCCATCGCCCCCATTGCGGCGATGACTGTGAGCAAAAGCATCGCGTCGGTCTTGGCGAGCCGGGCTTCAGCGCCGAGCAGCACGCAGCTGCCCATCAGAAGCGCCGACAACGCCGCACCTCGCCGGGTCACGAAAGCCAGCGCCGTCCAGTAGGTCAGCAGGACCGCGCCGATCGCGCCGATCAGGGAGGGAACGCGATAGAGCCAGATGCGCAGCTGGGCCCGCGGCACCCCGAGCGTCGAGGCGGTCTCGACCACGGCGGCCTGCAGCCAGTAGATGCCGACCGGTTTCTTGTAGCGAACATCGTCCTGAAAGCGGATGTCGACGAACTCGCCGCTTTCGACCATCTGCTTGGTCGCCTGGGCAAACCGAGCCTCGTCGCGGTCGATCGCCGGAATCGTGAAGAAACCGGGCACGAAAAGCACGATACAGCACAGCGTCAGAAAGATGATCGTGCGGAAATGGCTCAATGTGGCGAAGTCAAACGCAGCGAGCAGCCTGCGGCTGGAATTCGCAGGTTTCACAGACTGTTGGCCTGCTCCAAATCGCCGGGGTTGCACGGTTTCAACCATCTTGTTCGCATACGATGAAACCGCACTGCAAACAACACCACAGTTCCTGCTATCCGGCGGTGTCCCCGGCCCCCTGATCCGTCAAATTGAGCTGATTATTGCACCCGGATCACGACGGTATCGGCAGCACCCGTCGCGTCGATCACCGTGAGGCGCGCAAAGCCCGGTCCGGGCGGGTCGACCAGCCGCTGCCGCCTGCTGTCGATCTCGCCGACCGAAATGCCGTTCACCAGCATAGTCAGCGGCAGCACGCCGCCGGCGACCTTGACCGGCATCGCCGAGAACTGCCCGTTGTTCGAACGGTCGACGTCGATCCGCGAGCCATTCAATGGGAACTGAATGCGCGGCGCCTGATCGCTGCCGGTCCGCACCAGTTCGCCGACGGGACGGAAACGCCGCAGCGGCACCGGAAGCTTGGCATTGCTCGCGATCAACGCGCCCTTGGGCGGCTTCGGCAAGGCCGCCGGGATTTTCCCGGTGCGGGCGAAGGCATCGAACAGGATGGGTGCCGCGGCGGTACGGCCGACCAGTCCGGCGACCGGCGCGCCGTCGGGACGCCCGACCCATACGCCGATGGTGATGCGGCCGTCGAAACCGACCGACCAAGCGTCGCGATAGCCGTAGCTGGTGCCGGTCTTGAACGCGATCCGGTTGTGCACGCCGTTTTCGGGTGGCGGCGTGCCGATCAGGACGTTACCGACCTGCCAGGCCGCGGCCTGATCCATCAGCCGCATCGGATCGCGCTCGTCCTTGGGCGTCATGATCTCGCGCAGCGGTTTGGTGGTGCCGAGGCGGGCCAGCCCCGTATAGAGCTGCGCCAGATCCTGCAAGGTGACGCCGACGCCGCCGAGGCCCATCGCAAGGCCCGGCGCTTCATCCTTCGGCAGCACCAGATTGCCGCCGGCCTGTTTCAGCCGCGACGACAGCCGGCTGGCGCCGACGCGGTCGAGCAGCGCAATCGCCGGAACGTTCAGCGACAGTTGCAGCGCCTTGCGCACCGGCACCGTGCCCTGGAAGGTCATGTCGAAATTTTCCGGCGCATAGGAGCCGAAGCGGATCGGGCGATCGTCGATCAGGCTCTCGGGATGCACAAAGCCATCTTCGAACGCGAGGCCGTAGATGAAGGGTTTTAGCGTCGATCCCGGCGAGCGCACCGCGCGGGTCATATCGACCTGCCCGGCGCGCCGCTCATCGAAATAATCTGATGACCCCACCCGCGCCAGCACGTCGCCGCTTTCATTGTCGACCGCGATCATCGCGACCGAAATGTTCGGCCCCTGCGCAATCGCGCGGTCGCGCGCCAGCGCCTCAAGCGTCTTCTGCAGGCTTGCATCCAGCGTCAACTTGATGACCGGCGTATCCTTCACCGTCGCCATCGCCTGGTCGGAGGAATGCGGCGCCAATATCGGCATCGGCTTGCGCAGCCGCGGCACGGTGACGGCCTTGGCCTGAGTTGCGTCCTCTCGGGATACGCGATGCTCATCCACCATGCGCTCGAGCACACGGTCGCGGGCGCAGCGCGCGACATCGGGGTGACGATCGAGGCGACGCGTCTCCGGCGATTGCGGCAGCGCCACCAGCAGCGCCGATTCCGCCAGCGACAGCCGCTTCGGCTCCTTGCCGAAATAGGCGATCGACGCGGCGCGTATGCCCTCGAGATTGCCGCCGAACGGCGCCAGCGCCAGATAGAGATCGAGGATCTGATCCTTGCTGAGTTGCCGCTCGATCTGGATCGCGCGCACCATCTGGCGCAATTTGGCGTAAACCGAGCGCTCCCGGCGGGGCTCCATCAGCCGCGCCAATTGCATGGTGATGGTCGAACCGCCGGAGACGATATGCCCGCGCGTCATCAGTTGAAGCGCGGCGCGGCCGAGCGCCAGCGGATCGACGCCGCGATGATCGTAGAAGCGGCGGTCTTCGTAAGCGAGTAGCAGCTTGAGATAGCCGGGATCGACGCCGGTCTTGGCATCGACCGGTAGCCGCCAGCGGCCGTCGGCCATCGCGTAGGCGCGCAGCAATTTGCCGTTGCGGTCGATGATCGAGGTCGAAACCTTGTGCGCCTGTTCCAGCGGCAGCGGGCCGAGCGAAGCAACCCAGCCTGCGAAGACGCCGGAGACGGCGAGGAGTACGATAGCCGCTACTGCTGTGAAACGAACGATGCGCCGTTTTCCACCACCGTCATGGCCGGGCTTGTCCCGGCCATCCACGTCTTCCTGCTTTCCGGCAACAAAAGTCGTGGATGCCCGGGACATCTGCGCGAAGACGCGCTTCGCGCTTTTGCCCGGACATGACGGAGAATTTTTGCCGGACGAAGCGTTCATTTGGCCGGACGGACCTCCACGGTGCCGGTGCCGGAGCGGCCGTAGCGCGAGGGATTGTACATGTCCTCGACATAGGCCTGCGGCAGCACGTATTTGCCGGGCGACACCGCGCGCACGACATAGGCGACGGTAAAGATCGCCGTGTCGTCGCTGGCGCGATCGATGGCCGCGGTGAAGCGGTCATCGCGGAACTCGGTATGCTCCGGCTCCTCGCCGTCCTCGATCCAGTCGAGCGTGCCAGAGTCGCCGGACGAGACCAGCTTCGGGTTGTCGATCTCGAGCCCTGCCGGCAGGTAGTCGGACACCATGATGTGCCCATATTCCGGCTTGGCCTCGGTGATCTTCAGCACGACTGCAAAACGATCGTTCTGCTTGGCCTTGGAGATGTCGGCCGGCTTGCCGTCGAGCGTGAAGTAATTGCGCTCGATCTTGAAGCCGTTCGAGGCGGCAGGCTCCGGCGTCATCGGCGACCCCGAGACCGAAATCACCGCCTGCACTGGCGCGTCGCCGGTGTTGGTGATCTTGACCGGCTTGCCGACCATCTGCTCCGCCTTGTAGCTGCGATAGGCCGCCGTCTTGATCGGCGAACCATCGATGTCGAGCGCCATCGTCTCCTTCGACAGCGCGCGCGAAGCCAGCACCAGCCAGGCGTTTTCCTGCGTCGATGTGTAGGGCGTCAGTCCCCTCGCCACTTCGACCCGCTGCACCGCCTGAGTCAGCGTCACCCGCGGCGCATTGCCTTCGCTGGCAAGCGAAACAAGTGCGGCGGCATCGCGCAAGGCGCTGCCATAGTCGACCCGGCCGAACTCGATCACGGGCTTCGGCGCCAGTGCATCAAGCGCTGCACCAAAGACGCGTTCTGCTCTGGCCTTGTCGCCGACCAGAGCCAGCGCCGCCGCCAGCTGCGATTTCGCAATCGGCGTCGCGAGGTTGTTCAGCTTGGTGTCGGCGAGATAGCGCAGATCGCCGATTGGCGCTGCGCCATTGCGGGCGAGCACGTAGAGGCCGTAGGCCAGATCGCGGCCGCCGTCCTTTTCCGGCTCGTTGGCGTTGACCACGGAGTTGCGGATGCGGTCGAGCGCGCTCTTGAACAGCACATCCGGCACCGCAAATCCCTTTTCACGGGCGCGGGTCAGGAAGTCAGTCACGTAGGCATCGAGCCAGGCGTCATCGCCGCCCGCCGACCACAGGCCGAACGAACCGTTCGAGCCCTGGCGCGCCAGCAGCCGTTCGATGGCGTCGCGGATGCGCTGGTCGACCGCGGTGTCCATCGCCAGATGGGCACCCGCCGCGAGGTCGTTGACGTAAAGCAGCGGCATCGCGCGGCTGGTGATCTGCTCGGAACAGCCATGGGGATAGCGATCCAAGGCCTTCAGGATGGTCGCCGCATCGAGCGCCGTCGAAAGACTGACCGAGAGCGATACGCTGCCCGTCCCCGACACCAGATCGGCGAACATGTCGGACGTCAGCGTCAGGCTCTCGCCCTTGGCCAGGGTCCGGATCGAGCGGCGCGCCAGTATCTGCGTCGCCGCCTTGACGTCGAGCGCATAATGCCGCGCCAGTGCCAGCCCGTTGGGGCCCTTGATATCGACGTCGAAATTGGCCGTTCCGGCGCCGCCGGCGTCGATCGCAAGCGACATCGAGGTCCGCTGCTTGGCGGCGAGTTTGACGGTCGTGGTCGGATTGCCGGTCATCTTCACCGGCCCCGTCGTCTTGACGTTGATGGTGTAGTCGCCAGCCGCGCCCTCGACGTTGTCGAGATCAAAACTCATGGTGCCGCGATCGCCATTGAGCAGGAAGCGCGGCAACGTTGCGGTCAACACCACGGGATCGCGCACGATGACGTCGATGGTGGCGCGGCCGAGCCGCGTCGAACTCCACGCCACTGCCATCACCCGCGCGGTACCGGCGAACTCCGGAATGTCGAAGCTGATCTCGGCGGACCCGTCAGGGCCGACCGTGACGATGCCGGAATAGAGCGCCAGCGGTTTTTGCGTGGGCGGACTGCCCTGCAGCTCGGCGCCGGCGGAATCGCCGCCGGTCTTGAGCTGGCCGCGCGTGCCCTGCATGCCATCGATCAATTGCCCGTAGAGGTCGCGGATTTCGGACGTCAGGCGGCGCTGGCCGAGATAGTAATCATCCGGCGCCGGCGGCTTGTAGTTGGTCAGGTTGAGAATGCCGACATCGACCGCGGCGACCACGATCTTGGCGTCTTCGCCGGGGTTGAGGCCGCCGAGCTTGACCGGAATTTTGAGCGCGGTTCCGGGACGGACCAGCGACGGCGGCGACAGCGCGACCTGCAGCGTGCGGGTCTTCTTGTCGATGCCGAACCACTTTAAGCCAATCGCCCGTCCCGGCATCCGCAACGCCGCGGCGTCGAGCGGACGGCGCAAGGTCGCCAGTACGTAGGCGCCGGTGCCCCAATCCTTGCCGACGGCGAGCTTGACCTGCTGGGTGCCTTCCTTGACGTCCACGGTCTGGGTGGTCAGCAGGCGGTCGCCGAGCACGTTGATGGTGAGCTTGCCGGCCGAACGGGCGTTGACCGAGACTACCATGGTATCGCCAGAGGCGTATTCCGGTTTGTCGATCGAGGTCTCCAGGAGATCTGGAGTGTCGGCACTCCCGTCGGAATACCAGCCGACATCGAACTGGACCGACGTCACCGGCCCGTCCGCCTCGGTCGATTTGACGTCGAGGCGGTAGCGGCCGGGCTGCGGCGCCAGCGATACCCGCACTGCCTTATCGGCCGTCAGCGTGAGGTCGCCATCGGCGACGCGGCTGGTCGATTTGACCGGCTCGTATTCCCACGACGAGTTCTGCCGGTACCACTGGTAGCGGGATTCCATCTTCAGGAGCTCGTAGCGCAGGCCGTCGCGCGGCAATTGCTTGCCGTCGGGGGCGACGAACACCACGTCGAACTCGGCCTTGTCGCCCTCGGCGACACTCTTATCGCCGAACAGCGGCTTGATGCCGATCAGGGGCGTGGCAGGCGCCACAGGCAGCACCAGCTTGCGCTCGACGGCGCGGCCGCCGGCCTCCGCCATCCGGACGAAAATCTGCGCCTCCTGCGGGCGGGTCGAGGTCGGCGCCTTGGCCAGCGACACCGGGAAGGTCGCCGCACCATTGGCGTCGGCCTCGGGCAAGTTCTCGATCGGGGTCCGCTCGTTACTGGCCGTCTCCTCGTCGGCGACGCCGAACTGGTAGCCGGGGTAGCCCGGCCGCCCGGAGGGCGCCGAGGTCACCAGCATGTCGCCTTCGAGCTGCAGGCCGGAGGCCGGGGCGCCGTAAAGGAAGCGCCCTTCGACCTTCAGTTCCACTGGAACTTCAGCCTTGATGATCTTCTCTTTGCTGGAAATATTGAATTCGATCCGCTCCGGGATGTAGTCCTCCACCATGAAGGTGGTTTCGCCGACCGACGTCCCCTTCGGATCGGTGAAGGCACGCACCCGCCAGGTCCCGGTCGGGACCGCCGAATTGAGCGGTACCACCATGCTCCGGCCGCCGGCGCCCTGGTCGGGCAGCACGGCGCGGCGGAATTCGACGCCATCCGGACGCTCGATCACCAGCGTCAGCGGTCCGCCGGACATGGCGTTGCCCTGCCCGTCGCGCAGCAGCGCGGTGAGGTAGACGGTCTCGGTGGAGCGGTAGACCCCGCGCTCGGCATAGACGAAGGCGTCGGCGCCGGCAGGCACCGCCCGGCCGGAGACGCCGCGGTCGGTGAGGTCGAACGCGTTGGTCTTGAGGCTGAGGAAAGCGTAGTCCGCCTTCTCGCTCGTGACCGTCAGCATGGCCGGCGATAGCCCACCCTCGCCGCGCGCCAATCCCGCTTCGAACAGCACATGGCCGGAATCGTCGGTCTTGCGGGTTGCCAAAATCTCGTTGTTGCGGGCGATCAGCCGCACCTCGGCCTTGCCGACCGCTTCGGTCGAAGCCAACGAATTGACGAAGACATGGATGCCGTCATTGCCTGAAAACGCTGATAGCCCCATGTCGGAGACGATGAACCATTGCGTCGCCAGCCGGCCTTCGTCGTCGCTGCCAGGGCCCTTGGCGGTCGCGGTCATCACGTAGACGCCGGGCTGCAGCTCGCCGAGCGCCTGATCGACCGGGAATGCCGTAATGACGTCCTGGTTCAGCGTGGTGGCGGTCGCGAGTTCGCCGGTCCAGACCTTGACGCCCTTCTCGTCGCCGAGATCGCCGAGCTGATAGCTCGACAACGTCTTCTGGAAGTCGCTGTCGATCACGGTGTTGATCAGATTGCGGTCGCCGATCCGGAACACATTGATGTTCACGGCAGGCGTATTGACGCTGACCAGCGGAATGCCGCGCTGGCCGGTGCGCGGCAGCACATAGGCGCGCCCGGTGAAGCGCACGAACGGCTTGCGGTCGCGGACATAGACGTTGAATTCGGCCGATTTCGGCAGGGTTTCCTTGACCGTGGACGGCAGGCCGGCGCGCAGATTGATGTTGTAGCGCTCGCCGTGCTTCAGGCCGTCGACGCAGAGCTGCTTTCCTTCGGCCGAGAGCGCCGGCTTGTCGGTGCCGGCCAGCGCCAGGAACGGCGCGAAATCGACGCGTTTTGCCAGATCTTCAGAGAACTGGAAGCACGCCCGCGGCGACGCGCCGTCGGAGTCCACGGTATAATCCAAAAGACGAAAACCGTGCTCGTCGCGCATCTTCTCGTATTGGCCGCGCACCTCGGCGACCTCGCGCATGTCGAGCGACAGCCGCAGCGCATCGAGCGCCGGGCGCCAGAGCTTGCGGTCGGACATCGCCCGGCCGAGCACCGCCAGCGCGTCCGCCTCCTCCGCCGGGTTACCGGCGCGCTGGTAGGCGATGTAGGCCGCGGTCGAGGCGCGCTCCAGCAGGAAGGTCTGCTCGCTCGAGCTGGCAGAGCGGATCTGGAAGATGGTTTTCGCGAGCTTGAGCCAGTTGGCCGTGTCCTCCGGCGTCGTGGCGGCGATCTGCCCGAGGATTTGCAGGCCAGTACGGAAGTCGGAACGCTTGAAGGCGCCTTCGGCATCGGTCCGCAGCGTCGCGGAGGATTTGGCGACCGGTCCCGCCTCGCTCTTGATCTGGGCCTCCAGCTTCACCGCCGAATCGGCAAGATCGTCACGTTTGAAGGCCTTGTCCGCCGCCTGCGCTGCGACCAGGCCAAGCGCCATCGTGGCGCAAACGACTGCGGCGCGAACCAAACCGATCATGATGGAGCTCCCTGCGCGGACATTGCCGCGTAAGTTGAGAAATGGGCGCGAAAAGGTGACGGACTGATGGCGGTCGAAGGGGCTTGCGAAAAAGTCGCATGCAGCATGGCTCGGGCAGTCCGCGGTCCCTGCCGCATCGGTGAGGGTTACCGGCGCAGCAATGAGTGATGGGCGGACCGAAGGCAATGGTCCGCCATCTGGCTTTGTCGCGCGCTCAGCGAAATCGGTTCGGAACGGACTTGGCTCGGAAGCGGATTTTTCATATTGGCAGTGCTAAGAAGACTCCAACGGTCCCATAGCTCAACTGGATAGAGTAACGGATTTCTACTCCGTGGGTTGCAGGTTCGAATCCTGCTGGGATCGCCAGTATTTTCAATATGATACGTGGTTCGATTGTGCGAAACTCGGGCCTCATTCCAGAGCGGCTAAAACCATTTTAACGTCGGGCATTTTCCGACAGGCATTTTTGAACTTATCCGATGGAATATCGCGGCAAGAATTATTTGATTTTCGAAGGCGACGAACCGAATTCGTGGCGATGGGCCGTGACGCTTGACGACGTCACCACGAAAACGGGGGAAGCCAAGACGCGCAGCGCAGCCGTTACCGAGATCGTGCTTGCGGTCGACCGGTCGCTTTCAAAACTGAATACGCCCCGCTGAGCGCGGGCGAGCAGCACTAACTCTCCTGCCGCGCGCACGCCGGCTCCCTGGCGATGCGAACCGCGATCACATGGGCCTGCTTCAACCGGGTGCAGGTGGTCCAGACAAACGCCAGCCGGCTGCACTGCCAATCCGGACCGAGGGCAGCACTTGGGACCGGCTTCGGATAGGCCAGTCCGATCGCGACGACGACGGCGACGCAGGCAAGCGAGGCCATCGCCGCCAGGGATGCGAAGCTTTTGGGGGTCCACCAATTGTGGATCATGGCGGTCACTCCTGTTTAAGTCCCTGCCTGTTTAAGTACCTGCCGCATCATAGGGCCGCGCCGGCCGCCCTCCTGTGAGCGAACTCACACGTTTTCGGCTTTCGGGTGCGACCGATTGCGCAGCAGGTTCCATCCGGTGTTTCCTCGCGGCGGATCTATTCTGCAACACTCGCCGGATAAGACGCGACGCGATGGGTATAACTGCCGCAAATCCGTTGCGCGCGTACAGGCGTTGATCAACATTGTTTTTTTGGGAAGCGCGTGTGCGGGGCGTGCCATGAGTGAGCCGGAAGCGGGCTACGACTACAATCGTTACAAGCAATTGCTGGCGGAAGCGGTCGACGATGCCAAGCGACTCGAACTGATCGATCTCATGATCCGGGAGGGCGCGCGGGACAAGCTTGAAGCCCAGCGGACCTCCGATCGCGTGGCGATGACGGCCGTGACGGTCGCGAAAATCCTCGGCCCCGGGCGCCGCGACAATTCAAGGCTCGACTAGAACACCTTCGTGCCGAACGCCGGGCTTTGGAACCGGTCCGGCTCAGGTCAGCTATTGAAGCCTGCAAGCCGCCGTTGGCGTGTCCATTCGGCGCCTGTTCGGCCACCTGCCGTTCACGGAAATCTCCCCGTTTGCCCCCATCGGTGCTGGCATTTTGTCGCCGGTTCACTTAACAGAGCCCAAACCGTCAATCCCCCGTGTCTCAACAACCAATAATGAAAACGACAAGGCCCCTTTTATGAGTGGATTCAAGGAACCCAGCTTCGCCGATCGCCAGAAGGCCGCTCAGCAGGCGAAGCAGAACATCCTCAACAAATTCAAGGCCCAGCCCGGCCCTGACGATCCCGAGGTGAAGCAGCGCCAGGCCGAGCGCGAGGCACAGGCTGCCGCGCGCGCCCAGGCCCGCGAGGTCCGCGAGGCCGCCAAGGCAGAGCAGAAGGCGCGCGAGGCGGAAGCCGCCGCCGCAGCAGCCGCCCAGCTCGCTCGCGAAAAGGAAGAAGAAGCCGCCAGGCAGGTCGCCCTCGAGGCTGAAGCCAAAGCCAAGCGCGACGCACGTTATGCGGCCCGCAAGGGCGGCAAGGGCAAGAAGAAGTAACAGGATCGTCCTGAGCGCCGATACCCGGCCCGGATAAAGACAGGCCCGCCTCGGCGCGACGCGAGCCTGATGGAAAGACTACTGTGCGGCTCAGTCCTTCTTCACGCCGTCTTTCGTCATCCCGTCATGTATGCCGCCGCCCGTCTTCGACGCGCTATGGGCGGGGCACCGAAGGGCCCAGACTCAAAATTTCGAAAACAACCCCATGCAAAGAAAGAATGGGCCCGCAGATCGCAGCACGCCGGGCTTGCTTCCGTCCGGACGTATTATTGACGGACTCTTCTGCGAAGCCGTGTCTCGCTTCGACGTGTGCACTGCAGCAATCTTGAGTCCAGGGACCGGAATCAGTTTGCCGGCGCGCATTGCCTAGCGGACTGCCTCGAACTATCGGACTAAAGAAATCTCGGGCGAAGACCGGCTAAACTGCGCTCAAAGCCGGCCTTGGACAACGCCGATCAAGAATGGAATTCAGGGGAGAAATCATGCTCACGCGCCGCCACATCCTCGCGTCCGCACTTGCCGCACCCAGCATCCTCCGCTTCGGGACCGGCACCGCCCACGCCGCAACGACGTTGAAAATCTCGCACCAGTTTCCCGGCGGCACCATCGACAAGGGCGATTTCCGCGACCGGCTGTGCCGGACATTCGCGCAGGAAGTGGCCAAGCGCAGCGGCGGTGAGATCGCAGCCGAGATCTATCCGAACGCCTCGCTGATCAAGACCAACGCGCAATTCTCCGCAATGCGCAAAGGCGCGCTCGATATCAGCCTCTATCCCCTTCCCTATGCCGGTGGCGAATTGCCGGAAACCAATATCGGCCTGATGCCGGGCCTGGTCTCGACCTACGAACAGGGCCTGCGCTGGAAGACCCAGCCGGTCGGCAAGGCGCTGACCGATTTCCTGGCCGACAAGGGCATCATCCTGTTGAGCTGGGTCTGGCAGGCCGGCGGCGTCGCCAGCCGCTCCCGGCCGATCGTCGCCCCGGAAGACGCCAAGGGCCTCAAGGTTCGCGGCGGTTCGCGCGAGATGGACATGGTGCTGCAGACCGCAGGGGCCGCCGTGCTCTCGGTACCCTCCAACGAACTCTATGCGGCGATGCAGACCGGCGCGTGCGATGCCGGCATCACCTCCTCCACCAGCCTGATCTCGTTCCGCCTCGAGGAAGTCGCCAAATCGCTGACTTCTGGCGCGGGCGCGTCCTACTGGTTCATGCTGGAGCCTTTGATGATGTCGAAGGCGATCTTCGACAAGCTGCCCAAGAACCAGCAGGACATCATTCTGGCCGTCGGCACCGAACTGGAAGCCTTCGGCAAGAAAGGCGCGCAGGACGATGATATCGAGGTCGCCAAGGTCTATGAGAAGGCCGGCGCCAAGGTCAGCGCGCTGGATGCGACGACCGTCGGCAAGTGGCGCGACATCGCGCGCGACACCGCGTGGAAGGACTACAGCGCCAAGACGACGACATCAGCCAACCTGTTGAAGCTCGCCAGCGACGTCGCCGCCTGATGCACGGTCCGCTGGGGGATCAGGATGGCGGCAGCGCTGTTGTCACGGGCAACGGGCCCGTGGCGGTGCTCGAGCGGGCGCTGGGGTTTTGCAACAACATCATCGTCATTTTCGCAGGCCTGGCGCTGATCGCCGCGTGCGTCATCCTCAGCTACAGCGTGCTCGGCCGAGCCCTGTTCCACAGTCCGAATTACTGGCAGGACGAGGCGGCGGTGTTCCTGCTGGTCGGCGCCACCTTCATGACCGCCGCCTATGTGCAGAGCCAGCGCGGCCATGTCGCCATCGAGGCGTTCGTCGGGCTGTTGTCGCCGCGCGCGAACCGGATCCGGCTCTGGCTGGTCGATGCCGCGAGCGTGTTGTTCTGCGCGTTCTTTGCCTGGAAATCATGGACGCTGGCGCATGAGGCCTGGGTCGACGGCCAGGTCTCGAACTCGATGTGGTCGCCGCCGCTGGCCATCCCCTATGTGCTGATGGCGACCGGCATGACGCTGCTCTGCATTCAGATCACGCTGCAGCTCATCCTTCCGCTTGCAGGCGGCCCGCGCAAATGACCGTCCTTGGCATTGGCATCAGCTACGGCGTCGCGACCCTGTTTGCGATGTTCTCCGGCATGCCGATTGCGTTTGCGCTGGGCGCGGTCGCGGTCGTGTTCATGGCGATCTACATGCCGCACGCCTCGCTCGATACGGTGACGCAGAACGTCTACGAGGAAATGGCCTCGATCACGCTGCTGTCGATCCCGCTGTTCATCCTCAAGGGCGCGGCGATCGGCAAGTCCCGCGCCGGTCAGGATCTCTATTCGGCGCTGCATGCCTGGCTGCATCGGGTGCCCGGCGGGCTCGGGGTCGCCAACGTGTTCGCCTGCGCGCTGTTCGCGGCGATGGCGGGATCCTCACCCGCGACCTGTTCGGCGATCGGCTCGGCCGGTATTCCCGAGATGCGCAAGCGCGGCTATTCCGGCGGCTTCGCCGCAGGGATCATCGCCGCCGGCGGCACGCTTGGCATTCTGCTGCCGCCCTCGATCACCATGATCCTATTTGCAGTCGCAGCGGAAAAATCGCTCGGCCGCCTGTTCCTAGCCGGCATCGGCCCGGGGCTGCTGCTGGTCACCTTGTTCGGCATCTACGCGGTGTTCCGGTTCCGGAAGGAATATGCCGCTGCCCACGCGCTGTTTGAGGCGACCGGCACGGATTCGGCGATCCTCCACCGCGACGATTTCACCATGGCGGAACGATTCAATGTTTTGCCGCGCGTCATTCCGTTCGTGCTGCTCCTGACCGGCGTGATGATCGCGCTCTATGGCGGCTATGCGACGCCGTCGGAAACCGCAGGGCTAGGCGGCCTGCTCGCCCTGGTGCTGATCGCGGCGATCTACAGCGTGTGGCGGCCTTCCGATCTCGCCCCTATCCTGAAATCGACGATCCGCGATTCCACCATGCTGATGATGATCATCGGCATGTCGCTGCTTTATTCCTACGTGATGAGCTATCTGCACATCTCGCAATCGGCCGCGGAGTCCATCGTCGCGATGCATTTGCCGCGCTGGGAATTGCTGTTCGCGATCCTGGTGATGGTGGTCGTGCTCGGCTTTTTCCTGCCGCCGGTGTCGATCATCCTGATGACCGCGCCGATCATCCTGCCGCCGCTGCGCGCCGCCAATTTCGACATCATCTGGTTCGGCGTGGTGATGACCATCGTGATGGAGATGGGGCTGATCCACCCGCCGGTCGGCCTCAACATCTTCGTCATCCGCAACGTCGCGCCGGATATTCCCTTAAGCGAAGTGATCTGGGGCACGCTGCCGTTCGTGCTGCTGATGATGGTCGCCGTGCTGCTGCTGTGCTTCTTCCCGGAGATTTCGACGGGCCTGCCCAATCTGGTGATGGGACCGGACGGGGGAAGGTAGACGCACTGCCAACCCCATCATTGCCTGCGACAAACGCGCAGCGTTTGCGCAAGGGAGCGAAGCGACGAAGCAATCCACCTATCTGTTATGCCGCGCGATGGATTGCTTCGCTGCGCTCGCAATGACGCGGTTAGTTCGCCGTCCGCTTCTTGGCATTCAACGCCGAGGCGACACGGCTGACCGGAGGCCGTCCGATCAACTGGCTGACCGCGTTGGTTGCCGCCAGCAGCTTCGGCATATCGACGCCGGTCCTGATCCCCATCCCCTCGAGCATGTAGACCACATCCTCGGTCGCGACATTGCCGGTCGCGCCGGGCGCGTAGGGACAGCCGCCGAGGCCGCCGGCGGCGGAATCGATTACGCGCGCGCCCTCTTCCATCCCCGCATAGAGATTGGCCAGCGCCTGCCCGTAGGTGTCATGGAAATGCATTGCGAGCTTGGCCATCGGCACGGAGCCGGCGACCGCGCGCAGCAGCTGCCGCGCTTTCAAGGGCGTGCCGACGCCAATGGTGTCGCCAAGCGAGACTTCGTAACAGCCGAGGTCCCACAGCGTTTTGGCGACATCGACGACGGCCTGCGGTTTCACCTCGCCGTCGAAGGGACAACCGAGCACGCAGGAGATATAGCCGCGTACCTTGATGCCATCCGCGTGAGCGCGCGCGACCACCGGCTTGAAGCGCTCGATCGATTCCGCGACTGAGCAGTTGATGTTGGCGCGGGAAAATCCTTCCGAGGCTGACGCGAACACCGCGATCACCTTGGCGCCGGCGGCTTGCGAAGCTTCATAGCCCTTTTCGTTCGGCACCAGCACATGGAATTCGCTGCCTGCGATATGGCTGACGCCGCGCAACACCTGGTCCGAGCCCACCATCTGCGGAATTGCCTTGGGCGACACGAAGGCGCCGACCTCGACGGTGTGCAGCCCGGCCGCGATCAGGGCCTCGATGAAGGCGATCCGATCGGCGACGCCGATCGGGGTCTTCTCGTTCTGCAGGCCATCGCGCGGGCCGACTTCGACAATGCGGACAGCGTCGTTCATTTCGGCCTCACGAAGCGCAAATCTCAGGAAGCAACGGGTTCGACTTCGGCGAGTTCGACGCCTTCGCCTACGATATCGCCGACCTTGCATTTGATCTTCTTCAACACGCCGGCAAAGGGCGCACGCAAGGTCTGCTCCATCTTCATGACTTCCAGCGTCAGGATCGCGGCGCCCTTCTCCAAGGTCGCGCCCTCCTCCGCCAGCAACGCCACCACGGTGCCCGGCAGCGGTGCGACGATCTTGTCCTCGCCGACATGCTCCTCGGTTTCGCCGCCGAACGGATCGATCCAATGCAGGTCGAAGCGGCCGTTGCGGGTGCGCAGATAGAGCTCGTGGCCCTCGATCACGGCAACGACATGGGATTTCATCCCGTCGAGCGTGAGATCAAAACCGCCATCCTCCGCCGGCGTCGTCGCGAATCCGAATTGGCGATCGTCGATCGAGATCGTCGAAGGGCCGTTGCCGTAGTCCAGCGTGACCTTCTGCTCGGCGCCCTGTCCCTGGCGGAGCGCGAACACGCGCTGGCGCTGGCCGACCGGCTGCCAGCCAAAGGCCTGCCATGGCGAATGTGCCTCTTTGGCGGCGGCCTTGCGTTCCCCGACGACGATAGCGGCCACCGCCGCACAGAGTTCAAGATCGCCGCACGCGTATTTCGGGTCCGTCAGGCCCTTCAGTTCGCGTTCAATAAAACTGGTGTCGATGGTGTTGGCCCGCACCTGCGGATGCGTCACCAGCGCCGAAAGGAACGGAATGTTGGTGACGATGCCGCGAACGTCGGTCTCTTCCAGCCCACGGTTGAGCCGTTCGATGGCGGCCTGACGGGTAGGCGCCCACGCGATCACCTTGGCCAGCATGGCGTCGTAGTAAGGCGACACCGCATCGCCGCTGCGATAGCCGGCGTCGATGCGCAGGCCGTCGACGGCATCCGGCGTACGCCAGGTCTTGATCCGGCCAACCGACGGCATGAAATTCTTCTGCGGATTTTCCGCATAGACCCGCGCCTCGATGGCGTGGCCGTTCAGCCTGATCTCGTCCTGGGCCAGCGGCAGTTTTTCGCCGAACGCCACCCGCAACTGCCATTCCACCAAATCGACGCCGGTGATCAGTTCGGTCACGGGATGCTCGACCTGCAGGCGGGTGTTCATCTCGATGAAGAACACGTCCTTGCCGTCGGAGACGAATTCGATGGTGCCGGCGCCGACATAATTGACCGCACCGGCCGCCTTGCGCGCGGCCGCGCAGACCGCCTCGCGCTGGGTGGGATCAAGCGTCGGCGACGGCGCTTCCTCGATCACCTTCTGGTGCCGGCGCTGCAGCGTGCATTCGCGCTCGAACAGCGACAGCAGATTGCCGTGGCTGTCGCCGATGATCTGCACCTCGATGTGGCGCGGGTTGAGGACGAATTTCTCGATCAGCATGCGGTCGTCGCCGAATGCCGCCTTGGCCTCGCGCTTGGCGCTGACGATGGCGGCCGCCAACTCGCCGGCCGAATTGACCACACGCATGCCGCGCCCCCCGCCGCCGGCGGATGCCTTGACCAGCACCGGGAAGCCGATCTTGTCGGCGGCGTTGGCCAGGACCGTCTCGTCCTGGGCCTCGCCGTGATAGCCGGGCACCAGCGGCACGCCAGCCTTTTCCATCAGCGCCTTGGAGCCGGACTTGGAACCCATCGCCGTCATCATCGCGGCGGTCGGACCGATAAACACCAGCCCGGCATCGAGGCAGGCCTGCGCGAATTCGGCATTCTCCGACAGGAACCCGTAGCCGGGATGTACGGCTTCGGCGCCCGTCTTGCGCGCCGCTTCGATGACGCGTTCGATGTTGAGGTAGCTGTCGCGCGCCCGTGCGGGCCCGAGCAGCACGGCTTCGTCGGCCATGGCGACATGCATGGCGTCGCGGTCGGCCTCGGAATAAACCGCGACCGTGCGCAGACCCATGGCGCGGGCGGAGCGGATCACGCGGCAGGCTATCTCGCCGCGGTTGGCAATCAAGAGCGTGCGAAAACGCCGGTATAGTTTCGAGCGGTCCATTATCATCACATCCTGAACAGGCCGAACTTCGTCGGTTCGATTGGCGCGTTTGATGCCGCCGACAGCCCAAGACCAAGCACCAGCCGGGTATCGGCGGGGTCGATCACGCCGTCATCCCACAGCCGCGCGGTGGCGTAATAGGGGCTGCCCTGGCTCTCATACTGGGCGCGAATGGGCGCTCGAAACTTCTCGTCTTCTTCAGCCGACCAGGTGTCGCCCTTGGCCTCGATACCGTCGCGACGCACCTGGGCCAGAACCATCGACGCCTGTTCGCCGCCCATCACCGAAATGCGGGCGTTCGGCCACATCCAGAGGAAGCGCGGGCTATAGGCGCGCCCGGACATGCCGTAATTGCCGGCACCATAGGAGCCGCCGATCACGACGGTGAATTTCGGCACGCCGGCGGTCGCCACCGCCGTCACCAGCTTGGCGCCGTCGCGCGCGATGCCGCCGGCCTCGTATTTCTTGCCGACCATGAAGCCGGTGATGTTCTGCAGGAACACCAGCGGAATATTGCGCTGGCAACACAGTTCGATGAAATGCGCGCCCTTCAGCGAGCTCTCGCTGAACAGGATGCCGTTGTTGGCGATGATGCCGACCGGATAGCCCCAGATATTGGCGAAGCCGCAGATCAGGGTCTGGCCGTAGAGCTTCTTGAACTCATCGAATTCGGAACCGTCGACCAGCCGCGCGATGATGTCGTGGACGTCGAACGGCTTGCGGCCATCGGCGGAGACCACGCCGTAGATTTCCTCCGCCGGGAATAGCGGCTCACGCGGTTCGCGCATGTTGAGCACGGCGCGCGTCGGCGGCTTCAAGGTGGCAACGATGCGGCGCGCAATCCCGATCGCATGGGCGTCGTTCTGGGCATAATGGTCGGTGACGCCGGATTGCCGCGAATGCACGTCGGCGCCGCCGAGTTCCTCGGCCGTGACCACCTCGCCGGTCGCGGCCTTCACCAGCGGCGGGCCGCCGAGGAAGATCGTGCCTTGGTTGCGCACGATGATGCTCTCGTCCGACATGGCCGGCACATAGGCGCCGCCGGCGGTGCAGGAGCCCATCACGATGGCGATCTGCGGGATGCCTTGCGCGGACATCTGCGCCTGGTTGTAGAAGATGCGGCCGAAATGCCGCTCGTCGGGAAAGATCTCGTCCTGCATCGGGAGGAACGCGCCGCCGGAATCGACCATGTAGACGCAGGGCAGATTGTTCTGCCGCGCGATATCCTGCGCGCGCAGATGCTTCTTGACGGTCATCGGATAATACGTGCCGCCCTTGATGGTGGCGTCGTTGGCGACGATCATGCATTCGCGGCCCGAGATGCGCCCTACCCCGGTGATGACGCTGGCGGAATGGACATCGCCGCCATAGAGGCCGTGGGCGGCCAGCGGCGACAATTCAAGGAATGCGGTGCCGGGATCGACCAGCAGGTCGACCCGCTGTCGGGCCAGCATTTTGCCGCGCGACGTATGCCGCGCGCGCGAAGTTTCGCCGCCGCCGCCGGAGACCACTTTGAGTTTTTCGCGAAGCTCGGCGACGAGGCCGCGCATCACCTCGGCGTTGCGGGCAAAATCGGCGGATGTGGGATCGATCGTGGAATGAAGCGGCATGGCCATCGTTTCTTTGGGTGGCTGGCTGTTGGAGCGTTGCCTTCAGGGCAGTCGGGACAGGACATCTCGCAAGACTGCAGGGATGGCTGTAGCATTTCTGCAGCGAGGTGTCCCGGCGGTCGAATTTGCCGGCCGTCGCGCCGCTATCGCTTGGGAATTCCAGGCAATCCTATTCATGGGCCCTCCCTGTCGGGCATCTCGATTAAAAACGATCATACGTTTTTTTAATCGACTCGCAAGAGGATGGGGCACTTCCCGGCATTTCCGTCGGATCGGCACGTTATGCCATTGAAATTCCTGGCATCTCATGCAATAATCATACGGTCGTTTGTATCTTTATGTGCACTTTCCAGGCAGCACGGCCCACAAACTACGGGGACCAGATGGCACGCACGATCGGCTCCTATGGCCCGAAGACGCTGGAAGCGATCCGCAAGGCGGGCCTGCGCCTCATCTTCGAACATGGCTATGCGGCGATGAGCCTGCGCGATCTCGCGGCCGAGGTCGGGATCCAGGTGGGATCGCTGTACAATCATATCAGCACCAAGCAGGAACTGCTGTTCGACCTGGTGCAGGATCATGTCAACGAGTTGCTGCGCCAGCTCGATCTGGCGCTGGAGGGAAAGACTGGCCCGGAAGAAAAGCTGCGCGCCTTCGTCGCTTTCCACGTCACCTACCACATGAGCCGGAAACGCGAGGTCTTCATCGCCAATTCCGAACTGCGCAGCCTGGAGCCGAAGAACTACGACGCCATCGTGGCGCTGCGCGGCGCCTATGAGGCGCGACTGGCGCGTATCCTCAGCGAGGGGGTTTCCGAAGGCGCTTTCGAAGTGGTGGACATCAAGGTCGCGACCTTCGCGATCCTGGCGCTGCTGACCGGCATCTGCAACTGGTACCGGCCGGGCGGACGCCTGACCAAGGAGGCGATCGTCGCCGCGCACGAAAAACTGGTGCTCTCGGGCGTGGCGCCGCAGGCCGCGAGCACCCCTGCCCGCAGCACCCGCAAGCCGCGGCGCGTTGCAGCCGTCTAGCAGCGACGGACTTGGGAGTGCGGACCATGACAGCCAATCACGAGCTCGACGACATCGACCGGAAGATATTGTCCGAACTCCAGAAGGACGGACGCATCCGGATCAACGAACTGGCCAGTCGCGTCGGCCTGTCGCTGCCGCCGTGCCTGCGGCGCGTAAAGTCGCTGCGCGCCCGCGGCGTCATCACGGCGATCCGCGCCACCATCGACGAAAAAGTGCTCGGCTATGAGGTCGTTTCGTTCGTGTCGATCCAGCTGGCGAGCCAGGCCAAGGCGACGCTGGAAACGTTCGAAGCTTCGATTGCGGCCTTGCCGCTGGTCCTGCAGAGCTGGCGCATCTCGGGAGATGTGGACTTTTTACTCAAATGCGTCGCGCCTGACGTCGAGGGGATGCATCAGCAGCTTCGGCAGTTTGCGGCGATGCCCGAGGTCCGAACCATCAGAAGCCTGCCGGTGCTCGGCGTCGCCAAGGATGTGCCGTTGCCGATTCCAGGCGATCCGGTCGATCCCTAGCGCTTCGGCAGCGCTTGGTGGAGATATTTAGTGCGTCCAGGGCTCGCCGCGCCGGAACGCGAAATTGTCGGCATAGGCGACCTGGCGCTGCACGGAGTCCTTGGGCTCGATCACCTGGTAGGCAATGCCCTTGCGCTCGCAATAGGCGACCGCGTCTTCCTTGCTGTCGAAGCGAAGCGTGAGCTGCTGTTTCATGTCGCCGGATGAGGTCCATCCCATCAGGGGTTCGACCGCCCGCGGCTGCTCGGGCTCGTAATCAAGCTGCCACTCCCGGGTCTTGGCCCTCCCCGATTGCATCGCGTTCTTGGCGGGCTTAAAAATGCGTGCGGTCATGGATGGTCGGACCTCGGGGGATATGCGACTTTAAGACACGAGACTTTACGACACTTGGCGTCGTTTGGCGGAAACAGCCGGGATAGTATAGGAATTTGATCAGTGATTCCGTAACCTCGGATGTATCATTTTCGTATCGGTATAGTCACTATGCTGCACTGTGACAATGTCCGGCCGGCCCGCGGCCCGGACATTGTTCGAGCTATGGTTCGAGGCACGATTCAAGGCTTGGTCTTGCGGCACCATCTTCCCAAAAGCATCACTTCGAAACGGCTCCCATGAAAATCAACGCCACCCTGCCCGAAAAAGGACGCGACCTCCGGCTCGACCTGTTTCGCGGGGTCGCGAACTGGGCGATCTATCTGGATCACATCCCGGACAATGTCGTGAACTGGATCACGACCCGGAATTACGGCTTCAGCGACGCCGCCGACCTGTTCGTTTTCATTTCCGGCTATACCGCCTCCTTCGTCTACGCCCGGATGATGCTGGACCGCGGCTTCATCGTCGGCGCCACGCGGCTGACCAAGCGCGTCTGGCAGCTCTATGTCGCCCATATCATCCTGTTCGTGATCTATATCGCCTCGATCAGCTATCTGGCGCTGCGTTTTGGCGATTCGGAACTCGTCAATGAGTTCAACGTCGTCGGCCTGGTCGACAACGCGACCGAAACGCTGCGGCAGGGCCTGTTCCTGAAGTTCAAGCCGGTCAATCTCGACGTGCTGCCGCTCTATATCGTGCTGATGGGGCTGTTCCCGCCGGTGCTGTGGATGATGCTGCGCCAGCCCAACTGGACCATGGTCGCGGCGCTCGTGCTGTGGCTGGTGTCGCGGCAGACCGGCTGGAACCTGGCGGCCTATCCTGCCGGGACCTGGTACTTCAATCCGTTCGCCTGGCAGGTGCTGTTCGTGTTCGGCTCCTGGTGCGCGCTTGGCGGCGCGCGAAAGTCTGGGGCGATCATCAATCACCCGGTGACGCTGTATTTCTGCATCGCCTATCTGATATTGGGACTTGTGATGACGATGGCCGGCAAGTTTCCGGATTTCGGAAACATGTTGCCGCATTGGCTCAATTCGACCTTCAATCCGAACGACAAGACCAATCTGGCGCCCTATCGCTTCCTGCACTTCGTGGTAATCGTGATCATGGTGATCCGCTTCGTGCCGAAGGATTGGCCGGGCCTGGAATGGAAGATATTCGATCCGCTGGTGGTCTGCGGCCAGCAGTCGCTCGCCGTGTTCTGCGTCGGCGTGTTCCTGTCGTTCGTCGGGCACTTCGAATTGTCGCTGAGCTCGGGTTCGCTGTTCGCGCAGATCTTCGTCAGCGTGACCGGCATCGCGATCATGACCATCGTCGCCTACTACATTTCCTGGTCGAAGCGGCAGGACAAGCCGCTGCCCAAGCCGGCGGCACCCAAAGCCGCTTGATCAAGGCCGCTTGATCAGGAATCAAGGCGGCCTCCCGCTTCGTTGGCCGCCACCGGCCGGCGCTCAGGCTGGCCGGGTGTTTGCTGACACCAAATTCGCCACGTCGGTGTAGGTATCGACCAGCGGTCCGACGATCTTGTGCATGGCGGTCTTCGACACCACTGTGTCGTGCATGATCAGGTGGTCGACCCCCGTGGTCAGGAAGCAAGCCACCGCATCGCGCGGCGTTTCGACGATGGGCTCGCCCTTGATGTTGTATGACGTGTTGATCAGCACGGGAACGCCGGTCAGCGCGTCGAACTCTTTGAGCAACCGGTAGAGCATCGGGTTGGTCGCTTCGCTCACGGTCTGCACGCGCGCCGTACCGTCGACATGCACGATCGACGGAATCTTGTCGCGCCATTCGGGGCGAACCGGCTTGGCGAGCAGCATGAACGGCGAATCATGATCGCCTTCGAAAACGTCCTTCATCCGCTCGGCCAATACGATCGGGGCGAACGGGCGGAACGCCTGGCGATGCTTGACGCGGCTGTTCAGGATATCCTTCATCTCGGGCTTGCGGGGATCGCCGAGCAGGCTGCGGTTGCCGAGCGCCCTCGGGCCGAACTCCGAGCCGCCCTGAAACCAGCCGATCACGCGCTGATCGGCGAGCAGCTTCGCGGTGTCACGGCAAATGTTGTCGCTGCGCCTGGCGTCGATCTGGATACGCACCAGAAACCGCTGCAGCGCGGTCGCGACTTCCTGATCGGTATAGGGTTTGCCGATGTAGGAATGCTCCATGACGAAGTTGCGGCGCTGCTTCAGGATCTCGAGCCAGCCGTAATAGGCGCAGCCGATCGCAATACCGTCATCGCCGGTCGCCGGCTGGATCCAGATATTCTCGAAGCCGGATTCACGGGCGAGCCGGCCATTGGCCACGCAATTGAGGGCGACACCGCCGGCCATCGTCAGGTTCTTGGCGCCGGTGGTTTCCCGGAGCCAGCGGGCGCGGGCCAGCAGCACGTTTTCGGTATCGTCCTGTACCCGCCAGGCCAGATCCTCCCAGTGCCGCATCGCCGGGCTCTTTTCCCAGTTGCTGCCGTCCTGGATGTAGGGCTGCTTGAGATCGGTGGTCCAGGGCGGCACCTGCAGCTTGCCGTCGACCAGCCCCATCAGGCTCTTGACCTCGTTGTGGCGGCCATAGGGCGCGAGCCCCATCAGCTCGCCGCATTTATTCCAGTCGCCGAAGATGTAGGTCGAGGCCCGGCTGTAAAGCGCGCCCAACCCCGGCATGTTGTAGAATTCATCGCTCAGGAAGCCGCGGTCCGGCTCCATGTAAACCTTCTTCAGGCATTCGAGCGTCGATCCCTTGAATTTGTAATAGCTCTCGGATTCGCGCGCGAGCGGCGTCGCGGTGTCGGTCGCAGGATAGGATTCCATCACGTCGGACCGATAGCTGCCGACGCCGTCGACGATCATCACCACGCCTTCATCGAACGGCGATACTGCGAACGCGCTGTAGGCGTGCGCCAGATGGTGGGAGATCGTCACCACTTTGTCAGAATGCGAAAGATACAACGGGTGCTTGGCCGCGTCGTCGCGTTCGAAATCGGGAAGGAAACCCGGCGCGTCGAAATAGACCAGGCGCTCCTCCATTTCCCCCACGGGAAGGATGTAGCAATTGCGAACGATCAGATCGACGTCATCGAGCGTGATGCCTTCGGCGTCGAGGCAATAATCGATCACCTCCTGGTAGAAGCCGCTCGCATGTTTGACCCGTGTGATCCGTTCCTTGGCGATCGCATACGCGATCGCGCCGTCGCGCAGCAAGCAGGCGCTGACATCGTGGTCGTAGGTGTTCAGGCCGAGGACATAGGTGTGCTGTTTGGGCATGGATACTCTTTGAAGCAGGGAATCGTCGGGCGAAAGAACGTGTCGACTTCAAGTTGCTGGCGTGGCCTTGCCTGGATTTTCTTGCGGCGGCTTTTTCATTTCCGGATTCTGCAGTGCACAATCGCAACGATAGTAAGATGAACGAAGATGAACGAACGTGACCTGCGCAACACAAGAATCCATCGCAAGCCGGACCGTAACTTGACCTTATCTTTCCTTCTTAATAGAGTCACAAACTGCCGGAAGAACCTTAGTAAAAATATTATCTTAGCTCGTCTGAACCGAAAGCATTTTCGAGCGTCTAAGTGAGATAGTGCCAAAGTCCAGATGGTTATTGAAAGTGACCGGGAGATCCCAGAATGACTAAACGCTACAGTATCCTGACGCGCTGTCTCGCAGCGCTGGCTTTGTTGTTCGTCTACGTCGCCAGCACGTCCGCCATTCTGGTGGGTGCGTCGACCACGGCGGCTGAAGCTCGCGGCGGCCGAGGCGGTGGTCGCGGTTTTGGCCGCGGCGGTGGCCGTGGTTACGGTCGTGGCTATGGCCGAGGCTATGGACGCGGTTACGGTCGTGGGTATGGCTTCTACGGCGGCGGTGCCCGTTGCTGGTGGAACGTCTACGGCGTTCGCGTCTGCAGCTACTGATCGGCGTCTTAACGCACGATCGGCAACACGAGTTGGGTGTGTCGGACAACCGGCACACCCTTTTTCATTTGGCTTCTCTTGTTTGGTCTTTTTTGTTCGGTTTTGATTCAAAGTTTCCGCAGCGCTACGCGGTTAGCCTGCCAGCCGCGGTATCAGCTTGAGCGCATTGCCGCGCTCGATGGACGCGATCTGTCCGTCCGTGAACACGCCGGCCTCGCGCAACCCTTTCACATGATCGATCCCCATCCGATACGGGAAGTCGGTGCCGAACACGATCTGTGACGGCGGAATGATGGCTGCCAGCGCCGACATCGCGCCCTTGTTCGAGGTCTGGGCGGTGTCGTAGTAAAACCGCTTCAGCTCCGCCAGCGTACCATCGGGCACATTCGCCTTGGCCTTCGGATCCAGCAGCGGGTTGCGCACAAAGCGTTCGATCAGGAACGGCATCGTTCCGCCCGCGTGCGAGAATATCCAGCGGATGTCCGGAAACCGCCGCGCATTGCCGGAGAAGACGATGTCGGCAATGGTGCGCGTCGTATCGGTGCCGAATTCGATCATGACCGGCTGCTGCGTGGGCACCAGATTTGTACAGCAATTCGCCGCGGTCGGATGGGTGTAGACCAGCGCCTTGCGGCGGTTGAGTTCCTCCATGACCGGCAGGAACAGGGGATCGCCGAGCCATTTGTCGCCGTAGCTCGTCATCAGCGCGATGCCGTCGGCCTTCAGCGTATCCAGCGCGTAAGCGATTTCGTGCAGGCTGCCTTCGGCGTCGGTCAGCGGCAGCATCGCGAAATTGCCGAACCGGCCCGGATAATCCGCCACCAGTTTCGCGGCATATTCGTTCGACTCGCGGCACAGCCGGCGCGCGGCATCGCCCTTGGTGAAATTGACCGCGGGCGTGGTGACCGACAGCATGGCGGTGGCGATGCCGGCCTTGTCCATATCAACAAGCGTTTTCTCGACGGTCCAGTTCTTCATCAGGGAGTCGCCGAACCCGCTTTCGTTCGACGCCGTCACATAGGTCGGCGGCGAAAGATGGTGATGGACATCGATGCGAAACGGTTTTGCCTCATTGGTCTGCGCCGTCGCGCGGCCGCCGCCGGTAGCGGTCGTCAGCGCCAGCGCGCCGGCGCCGAGCATGAAGCTGCGCCGGCTTGGTGACGTGAACGAGGATTCGGATTCACCACAGCAAAAGCATCCCCGCAAAGCGGGCGCGCGCAGTTCCGTCATTGACTTCCTCCCGGCTTTTTTTATTGGCGCGATCTATTCTATCCGTCGAGGATGGCAACGGCCCGGGTCCAGCCCGCCGAGGCGCGCTCGATCTTCACCGGGAAGCACGACACCATGAATCCGCTCGACGGCAGTTGTTCGAGATTATGCAATTTTTCGATATGGCAATAGCCGATGTGGCGGCCGGCCTTGTGGCCTTCCCAGATCAGGCTGGCGTCCTTGGTCTCGGCATATTTCTTCGCGGTGTAGATGAAGGGCGCGTCCCAGCTCCAGCCGTCGATGCCGGTCAGCCGCACGCCGCGCTCCAGCAGATACATCGTCGCCTCATAGCCCATGCCGCAGCCGGAAGTGACGTAATCCTGTTGGCCGTATTTGATGCCGGCACTGGTATTGACCACCACGATCTCCAGCGGCGACAGCGTGTGGCCGATGCGCTTGAGCTCGTCCTCGACATCCCCAGCGGTCGCGACATAGCCATCGGCGAAATGCCGGAAGTCGAGCTTCACGCCGGGCTGCAGGCACCATTCCAGCGGCACTTCGTCGATGGTCCAGGACCGCTCGCCCCGGTTCATGGTGGGATGAAAATGCCAGGGCGCATCCAGATGCGTGCCGTTGTGGGTGGACAGTTGCACCTGTTCGACCGCCCAACCCTGCCCGTCCGGCAGGTCTTCCGCCTTCAATCCGTTGAAGAACTGCAGCATGCGCGGCAGGCCCTGCTGGTGGTCGATGTATTGAATGGTCGGATGGCCACCCGGCGGATCGGCCGGCACGTCGTTTTGCAGGGGAACGGAGATGTCGATCAACTTGCGCGCCATGGTGTTACCTCACTGAAATATTTTTGGTTCTTGTTGTCGCGGCGTGGTCGAAGCGGACTATTGCCGTTCGACCCGGTTCTTCAGGATACCGATTTTTTCGACGTCGAGTTCGATGCTGTCGCCGTGCTCAAGATACCAGCCGAGTTCCAGTCCGCAGCCATTGCCGACCGTGCCGGAGCCGATGAATTCGCCGGGCATCAGGGTTTCGTCCTGGGTGACGTGCGCGATGATCTCCTCGAATGAAAACAGCATTCCATCGGAAACCCCTTGCGAGCGCATCTTGCCGTTAACGCGCACTTCCATCTTCAATTTGTAAGGATCGCCGATCTCATCGGGCGTGACGATCCACGGCCCCATCACATTGCCGCCATCGAAACTCTTGCCTTTGGCAGGACCAAGCCGGCCTTCCATCTCGATGCGTTGCGCGTCGCGTGCCGAGAAATCATTGAAGATCGTATAGCCGAAGATGTGATCCTTGGCCTTCGCGGCCGAAATGTTGGCGCCCTTGTTCTTGGTGATGATGCCGTATTCGCATTCGTAGTCCATCACCTGACTATAGCGTGGCCACTTCACAGTGGTGTCGGTGCCACGAACGCTGAAGCGGTTGGTGATGTAATAGATCGGTTGCTTGCGATAGACTTCCGGCAATTCGCCGAGCGGCTCGGCATTGAGTCGTTCCAGTTCCACCATGTCGTTTTTGGCGCGTGCGGCGAGCTTCAGCTGACCGCGCGGGGCCTGGAGAATATGCAGCGGGAACGACATGCCGTCCCGCATCTGCCGCGGCTCCGGGATCGGTGCGAGGATCTCGGCGCCGGCGACGGAAACCGACAATGCGCCGTCCTTGCCGTGCTTCTCGAAAGCCGCGGCCGCCTGGTCGAGCGCGCGCGGACCGGCATCGATCAGCGCCAGCATCGATGCAAACGCCGGATTTGCGCCGCCTTCCCTGACGGAGGCAGCCGCCAGATCGAACAATTGGGCATCGCCGGAATGGACGATGCCAATCCTCTCCTGGCCGCCGGATTTGAATGTCGCGAGTTTCATAGCTGATGCCCTTGCTTTTGGATGACATAGATGATCGAATAAAATATCGATAATCAAGCCTTAAAAATGTAATTGGGGAGACGGCCGTGAAAAAGGTTCTTGCCACCCTTGCGATCAGCATCGCGCTGACGGGATCGGCTTTTGCGCAAGCCAAGATCCAGGTCGGATGCACGGCGACGTCGGATTGCGCCTCCGCCATGGTGGCGGTCGACGAAGGCATCTTCAAAAAACATGGGCTAGACGTCGAGATGACGCCGATCGGCATCAACTCGAACATCCCGGCGGCGATCCTTTCGAACTCGATCCAGATCGGCGGACCGACCTCGACCGTGTTCCTGCAAGCCGTCGATGGCGGCCTCGACCTCGTCGCCATTGCCGGCGCAACGATGATGGGCCCTAACTCGAACGGCAACATCACGGCCTTTGTCCGCAATGGCATTACCATCAGGGAACCGAAGGATTTCGTCGGCAAGAAAGTCGGCGCTCCCGGCCTCAATGCCTTCCTGCATGTGCTATTCGTGAAGTGGCTGGTGGAGAAAGGTGTCGATCCCAAAAGCGTCAACTTCGTCGAGGTCACCTTCCCGACCATGGCCGACATCATCAAGTCCGGCGGTGTCGATGCCGTGCTCACGACCGAGCCGTTCGTGACGCGCATGCTCAATGCAGGCCTAGGCTCGGTCGGAGCGAGCTATGCGGTCGAACTCGGCCGCACCGATCCGATCATTTTCTATGCGGCCTCGCGCGAATGGGCTGACAAGAACGCCGCGGCCATCAAGAAATTCCGCGCCGCGATCGCTGAATCGGCGCCGATCGTCAACGATGATCGCAACAAGGCGTCCCCCGCGATTGCCAAATTCACCAAGCAGCCGATCGAATTGGTCAAGGCGACCCCGCCGAACCGGTCTGAACCGGTACTCAAGCCCGAGCATCTCTCATGGTGGATCGAGGTGATGTCATCGCAGAAAATGCTGCAGTCCAAGCTCGATACGTCCAAGCTGGTCCTGAAATGAAGATTGCCGCGCCGGCTCCCGAGAGCAATCCGAACCAACCGTCGACCGAGGCCGCGACCTTGAGCGAGCGCGCGGCCACGCTGGTCGAGCACGACATTCTGGCGGGCCATCTCGCACCGGGCGCGCGGCTTGGAATCGTCGATCTGGTCCAGCGCTACGAGATCGGCGCGACGCCGCTGCGCGAGGGCCTGTCGCGGCTGGTGTCGCGCGGCCTGATCGTCGGCATCGGACAACGCGGCTTTCGCGTCGCCGACGTCAGCCGTGAGGATCTGCTCGATATCACCTTGATGCGGACCGCGGTCGAAATCGAGGCGGTTCGGCTCGCCATCACCCAGGGCGACGACGCCTGGGAGGCCGGCATCGTCAGCGCATTGCATCAGATGCGCCGGCATATCGAGCGGACCGGCAATGAATTCCGCGAGGGCGCCGGGCATTTCGACCAGTTGCACAAGGGGTTTCATACCGCCCTTCTGGCGGCATGCGGCTCGCAGCGGATGCTCAACGCCCATTCCGACCTCTACGACCAGGCCTACCGCTATCGCCGCGTGATGATGCGCGCGGTCGACAGCGGCAAGAAATTCGTCCGCGATCATCAGTTGCTTGCCGACTGCGTTCTCTCGCGCGACGTTGCCGGCGCGCAGACGATGCTGACGGCGCATCTGCGCTTCACGATCAATTTGGTCTATCCACCGGGCAGCGGGAACTGAACGCCATGGCCATCGCTGTAATACGCCAGGAAGCGTCCGCGTCCGTGAGCGCAATGCCGCAGATCGCGTTTGCCGATGTCACGCTCAAACTCGGCGGCAAGACCATTATCGAGGATTTGAGCCTCGGCGTGCGGCCCGGCGAATTCCTCTGCATTGTCGGGGCTTCGGGCTGCGGCAAGACCACGGCGTTGCGGCTGGCAGCGGGGCTCTATCAGCCGACCCGCGGCAAGGTGAATTTCGACGGCCAGCCGATGCTGCATCCGCGCCGCGAAATCGCCATCGTGTTTCAGGACTACGGCAAGGCGCTGCTGCCATGGCGCACCGCGGCGGGTAATGTGTCGCTGGCGCTGGAAACGGCCGGGATGCCGGCGGCCGAGCGCCCTGCCCGCATCGAGGAGTTGCTGCGCACGGTGGGCCTGCCCGGTCACGCCGGCAAATATCCGGCCGAAATGTCCGGCGGCATGCAGCAACGCCTGCAGATCGCGCGCTGCCTTGCACAGGAGCCAAAGACGCTGCTGATGGACGAGCCGTTCGGCGCGCTGGACGCGATGACGCGGCAGGGCTTGCAGGACGAGGTGCTGTCGCTGGTGGCGGCGAGCGGCGCTTCCGTGATTTTCGTAACCCACGATCTTGATGAAGCCATCTATCTCGGCGACCGCGTCATCGGCTTGCTGCCGCATCCCGGGCGGATCGGCATCGAACTTGCGGTCAATCTGCCACGGCCGCGCGATCAGTTGTCGACCCGCGAGCAGCCGGAATTCCTGCGGCTGCGGCGTCAATTGTTCGACTTCATCAAGGCGACCGAGCAGTGACGTCCGAGAAGGCGCGAGAAAAAGCAAAAGCGCTGATATTGCCGCTGGCGGTCCTGCTCGCCCTCGAGGCCTGGGCACGCGCGACGCACCTGCAAAGCGACAGCCTCGCGCCGCCGAGCGAGATCGCGATAGCGCTCGCCGGCGCGTTTGCCGACCTCTCGATTCTCGCAGCGACGCGCGACACCCTGTTCTCGACCTTCGCGGGCCTTGCCATCGGCACCGTCATCGGGCTGGCGCTCGGTATTGCCTTCGGGATTTCAGACACGCTCAACCGGCTGATGGAAGTGACGGTCGAGGCGATCCGGCCGATCCCCTCGATCGCGCTGTTGCCGATCGCGCTGATCGCACTCGGCTTCGGCTACCGCATGGAAATCGTGATCGTAGCGTTCGCCTGCGTCTGGCCGATCCTGATCCTGAGCCGGGCGGCGGTGCGCAGCATCGAGCCGCGGTTGATGGAAGTATCGCAGGTGTTGCGGCTGCCCGCCGCCCACCGGGTCTGGAAGATCATCATCCCGGCCGCGCTGCCGCGGATCTTCGTGGCGTTTCGGCTGTCGGCCGGCATCGCGCTGATCGTCGCGGTCACGGTCGAAATCGCGATCAATCCGATCGGGTTGGGTGCCGGCATCATGCTGGCGCAGCAGGCGCTGCGCCCGGACCTGATGCTGGCCTATCTGGTCTGGATCGGGGTTATCGGTTACGCGCTGAATATCCTGCTGATGGTGGCCCAGCGCCGCCTGTTCGGCCGCGCCGCGTTGAGCGGAGACAGTGCATGAACCGCAGCGGGACTATCTGGCTCTGGCGCGCAGCGAGCTTTGCGGTTGCCGCCTCCTTCGTTGGGCTGTGGCAGTTGATTGCCAATCTGAAACTGGTTTCGCCGGTGTTCCTGCCCGGGCCGGACCGGGCCTGGGCTTCGCTGGTGCGTGGTTTTTCCAATGGCGATCTCTGGAGCAAGCTCGCCGGCACGCTGGAGCATATGGCCTATGGCTGGCTCGCCGCCTCCATTGCCGGCATCGCGATCGGCGCCATTATCGGCTCCTCACGGCTGATGCGCACCTATGTGGCGCCGTCGCTGGAGTTCCTACGGCCGCTGCCGGTCTCGGCGATCATCCCGGTCGCGATCGCGATGTTGGGGCTGACCCAGGCGATGGCCCTGTTCGTGATCGCTTTCGGTGCGATCTGGCCGATCATGCTGGCGACGATCCATGGTTTTGCCGCGGTCGAACCGCGCCTCTACGAGGTCGCCCGCTCACTGCAGATGTCGCGGCTTGCGGTCATCTTCAAAATCGCACTGCCATCCGCCAGCCCCGACATTCTCGCCGGCATGCGCCTCAGCCTGACCGTGGCGCTGATCCTCTCAGTGGTCTGCGAAATCCTGGCTGGGCTCGATGGTCTCGGCCACTGGGTACTGATATCGGCCCGCGCCTTCCGCTCGGCCGACCTGTTCGCCGGCGTCATCCTGCTCGGCATCACCGGCTATGTCACGTCGGTCGCGATGTCGCTGGCCGAACATCGCCTGCTGGCCTGGCAGGCCGCGCAGCGGTGAGCGGCGCTTTGCAAATCAGGCCGCCGGCGCATCCCACAGCTCAACGCGCTGCTCCACCATGCCATGGCGAACGAAGCGATCTCGCTGCGACCTCATCTCAAGAAGGCTTCGCAAGTCACTGCTGGTCTTCCGCAATTGGCTTCGCGCCGCCCTGCTTTCAGCTGATGTAGTCGATTGATCGGCGAGCTGTTGCCAGGATATCCTTTGCAACCGCAGGAGTGCGACAATGCAGCGATCTAGGTCGTCAGCGTCAGCCATTTGCGGTCCCGACTCGGATAAGACCAAAGTCGCGGCTGATCGTTAACAAAACCCTAACGATCGCTTGAGGCGCGTTACAAACGACATTCGTCGCTCTGAACGGAATGCCAATACGAGCCGGGGGCGTCGGTCGGTTCGTTGAGCCAGATCAAGGCCTCTCTGCAATCCATCACGCGAAGATGCTCTTCGCAGTCGCGGCGCCCCTCGGATGTCATGTAGAGCAAGTAGGATCCGTCGTCGGTCCGGAAAAGCGCCTCGCGCGCCGAATACTCGGTAAGAGTATCCGCATCGATGGCGGGATAGCTGCGCGAAACCACCAGTTGCATTGCGAATCGAGCCTGCTAGGTGTGCGGGCTGATGGGACACTTTGTTCGTTAATATCAGCTAAATGCGGACTTGATCCCGATGGAGCGCCCGACGGCGCCGAACATCAGAGGCAGATGCTCAGAATTTTCAACCGGCAGGCCTCCCCGGCGCGAGGTTTTGGCTTTGCCGCCGCCATCGGCGTTGAAGTTTTCGAAGCCTTACCACGTTCCTTGCCACGTTCCTTGCCACGTTCCTTGCCAGGTGCCTTGCGAGGTTCCTTGCGGGCTTCATAGTCGCCTGCAATCACCATGGCCCAATAGGTACGGCCGGTTGCCGAACTCTTCACGCTGGCGACGCCGACGCGTGATGCATTGTGCAAAAGGAGATTTCGTCGGTGCCCCGATGAATTGATCCACTGGTTGAGGGTTTTTGGGAAGCTGTCATAGCCATAGGCGATGTTCTCTGCAGCTCGGCCGGCGCCCGCCGGGCTGACGCGCTTGTTGAACTGCCCGAGAACATCGTGGTCGAGTTTGTCCTTGGCTGCCATCGCCGCAGCCTGATCGTGCGAAATACGCGTAAGGGTGGCATCCAGGGTTACCCGCCCCTGCCCGTGTTGTCTCCGAAAGTCGGAAATCATCGCCGCGGGGTTAGAAGGGGGCGACTGGCCAAAAACCGGCGTGCAAAAGCAAAGCGCCATTCCAAGCAAAACCAGCAGCGACGCCCGAACGGATGGATTCTTAGCGATCACAAATCGTTCCCGTAGGCTTCCAAATTCGGAGTTCTGGTAAGCATCTGAAGTGGTGGCATTGAGGCTTCCCTGTTCGGCCACCTAAATTTACTTCTGCGTTCGGCGCAACAACGGAAATCGCTGGACATGCTACCGATTCGGCCCGGTCGCGAATAACCCAATTCGGACATCGGAAGCGAAAAATGTAACGGCGCGTAATGAGAGTGACAGTGAACCCGTCACGTCAAGGACGCTTCCCTTTCACACAATAGCCGCACCGATGTAATGAAGGCCTGGGCAAACAAAGCGTAAAATATGGCCAGGCAGTGTTCCGGTTTGTATCAGAGGCACAGTTGATCCAGCTACGACATAAGGCGAGCGTAGATAAATCTAAATGAGCGTAACAGCCGATTTCCGGCTAGACCCCGACGCCGAATTTTTCTTGTCCGATATTGAACATCGGGCGTCACACACGGATGTTTATTTTATTAGTCTCTATGAGACTCATGGGGCAGGTCAACTCAAATGGAGAATGACCATGAGCGATGACGTGACGTTATTTCCGAACATCTTGCAGCCAGCCGCTGCTTTGAAGGCCTATGCGCCGATAGGCGTCAAGTTTTGGGAGAACCAAGAAACCGCGCTCGAAGGCTTGAAGGAATTTGCGGACGGTTGGTTTGCCCGGCGTCATATGGGCATGCAAGCGGCGCTTGAAACGGCCAAACATATTGGCGATGCCGAGACGCCCTCCGATATACTCCGGGAATATCAGAACTGGGTCACGCGAGAGATGGAACTGTTAGCGGAGGATGGGAAGGCCTATCAGCAACAAGTGCTGAGGGCCGGAGTTCAGCTGAACGCACCGCCGGAAGCGCCACAGACGGACAAGCGTCGGACCGGCTAACGCCGGTCCGACGCATCTCGGGAATTTCGGCTCGCCAATCTACTGAACCGAAAGCAGGGGCGACGCCGCATGGCTGTGAGCGTTCACGGCCGCCTCAATACTGATAGCCCGGGCAAGTCCAGTTGCCGTAGGCGTCGTAGCCGCAGCCGCCGCGATAATAGGCCCCTGTCGCAGCAGCGCCGACAGCAGCCGCGCCGACACCACGTCGATACCCGTAGCCGGCATGACCGTAGCCGCCGCCGCGCACTGCGACAGCGCCGCCCCGAGCACCTCGAACCGCGACAGCGCCGCCGCGGTAGCCACCTCCGTGAAATCCGCCACCCCCGCGACCGCGGGCATAGGCATCGTCAGGGATCAAACTGGCCGTGAGCAGAACGAGTGCTGCAAGCGGAGTAAGAATATAGCGGAGCATGACAGGAACCTCCCTACGAACTCTCCGAGCAAGGGAGATTGCGGCGCTCCCAGCGCGGGAGGTTGATGTAGATCAACGGAACTGTGCGCTCCGGCATTCTTGCGCGGCAGCGTCTACCGCGGCGGGGTCGAACAGTCATCCTCGATGCGACCGATCGTCCCGACCGCCGCCATCCCAATCCGTGCTAAGCTCGCCTGAGTTCAATTTGCCGGAGAAACGAATATGAAGGCGATCGGACTTCTATTTTTGCTTGGCACGCTTTCTAGCGTTGCAAATGCGCAGACCTCGGAATGTCATTCGATATCGAAGGCCAGTGATCGTCAGGCTTGCCATGATTATGCCCCGCCGGCCTGGGTGGCAGAGCACGCAAAGCAACCAGGATCCAGAATTCCCGATGCGCCGGACCAAGCTGCCTCGGGCTCTGATACTCCGAGCCAGACCCCGCTCGCCGATGTGCTCGCCGCTGAACGCTCGAACCTAAACGCGAAGACAAAGAATATTTGTCGGGGGTGCTGATCGGGGCAGTTCAACAAGATCAGATGATGAAAAGAGCGGAGTCACCAGAGGTAGCGGATGTATTCCATTGCTCCGATGCGCGTCGGTTTCTTTCTCGATGAGGTGCTGCGATGGCAAACAGATCTTATCCAGAAAAGGATCAGGCCTACAGAACCCGTGCGCGTACTGATGCGCGGGCGCACTTAGTCAGAGAAGGTGCCCGAGAGGTGCCCCAGGCGGGAACTGTATGATGCTGATGCAAGAAACCAGTGTGATTTGCGAGGGATCCTGCGCTTGACCTGCAGCACGAAATATCGCCGCGCCAAGACATCCCTCCGATATAAATAATTGATTTTGTTATAATTTTGGTCGGGGCACAAGGATTCGAACCTTGGACCTGCAGTACCCAAAACTGCCGCGCTACCAGGCTGCGCTATACCCCGATTGGTGCTGGGAACGGACGTCGATACACGTTTGGGGCCCCGCCAGCAAGGCGCTGGGCCGCCGCCGCAGCGCTTGAAACGCCCTATCGGCTGTTGAAGAGCGGGTGCGCCACCCGGTCGCCGGGCCTGATCCCGTATTTCTGCGCCGTGCCGGCGATCACTTCCAGGACGCCCTTGGCGAGCCCGCCCGACGAGATGATCTTGGTCGAGTGCGGCTCGGTATTCTCGGCGATCCGCAGGATCCGCCCGTCAGCACGGATGAAGATCATGTCGAGCGAGATGTACGTGTTCTTCATCCACATCGAGATCTGCTGTTCCGGGGAGAAGTCGAACAGCATGCCTTTGCCGTCGGGCAATTCCTTGCGGTACATCAGCCCGGTTTCCTTCTCCTCGTTGGTCGTCGCCATCTCGACCGAGAACACCTGCACGCCGGATTTGGTGGCGATCTCGAGCGGCTGGACGCTTGCCGCCCGCGCGGGTGGACTGGCGCCGAGGCTGCCGAACAGACCAAGCGCCGCGACCAGCGACATCAACAAGCGTCCGCGCGAACCCGTCGGCGCCAGCTTCGAAACGAAATTCATGAAAACACTCACGCGGGACATCTGCTGATGGTGGGGCTCGGAAGGCAATTGCCGGGGAACCCTAACCCGATGATTGCGGCAATTGCCAGAGGCCGCCGCATGCGCGCGCGTCATCCGGCTCACGATTCCGTCAGGTGCTACGGGAATTCAGTGCGACGACAGCGCCGGCGACCCGCTCTCGGGGTGGATCTCGGCCGCCATCATGCCCTTGGAGCCGGGCCCGAACCGCACCAGCACATACTGGCCCGGGCGCAGCTCGGTCATGCCGAAGCGGCGCAGCGTCTCCATGTGCACGAAGATATCGGGCGTACCCTCGCCGCAGGTCAGGAAGCCGAAGCCGCGCAGCCGGTTGAACCATTTGACCTGCGCCCGCTCCAGACCACTGGTCGGCGTGACGCTGACATGAGTCCGCGGCGGCAGCATCTGCGCCGGATGAATCGCGGTGGATTCATCCATGGAGACGATCCGGAACGCCTGATAGCCCTTGGCGCGCTGCACGCATTCGACCACCAGCCGCGCACCTTCATACGCGGTCTGATAGCCATCGCGGCGCAGCACCGTCACGTGCAGCAGCACGTCGGGCCAGCCATTGTCGGGAACGATGAAGCCGTAGCCTTTGGAGGCGTCGAACCATTTGATGACGCCGGATATTTCGACGAGATTGGCCGCGGCATCGCCGAGACCTGAAAACGCTTCCATCGCCGGATCGCGCTCGGCGCCGGCAGAGAACTCACCTTGTCCAAGCCTGTTCTGCCCTGTCCCGCCTGACGGCGGCCCCCCGAGCTTCTTGGACTCAAATCCGTCCGACCCCATGACCCCGGACCTCACACATTCAAATGCGAACCGTTATCGCCGTAACGGTTCGGAACACGCGCCCATCCATGACCACTCATGATAACGCCGCGCGAATCTCTCGAATCAAAAGATAACACTCCCGCCTGCCACGCATAGCTAAAAAAACAATTCAGACGGGAACTATGAACAGTCTTGCACGACTGCGAATCAATTGCAGATCAATTGCCTACAAACGGTCCGAGCGTCTCCCCGATGTCGTGACGGATCACGAGATCGGCGGCGTCGTCCTGTTCGGTCGGCTCGTTATTGATGATGACGAGCCTGGCGCCGCAGTTCTTCGCCATCAGCGGAAAACCTGCGGCGGGCCAAACGACTAGCGAGGATCCGATCGCCAGAAACAGGTCGCATTGCTGGACCAGTTCGGTCGCGCGACGCATCGCGTCTTCCGGCATCGCCTGTCCGAACGAAATGGTCGCGGTCTTGACCGGCTCGTCGCACACCGTGCAGTCAGGCGCGCCGCCGGTCTCGTCGAAGCGCGCCTTGACCCACGGCAGATCGTAGGCCTGCCCGCAGCCGATGCAGCGGGCGTAAGTGGTGTTGCCGTGCAGCTCGACCACGTCGTCGGCCTTGAACCCCGAGGCCTGATGCAGATTGTCGATGTTCTGGGTGATGATCGCAGGGATCTTGCCGGCCCTGTAGAGCGAGGCCAGCGCCCGGTGTCCGCGGCCCGGCTTGGCCACGGCAAAGGTCGGCTCCATCGCAAAGCGCCGCCGCCAGGCCTCATCGCGCGCGTCGGAACTGGCGACGAATTCGTCGAAGGGAATCGGACGGTTGCGGGTCCACAACCCTCCGGGCGAGCGGAAATCGGGAATGCCGCATTCGGTCGAAATGCCGGCGCCGGTGAAGGGAATGATCGACGAGGCCTCGGCGATCATGTTGCCGAGCTGTTCGACGCCGCTGCGAAGGTCCGGTGCGATCACTGGAGATATCCGACTTTTTTTCAAAGCGTTTTCAAGCGAAATGGAGACCGGTTCGCATAAAGAAAACGCGTCAAAACAAGAACCCGTGCCGACTATAGCATGGCCGATCGGATTGCGGACCAATGCGCCGGACCGGTCTACGCGGCCTCGTTACGCGGCCTTGGCAACAGGTTCCTTCGGTTCCCGCACCTCTTCGGCCTTCTTGACCTTGGCGACGGGCGCGGCGTCCGCTTTCTTCACGGGCTTGCCGTACTGGGCGAGCTTTTCCAATTCCGCCTCGAGCTCGGCGCGGCGCACGGCGACCTTCTCGAACAGCTTGTCGGTGGCGTGCTCGCGAAGGGCTGCGAGCTCTTCGATGCTCAACGAATCCAGATCGATCTTTGCCATTGGAACCTCCCGTTTGCTTTTCGCTAGCGGGAAGGTGCGTAAGCGACAAGCAGCGCGCCGGCCTTATCCACCGCCATTGGATTTACCTTGGGATTTACCTTGGGTTTGCAAGCAGACGATCACAATCCTGCAACGCTGCTTCCTAATTCACGCCCCAATCGCAACCGCCAATAACAGCGGGACGACTCAATAAGACTCCAAAAAAGGATGGGCAATGAACGAGCAGGAAGACAGGCTCGCGCGTGCGCGCGAGGAAATCGCAGCACGGGTCGCGCGCTTCAAGGCCACGCAGGAAAAATTCGAACGCGAGCGCGAGGAATATTACGCCACCACGCTCGGCAATGCCTGGAGCGGATTTAACCGCCCCTCGTTCTGGACCTAACGCCAACACAGGGGTCAGCAAAAAACCCGGAGCCGATGCTCCGGGCTTTTTCTTTGGGCTTTTTCTTGGCCAGTCTCTCTCGTTAGCTGCGCGCCTGTTACCAGTGACGCCAGTGGCGATGCCGGTAGTACGGCCCGCCGTAATAGGCGTAAGGGCCAGGGCCGTAATAGGCCGGCGGCCCGTAATATCCGTAATAGCGGGGAGCATAGTAGCCGTAGCGCGGCCCGTAATATGGGCCGTACGCACTGGCGGCGATGCCGGCGCCGATGGCGCCAGCCGCGAGACCGAACGCCAACCCGGGGCCAAGCCGGCGCGCCTCAGCCGGCGCACTGATCGCGGTTGTGCCAACCGTCGCCACCGTGACCAGGATTGCGAGTGCTTTTTTCATTTGCACCTCCTCCATGTGATCTGGCGAGACAACGCCGAGGTTTTGCGTTGGTTTCAGAGCAGAAACGGGGAACTCGCGCCCCCCGGCCGGACGGCCAAAAAATAATCCGACATAGCGGGGAACGAACCCTGCGGTCCCGCGTTTCCAATTCAAGTGCAGCAACCTTGCCAGAGGTGAAAGCATGAAAGACCCCGTCGGCATCTTCGGACGCTGGCGGGGTTTTTCATTTTGGGCTTTGCATTTTTGGACAATAGCGGCTCGTCCGCCCACAGCCATGCGATCAGGAGGCCTGCCGATCGGTTCGCGCAGCAGGAACCAATCACGCCGTCCGGACTTGACCAGGCCCGGGATATTCTCCCGAAAAGAGGGTCGGCCGATGCCCGCGTGGCTGGAAATTCTGCTTAACGTGATCGGCTTTGCCGGGTTTATCGGCATCGCAAAGTATCACAAGGCGCCCGGCGGAAAACTGCCGGATCGCTGAGTGTGAGACGTGCGTTAGTTGGCCTTGTGCGGTTCGCCGGCCGTTCGAACCAGCCTGTCAGCCTTGACCAGCACATGGCCGTTGTCCGGCTGCGGCCGAAGCGAAAAGCTGATCACGACGAAGGCCACGCAAAACAGCAATCCAACGACCATCACGCGTCGGTGGGTCGGTCTATCCGCGTTATGAAATGAAGGGACCATGGCTGTTTCCACAACCATCCCTACCGCAACCTCTGATCAGCACAACGCAATCCCGCTCTTAACCTAACTGAATAGGGTTATTGGTTCCGCCGAAAGGGATCGTTGACCCTGATCGCCCGCGCGCGATGCTGGCCTCGCCTACTTGTCCGCAGCAAATCCACAGGTAGATCACAGGGCGTGTAACGGGATTTCGGATGCCCTGAGTATGACTTGCTGCGCACCCGTCCACAGGCTGGCGAAACAAGCGGCGAGACTCCTTTTGTTCTCGAAAGAACGAACAGGGGGTGCGTTTTCTCGCCGTGCCGCCGATTAAGATCGGGTTACTTTCGCAAGCGCAATGACGGCCCGTCGGAGCGCGCCGCTCGCATCGTCGTGATCGAACCTTTTGGACGACGTCCGTACTCATCGGAAAAGGTGCTGACATGACCCAAGCCGACCACTATCGCGAGCAGTCCAACCGAGCCAGGCGTTTGGCCCGTGCCGCCAGGGATCCCGAGGCCTCGAAGAAGCTGATCGAGATGGCCGAGGAATTCCGCCTCTACGCCGAGCGTCTCGACAATATCCTCTAAGCTCCGCGCGCGACGACACGCGTCGGCGCGTTGCGCGTCGCACGAACTATCGCGGAATTGATTCCGCGCGATAGATCCTGATCATCTCAGTCCTCTGCTCATCCGGCCTGATCTGGCCCATCCGGCTGGTTCGGTCGGCCATTAACCCACTTCGCCGTTAACCCAATCTCTTTACAAAGTGTAAACGGGCGCCTGACAGCTTTCGGTCAGGAGGATAATCTCATGCTTGTTTATCCCGTTCCTGTTGAAGTGACGCAGGCCAGAATCCAGCTCCTTGTCGACCAGACCGCCAAGGCGCCGCCCAACACCATCAACGAAGACCTGAAGGCCGTCTACGACGCCAAGTCGCAGGCCCAGCAAGCTCAGATCGAGCGGCATGTCGAACAACATGCCGAGGCTGAGCAACATGCCCAGGCTGAGCCGGCCGCACTGGTCGACGTCAAGGTCTAGGCGATCAGGGGTGAACCGTCCGCGCCGCAGGCGGCACGCCTGCCGCCACGGGACGGCCTCGCGCGGCCGACAATTTGACCTTCTGCATTTGATGCTGAGCGGCGAACATTCGTCTCGATCGCGTACCCGGCCTCGCGCGCCTATGTCGGCGGCTGAAGGCCGGGGCTCGTCGCCCATCTATCCAGGTTTTCAATCACCTTCTCATAGCTCGGGCGCTTCGGAGGTTTTGAGTCCTTCGGAAGTTTCGGAAGCTTGATTTCCTTGTCCATGGCCGCTCTCCTTGCCATGAAATCTACGCCCGCCCGCCGCTCACATCAACGATTAACTTATTGATTTTGCTTGTCTATTTTACTCAACTGACTTTCCTTTGGCATTTGATGGAACCAAAGCGAACTGCAGCGAGTTGGGCGCTTACTCATTTGTCTAAACTTGAGGCAGGCACATGACTGACGTCCGGGACGAACGTTTGCAAATCATGCTTTCACCCGAGGAACTGACCCTGCTTGACGATTTCCGCTTCAAGCACCGGATGCCGACCCGCGCGGCGGCCGTGCGAGAGCTGTTGCGGTTGGGGCTGACGGTGGATCCGACCGATGGCGATGGCCAGAAGTCGAGCCATTACGGCGTATTCAACCGCGGCTCCGACGGGCACCGCGAAGAAGCCTGATCGTCACACGCGACTGATCAGGCCGCGCGTTTCGTTCGGTCCTGCTGCGCAAAATATTCGAGGATCTGAATGCGGATCTCCTCCGCAATCGGGCCTTCAACCCGGCGCATGCGATTCCAAAGCCTGATGATTTCGCGTTGTTTCTCGATGTCCATGAATCAACCTCCAGGGAATGGCTGAATAGAACATAACAAGAACAATCTCGCAAGCCCCGCCGCGTATGGAATGGCGCGCCAAATCAATTGAACCAATCACGGCTTGCCGTGACTTATGGATGAGTAGTCCCTCAGACACTCATCCCCATCAGAAAGCCCCGCTTCCCCCGAGCGGGGCTTTCGCTTGTGCGGGGGATGACGATTCGGTTTCGAACGTGTTCGCGGATCAATGGATCGCCATCCGCCATAGCGACGCGCCATCGAAGGTTCATCCGCGCTCAATCCTCACACGGAGACTCCTGTTTTGTTCTCGGAGAACGAACAGAGTCCGCAATTTTACGGCCACGCAATCGTAAATAATTGGAAAACAAAAGGCCACGCGGGCGTTACGCCGCGTGGCCTCAGTGAGACTGTCCCCCCAGGCCCTCCAGAGATTCCGTCTCGCGGCGAATAGTGTGCGGACAGGCATGTCTGTCCAGCCCGCCGACGAATTACCCACAGGTCAGGCCCGCCGCCACATTGCCGCTTCGGCCCGACCTCCAACAATCAGCGCTGCTTGGCCTTCCCGGCGCCGCCTTGCCCGCAACGGTGATAGAGGTGGTCCCCGACGTGAAGCCTGCCAGGAGATATCCGCTTCAGGATCAAAGAATCTGGAACGCGCCCTTTTTCGCCTTCGTTGTAACCGAATCCCGTCGCCTTCAGCGAACCGTCGGGCCGCCGCACGACACGATTGATGTCGTAGGTCGAGGCAAAGGCTGTAACGTTGTTCGCCCCGATTTTCACCAGCCCATCGCTCCCTGGGTTAGAGCAGTCGCCTGGCTCGAAGGCCCACAATCCCCAGATCGATTTCGGCAATACGTCCGCAAGAGCGGTGCCTGGGAACAAAACCAGCAATCCCAGGATCAGAAATCGCTTCATGCCGCCAACTCCAAACTCATCGATCATTGAACCTTTGGCAGCCTCGCGCGTCTAACTATTGAAGCGTCGAGATTTGTCCCCATCTCCGCTTTGTATCAGAAAGCCCCGCTTCCCCCAGGCGGGGCTTTCGCTTGAGTCGCACTCATCGTGCGCCTCCATTTTGTTTTTCACACCGATAATAGATTTGTCCCTTGGCCTGAAGCTTGTTCGGATCAATCAGCTTGAGCGTGATTGAATCGTGAGACCGGCCATCGTCTGCAAAACCATATCCTGTGCCCTTCAGTGAGCCGTCCTTTAGCCGGGTGATGCGCTTGATCTGATAGCCGTGTTCGTAAAACAGCACGGTCCGGGGCTCGACCGTCACCCCGGATTCGCTGGACTGCTCTGCACACGCAACGGCGTCAGCCGCCCACTTCCCCAGCATGCTGTTGGGAAGCTGGTCGGCCGCATGAGCCGTGCCGCAGATGAGAAGCGCGCCAAGCAGGTATTTCATGCTGCCATCATTTCTCAAGCCACACCGCCACGCAAAGGAACCAGGGTAGCGCCCAAACGGTACCCGCCCCCTGCCCCGTGGTGCATTTTACTGCTATTGAGGCCCCGAACCAAAAACCAAGCCTCGTAAAGGGAGCCAAGAAACATGCGTTTTCTCCACACCATGCTGCGCGTCCGCAACCTCGATGCCGCGATGAAATTCTACCAGGACGCACTGGGGCTGAAGGAAGTACGCCGCATCGACAACGAAAAGGCCCGCTTCACGCTGGTGTTCCTGTGCGCCGCCGACGACGAAGGCCTGTTCAAGGCGTCGCCGCAGAGCCGCGGCGCGCCGCTGGTCGAGCTCACCTACAATTGGGACGAGGAGAAATACGGCGAAGACCGCTATTTCGGCCACCTCGCCTATGAGGTCGACGACATCTACGCGACCTGCGATCGCCTGATGAAGATGGGCATCACCATCAACCGTCCGCCGCGCGACGGCAACATGGCGTTCGTGCGCTCACCGGATTTGCACTCGATCGAGCTGCTGCAGAAGGGCGACCCGAAGCCGCCGGCCGAGCCCTGGACCTCGATGCCGAACACCGGTCACTGGTAGGCTTTGAGGTGCGCGTAGCCGTCGATCGCGACGGCTACGCGCCGTTTCGAATTGGGCTGTCGCTGTCCGAAATTCCGAAGTCATAACGCGGCACAACGCGCGCGGTTTCGCCTGCCGTGAAGGAACAAGCCACGCACCCTCACGTTTTCTCCTCGATTGATATTTCGGAGGATACGAGGATGGGACGAGGAATTTTGTTGTGGCTGTTGGGTGTGCCGATTCCGGTAATCATTCTGTTGTGGTTGTTCTTCGGCCGCTGACGGCAAACCTACGCAAAACAAGCGTACGCAAAATCAGGCTCCGTCGTGACCCGCGGGGCCTGCTTTTGTTTGGTTTGAACCTCCGGAGCCCGCGCTTTTTGGCTGATCTTCCGCTATGAACTGATTGCAAGAAGATCAACACAAAAAACGCTGGAGCAAACGCGTGGCTGAAGACAAGCAAGAACAACTCACCGTCTGGGGCCGCGCCAATTCGGTCAATGTTCAAAAAGTGCTGTGGTGCCTGCGCGAGCTCGATCTCGCCTATGACCGCATCGATGCCGGCATGCAGTTCGGCAAGAACAATGAAGCGCCGTATCTGGCGATGAATCCCAACGGCCGCGTGCCGACGCTGGTAGACGGCGACTTCATGCTGTGGGAATCCAATTCGGTGATGCGCTATCTCTGCCTCGCTTATGGCCAGAACTCACGGATCTATCCGCAAAGCCCGCAGGCGCGCGCCGCGGTCGACCGCTGGCTGGATTGGACGCTGTCGACCCTGCAACCGGTCGACCGGCCGGTGTTCTGGGCGCTGGTGCGCACGCCGCCGGAAAAGCGCGACATGGTCCAGATCCAGAAGGATGCCGACGCCGAGGCGGTGCAATGGCGGATCATCGATGCGCAGGTGGCGACGCGGCGTTTCGTCGAGGGCGATCAGTTCACGATTGCCGATATCGCGCTCGGCGCTTTTGCGCGGCGCTGGTTCGGCGTCGAGGGTATCACCAAGCCGAAATTGCCGAACCTCGAGCGCTGGTTCGCGGAGATCTCGGAGCGCCCGGGATTTGTCCAGTTCATCGCGCCGCCGATGACCTGACGGTTCAGCGCGATCCCCCCGACGTGCCGGCGCCGATGCCGATGGCGCCGCCGATCTTCATGCAGGTCTCGGTGCCCTCGACCTTGACGAAACCAGCCCCATACGCCGCGCATGAATTGCCTGACGTCGCGCGCTTGAGCGGCAGCGGCTTGGCGGATGACGCGGCTTTGTCGGATTTCTGATGGCCGGTTTGTTCGGCCGCCAATGCCGCCACAGCAGTCAGTACCAGGGCCATGATCGCAAGCAGGGATTTTCGCATCCGGCCTTTTATAGCGTTTTCCAGCGAAGTGGGTACCGGTTCGCGTCAAGAAAACGCGTCAAATAAACGACTCTGGCGCCCCACGCCTTCAGGCGCTACCGGACGAATTTGATGCCGACCGACTTGCCGCGGCGCCAGACCACTTCGCAACGCCGTCCGGTCCGGGCGTCGCGCGAAAACGCCAGCTTCAATTTGGCGGGCAGCGTGTTGGGATCGTCGATCGTGATCTTGGCGCCCGTCGTGGACATGTCATGCACGACGCACGGCCGGGCCGCAAAGCCGCCCTCCAGCGTAATCCAGCCGGATTGATGCAGCGATTTGCGTGACTCGCGCTTTTTGGTGCCCAAGGCCATGTAGGAAGTTCCCCTGCCACAAGCCCTACTTCATGCGGCTTTAAAAACCGTTGCAAACAACCCAACGTTTCGGCCGATCCGCCGGTCTCCGGCTTGTCCCCAAATGGTCGCAAAAAGGAGTTTTCGGGCCGCTTGCCCGCCCGGCCAAACGCCACTATACGTTCGCCCGTCGCCGCCTTGATCCGACCTGATCAGCGGCGACCAACGCGGCATATCATGCGCATAAAGCACTGATTTTCCAGTTGTTTTGCTCCCTTCGTCTATCGGTTAGGACGCCACCCTTTCACGGTGGAGAGAGCGGTTCGATTCCGCTAGGGAGCGCCATTCCTTTGGGGCATGAATAAATCATGGCTCCTTCCCCAACCGAGCGAGATGAGCTGTTCAAGGCCTTCGCGCGTGCCCTGTTCAAGGGCGACATCGATGCGCTCTACCGCGTCGTGACGCCTGACTTCCTCTGGACCTTCCACGACGGCCTTACCGTGACCAAATCCCTCGCGGACCCCGCTTCCATCGCCGGGCACCTCGCCGAGCAAAAGGCCCTGCTCTTGGCGCAACGCTTCCATGACGTGGCCTATCATCATTCCGATGATATCACCTTCATGACGTTCCGCGTCAGCGAGACCGTGCGCGCCAGCGGCGAGGCGCGCGAACAACGCGGCGTCGAGAGCTATACGTTCAGGGATGGAAAGCTCGCGACCAAGGACGTCTATCGCAAACCGATCGCACCCTGACGGCCCATCAAGGAGAGGCACTTTTAATGCCCGACAAGAAACTGCCCTTCGACGGCGCCCGCGTCCTCGCCGACCTCAATGCGCTCCGCGCCATCGGCAGCTACAAGACCGGCGTTCACAAGCCGACCTTCTCGGAGCCGCATATGCGCTCGCTGCAATGGCTGGTGCAGCGGCTCCCTGAGGCCGGACTTGCCGGCGAGATCGACGGCATCGGCAACGTGCTCGGTATCAGTACGAAACCGGGGCCAAAGCTGTTGGCGGGTTCGCATCTCGAAAGCCAGAATTACGCAGGCTGGCTCGACGGGCCGCTGGGCGTCGTCTATGCGCTGGAAGCCGCCCGCGTCCTCAATTCCGATCCTGATATCAAGGGCGCCGTCGAGGTCGCTTCCTGGTGCGACGAGGAAGGCCACTTCGGCAGTTTCCTCGGCAGCCGGTCCTATGTCGGCAGCCTGACCGAAAAGGACGTCGATGCCGCGCGCGACCGCAACAGCGATCGCACCATGCGTGACGCACTGCGTGAGGTCGGCCTTGCCGGCCGGCCGCGCGCCACCGCCGAACACGGCCGCCACATCGGATATCTCGAGGCGCATATCGAACAGGGCCAGACCCTCGAAGGCGGCGCGCTCAGCGTTGGCGTGGTCACCTCCATCGTCGGGATCTGGCAATACCGGATCACATTCACCGGCGAGCAAAATCACGCCGGCACGACGAGGATGGCCGTGCGCAAGGATGCCGGCCTGGCGCTGGCGAAATTCTGCGTCGAACTCGACGAACGGTTTCCTGGAACCTGCGGGCCGCGCACGGTATGGACCACCGGCTCCATCAAGCTCGATCCGGGTGCGCCCAGCATCATCCCGGGCGCTGCGGAAATGCTGTTCCAGATACGCGACGACGACGTCGCTGTGATCGATCGCCTGGAGCAACTGCTGCGCAGCATGGCCGCAGACGTCAGCGCACGTGGCCCCTGCACTGTCGCGGTGGAGCGCATTCGCACCGGCGCGCCCGCGATGATGGACGCTGCGTTCCAGCAAGCGGTCGAAGCCGCAAGCCAGGAGTTTGCCAGCGGCAAGTCGATCCGCATGCCGAGCGCGGCCGGTCACGACGCCCAGATTCTCTCCACCATCATGCCGGCGGGCATGTTGTTCGTGCCCTCGATCGGCGGCATCAGCCATCACTGGACCGAGAACACGGCAGATGCCGACATCGTCACCGGCGCCGAGGTCTTTGTCGGCGCCTGCCGGCGTCTGCTGGCGGATCGCTCAACCTAGAGCAACGACTAGCTTAGCTCCGCCTAGCTGCGCAGTCCCCACGGCACCGCGCTCCAGACGCGCTCGTGCAGGTAATACCAGCCAATCTTGGTGATGATTTCGAGGGCCGCGATCGAGCCTGCGATCTCGATCCGGCCGGTCAGGAACCAGCTGATGGCAAATGTGTCGAGCGTTCCCAGGGTGCGCCAACTCAGCGCCTTGAGAACCGATCTCGTATGTGTTTCCGTTCCGCGCAACCGCACCCGACCATGCCTCCCATTTGACGTCGACCCAGATGTATCACACCAGTGCGCCGAACCGTTGCGCGCCTTGGGACAACTGGTCGCGTTTGATTTTCTTGCAAAGTGCTGAATTTGCGGCCATTTTCGTTGCGCGCGAAGCTGAGTTCCCTGGATGTTGCTGCTACAATCGCTCCCGACCGTCATCGGCGCCGCGGCCATCGCGCCGGCGTTGCTGCTACTGTGGCTGGTCATTGCGGCCGACGAGCGCCCCGGTCCGGTCGCCCAGGTGTGGATCGCCTTCGTGCTCGGGGCCGCCAGCATTTCGCTGCTCGGGATCGCGCGCGCCCCGTTTGCCGCAATTCTCGCGGTCCCCGGAAATCCCTGGATGACGCAGGGGCTCCGCTCGGTGTTCGGCGTCGCCGCCCCCGAAGAGATCGTCAAGGTGCTAGTGATCATCGGCGTGTCGTGGAAGCGCCGCACCTTCGCCGATCCGATGGACACCGTGGTCTACGGCGCCGCCGCGGGCCTCGGATTCGCAGCTTACGAAAATCTCGCTTACCTGGTGCAACACGCCGATATGTGGCGATCGCTGGCGGCGTTGCGCAGCGTCCTCACCGTGCCGTTCCACGGGGCGCTGGGCATCATCGCCGGCGCCTATATCGCGATCGCACGCGCCGGCACTGCGCTTGGCGCCAACCGGCATAATCGCGACCTCGCCCGTATCTCGAGCTGGATGCTGGCGCTGTTCGCGCCGGTCGCGTTGCATGCGGCGTTCGATTTTCCGCTGTTGACGCTGCAGAAGCATCCTGATCTCAGCTCCACCACGCGGATGCTGCTGGGGACGGCAAGCCTGGTGATCGGCTTCAGCTCGATCGGATTTGCGGCGCGGCTGGTCCGCCGCGTCGGCCGCCATCATGCACCGCGTACCGACGTTGCGCGGGAGCGTCTGAGCCAGCTCAGGCGGATGTGGGCGCTGCTGGTCATCGGCGGCGGCGCCGGCTTTGCAGGCGTGTCGTTCCTGCTGACCTCGCTGCACCACTGGTTCATCAATCCGGAACGCAACGCATCGCTGGTTCTGATCCCGATCGGCTTCACATCGATCCTGATCGGCCTCGCGCTGCTGGTCGCAACCACGGCTGTGTACATTTTCGGCCGCAACCGGATGCGCACGACGTCGGAAGGCTTTTCGTCGGCACCCGGGGCTGGTTAGCGCTAAGGCTGGTTAGGCCAAGGCTGGTTAGCGCGGCACCTAAAATTGGACGCGTTTTCCTTCCTTTCCCGGCACTTTTCCCTGGCGCGAACCGGTTTCTCCTCCCATCCAAAACGCGCTAATATCGGTCCGTGCGTACCGGGAGCGCTGTCATGACCCTTCCTCACGACATCACCAAATTGCAGTCCGAAATGAGCGCCGCGGTAAAGGCGCATTGGAAAGCCTTCCTGTTCGAGGGCATCCTGCTCGCGGTGCTCGGCCTGGCGGCGATGATCGTGCCACCGCTGGCAAGCCTCGCCGTCACCATCTTCCTCGGTTGGATGTTCCTGATCAGCGGCATCGCCGGGCTGATTGTCACCTTCTGGGCGCGGCAGATGCCGGGGTTCTGGTGGTCGCTGTTTTCTGCGGCGCTGGCCGTGCTCGCCGGCCTCGTGCTGCTGGCGCGTCCGATGCAGGGCGTACTCACGCTCACCATCATAGTCGGCGCCTATTTCCTCGCCGAGGGTGTCATCACCATCATGTACGCGCTGGAACACCGCCGCGAATTGTCGGAGCGTTGGTCCTGGCTGCTGGTTTCCGGACTGATGGATATCCTGATCTCGTTCCTGATCATCTCCGGCCTTCCCGGCTCGGCCGAATGGGCGATCGGTCTTCTGGTCGGGATCAATCTGGTGCTCGGCGGCGCATCGCTGGTCGGCATGGCGCTCGCCGCGCGCAAGGCCTGAGACCGGCCCGACGCCTTTCTGCCGAATTATGGGATGACAAGTCCCGATGCGTGGGCTATAGAGCCCGCCATGATCATGATCGCCACCAGCAACTATTGGTATTTTAGCTTCGGCAGCTCGCTGGCGGTGGGAGGATCACGCTCAATCTAAGTATTGCAGCAGGAAGTCCGAACAGCCGCCAGATCCTGGCGGCTTTTTTATTGCCGGCAGGTTCTTCACAAACAGGAGCCGAGCCGTGTTGAGCACCACCGACGATCTTCGAATAAACGAACTGAAAGAACTGACGACGCCGCAAGAGGTCATGCGCGAGATTCCGCGCACCTTGACCGCAACGCGCATCGTGATGGCGGCGCGCAACGCCATCCACGCCATCCTGAACGGGACCGATGACCGCCTTCTGGTCGTCGTCGGACCCTGTTCGGTGCACGATCCCGCGGCGGCCGTGGAATACGCCGAACGCCTCGTCGCTTTACGTGAGCAGCTGGCCGACCGCCTCGAGATCGTGATGCGGGTCTATTTCGAGAAGCCGCGCACGACGGTGGGCTGGAAGGGATTGATCAACGATCCCGGCCTCGATGGCAGCTTCGACATCAACCGCGGCCTGCGTCTCGCCCGCAACGTACTGTTGGCGGTAAACAATCTGGGCCTGCCGGCCGGGACCGAATTCCTCGACATGACGACGCCGCAATACATCGCCGATCTGGTGGCGTGGGCGGCGATCGGCGCGCGAACGACCGAAAGCCAGATCCACCGCGAACTCGCATCCGGACTGTCCTGCGCGGTCGGCTTCAAGAACGGCACCGACGGCAATGTGCGCATCGCGGCGGAAGCCGTGAAGTCGGCGTCGCATCCCCATCATTTCATGGCGGTCACCAAGGGTGGGCGTTCGGCGATCGCGGCAACGACGGGCAATGACGACTGCCACATCATCCTGCGTGGCGGCAGCAAGCCGAACTATGACGCCGATAGCGTCGATGCCGCCGCAGCCGAACTCATCCGCTCAGGCGTGGCACCACAGCTGATGATCGACACCAGCCACGCCAACAGCAGCAAGAAGCCCGAGAACCAGCCGCTGGTCGCGGCCGATATCGCCCGGCAGATCGCCGGCGGAGAGCAGCGCATCACCGGCGTGATGATGGAGAGCAATCTGGTCGCGGGCCGGCAGGACGTAGTGCCGGGCAAGCCGCTCACCTACGGCCAGAGCATTACCGACGGCTGCATCGACTGGGAAACCACCGTGCAGGCGCTCAACGTCCTGGCCGACGCCGTTGAGGCAAGGCGAGGTCTGGCCCGTGGCCATTTCAGCGAACGCTCGGCTTAGGAAAAACATTCTTGAACAAAATGTTGCGGCCAGAATCCAATCAATCCGGTTGAAGCGGATTCTGGCCGACCAAGCCGGTCGATCGCAGCGTGGTGATACACTGCGCCATGGGCGCGTACATGGCGTAATTCGCGCAGGGGCCGTCTCATAGCCGCGCAACTGGTGGGGGATCGTCCGATGTTGAGTGACGACTGCCGATTGGGTCATGGATCATGGCAACCCGTCCGCCATCGACAGCGTCGACATAGATGCCAAAGCGGTTCTGGGACCGTTCGTGGACGTATCGGCGGAGCATCGCCACGATGTCGCGCTCGCCGATGGCATCGAACGGAAGGCCATCGATCGGGAAGAAGCGGAGGCCCGGCGCCAGATCCTCGGCGGCCTCGCCGCTCGCCGCGAGTTGTCCACGATAGACGATGTAACCCGGATCGCCTTCCGACACGTCGAAGACCGAATAGAGGAAGGTCGTGTCCGGCAGCAACGCTACGGTCCCCGCATCGTCAAGATCGAGCAGCGTTGTCTTTTGCCGACCCTTGGCGATCGGCAGGCTCCATTTGCCTTCGCCGGTCGCGCGCAGCAGGATGCGGCCATCGGCTTCGATGATGTAGCCGACGATCATGTTGCGCGACGGCGACCATCCCGGCGGCAACGGATCCTTCACCTCGGCATAGCGGCCGCGGCAGAAACCGAGTGGCGCTGACGAGCTGGTGCCGAAGGCCTGGATACGACCGATCAGGACGACATGGTCTCCGATGTCCAGGCGCTGGTGCACCGAGCAATCGAACCAGGTGAGGCAATCCCTCAGGATGGGTGCGCCCGTGTGGACGGTGTCGTGTGCTACGTTCTCGAACTTGTCCCTGGCCTTGGAGGCGAAGGTGGCGGATAGCGTGATCTGCTTGTCGTGCAGAACATTGACCGCGAAAGATGAACAGGCGGCAAAGGCCGGAAAGCTCGTCGCGCTCTTGCCGACGCAGATCAGCAGAAGTGGTGGATCCAGCGAGACCGACGTAAAGGAGTTGGCCGTCATGCCGCGTGGAACTCCATCCAGGTCGCGTGTGGTAATGATCGTGACGCCGGTCAGGAACGTGCCGAAGGCTCCTCTCAATGCCAGGGGATCGATGGAAGAATGATCGTCACGTGACGGTTTGGCCATCTGCGAAGCCCTCAAGTGTGGTTGTCCGGAAACACGGTCGCGTGGCGGCTCTCCCAGGACAGTTGCAGCGCCTGTCCCGGCGCAAGACGCGAGGCATCTGCCTGGCTGGCATGCTGAAGCACGGAACACTGGCGGCCGTCAGCGAGACGGACGACCGAGCGGCGCGCATTGCCGAGATAGACGATGTCGACCAGCGTAGCGGAGAGCCCTTCCCCGTTGGCCGCGACGGGCTGCACCTTGAGGCGCTCGGGGCGGACTGCCACGACGACCTGTGTACCGGGCGCGACCGGCGCCGGCGTTTGGGCGTCGAACACCTGATTGCCGATATGGACACGGCAGGACAGCTTTTCGGATGCGCCCATGCGGCCGGGCAGGAAGTTCGTTTCACCCAGAAAATCCGCGACAAAGCGCGTGGTCGGGTGTTCGTAGAGTTCCTCGGGCGTGCCAATCTGCTCGATCCGCCCCTTGTTGAACACGGCAATGCGGTCGCTCATGGTCAGCGCTTCCTCCTGGTCGTGCGTGACGTAGAGGACCGAGGTCCGGCGCTCGCGATGGATGCGCTTGATCTCACGCTGCATCTGCTCACGCAGCTTCTTGTCGAGCGCACCGAGCGGCTCATCCATCAACAACAGCGCCGGATGGTAGACCATCGCCCGCGCCAGGGCGATGCGTTGCTGCTGCCCGCCGGAAAGCTGGCGCGGCAAGCGGTCGCCCATCGCGGCGAGGCCGACCAGCTGAAGCACATCGGCGACCTGGCGGTCGATCTCCGGTTTACCGACACCGCGCATCTCTAGCGGGAAGGCAACGTTGCGGCACACGCTCATATGCGGGAACAGCGCGTAATTCTGGAACACCATGCCGATGTCGCGCCGATAGGGCGGCAGGCGATCGACCGGCTTGCCCCCTAGTCTGATCGAACCGGCATCCGGCTGCTGCAATCCTGCGACCATCATGAGTGTCGTCGTCTTGCCGGAACCGGAGGGTCCGAGGAACGTCAGGAATTCCTCGTTGCGCAGCTCGAGGTCGACATTCTCCACCGCGACATCACCGCCATAGCTTTTCCTGACGCCGCGCAGTTCCAGGACTGGTCCGTTCGTGCCGTTCGATGCCGTCATCACGTTGGTTCAACTCCCGTCCGACGCCGCAGGATCATCTCAGCCAGAAGCGCCAGTAGTGCAAAGGCGAAGCACAGTGATGCGATCGCCGCGATGGTCGGGTCCATATCGCCGCGGATGTTCGACCACATCTGCACCGCCACGGGGCGCACCCGCGCGGAACTGACGAACAGAGAGACGATCAGTTCGTCGAACGAGGCGACGGCGGCGAACAACAGGCCCGAGAGGATGGCAGGCGCGAGCAATGGTAGCGTCACACGTCGAAACGCCGCGAAGGGCGGCGCTCCGAGCGTCGCGGCGGCGTCTTCGAGCCGCGGGTCCATTGTCTTCAAGGCAGAGCTGACCGTCGCCACGACATAAGGCATCGTGATGACGACATGGCCGATGATCAGGCCGGTGAGCGTGCCGTTGAGGCCGAGGCCGCGATAGACGCCGAACAGCGCGGCGGCCGTGATGATGCCCGGCACGAGGATAGGCAGCATCAACGCTGCCCCAATGATCGAGGCGCCTGCTATGCGTCCACGAACGATCGCGACGGCTGCGGCAGTGCCGAGCAACGTTGCGATGCTTGCGGAGGGGATCAAGATCTTGATGCTTACGCCAAGTGAATCCGTCCAGGCTGGAGAGTTGAACAGGTTCTGATACCAGCGCAGCGACAGGCCCGGCGGCGGGAATTGCAGGAAGGAGGCCGCACTGAACGAGATGATCACCACGATGACGAGCGGCGCAATCAGATAGAGCGCTGCAAGGATGCAGACGGTGCCGCGAAAGATACGCCAGCGGTCAAGCCCGTCGCCCTTCATCGCGCCACCGTCTTCAGGCCAACGGTCAGCTGCAGCAACAGAAGCATCACGCCCGACACCAGCAGCAGCAACAGCGACAGCGCGCCCGCGATCCCCCAATTTCCAAACTGTGCGATCTGGTCCTGGATCAGTTGCGCGATCATGGTTTGGCGCGGGCCGCCAAGCATCGCGGGTGTCACGTAGTAGCCGAGCGTCGAGATGAAAACGAGAGTCGCTCCCGTGAGCAACCCAGGCATGGTCAGCGGCAGATAGACCCGGAGGAACGCCCGTGCCGGTCCCGCACCAAGCGTCAACGCCGCCTGCATGTAGGTTGGGTCGACGCGCAGCATGGCGGCGTGAAGCGGGAAGATGACAAACGGCAGCAGCACCTGCACGGCGCCGAACAGCAAGCCGGTGATGTTGTAGAGCAGCGGCAGCGGCTCTGCGGTCAACCCCAGCCCGACGAGCATGGCGTTCAAAGGCCCGTTACGCTGCAGCAGGATGACGTTGGCGAACGTGCGCACCAGGAGACTGGTCCAAAACGGCACCAGCACGATGAAGATGAGCCATCGCCTGAGCCGCGCCGAACCATGGGTCATGGCGTGCGCTACCGGAAAGCCGATCAGCACGCAGATCGGCGTCGCGATCGCCGCGATCGTGATGGTGTTCCAGAGCACCTGCAGGTAGCCGCGCCGCTCCCAAAGATCGACAAAGTTCTGCATACCGATCTGTGGGTGGGTGAAGGCGCGCGAGAGCAACATCCCGACCGGACCGATGAAGGCGACCACCAGCAGCAGTAAGGCTGGAACGAGCAACAAGATCCGGACGTCCATGCGGCCCGCCGACGATCGTCGCGGGAGTGCGGGCGGTGCGTCGGCTTCGTCAGTCCGGATGGCATGCGCACTGGCCACGTTGCTTGCCTTTCGCGTCAGGTCAGTTTCCATGCGGCCCATCGCTCTTGCAGCCGCTTCAGGTTGTCGCGCCAATATTCGGCGTTGATCACGAAGCCGCGCTTGATGTTGTCGGGCTGTGTGGACAACCACGGCGCTATCTGGGGATCGACGGCACCGAACGCCGCCGGATTGGTCGGCGCATAAGCGATCAGATTTGCGAGTTTCGCCTGATTGTCGGGCAGCGTCATCACCTCGATGAGCCGCATCGCGGCTGCCGCATTGCGGCTGCCGCGCGGCACGACCAGATAGTCGACGGACTGGATATTCTGTTCCCATGAGATGGCGATCGGCGCGCCCTTCTTGGCGGCGTCGTAGGCGCGCCCGTTCAGGACCAGGCCGAGATTGACCTCGCCGTCGACGAAGAGTTGTTGCGACTGGGAATTGGTGCTCCAGAAGATCGTCTGCGATTTGATCGTGTCGAGTTTGCGCAGGGCACGCTCCACGTCGAGCGGATAGAGCTGCTCAGGCGGCACGCCGTCCGCCATCAGCGCGACTTCCATGGTCGCGACGACGTTGTCGCCGAGCGTTCGCTTGCCCGGAAAGCGCTTTAGGTCGAACACGTCGGCCCAGGTCTTCGGTACCTCGCGTCCGGCGAAGGCCTTGGTCGAGTAGCCCAGATTATAGGACCAGACAATGCAACCGATGCCGTAGTCGTTGACGAAGCGGGTGTCGACGCGGCTGGTGTCGACGATAGTCCGGTCGATCTTTTCGAACAGACGGTCGCCGATACCTGCATAGAGGAAGTCGATGGTGACATCGGCTACGTCCCAATCCGGCGCGCCTCCTTCGATCATGGCGCGGAACTTGGCCGCGTTCATCGGACCGTCCTGCACCACGTGGGCGCCGGTGATCTGCGCGAAGGGATCGCAATAACTCACTTTCTGGGCGTCCTGATAGGCGCCGCCCCAACTGGCGAAGACGACCGTCTTGCCCTTGAGATCGTCAGCACCGAACGCCTTCTGGCCGCCGAACGCCACGGCGCCGCCGAGGCCCAGGGATGCTCCCAGTATGTCACGGCGCGTCAGCCGCGGATAAGAGGCGTCAGTCATGCTATTCCCCTCAAGGTTGGCGGCAACGGCGCGAAACCGTGCCGGCTTGGCTGTCCACTGCAGCGGCTGATTGGTCAGCTCTGAAGATTTTCGCGAAGCGTGCGGCCGGCATAATCCGTGCGGAACAGGCCTCGCCTTTGCAATTCCGGCACCACGCTCCGGCAAAACTGCTCGAACATGCCTGGAAACATGGTTGGCGCCAGCACGAAGCCGTCGCACACTTCCGCCTCGAACAGCTCCTGCAGCCGGTCGGCCACCGTACCGGGCGTACCAACGATCTCGCGCCGGGCATTGCGCTTGGTGGCCGCCTCCGCGAAGGACAGGCCCTCAGCCCTCATGGCCTGCTGAAGCAGCTGCTCGGTGCCCTTCATGCCCTGATTTCGCTGAAGGTCCGACAGCGACGTGCCGGGCTTCAATTTGGTGAGGTCGGCACCGAGGCCCGAAGATGAAGCGGCCACCGAGAGTTCAGGATCGATGAGGCTGTTGAGATAATCGGCGCGTTCGTTGGCGATGCTCTCCGTCTCTCCCAGCACCACCATGACGGCCGGCAGCACCGCGCATTCAGATGGCGCGCGTCCACCCGCCTCCACCAACGCCTTCAGCTCTTGGTAGAACGCGCGCATCTCCTCGCGCCCACGCTGGATGGTGAACACCACTTCGGCCCAACGCGCCGCGAACTCCCGTCCGCGATCCGAACTGCCCGCCTGCATGATCACGGGGCGGCCCTGGGGGCTGCGCGGAATGGAGAGTGGACCGCGGGTCTTGGTCCAGCGTCCCTGGTAATTGGCATAGTGGACCTTGGCGGGATCAGCGAGGATGCCTGCCGCCTTGTCGAGTACGAAGGCGTCCGCATCCCAACTGTTCCAGAGCGCGAAGCATGCCTCCAGCACCTCGTCCGCCCGGTCGTAGCGTTCCTCACGCGGCGGCAATTCGCCCATGCCGGCATTCTGCGCCTCGAGATCGGTCGCGGAGGTGACGACGTTCCACGCGACCCTGCCCTTGCTCATGACATCGAGCGATCCGAGCCAGCGCGCGAGGTGATAGGGAGTATGGAAGGAGGTCGAGAGTGTCGCGCCGAGGCCGAGGTTGCGGGTCACCGCCGCCATGACCGGCAGAACCACGGTCGGATCAAGGAAACTGATCTGGCCGCCACGACGGACATAGGCGTCGTAACTGCCGCCGTGGATATCGTAGAGGCCGAAGAGGTCCGCGAAGAAGCAGCCATCGAATTTCGCGGCTTCCAACACCCGCGCGATGTGTTCGTAGCGGCTGGCGTCCAGGATGTCGTCCAGGGTCGATTCCGGATGCCGCCAACCGCCGACATGCATAGCCGTGGGGCCGGTCTTCAGATAGGCGACGAGATGCATCTGACGTTTGGGCATTTCGGCGCGGCTCCGGCTGCTGTTTGGCGGAGCGGATGATCCCCGGCGCAGGGATTGGCTTCATCCTCCGTTCCATAGGAAAGTTTCTATTGTCGGTCCTCCGATTTCTGCTACGCCTTGCACATGGCCAGCGCCATCGACCATCTCGCCCCGATTCCAGAAGGTTCCTCGCTGTTCCGCTCGCTCGGCGAGGTGGCAAGTCACATCAACGCCAGCATGGATCTCGATACGACGCTCCGCCATCTGCTGGAGGCGCTGTGCCGGGAAACGCCGTGGGCCTCCGCCACCATCATGCGCGTCGACCAGGACGAAGGTTATGCTCAGGTCATCGCCCGCCACGACCCGGGTCATATCGGCGCGATCAGTGGCCGCTGGCTGCTCGCGGAGAGTCCGAGCCGGCTTGTACTTGCCGGCAATCAGCCGATCATCATCGCCGACGCACAGACATCGACCGAGTTTCCCGGTTATCGGCGCGAGGCGCTGGAATACGGCTACCGCACCGTCGTGGTGTTGCCGATGGAATATCGCAGCCCCGAGGGGCGCGATACCGTGCTTTCGGTCCGCGCGCGCGATGTGGTGCAGGTCAGCCGGCCCGAGATCGAGTTGCTGCTATTCGTCGTCCATCTCGGCAAGATCGCCATGGACAAGGCGCGCGCGCTTGCGGAGGAGCAGGCGTTCGGCCAGCGTCTGCGAAGCGCGCTCACCGCCCACGGCCTGCTCCTCGACCAGGTCCTCGCCGACGGCTCCCTGGAAGCGGCCGCCGACAATGTCATGTCGCTTCTGCCGAACCCACTGGTCATCGTCGATCTCGCTGGCAGGCGTGTGCTCGCCCAACGTTCGCCGTTTCCCGACCTCGTCGATGACACGGCCTGGCGCACGGCGGTCGACGGCGATGGTCGCCGCCAGTTCTTCGATCTTGCCCAGCGCGCGTTGCCCGGCGGCCGGTTCGACGCGCGCGATATCGATGTCATGGTCGGCGAGCGTCGGCAGAGAGTGCCGGCCGTCGTCTGCCCTCTCGCCGTCGATCGCGAGCGTGTCGGCGCGCTGATCGTGTTTTCCGGAACCTCTGGATTTCACGACCTCGACCATCTGCTGCTCGACAGTGCCCGCTTCGGTCTCAGCGTGCAGATGATGCGCTCCTATGTCGCCCATCTGGCGGCAGCCCGAAGCATCGAGGACCTCTTTGCCGACCTGTTTGACGGCAAGTCCGAGGCGGATGCTGAAATCGTCGCACGCGCTCGCCGCCTCGGCATCGAGATCGACCAGCCCGCGCGCCTCTTCGTCTTCAGCATGATGTCCGACGATTGGGTGGCGGGGGTGGCGGCCGTCGATCTCTGCCGATCGATCGGAGAGCGTGCCCGGCGATTTGAGCGGCGCGCAATCGTGGTCAGGCGTGGCGGGTCGATCATCGTCCGACTGCCCGAAGACCAGAAGCGCAGGAGCGACAGCGAAGCCATCATCCGCGACCTCTCCGCCGAGGTTCGCGCGGCTCTCGGAGAAATGCCGATCATCGTCGAGGCCGATCCCTGCCGGACACTCGCCCACTATGCCGCGGCCTGGCGCGAATTCGGGCGCATCCGCGACCTTGCGCGCCGCTTCGGCCGCCGCGGCATCGTCAGAGCCCAGGATTTCGGACCGTTCTCAGTGCTCATGTCGGCGGTCAACGTCGGCGAAATGCACGCCTTCGTGCATGGGCTGATCGGAGCCATCGTCCGTCACGACGCGGCCCATGGTACGGCCTATCTTGAGACACTCGCGACCTTTCTCAACCACGGATGCCGCAGTCAAGCGTGCGCCGACGCGCTTGGCCTTCACGTCACCACACTGCGCTATCGCATCGCGCGTCTTAAGGATCTCTTCGCGGTCGAGACCGACACCCCGGACCGGCGCTTCGCCTTGCAACTTGCGCTGCAGTTCTACCGAGTCATCGACCCGCGGAACTCTTTAAATGCCTAGCAGCCGCGGCAGATGCTCTTGATCTTTTTGTCGAGGAGAGCGTTTTCCTTGCTCAACGGATCGTTCGGATCGTTGAGGTTCTTCTCATTGGGAACGTCGCCGGCGCGTGGCTGGCGATGACCGACCGGCGCCTGGACCGATGGCTTGTCCGAATTTTTCGGCGCCGTCGAGCCCTGCGCGAAGACTTCCGGGCCACCGGTGAGAACCACGAGCGCCACTGACAGGATTATTTTTCGCATTTCGGTTCTCCCGTTTTACCTTCCGACTACCGTGCCGGAACGTCGATCGTGCCGCAATTGCGTCGCCCCTGGGCGGCGCAGTCCTGCACCTTTCTGACATCGGCCATCGTCGCTAGCAACCAAATACCGGCTGCTACCAGTACCGCAAAGAAGCCGAGCATGACCGCGTTTTCGACCGTGCGGTTGCCCTCGTCTTCCGGCGGTTTCTGTCCTCCCTCGCCTGCCTCCGTCATCGCTGAGGTCACGGCAACGGCGGATAGAGATGAACGTCACCGCAATAATCGACGACACGATAACCCGTTTCCGAGGATAATTCACGTTCCCGGGAATTTGCATGCGACAAATAATGCGGGCCGATCGGCGCCTTGCCGTGCCCGCCGGGAATATCGAGCACGTATTCCGGCTGGCACAGGCCGGAAACCCGTCCCCGCAAGCCGCGCATCAATTCCTGCCCCTGCTCGATCGTCGTGCGCAGATGCGCAGTGCCCGGCGCCAGATCGCCATGGTGCAGGTAATACGGCTTGATCCGGCATTCGACGAAGGCCCGCATCAGGGCTTCCATGACAGCGGCATCGTCATTGACGCCACGAAGCAGCACCGACTGGCTGACCAGGGGAATGCCGGCATCAACCAGCCGGGCGCAGGCAGCGCGGGCCTCCACCGTCAGCTCGCGCGGATGGTTGGCGTGAACCGCGACCCAGGTCGTGGCACCCTCAACCCTCAGGGCGGCGACCATCTCGTCGCTGATCCGCGCCGGCGCCGCGACCGGCACGCGGGTATGGAAGCGGATGATCTTCACGTGATCGATGGCGGCAAGGTCGGCCATGATCTCGGCCAGCCGCCGCGGTGACAGCATCAGCGGATCGCCGCCGGTCAGGATGACTTCCCAAATCTCGGCATGCTCGCGGATGTATTCGAGTGCGTCGCGATAGGCGGTGTCCGACAGCGCGGTCGCCTTACCAGGGCCCACCATCTCGCGGCGGAAGCAGAAGCGGCAATACACCGCGCAGACGTGAACCAGCTTGAACAGCACGCGATCGGGATACCGATGCACGATGCCGGCGACCGGCGAATGGGCGTCATCACCGATCGGGTCGGCGCGTTCGCCGGCCTCCTGGACCAGTTCAAGGGCGTCCGGGATGAACTGCCGCGCGATCGGGTCGTTCGGGTCCTCGGCATCGATCAACGCGGCGATATCGGGCGTCACCGCAACGGCGTAGCGCGCCGCGACCCGCTCGAGATCGGCAAGGTCGGCCGCTTGAGCCAACCCACGGTCGACCAGCTCGGCCGGTTGCCGCAGCGTCGCCGCCCATTTCGGATCGATCCTGTTCATGCCTCTCCCGCCGGTGGTGTCCATACCACCTGATCCACCCTGAGCGCACCGCTTGCCAGCATCACCAGCCGGTCAAAGCCGAGCGCGACACCGCTGGCTTCCGGCATCACGGCGACCGCCTGCAGAAAATCCTCGTCGAGCGGATAGCGCTCGCCGTAACGCCGCGCCTTCTCGTCCATCGCCTGCGTAAAGCGCCGGCGCTGTTCGGCGGCATCGGTCAATTCGCCAAACCCGTTCGCCAGCTCGACGCCACAGGCATAAATCTCGAACCGCTCGGCCACGCGCGGATCGGACGCCTTTGCGCGCGCCAGCGCGGCCTCCGGCACCGGGTATTCAAACAGGACGGTCAAACGCCCCTGCCCCAGATTTGGTTCGATATGCTCGACCAGCACCTTGCTGAAGATATCGGACCAGGTGTCGTCCTCCGCAATCCGCACCCGCGATTTTGCCGCCTCGGCGAGTGCGGCGCGATTTCCTTCGCCATTCGCGACCGTTGCCAGCAGATCGATCCCGGCAAAACGCTCGAACGCAGCCGCGACCGTCAGCAATTCCGGCTCGGCGAAGGGATCGGCGATGCGGCCCCGAAACCTGAATTGCCCGATGCCGGTCGCCTGCGCCGCATGCGCGATCACGACGACGCTGTCGGCCATCACGGCGTCATAGGCGGCGTTAGCGCGGTACCATTCCAGCATCGTGAACTCGGGCAAATGCAGATCGCCGCGCTCGCGGTCGCGGAACACGCGCGCGAACTCGAATATCCTGGCTTCACCGGCGGCGAGCAGTTTCTTGGCCGCGAACTCCGGCGAGGTTCGCAAATAGCGCGTCGCCTGCGTGCCGTCTCCGCGGGTCAGTTCGGTACGCGGCGCGTGCAAATGGGTCTCGTTGCCGGGTGAGACTTGCAGGATGCCGGTCTCGGCCTCGGCAAAGCCCTGCTCATCGAACCAGGCCCGCAGCGCCCGCGTAATCGCCGCCCGCGCCATCAGGAACGGCTTTCGATCGGCGTGCCGCCCCGGCGACCACCATGGCGACGGCTGGTCGATCCCGGCCATCAGCGACCGGCCCGGGCGCGCTGCGGCGCAGCGCCGAACGAGCCGATTATTACGTTCAGGATATCGCCAGATACCATTGATACCATTCAACTTTCTTAGCGGACTCAGAGCCAATCCCGGAACCACAGGGATGCCCAGCTTCCAGTCCGTCTGTCTTGTCGAAAGACGCACGTCTTGTCCATTCGCGCGATCACCGTCGCAGACTGAATACCCCCTGAACCTCGCGGCTATTGGTGCGTCCAATGAGCAGCAAAAATGGAACGGAACGCGCTGATGTCTGGCGGTTGGTTACGACGAACAGGGGTTGTGCTGTCGCTGTTGCTTGGCCTTGCTACGGCGATGCCTGCCCACTCGGCAGGCCCGGGACCGGAGTTCAAACTGCGGACGGACGCGGACGACAAGTTCATCTCGCCCGATAATCAAATTCGGGTCGAGCAATATGCTGCCGATAAGGACGACGAAGGTTTCCTGTACCAGTTCTGGACCTTCGACGAAAAGCGCGAACACGCCTCGCTGCTGAATCCCGGCGAGACCACCGATCAGGCGGGCTACCCCGCGGGGTTTCGATTTAGCCCCGACAGCCAGTGGCTGGTGCGAATGCAGAAAACCGGAGCGGGTTTTCAGGATCTGTTTCTATACCGGCGGAGCGGATTTGAATTTTCCTCCGCAACGAAGAAGCCGCTGAGCGAGATGGCCTGGGATTACTTCTGGGCCTCGCCGGCATCCAAAAAACTGCATCGCAACCCCAAGGACCGCGATTCGCTCAGTCACGTCTTCGCCGCCCTGGTCAAAGGCATGGACGACAATTTCGCCGGGTTGGGCCTGCATTGGCCGGGTAGCCGTTACGTCGTGGTCAGCCTCTCCTTCGACGCCCAGGGCGAAGACAAGCCGCTGCCCTATATCGAGGACTGGTGGTGCGCCTATGACCTGAAAACCGGGACATTTTCGGTTCCTGCCGCGTTTGCCAAGCACAACGCGGAGGCCTTCCAGACCCCGCGCCCCAAACGGAAATGACCACGGCGCGGGCTCGCCAAAGGGCCGGCCCGTAACCTGCCGGAACTGGCCGCAAAAGGCTGGTATCTGGGGGGCAAATCAGTATGTTGCAGCCCGAAACCGCCTCGACGGCCGCGGGACACAATCGTCCTGACAGGTCGGGGGCCAGAAATTCAGGAAAACAGCTTTGAAAGTCATCGCCAGTTCTATTCGCAAGGGCAACGTCATCGAGCAGGAAGGCAAGCTTTACGTGGTCCTGACCGCCGAAAACATCCATCCCGGCAAGGGAACCCCGGTCAGCCAGATCGAAATGCGCCGGATCGGCGACGGCGTGAAGATTTCGGGACGCTACAAGACCACCGACCAAGTCGAGAAGGCGACGATCGAGGATCACAATTTCAACTTCCTCTATGAGGACGCCGACGGCTTCCATTTCATGAACGCGGAAAACTATGACCAGGTCCAGGTGGCCAAGGACATCATTGGATCGGCCGCGCCCTATCTGCAGGAGAACATGTCGGTGAAGCTCTCGCTGCACGACATGGTGCCGGTCGCGATCCAGATGCCGCAGCGCGCTACGCTGGAAGTCGTGGAGACCGAGCCGGTCACCAAGGGCCAGACCGCGTCGTCGTCCTACAAGCCTGCCATCCTTTCCAACGGCGTGCGCACCAACGTGCCGCCGCACATCGGAACGGGAACGCGGATCGTGATCATGACCGAGGACGGCTCCTACGTCGAACGCGCCAAGGACTAGGCGCAGCGGACGACGGGGCACGCGCGCCGGGGGGCGATGCATTGGGTACCAAGGCTGTCCGCTTGCTCAGGCGTTGGCTGGCAGCCGTCTGTTTGCTTCCCGCCGGCGCCATCGGCGCTTCGGCCGACGAGTTCCGGACCCCTTCGATCTCGGCCATCCGCGTCGAATGGCGCGCGGTGCTGGACCAGCTCCGCTCAGAGATCAACACCCAGCCGGCGATTGCGTCCGCCTTCACCTTTGCCAGCCAGCGGCGGGCGCCGCGCTGGGATCCGCGCTCGATGCCGGCGCTGGTGCAACTGAACGCGATCACCTCGCCTGTATTCCCCGGGATCGGGCGCAGCCCTGTCCCGGTGCTGTTGCCGTTCGACACCGCAAGCTATCTCGACGCCCGCCAAAGCGGCGCCCCCGACAGCCTGTCGGTATCCCGCTTCCAGGCCGACTTCCGTCCCGCCGATCTTTTCCACGCCGGTAGCGCCGGCTACGACGCGATGTTTTCGTTCGAGCCGGGTGCGGGCGACGGCATGCCGCAACGGACCTATGCCAAGCCGGTCGAGGTGCAGATCACCGGCTCGATCCTGACCTATGACCTCGCCGATCCCCTCAGTGGCAAGGGCGAGCCGGTCAAGGCGCTGGCGGCCCAATTCCCGGACATGCGGCGCTTCATCCGCGAAGGCTATGTGCGCTACGCATTCACGCGCTTCGGGGTGCCCTATGTGGTCTCGATCCAATGCCTCGACTCGACACCGCGGCCGCGTCGGCTGGCCTGCCGCGAGGCCTATCCGGTCGCGGAACGATTTCTCAGGGCGCTGCGCATCGCCGGCGGGCAGCCCTCGCGGCCGCGCCGGGACATTTCCTCCGAGATTGCGGAACGGCCGACCGTACCCTCGCCCGACTTCATTTATCGCCCGAGCGGCGAGATCGTCGCCAACAGCGGGTCGCGCAAACAAGGCGGCCGCGTTGACGTGACGACCTATTCGCAAATCCGGTTTCCGCTGGAGAAGGCGCCCGCCTTCGCCCGCTCGCAATCCTTCGGCAAGCGCAAACCCGACGAACGCGGCTATCCCTGGCAGGACAATTTCTGCGAGGCGCGCAGTTTCGAGGTCGGCCAGTGCGCCGCCGGTTTCGGCCATCAGGGGCAGGACATCCGACCCGGCGCCTGCGCACCGCAGAACAGCGAAAGCCCCGGCGGTTGCGATCCCAAGCAGCAGGCGATCGTCGCGGTTCGCGAAGGCGTCCTGATCCGTTCGCTGAAGCAGCAGGCGGCGACGCTGCAGGTCAACACCCGCAACGAACATATCCGCTTTCGCTACATGCACATGAATCCCACCAGCATGGACGCCGATGGGATACTCAACGGCCGCCAGGTCGCCGAGGGTGAAAAGATCGGCGTGGCCTCGAACTACCTCGACCACCCGAACGGCACCTCGCTCCACCTGCATTTCGACGTGCAGGTCTTCACACGCGACGGCTGGATCTGGGTCAATCCCTACACCACGCTGGTCTCGGCCTATGAACGGCTGCTGCGCGGCCGCGGTCGCGAGCAAGGCACCGACCCCATCGCGCCGGCTGCCGTCGCGCACGCCCTGCCGCAAGATGTCATCCGCCCCGATACGCAGGAAGGCAGCGAAGGCGGCGACAACTGATTGCCGTTCGTTACGACGCGGCCGTACCAACCGCCTTTTTCCGCGCCGGCGGGGTCCAGCGGAAAGCGGCGCCGAATCGGTTCCAGACATTGATCGAAGCGATCGCCGACGTGAGGTAGGCCAGCTCCTTCTCGGAGAACTCGGCGCTCGCCTTCGCATAGACTTCGTCGCTGACGCCAGCACTGAGCAATGTCAGCGCTTCCGTCCAGGCCAAAGCGGCGCGTTCGCGCGGCGAGAATTGCGGCGCCTCGCGCCACACCACGACCAGATTGAGCTTGTCGACCGAGATGCCGAGACGCTCGCTTTGCAGGATGTGATACTGCACGCAAAAGGCACAGCCGTTGATTTGCGAGGCGCGCAGCTTGATCAGTTCGAGCAATTGTTCATCGAGGCCGGCCGCCGCTGCCACCTTGCCGAGCGCCAGCACGACATCATAGGCCTCCGGCGCCAGCGCCATGAAATCCTTATATTCCTTGCGGGCATGTGACATGTTCATCGCCTTATGTTATCAGTGCACTGATTTATTATAAGAGCCCTTATATGGCACGCAAGATCGGAGCATCGGGGAAAACCAAATCGCGCGCGGTGCCGAAAAAATCCAAAAAATCCGCAGCGGCAAAAAATCGACTGCGCAAAAAAAGCCCTCGCGCAAAACCTTCCCGGCGCCGAAAACAACCCGCCCCAAATCCCGTGCTGGTCATGACCCGCCCGCCGCCACCCGGCGAGGGCAAGCGCGGCGAGCAAGGCTACCTCGCCTATTTGCTGCGGCAAGCCCAGGCTGCGAGCCGGCTGACGATCGAGCGGGCGCTGGCCGAGCTCGGCGTCACCTCGCCGCAGTTCGTCGTGCTGACGATGCTGCGGGCCTATCCGGGCCTGTCGGGGGCCGATCTGGCGCGCGTGGCGCTGCTGACCCCGCAAACCGTCGGCGTGATCATCCGCAACCTCGAACGCGATGGCGCCATCCGGAAGTCCCCGCACCCGATCCATGGCCGGGTGCTGCAGTGGACGCTGACCCGGCGCGGTGCAACGCTGCTCGACAAATGCCGTCGTCATGTCCGGGTGGTGGAACGGCGGCTGGCGTCCGGGCTCTCGGCCACGGCCCAGGCGGCGATCCGGCGCTGGCTGTCCAAAATCGCCACAGATTTGCAGGATGGCTAGTTCCGCGGCGTCATGGCTTTTGGTGCACGCATTCACCGCCGCTAGACTGGCCCGATGAAACGACCTGATTCTCCGAAGCACCCCACCCGCCGCGCCTTGCTGCAAGCCGGTATCGGCGCAGCGGCCACGTTCGCCACTGTGCCCGCTGCGCTCGCCGCGGCACCGCCCGGCTTCGGCGCGTGGCGCGACACATTTCGTGTCCGCGCGCTGGCAAAAGGTATTTCGGACGGGACCTGGACCCGCGTGATGGGCCGCATCGAGCCCGATATGTCCGTGTTCCGGCAGATGCAGAAGCAACCGGAATTCCACGAGCAGATCTGGCAATACGTCAATCGCCGCGCCTCGGACTGGCGCATCACCGCGGGCAAGGAAGCGCTGCGGAAGAACGAAGCGCTGTTCACGCGGATCGAACAGGATTTCGGCGTCGAGCGCGGCACACTGCTGGCGCTGTGGGGCGTCGAATCCGCCTATGGCGATCCCTTGGTGCAGCAGAACCATATGCGCCCGATCTTTCCCTCGCTAGCAGCGCTGGCCTGGAACGAACCGCGCCGCCGCGCCTATTGGGAAACCGAACTGATCAACGCGCTGAAGATCGTCGACCGCGGCTGGGGATCGCCGGAGGAAATGCGGGGATCCTGGGCCGGCGCGATGGGGCATACGCAGTGGATGCCGGAAGTCTGGCTCAATGTCGGGATGGATTACGACAAGGACGGCCGCGTCTCGCCGTTCGGAAGACCCGACGATGCGCTGGGCTCCAGCGCGCGCTATCTGGTCAATCGCGGCAAGTATCACCGCGGCGAACATTGGGGCTATGAAGTCCGAGCCGGCAACGCGTCCGCGAGCGGCAACCGCACCTATGCAGCGTGGGCCAGCGCCGGCGTCACCCGCGCCGATGGCCAGCCGTTTTCGCAACCGAATGCGAGCGCGCAATTGTGGGTGCCGGTCGCGGGCGGACCGACTTTCCTGCTGGGACCGAATTTCTACGCGGTGCGCAGCTACAATCCGTCGATGAACTATGCGCTCGCCATCTGCCATCTCGGCGACCGCATTCTGGGCGCGCCACCGTTCATCCAGCCCTTCCCCGGTTCGGAACGCACGCTGACGCTGGCCGAGGTGCAGGAAATGCAGACGCGGCTGACAAAGGCCGGCTTCGACACCGGCGGCACCGACGGCCGCGTCGGCAATGACACCATGAAGGCGGTCCGGGATTATCAGACCAAGGCCGGCCTGTTGCCCGCCGACGGCTATGGCGGGCTCAAGGTGCTGGCGCGGCTACGGCAGGGCGGTTAGATCCCACCGCCGTCATTGCCTGCGACAAACGCGAAGCGTTTGCGCAAGGGAGCGTAGCGACGAAGATTCCATGGGGGGTGGATAGCGACCAAGTCTGAAGCCAGACTGAGGTTGCAAAACCACTCAACCTGGAGACAACGATGTTGCTCGATGATCCTTCCGACGGACTGACCGCTATCCGC